>Ga0098035_1001533_pt1 | contig 11080 bp, 10 predicted proteins | sample 3_EtaG_FD_75046 | JGI IMG/M metagenome (GOLD analysis project Ga0098035, IMG submission 75046) | Marine viral communities from the Subarctic Pacific Ocean - 3_ETSP_OMZ_AT15126 metaG | ecosystem: Environmental > Aquatic > Marine > Oceanic | place: Pacific Ocean | collected 2015-01-07
CGGCGTTGCCAAGCTCGTCTTTGACAAGCGCCAGGAAATCGAACGCATCCTTGCCGAGCATGACCGACTGGTCGACATGGTACCGCCCAAGGGGAACGTAGAGCGGCTCCACGTGCTTTGACTTTGCCCGGGCCGCTTCTGCGTCACCCTGCAGACGAGCGAATGTTCCTTGATGTGCGGCCTGGCGCTCTTTGCCGCGGCGACAGATACCGGGCCGCCGCATCCAACGTCAGCAAAGCCTCGGATCTGTTCATTCGTCCAGCCTGCTCTTCGCGGTCGACGATCCGACACAATGTGCGCGGCTCTATTCCATTCCTGTTGCGCATCGCCTCGAACAACGCGAAGCTCTGGCGGTCCGCAGATAGCAGATTGCGCAGGGCGTGAACATCTTCGCCCATTCGTTCGAGATGATTGATCGCGATCCCCATGATCACGTCATAGGCATGCAACAAGGCAACCATGCTCTCTTCGTCGAGGGTGCCGTTCACCAGACTCCAGATCCGATCGCGCGCCGCCGCTGGATTGAGCCTGGGCGAGCTGATGATGTCGCGGATTATTGATCCGATACGACGGTCCATTTCGAACCTCCTGCTTCAAAGCTGACATGTTAACCGGTTCGCCAAGACGCCGAGATTAAGCTTTGTTCACAGGCCTTCGCATGTGCGAAGTTCACCTGGTCGGACGAGCATGAGCGAGTTTTGAAATGGAGAGCAATTCATTAAAAAGGGCCGCTCCTACGGGAGCAGGAGCGGCCCTTTGACCGTCCTTACACAATCTTCGCCAGGTCTGTTCCGCCGCGGGCAGAGCGACGTCTCCAGGCCATTCACGGGTGCTCTGTCGTGTAAGGCTGGTGGGCCATCGATAGCGATACTGCGGCTGCGAGATTCGGGCCATCATCCGATGGCATACTATGCTTGCGGGGTAGACGGGCTTCAAGGGGCGGGATGCAGCACTTTAACTTGGCGCTACCCCTGATTGTGTGCCGAGGGGGTGTTCTTCACGAACTGATGTCTTCATGCGCTTCATAGGTAATCCTCGAACGGTCATCAACTTCGGGATCGTCTCGTTCGAATGTCATTAGGACGCCACCCCGGCACCACGTAGGCGTCGTTCGGCGCTGAGTCTGCGAAGTATCGAAACATTTGAAAAGACCCGAAAGAATCAGTCCGCCACAGGCAAGGGCGATTGATCGGGCATATGGAAGCATTGCTACTTTCTTTGCGCGAAGAAGCGGTGCTCCAGGCGCTGACCGAGAAGGTCCTGAAATCCAGCGAGATTGAAGGGGAGGTGCTGGATAGGGAGCAAGTGCGCTCATCCGTTGCTCGCCGCCTCGGGATGGAGATCAGTGGATTGGTCGAAGGCGATCGCGATGTCGAAGGCGTCGTGGAAATGATGCTGGATGCGATTCAGAATTACGGTCGACCTCTGACAGCTCAGTGCCTTTTAGACTGGCATGCGGCCTTGTTCCCGACGGGGCGAAGCGGGATGAACCCAGATTACGGTGGGTGCTTGGCGGGATAATGAAGGTGGTCCCATGCAGGTCTTCTTCGGGCCGAATGGCCGTGAGCGGGCTTACTGCCAAGCTCCAGCGTCAAACCTACTGGATCGGGAAATGTCCCGTTTCCTCGCGTGGTTCGGGACGGCGATGCTCGACCCGGTCCTGAAGGCCGGGGTTGCGCACTTGTGGTTCGTAACAATCCATCCATTCGACGATGGGAACGGGCGCATTGCGCGTGCAATCGCTGATCTTGCGTTGGCACGTGCGGAAGACACAGTACAGCGCTTCTGTCGCATGTCAGCTCAGATCCGTGCCGAGCGGAAGGCTTAGTATGACATGCTGGAAACGACGCAAAGTGGCGGGCTGGAGAAGGATTCTGCCGGGGGATGCAGCACTGGCTATTTCTTCGTAGAAGAGGCCAAGATCCCTGACCGTGGCGCCCGATGTAGACCGGGTTAGGTACACAGATACGAAGCCTGGTCGGTCAGTTGATGGCGTGAGAAATTCGGCGCCTGATCGACCGACAAGGGGTAGGGAACTGCCATTCCTGCATTTTTTGCCGCGCGAGAACAGGGCTTTAGTTCCTCTTGCCAATGTTGATTGCCTCGAATAGAGCGCTCCTGCCTCTCAAATTCAGGGAGGCAATGATCGCGTTGGTGCCCCCGAAAGGGAGCTTAAAAGGGAACGCGGTGAGAGGGGCCTGCCCCTCGAATCCGAGGCTGTCCCTGCAACTGTAAGCGGCGAGTGCGATGCACATTCGCGGCGGGCCAACAGGCTCTGCCGCAGCCACTGGGCCGGACGCAAATTTCTGCGGGGCCTGGGAAGGCCGTGCATCGTGCGATGACCCGCAAGCCAGGAGACCTGCCAGCGTCCGGTCGCTCTTGCCCTGGTCCAGGGGATGGCCGAGGCACGGTGAAATCCGTCTGAGCGACGCATGTGCGGCGAGGGCCGCATCGACCCAAGCGGCGGCGCCCGGGGCGTCGTGCCGTTGCGCGGGTCGACCGTTCGCGCGGACGCCCTCGCCAGACGTCGATGACGCCGGACAGGGTTAAGTTTTTACATGACGACTTCCAAGTTTGTGCTGTGCGCAGCGCGCGGTATTGCCGTATTTTCCTTCCCCATGCTTTCTTCGGCCGCGCTCGCCGACGAGGCCGATCCTGCAAACACCATCCTGGTGACAGGGCTGCGGGCGGAGACCAGCCTCGATACCAGAAGCAGCGGCAGCCGACTGGGCCTGACGGTGTTTGAGACACCGGCCAGCGTCGAAGTGCTCGACGGCGAGGCAATTCGGGCGCGGGGCGATCTGTCCATCCAGGAGGCGGTCAGCCGTGCCACCGGCCTGACTTTTCAGGGCACACCGGGCAACGGTAACACGGCAATGGCGGCGCGCGGGTTCTCCGGGCAGGGCTCGGTGCAACTGCTGGTGGACGGCACGCGCCTCTTCGTGGCCTCGGGTACGCTGACCTTCCCGGTAGATCCTTGGACGGTCGATCGCATCGACGTGCTGCGCGGGCCGAGTTCGGTCATTTCGGGCGAAGGCGCGATCGGCGGAGCGATCAACGTCATCATGAAAAAACCGGTGACCGACCGCACCGTGGTGCGTGCGCGCGTGGCCTATGGTTCGGACAATGCGATACAAATCGCCGGCGATGCGGCCGGCCCGATCGGCGGAGGCCTGTCCTATCGTCTGGCCGCCAGTTCCACTCGTTCCGATGGCTGGCTCGCTCGCAATAGCGACAACCGCAACCTCGCCATTTCCGGTGCACTGCGCTGGGATGCCAGCCCGACGCTAAGCTTCACGCTGGCCTCCGACTATGGCGACGTTGATATTCTGCCCTATTTCGGCGCGCCGCTGAACGAGGGCAAGTTCGACAAGCGCTTTCGTTTCATCAATTTCAACATCGCGGGCAGCAAAGACCATTTCCGTGACAGCTGGACGCGCCTGACGGCCGAGTGGCATGCGTCGGACGCGATTTCGCTGCGCAACTCGGTCTACTACCTCAGTTCGAACCGTGACTGGCTCAATGCCGAGAGCTATCGTTTCTCCGCCGCTACCGGGCTGGTGACGCGCGGTGACTACCTCAACATCATGCACCGACAGGATCAGATCGGCGATCGCGGGGATCTCACTGTCCGCACGCCGCTGGGCGGCGGCGTTGAGAACACCCTGCTGGTCGGCTTCGATCTTAACCGCGTCAAATTCCGCCATATCAACAACTCGCCTTACGGCGGCAGTTCCGTCGTCGATCCATTCGACTTTGAGCCCGGCGGCTTTATCACCACGGTGCCCACGACCCTGGGCTTCCGCACCTTGACCACGCAGCACTCGGTGTTCATGGAAGACCGGCTCAAGCTGAACGGATCTGTATCGCTGGTGGGCGGTTTCCGGCAGGACTGGTACGACCTGCAGCGTATCGACGCACGGATTCCGGTGAACGGCTTTCGGCGCAACTACCACAGTACCTCGGGCCGTTTCGGCGTAGTGCTGAATCCGACGGTCGATACCGCGCTCTATGGCTCCTTCACGGTGGGCACCGACCCTATCAGCACGCTCGTCACCACGTCCAATGTGCAGAAAGACTTCGGTCTCTCACCCGCGAGGCAGTTCGAGGTGGGCGTAAAGCAGCGTCTTCTCGACGGACGTGGCTCGGCCTCGATCGCGCTTTTTGATATAGAGAAGCGGCGCCTGCTCACTCCCGATCCGGAAAACCGCCTGATCACGCAGCAGGTCGGCAAGCGCACGTCGCAGGGCGTCGAAGCGACGCTGGCGCTGCAGCTGACCGATGCATTCGGGATCGAGGCCAACGGAACTATCCTGAAGGCGCGGTTCAAGGATTTCGGCGAAATCGTGAATGGGGTCGTCATCGACCGGGCCGGAAACACGCCGCCGGGGATACCGACGAAGACCGCCAACATCTCCGCCAACTGGCGCGTCGCCGAACCCCTGCAGGCCCGCGTCTCGGCCCGCTTCGTCGCGCCGCGCTGGACCGACAACGCGAATAACCTGCGCGTGCCCGGCTACGAGGTGGTCGATCTCGGCCTGCGATGGATAATCAGCGACATGCTGGCAATCGACGGACGGGTGAGCAATGCCTTCGATAAGGTGTACTCGATCGGCAGCAATTCGTCGCAATGGCTGCTCGCAGCGCCCCGGCGCTTCGACGTTCGCCTCGACATGAGCCTTTAGTCGCCACCATGCGCCCGGCTCTGGTGAAGGCTGGCCTGCGGTGGCTTTACTTGCTCCATCGCTGGTTGGGCATCGCTGCCTGCCTGCTGTTCCTGCTGTGGTTCCTGTCGGGCCTGGTCATGATGTACGTGCCTTATCCGGCGCTGACCGACGCGGAACGACTGGCAGGAATGGCCCCCATTGACTGGAGCCGGGTCAGGGTCGGTCCGACCGAAGCGCTGCGCCGGGCAGGGGAGCGCGGCTTTCCCGCAGAGCTGCGCCTCGACATGGCGGCGGGAGAGCCAGCCTGGCGCGTTCGCGGTGACAATCGGCGCACTGCAATCTCGGCCGTCGATGGCCGGCGGATCTCCGCTTCCGATGCCGCTGCCGCGATCACGGTCGCGCGACGCTTCGCAGGCGGGACGCCGGTCAGCGATGTCGAGCGCAGCCAAGACGACCAGTGGACGGTCGCACAAGGGTTCAACTGGGCGCGGCCGCTCTGGAAGGTCTCGCTGGCAGACGGGCGCGGCACACAGGTTTACATTTCTTCCACGACGGCGGAGCCGGTCCAGAACAGCGACGCGCGCGAGAGGGCATGGAACTGGGTGGGGGCGGTGCCGCACTGGCTCTATATCACCGCGGTCAGACGCAATGGCTCTTTCTGGCGACAGGTTGTGCTATGGACCTCCGGCCCGGCGGTGGTCGTGGGTGTCACCGGCCTGTGGATCGGCATCCTGCGGCTGCGTCTGCGGCGGCGCTACCGGAGCCGCGCCATCACGCCCTATCGTGGCTGGATGAAGTGGCATCACCTGAGCGGGCTGATCGGAGGGCTCTGCGCAGTGACCTGGATGTTCAGTGGCTGGCTCTCGGTCAATCCATTCGACTGGTTCGCGCGGAGCGGTCATGTCGGCAGCGCCGCCCTCTATGCGGCGCACGATGGAGCGGACTTTCCCGCACTGGATGCCGCCGGGCTTGCCGTGCGCGGACCGCAGGCGCGCGAAGCGCGGTTCGCCTGGGTCGGTGGGCGCCCGGTCGTCAGCCTCGTGGCGCGCGAGGGGCGCCCAATAATCGCTACCCCCAACGGTGACGCGCTGCGCTTCACACAAGCTGAGCTAATAACCAATGCTCGGCGGATCGTGCCCGACCTGCCCGTTCGACGGGTCATGGTCCTCACTGAGCCGGACCTATACTGGTATGCGCACGGCCGGGAACGGCCCCTGCCGGTGATCCGCGTCATCTTCGGCGATCCTGATCGGACATGGGCTACCATCGAACCACGCAGCGGCGCGCTGCTGGCTTCGCAGAACGCAAACGGGCGCAATTATCGCTGGTTGTTCAATGCGTTGCATAGCTTCGACTTGCCGCTTCTTCTCGCGAATCGCATTGTGCGTGATCCGCTGATGTGGCTGTTTTCAGCGCTTGGCGTAGTTATGTCGATTTCGGGCGTGGTTATTGGATGGCGACAGCTCGTGCGATATCTGACGCTCTGGAAGCGCCCAATCCTGCGTGGCCGGCGCAACTGGCGGTAGCGCCGTGACAACCCATAGTGCCATCGTGGGCTATTATAGCACTCGATCCGCAGCCTGGTCTTCTCGTGGGCTTATGAACCGATCCCGCGCATTTCTCGCGATCCCAATGTGTAGCGGGGCAAGGCCGCAAGTCGTCAGTCCGCATGGGCAGACGGACAAAACGATGGTCGTTTTCATCATTGGCGTACCGATATTGGGCTTTGCACGGATTGGTCCCGGCGGTGGGTAGGCACGATCCTGCGCAGATGCGCCTTCAGCTTGCGGCGAGCGTGCTCACTCAGCGCGCGCAGCCCCAGGACTTGCCGCGCGGCCTCCTGATAATCACCGCAGTCGGCCCGGGCGCTGTTATGACCCTGTAATTCAGAGATTATAGGCGTGGCGCAGTCGATCGATCACGACCTCTCTTGTCATCGCGACGCCAAACTGCTTCGGCGTGAAATCGTCCTGTTCTCCAAGAGCGTCGATGAACGCCTGCATATCGGCCTTGATCGTTTCGGACAGGTCAAACGCCGCCTCCGCGCTCAGGAGCTGCAACAGACGCGCCACATCGTTGCGGTGCTTCTTCACGTCTCTGTCGTCGACTTTCTCGCCCTCCGTACGACGGCGGCTGAGATCAACCCAGGCACGCGCCTTGAAGGGAATAAGGCCGGCTTCGTCGAGAACCGGCACGCCGTCCAGCGACCGCCCCATCGTCTTGAGAAACGCATAATAGTCGGCGTCGAGCAGGATGGCCGACAGGCTCGCAGCTTCCTCGGCGATCGGGATCGGCGTAAGCTGGCTACCGGGCGCCAGCTCAAATCCTTCCGGCGCATTGGAGAACAGCTCCAACATCGCCGGGTAGCCCTCGGTTGACGGTTTGGCGAACCGGTAGAGAATCCGTTCGCCTTCGCTCCGCTGCCGGATCTCGTATCCGCCCGCCTCGACAAAGGCCATGAACGTCTCGGAGAATGCCGGGTCGAGCGCCTCGACGATGAGGACAATATCGAGATCCTTGGTAGCGCGGAAATCGAGACCGGCCTCCTCCATGAGCAGCTCGCATGCGGCTCCGCCGATCAGCACATATTGGTGCTCATGGCCGGAAAAGTGCGCGCGAAAGCGGTCGACGCCAGCTACCATCCAAAGGGCTCCAAAAGGTGATCGGCTGCCTGCGCGACTCGTTCGTCGGCGTCATGCCGTGCGCTCAGATAGAGCGAAAGTCGGTCGGCAACCTCATTGTCGCTGAGGACTTTAGGATCATAGGCCCATGTCTGGACCTCGATCCGGTGTTCGTCATAGGCCCAGGCAGGTTCCAATCCGTGATGCCGCGCCATCCGCTTCCATGCGGCGGCCGGCGCCGCCCTGCATTCAATTCGCGGTTCGTTGAGCATCGTATATCGGGCAAGGGCGCTTTCGCCCGCCAACACCGCCTCGTTCAGGGGCAGATCGCCCGTGACATAACGAGTCTTGCGCACCGGCGATTGCAAGCGCCCCTCGACCGCGCGCCAAAGGTCGCCGCCACCAAAGCGAAGACTGAGGCGACGTTGGCGGCCGACGCGGTGCGGCCGCGCCAGTTCGAGCGCTTCCAGTTCATCGAACGCCCGGCTCATGCTCATGATCGCGACTTGGTAGCGCTCGGAGAGCTGGGTCAGGCTGGCATCGTTCACATCGTGCCCAAGCAGGGCGGCCAGAATTACGACCTGAGTGGTGGGAGACACCCGCTCGGACGACGGTCCCGGTTCGCTGGAATAGGTTTCGCGCAGGTCGACAAACGCTTCGGGCACATAGAATTGTGCGCCCGGCGAGATGAACGCGACGCGCTTCTCCACGAGGCGCCGACGCAATGCCGCCGGTACAGCTTCGAGCAACAGCACGAACAGGCGGGCATCGATATGGCGTCGCATCTGGTCCCGATGCTTCAGGAACTCGTCAACACCGCCTATTCCGCCGCTTTGCGGAACGATGAACACGGTCGGACTGTCGAGCAGTTCCCCGCGCCACAAGGCATAGCGATCATACAAGAAGTGCGGGAGCCCAAGCGGCTTAATGGGATCGAGATGGAGGTGCGCACCGAAAGCTTCGCGCGCATAAGTTTCCGATGCGTTCGCCAGCGCGCGTAATCGCAGGTCAGGAAATTCATCTAACATCGCACCGTTTATCTAACATCAGCGGTGTTAAATATCAACTTCAATGTTAGATAGCATGGTTCCCGCTTCTTCGGCAGCGATCCGCTGCTCTATTTCCTGGGCTTCAGACACGCCTACCGCGCACATATTCGCTGCCCGTGCCAAAGCCGCGGCTTTGGACCTGTTGATCGACAAAAGCCTTGAGCGCGTCGGGAAGCGAAATGTTCATCGTCGCCATAGGCCGCTTCTTCCACCCATGGCAAAATTTGCCAAGTTGGCTGCTTGACCGTCACGACATCGGAACAAGCCGTTGGCCTGTTCGGGCTGCCTCCGTCGTTTGTACGGCAATGAAGCGCGCTAGTGGAATCTCGCTCAGAGGTCGTTCCGAAGCCATCTCACGAGCGACGAGCGCCATTTCGATCCAGTCCGAGCCGTTGCCGTCACCTCGCTGTGCAAATGCACTCCAAGCGATGACGCTGGCCCAATAGGCCCGCTTCGGTTCCAGCACCTTCTCGATAATTGCGGCGATCCGGTCTTCGATCTTGCGCTTGCCTTTGATCGCTGCGGCGACATCGTCGCCATTCTCAAACCAGGAATCGATCTGAGGGTTGGTCGCCAGCCACCGGCCTGAAGCGCGCACTGCCCTCTTCACCGCCTTGGCATCGGTTTCCGCAGCGTCGGCCTCCGCGAGCATCGAGGCAATGAGATCTTCCACCGATAGAAAAGTGGGCGCGACATCGGAGAGCCCCATAAGCGTGATCGCCTGAACGAGGCCAAATGGGGTCGGCGAGTTAGCCGGACCGTCTGCCATTGCGCTGCTCAGGATCATGGCCGTATCCTCAGCCGTCGCTTCATGGACCGACATCTCGGATGCAATATGGTCAAGCATGTCTTCGATCTCAGGCCTGCTCAGCGAGTGCACTACCCAAGCGTCCCGCACACCATGACCCTGCTTGACCAAAATCGAAACCAGCGCGTTCTTCCTGCCCTGCTTGATCGATGCAAATATGCTTTGGGCTCCTGCTCCATCGCGCTCGGATAGCAGAAGTTCCCTGACCTGAATTGCGGGGCGCTTCTCCGGCACCGAGTCGACAGCTCGTGCGGCTCTAATGATCGCGTCGATTGCACGGCGCCGATCTTCTGGGACCCAGTTTCGGATCAGCATGAGGTTGGTAACCGACGATGCCGGTATGAGCCCTCGTTTCGCGGTCTCTTTCATCATGGAGGCTAACGGCAAGGCGATCGCAGTTTCAGAAAGAAGCCAACCGATGGCGGCCTCGCGCAGACTGGAATCGTCGGCGGTGACGAACCCATCCAACAAAATGAGTTGCAGCTCGGCAGGCATGGCGGCCGTCAACTCGGCGAATTGGCTGTGGATCAGGAAAGGGTCGCCCTCACAGGCTGTCACCAAGTCCTTCAACATTTCGTCGATATCTGCCGTCGGGAGATTCTGTTGGTCAGCTCCGGTCTGGATCATTGCGTGATCCATTGCGCTGCGTATATCTTCCCCCACGTCGATCCCAGCCCGTGAAAACGCCGAGACAAGCGCCACCGCTGCTGTCGGCACGAGCTTGCCGGCACGCATCTGCTGAGCGATCGCGGCCCTGACATTCTCCATGGCCATGCCGGCATGGCCGTTTCCGGCTTCGCTGCGCTGACGTAGCTGCTCGAGAGCCTGTCCAAACATGAACGAATATGCCTGATGCATCGTTGCGTCAGGCCGCTTCTTGCGCCCTTCGGCAGCGGTGAGGTCGACGATCAGGATTAAGGCTTCGGGTTGAGCTGCCAGCATCTCTCCGACGCTGTGGGCCCCGGGCGACAGTTCGCCCGAGCGGATATCATCCCGAACCATGCGTGCAATCTGTTGGATGGCGGCACGTGGCGTCACGATTGATGTTCCTTTCTTGGACAGCCATTACGTAGCCGGTACAAATACCGGCTGCACAGCGAGAATCCCATCGTGCAGTCGCGCAATATTGTAGCACTCGATCCGCTGCCGAGCCTCCGAACTTTTGAGGCTTTAGCTTCCTCCTGGGTTTGAGAACTGACCTTGCGCTTTTCTCGCCCATCCAGTTCTCAGCGCGACACGGCCGTAGCTCGCCAGTTCGCGTGGTCGTCCGAACAAAGCGCTGGTCATTTTTATCGATGGCTTGCAGATATGGCGCATTGTACAGATTGGCCACCGGCGGTGGCTAACTTTGGCAGGTCGGCGCAGGATTCTCTGGGCTTACTTGCCGATCGCGCAGCCATTTGACTGATTCTTAAGATATTGAGCCTAAGCCGTTTCCATGGCTTGGCGAGAGAACATCCCGGCGCGCGTTTGTGGCACTGTGCTGGCCGCATCTGCGATCTTCGCAACCCCTGCAATCGCAGGCGAAAGCGCATCGGGCGGGTTCAGGATCTCGCTCAATGTTCCGGTAGTCTGCGACCTCGATGCCCAGCCTTTCGAACTCGATGCCAGCGGGCAACATTTCGTTGGGCAAGTGCAGGAATTCTGCAATTCGAACCGCGGCTTCCAGGTCTTTGCCAGCCATCGTATGCTGGCACAAGATGAAAGCATATCGGTAGACTATGGCGGAAGCCGCAGCACTCTCGATCTCACGGGCATGTCTCCGGTAGCATTTCGGTCCGGTGCCCGTTTCGGTTATGTGCCGGTTTCTATCGAAGCCACGAACCTGCGCGCTCCAATCGCGCTCGAATTCGGGCTTACAGCCATTTGACCCGCGCGGCCTAGCTGGCCGTCACTGTTACCAGAACCCTGTCGGAGTAATCGCCCGCTCGCGCC
>Ga0098035_1001535_pt1 | contig 11076 bp, 11 predicted proteins | sample 3_EtaG_FD_75046 | JGI IMG/M metagenome (GOLD analysis project Ga0098035, IMG submission 75046) | Marine viral communities from the Subarctic Pacific Ocean - 3_ETSP_OMZ_AT15126 metaG | ecosystem: Environmental > Aquatic > Marine > Oceanic | place: Pacific Ocean | collected 2015-01-07
AGACCATTTCATAGGAGAAATCAAGATCCAGGCCGCCATACTGAACAGGCTTCCCGATGCCGAGTAATCCCGCATCCGCCATGCGTTTCATGACCTCATGGGCAGGGAACATCCCCTCTTCTTCCCACGCGTCGACGTTCGGATTTATATGCTCGTCAATTATCCGGGTGACGGTATTTTTGAGCGCAATATGCTCTTCTGAAAACTGCATGTGACCACCTTTTTGGTTTTTTATTATTATTCATGGTGGCCACTACATCATAATATATTGTGGAACGCAATCATCGCTATGGTGATTAAAGACCACCGCCGATTGCGTGTTTCCAAGGCTTTACAGTCACATTCTCAAAAAGCCCTGCGGCGGCGTAAGGGTCGCTTGCTGCCCATGCTTTTGCTGCTTCCAGGTCTTTATCCTCGAATATCAGCAAGCTGCCATTCGGCGTTTCCCCGTCCGCGTCCAATGTAGGGCCTGCAATTTTTAGGGCGTCGCCTTTCGCCTTGAGAAACTCCAGATGATCTGGCCGGGTATCGAGACGGACCTGCAAATGGTCAGCCTTATCCGTGCAATGGGCAATGAACAGCATTATTTTCTCCTTCTATAGTTTCTAAAAGCCCGCAAGCCGCTCGTCCCTGAACGGTCGGGCCAGTAATTCTTCAACTGCGCTGGAGACGGCAACGCCTCCATTAAGAATTTCGTCAACCGCACAGCAAATCGGCATTTCGATATTGAATTTTTCTGCGAGGCGGCAAATGGCAGAGGCGGTGTAAACACCTTCGGTCACGGCAGTGCGCTGTTGTAATATCTCGCCAAGGATATCGCCCTGGCCGAGGGCAGCCCCGAGGGAAAAGTTTCGGGAGGCGGGGGAGCTGCAGGTCAATACCAGGTCGCCTAGGCCGGAGAGCCCCATCAGTGTTTCGGCGCGCGCGCCCAGCTTTTCACCCAGCCGCAATATTTCCGCCATGCCGCGCGTGATCAGGGCGGCGCGGGCATTTTCACCGAGCTTGCCGCCGGAGACGACGCCACAGGCAATGGCCAGCACATTCTTCACTGCCCCGCCGATCTGGGCGCCAACAATATCATCGGTAAGATAGGGTCGAAAAGTCGGCAGGCCGATTGCCTTGACCAGGTTTTCGCCGATCTCTCTGTCACTGATCGCAAGGGTGGCTGCAGCGGGTAGCCCAGCCGCAATTTCCTTCGCGAAATTGGGTCCGGACAGGATCGCGAGAGGATTGTCGGGGGTTACATCCTTTATCACCTCGCTCATCAGGCGTCCGCTGTCCTGCTCAATCCCCTTGGCGCACATGACTAGGACTGTCTCGCGCGCCAGCGATGGCTTGAGCTGTGTCAGGATTCCACGGACCTGTTGGGCCGGTACGACCAGCAGGAGGATATCCGCATCCCCGGCCCGGGCGAGATCGCTAGTTGCCACTATTCCGGGCGTAAGCGGGACATTTTCAAGATACTTCCGGTTGGTTTTTTCCCGATTGAGCGCATCTGCATGGTCTGGGTGCCGCGTCCAGAGCTGCACATCATTGCCGCCCTTCCTGGCGACTATCGCCAACGCCGTACCCCACGCGCCTGCGCCAATTACACTTACCTTAGTCATCTACCTAGCATGTCCTGACATGTCAGCATTCAAGATAGGGATTGATTAACATGAACCGCACGCAACAAGAAGTGCTGAATAGCGGTCTATGGCCGAAGCCTGCCATTGTCAACTGGACGGCTCGTCCACGATCTCGATGACCTCAACGCCTGCATCCGTTCCGATGAGGACTATATCGGCGAAACCGATAAACAGGCCGTGCTCGACTACGCCCGGCATCGTACTGAGGGTCAGGGCCAGATCTTCTGGCTCGTCAATTTTTCCAAAAGCGCAATCATAGATGTAGTTGCCTTCATCCGTAGTGAAGGGAGTACCGTCTTTTGCGAGGCGGAGGGTTGGGGTCGAGCCGAGCGCTTCGAGCCGTGGTTGCAATGCGGGCGCGGCAAAGCGGATCACCTCTACCGGCAACTTGAAAGCGCCGAGTTGTGCGACTTTCTTTTTGGCTTCGGCGATCACAACCATCCTGTCTGAGAGGGAGGCGACAATCTTCTCCCTAAGATGCGCACCGCCGCCACCCTTGATCAGGCGTCCTTGCGGATCCACTTCATCGGTGCCGTCAATTGTGAGATCAATGACGTTTACCTCGTCAAGACCAACGACAGGAATGCCAAGGCTACGCGCCTGAGCGGCTGTTGCTTCCGAAGTCGGTACGCCAGTGATCTTCAAACCATTTGCAACCATTGCGCCCACGAGGTCGACCATCTTTGCCGCACAGGATCCTGTGCCGAGGCCGACGACCATGCCATCCTTGATATATTCAACGGCTTTTTCTGCGGCGGCCTGTTTCTGTTCGTCTTCAGTCATTCTAAAATTCCAGTTTTGTGTTTTAGGCTTTATAGCCTGCAAAGGGTGCGGGTTCTGCATCGGGATCCAGCGGCCATCTGGCGTGGGCCATGAGGTCCAGACCATCCGTAAATCCGGCTTTCAAACGCTCGATCCCCGCCCAGGCAATCATCGCGCCGTTATCGGTGCATAGTCTCGGCGGGGGTACTTTCAACTGTATGCCTTTGTCATGTGCGAGCCGTTCCAACGCGCCTTTCAAATATTGATTGGCGGCAACCCCGCCCGCGACGACCAGCGTCCCGCCATTGCCGTGATCCTCAACGAAGAGGTCAAGAGCCTTGGCTACGCGATCCATCAGGCTTTCCACAGCAGCCTTCTGAAAGCTGGCGGCGAGATCGGCGATATCCGTTTCGCCCGCCTCTTCCCCCAGTTTTTCGCGTGCCTGTCGAACCGCCGTCTTAAGTCCGGAGAAGGAAAAATTACATCCTTCACGTCCTTTCATGGGCCGGGGAAAGTCGAATCGATCTGGATTTCCAGATGCCGCAGCCTTTTCAACAGCCGGGCCGCCGGGGAAACCAAGCTCCAGCATCTTTGCCGTCTTATCGAAGGCTTCTCCTACGGCATCGTCAATTGTTGTCCCGAGGCGACGGTACTGGCCAACGCCTTCGACGACCAGCAATTGCGAATGTCCGCCGGAAACCAGTAAAAGGAGATAGGGAAACGCGACATCGTCCGTAAGTCGTGCGGTTAGCGCATGACCTTCAAGATGATTGACACCAATTAGCGGTACACCCGCAACCGAGGCAATTGCTTTTGCGGTCATCAGCCCGACAAGAACGCCGCCGATAAGGCCCGGCCCAGCTGTCGCAGCCACGGCGGATAGGTCTGAATAGGACACCCCGGCTTCCGTCATTGCCTGATCGACCAACCTGTCCATTTCCGTTACATGAGCGCGCGCAGCAATTTCTGGCACAACGCCGCCAAAGGGGGCATGGGCGTCGTTCTGCGACAGCACGACATTAGAGAGAATTTCCTTCTCCCCTGTCACGACCGCGGCCGCTGTTTCGTCGCAGCTGCTCTCCAGCCCGAGGACGATGACTTGTTTGTTTGGCATTTGTTATCTATTACAAGGCGGTGCAAAATTGCATATGGCTCTAACATCTGACGGAATATCCCGCAACATGACCTTTGTCAAAAAATACAGGATTGGAACCCGGGGAAGCCCTCTTGCGCTCGCGCAGGCCGAGGAGACACGCACGCGGCTTTTAGAGGCGCACAAGGACGCCCTTGATCCGGCGCAGCTGGAGATCGTAGTCATCAAGACGACGGGGGATCAGATTCAGGATCGCGCGCTCAGGGAAGTCGGGGGCAAAGGATTATTCGTTAAAGAGATCGAAGAAGCTTTGCTCGCAGACAAGATAGATTTCGCCGTGCATTCCATGAAAGACATGGAGACGCGGCTGCCAGCAGGCCTTGTTATTGATTGCATCCTGCCACGTGAAGATGCGCGTGACGCTTTTATTTCCGCGACCAGTAAGAGCCTCGCCGAGTTGCCGGCGGGAGCGCTCGTTGGCACATCCAGCCTTCGCCGTCAGGCGCAGGTTCTTAACCGGCGCCCCGACCTTCGGGTGGGTATTTTCCGCGGCAGCGTCCAGACGCGACTTCGCAAGCTTGCAGAAGGTCAGGCAGAGGCCACCATGCTGGCGCTGGCAGGGCTCAAGCGGCTGGGCAACGAGAGCGTCATCACAGAACTTCTCAATGTGGAAGACATGTTGCCTGCCGTGGCACAAGGAGCGATCGGGATTGAACGTCGGGAGACGGATGAGGAGGTAGCCGCTTTGCTCGCGCCGATCAATGATTCGGTCAGTCGGTCCCGAATTTACTGTGAACGCGCCATGCTGGAGGTGCTTGACGGTTCCTGTCACACGCCTATTGCGGGCTATGCGGAACTTGTAGATGGGAACAGCCTTTATTTACAGGCAAGCCTCCTTGCGGAGGATGGCTCTATCCGGCTGGATGCCAGCGGGCGGGGGGATATCGCTGATGCCGTTAGACTTGGCCAGGATATTGGCCATAATCTAAAGAATCAGGCAAAGGGTGCCAATTTGTCTTTTGGTCTGTAAACTGAGCTGTAATGAAAATACTGATTACCAGACCCGAACCGGACGGCAGCCGCCTTGCCCGCATTTTGAAGAAAATGGGGCACGAAACACGCCTTGCGCCGATGATGCATATCGAAAACCTACGCGGAAAGCAGGTAGATATCACCGGCGCTCAGGCTCTCCTGGTGACAAGCGCAAATGGTGCGCGGGCATTGGGTCGGGCTTTGAAGCCGCGGGATATAAAGGTTTTTGCCGTTGGTGCCGCGACGGCCGAAGCGGTTCGCCATGAGGGCTTTAAAGATGTTCACGCCGCGGGTGGGGAGGTCAACTCACTTGCCGCCAAGGTGATCGCTGAATGTCTGCCGGAAAACGGTCGGCTTATTCATGTTGCCGGTTCCGAAGTTGCCGGAGATCTATCCGGGATGCTTTCAGAAAAGGGGTTTCAGTGCACGCGCGTCGTCCTATATGAAGCATTGCCTGTAACGTCTTTGGACGGAGAGGTTGTGAGGGAATTAAAAAGTGGCGCCATTTCGGCAGTGCTTTTCTATTCCCCGCGTACAGCGGCGATTTTTGTCGACCTGGTAACGACGGCGGGTCTCACGCCGTATATGAAAGAGATAACGGCTTACTGTTTAAGTCAGGCCGTTGCCGACAAACTTGAACCACTGTCATTTGCGGGTATCCATGTTGCGGCGGAGCCCGATCAGGAAAACCTGCTTGCCTTGCTTGCGGCTGTCAGCCAAGCTAGGACTCAGGAAGATACTGCCGATATGCCAAGGGAGCGAAACATGTCCGATAAAAAGTCTGGCAAGACCGAGGATGAAGGCAAAGCTGCTGTACCCTCTGCCGGTACGGATAGGAAAAAGACCGGGGACGCACAAGCGGACAATAAGGATACTGCGCGAACGGAATCCCCTGTAACACCAGAACCTGCGGCGCCGAAATCCCGCGCCGGACTTGTGTTTCTGCTGTTGATCGTTGTGTTTTGTCTTGGTCTTGCAGCATGGCCCCTTCTTTATCCGAAGTTGGAGCCCTATCTGCCGACTGAAACGGCGGCAATTATTTCCGGTCAGTTTGGAAAGTCGTCCGGCTCGGATATGTCAGATGCGACGGCCGCGATTGAGGCGATCCGGGACAATCTGAAATCGGACTATGCTTCCCTGTCAGAGCGGGTCTCCAAGATTGAAAATTCAGCTCCGGTGGTGAATACAAGCCCTGGGGTGGATGACGGCAAGCTAACGGCGCTATCGGGGTCATTAAAGGAAGAGCTTAGCGGGCTATCCAGTGAGCTTGCAGAACAACAGAAAAAGCTTTCCGCCGCGCTGGAAGAGCTCAACCAGCAAAAGGAAAACCTCGGAAAGCTTGAAAATGCTGATCCGGTTGTCGCTGATCCGAGTCCGGAAATACAGAGCGAGATCGTCGACCTCAAGACAGTGCTGCTGGATATAAAAAGGCAGATTACCAGCCTTGAAACGACAATCACGAGTGATCGGGAGGCAGTTAAATCACAGGCGGCGCAGCTGTCCTCGCTTGAGGGCACGCTGAAGGCGGAGATCGCAAGCAAATCGGAAGGGGAGGCGGAAAACCAGCGCACCCTGATGCTGCTTGCCATCAGCCAGCTTCAGCGGGAAACCCGCGGAAACGAACCGTTTGAAAATGGCCTGAAGCAGGTGGCCGCTGTTGCCGATGATAAGTTCAACGGGCTAATCGAAAAGCTGCAGCCGATTGCCCCGGTTGGCGCGCCGACGTTGGCGAGCCTGCAAAAGGAGTTCACTGCAATTGCTTCAGATATCAGCCAGTCGGCAAGACTTCCGTCGGAGGAGACCTGGTACGGAGAAGCACTTCACCGCATTGCGTCTGCCGTCAAGTTCCGGCGGGTCGATGATATGGAGGGGAATGACGTGGATGCGGTGGTCGCTCGGGCGGAGCAGGACCTTGCTGAGAATGATCTCGATAACGCCGTTGCGGAAATTGAAAAGCTTTCGGGCGCCCCGGCAGAGGTGGCGGCGTCCTGGCTCGACAAGGCCAAAACCCGCCTGACGGTCGAACAATCCATTGCCGGATTGCTGCAGGAGGCAACCACGACGGCCATTTCCCAGCCAACGTCCAACTAGAGGGGCCGACATGATACGCACAATCTTTGTCTTCGCCCTGATTGTTCTGATAGCGATCGCAGCGGTCTGGCTCTCGGATTATCCGGGAGATGTCCGCCTGACCTGGGGCGGTTATGTCGTCGAGACTTCAGTCGTCGTCGTCGGGGCGGCGGTGCTTGTTTTTGCCGTGCTGGTCGCGCTCTTTTATCGCTTCTGGGTTTGGTTGAAGCATGGTCCCGGGCGGATAGGCGCTGTTTTTTCGGAACGCCGCCGCAACAAGGGGCTCGAGGCGATCTCAAGTGGTATGGTCGCCATTGCGGCCGGGGATGCAGTTGAAGCCCGTCGTCAGGCGGTCGCTGCGGAAAAGCATCTTTCGGGGGAACCCATGACGCTTTTGCTCGCGGCACAGGCCGCTGAGCTAAATGACGATAATCGTGCGGCGAGCATATATTATGACCGCATGATGTCGCGTCAGGATACAGAGTTCCTGGGCTTGCGCGGACTGATAAATCGGGCGATTAAGGAGGGCGACGTTGAAAAAGCGCGGAGCCTTGCGAAAAGAGCGGATGAGTTGCGTCCTGGCACGGACTGGGTGACGAAGGAACTCTATGAGCTTTCCTTGAAACTCCGCGATTGGGAAGGGGCAGAGAGTGCGCTCACACGGCTTGCCCGAGGGAAAGCTGCAAAAGGGGAGGCAGTCCGCCGCGCCAGAACCGTGATTACCTATCAGCAGGCCCTTAAGGCGGTAAAAGAAAAACGCGAGGCGGACGCCTTGGCCCTTGCACAGCAGGCCCATGAGATCGACCCGTCCTTTGTGCCCGCCGCCGTGCTTGATGTGAAACTGACGGCGGAACAGGGATCAACACGGAAGTTGCATAAGCTGATCGGGGAGACCTGGAAAAATGCGCCACACCGTGATTTGGCGGAAGCAATTCGCAACACGGTCTCCGGTGAACAGCCCTCCGACTGGTTCCGTCGCGCGAAGGAGACTGTGGCACCGCATAATCCTGATCATGTCGAAACACACCTAATGCTGGCCAAGGCGGCGATGGCGTCCAACGATTGGGGGCCGGCGCGCGAGCATCTGATGAGGGCGGGAGGAGATAATCCTTCCGCAAGTATTTTGCGGATGCTGGCGGAGTTGGAGGAAAAATCCAATGCCGATGCATTTGCTGCGCGCGAATGGATCGTCAAAAGCTCGGTCGCACCGCAGGATCCACTATGGATTTGCAACGCCTGCGGCAGGCAGGAAGAAAAATGGCACGCCCATTGCCCGGCCTGCGACAGCTTTGACAGTTTCTCTTGGCGGACAGCAGATCGCGGGCCCCATAATCCGGACATGATCGAGGCGGAGATCGTCCGCGAGATCAGCACGGGCAGCTAATTGCGGGACATGTGAGAATAGCCGCACGAAACGCTTGCTCTTCTTTTCGGGACAGACTATATGTTGCCGAAATTCACGATGTGCCGCTGTAGCTCAGTTGGTAGAGCACCGCATTCGTAATGCGTAGGTCGGGTGTTCGAGTCACCCCAGCGGCACCATCTCACTTTTTGACCCTGAAATTCCCGCTAAGTACTTGAAAGGGAACGATAATTCGGGAGTTCCATACACCCCATTTTGACCGTATTTCAGTGGCTCTGAAAAGACCAATCTAAGCACTGTCTGGCGCATAGCGAAGTCACCATTTTTGTAAATATTCCAAGGGCTTGCCAAGAAATTGAGGGCGAGTTCAATACAGTCCTCCAGCCGTCCTTTCGGCGGCACGGTTGTTTCAACCCTTTCGGCAAGCACGATCTTTTGACGCTCCAGCTTCTCAATACGGGCTTCGTAGGCACTGACGACCGAAGCACTCGTAGCGTCAACGATCCGATCCAGGAGGCTCCCGATCTGCCGATCCACCTCCTTGAGCTGCTTCTGTAGCTCGTCCCTCTCGCCGTGCGAAATCGCGAGCCGCATATCCCATGCATCGCGCAGCATGGCCTTTGCCAGATCGAACAGCCCGCGGGCAGGTTGCAGGCCTTCCATGATCTCTTCAAAAGCGCTTTCCATTTTCGCCCGAGGAACGGACTTGCTCTTGGCTTCGCAGCCGCGCGTCTCACAGCGATAGTAGGCATAGTGTTTGCGGCAGCCCTTAGACCAGGCAGCAGTCATTGCGTTGCCGCAGCATCCGCACTGCACGAAGCCACGAAGCGGGAAGTCTTCGTTGAAGTCTTTCCGAGCGGCAGGGAGTCGCTTGCGGCCTTCAAGATTGTCTTGAATGCGTTCGAAGGTTTCGAAGCTGATAAGACCTTCGTGCTGACCTTTGCGCAAGCTTACGCCCCACTTCGGGGCTTCCACATATCCTGCGTACACCACCTTCTTGAGAAGGCGTGTCACGGTCATGGGGCGGAGTGTCCCGTCCTTACGATCTTTCGGGAAGTGTGGATTGCGCTCCAAGAAACGCTGTACTTCCGCCTGCGAGGCGAAATGCCCCGTGGCGAACCCTTCAAGCGCTTCGCGCACAACAGGGGCAAGTACATCGTCAGGAACAAGTATTTTGCCGCCACCTGAAGGCGCGTTGACATAGCGATAGCCGACAGGCGCTCGAAAGACCCAGAAACCACCCTCAACACGAGCTTGCATCTTCTGCACCACTTGGCGGCGATTTTGTTCGCGCTCAAGCTCGCCTTGCGCAGCAATAACGGTTTCAATGAACTTACCTTCGGGGGTGTCTTCGAAGCGGAAATTCAGACATTCGATTTTTGCACCGCGCCTTGAGAACTCACGGCGGAGCTTCAAATGGAATTCAGTGTCTCGGGCAAATCGCTTCAGGTCGTCAAAGATAACGACATAGGGCTTGCCCTTCTGCGCATCGAGATAGGAGAGCAGAGCGACCATGCCAGGGCGGCGCATGAAATCGCCGCCCCCGCTTACGTCATCGGGGAACACAGCCTCAACGTCATAGCCTTGGTCTTCGGCATAGGCGCGACAACGCTGCTCCTGGCTCTCTAGCCCGCTGCCCTCAATCCGTTGCTTCGTGGAAGACACACGGCAGTAGATCAGCGCTTGGGTGGCCTGTCCTATGATGTTGTTATCTTTGTTCATGTGACCTCCACGCCTAGCTAAGGACTGAATTTGTTGGTGTTATCTTCATTGTCTGGATCATCAGAGGATACCGCACCGAAGGCTTCTTTGGCACCTTGACTACCGCTCAGAGGAGTTTTTCCACAGACTTCTTGGAGCGGATGAACCTCGAAGCCGAGGGCAACGAAGGTGAACATGATCGACCACAGCGCTTGCAGAAACTCTTCCTTCTGCGCCTGGGTCATATCGACACCATCGAGGTACGACTGGTACCTCTCCGCGTCTACGGTCAGGATGCTCTTCGGGGACGAGCGATCTTTGCCGCAAAGGTCGTGTTGACCTTCGGTATTAAAATCATCGCGCATTACTTCATCTCCCATTTTTGGAGATGGGTATTTCTCAATACCCATTTTAATTTTATCAGAATTCATCTAAAAACCGCAAATTTCTGCGGTTTTTAGAAGGGTAGTTCATCATCATAGTACCCTTTCGAATTCTGGAATTCGTCGATGTATTGCTCCCAATCCCGACGCGCTTCGTCTTCAAGTTCGCTGATCATCTCTTCATGTTTTGAATAGAGATCAGCATTCATCCACATTTCCGCTTTCAGGATTGCATGGATGAATAGGTGGAGGGCGTATTCATCCTTGTTCGTGTGGCCAAAATATTCAGCAACCCGTTCGAGCTTGTTCCAGTAGTAATCATCCATGTCGCGGGCGAATGTGTAATTGCTCATCACAGAACTCCTTCGATCAGCTTGTTGAAATCCAGCGGCAGGAACGTCACGAGCTTGCAGCGCTCGCCGTAGACAGGCCGTTCTTCGCGGCGGCCTTGGATGCCGTAGTAGGCGCACCAGGCAACCGAATTGCAGGAACCGAAGCCGCGCATCGGATGCCTGCACTGGTAGTCCCAGCCGACATGAGGCGTGCCGACGAAGACGAAAAAGCCAGCGATGCCCGTCAGAACGATCATGCGCGGGCGCAGCAGCACGGCTTTGATTGTCCCGCCGATACGGCGACGCAGCCGCTTGATTGCCCCTTCAGGGCGTTTGGTCGGCGTGCCGCCCACGACTTTGACTTCAAACTTGCTCATTGCTTCCCCTCACTCTTGTCTTCGAACTGGTAGCTGAGCCGCACCAGCGGCTTCACATTCGGGTAGTCACCCTCGACGGGGTTCACCGCCGCCCATTCCCGCCATGGCGAGAAGAACCAGAACGGCATCCGTTCCCCGAGGATCGGGTTCACGTTCTTGATCAGCAGCAATTGCTGATCAGGGCGGAGTTGCATGATCTCTTCAGGCCGCATAAGCGGCTGACCCGTCTCGGACAGGCTTTCGCCGATTTCATCGGTCTCGAAGCGCCCGAGATTGAAGTTCTTCGTTTTGACGGTTTTCTGGCCGAGCTCGCGCGATAGGGATTGCGCAAGCTC
>Ga0098035_1001536_pt1 | contig 11074 bp, 15 predicted proteins | sample 3_EtaG_FD_75046 | JGI IMG/M metagenome (GOLD analysis project Ga0098035, IMG submission 75046) | Marine viral communities from the Subarctic Pacific Ocean - 3_ETSP_OMZ_AT15126 metaG | ecosystem: Environmental > Aquatic > Marine > Oceanic | place: Pacific Ocean | collected 2015-01-07
AGGGGTAGACGATTATCTCTTGACGAGTAGGTTATTATCAGGTCGTATTCCAGTATTAGTAGCAGATATAACCACGTCTTTAAAACATAAATTAGAACAACTCAAAAAGGATGTAGAATGAAAGACCGTATAGGTTTAATTATTCCCGATCAGCACTTCCCAATACACGATAAAAAAGCTTATTCAGTTGTACTTCAAGCGATAGAACATATTAAGCCCCAGGTGTTTATTAATCTTGGAGATGTGGGTGAATGGGAGTCTGTTTCTCAATGGAAATATAAGCGTAGAAAAAGACCTCCTTTAGAGTATATGTTGCCTCTTATCGAGAAAGAGGTTAAGTCAGTCAATAAAGAGTTAGACAAGTTAGACGCTGCTCTTGATAAAGTTGGGTGCAAAGAACGTCATATATTAGCTGGAAACCATGATGAGTGGCTTGACGCATGGGTTGAAGAAAATCCGTTCTTGCCAGAGTACATGTTTAGGCTCGCTTGTAAATGGGATGAAAGGGGATATAAGTATAAATGCTATAACGAAGTATTAACAATCGGTAAGGCTAACTTTATTCATGGAGCTTACTGTGGGGTAAATCATGCAAAAAAGCATTTAGACGCTTATGGGGTCAATATTGTCTACGGACATACACATGATATTCAAAGATATTCAAGCTCAAGATTACAAGATGGAAACATCTCTGCTTTTTCTATGGGTTGTTTAAAAGATAAATCAGCAGAAAAGAACAGGTGGTTGAAAGGGCGGTTACATAATTGGAATCATGCTTTTGGAATAATAACGTGGTTCAAAGATGGATCGTTCCAACTTCAAACGATAGACATTATTAAAGGTAAGGCAAATGTATGGGGGAAATTTATTAAAGGATGAGTAAAGATGATCCCCTTTTTCAGAGTCAAATTAGAATTACCCAGATAGATGGTAAATTACCTAATCTTGCCTTAATGAAATTATCTCACTATCACAAGGCCAAGGGTGACAAGGTTCATTTTTATACAACAACAACAAAAGATATGTTTGAGCCAGACTATGACATTGTGTATGGCTCGTCTATTTTTACTTTTAGTAATAAAAAAAGAGATGAATTTCTTAACTCATTTCCTAATGCTATTGTAGGGGGTACTGGTTTTGGATGCCAAACAACTGTTGAAGGATTAATTAAGGAACAAGATTATGAAAACTATGATTATGGTATTTACCCAGACTTTGAACATAGTATAGGATTTTCTCAACGTGGCTGTCGATTAAGGTGTAAGTTTTGCGTGGTGGGTGAAAAAGAGGGAAAGAACAAACATAGTAATTGGATAGATGAGATATGGAGGGGTGATCCATACCCAAAAAATATTTTATTACTTGACAATGATTTTTTTGGACAACCCGATTGGAGTCTTAAAACAGAACAAATAGTTGATGGTAAATACAAAGTTTGTTTTAATCAAGGGATAAATATCCGTCTTATTAACGATCAATCTGCGGAGGCATTAACACAAATTAAATATTATGATAATAACTTCAAAATAAGAAGGCTTTACACAGCTTGGGATAATTTAGGTGATGAAAAAATATTTCTTAAAGGTGTAAATAAGTTAATTAACAAAGGTATTAAACCTAGACACCTTATGGTTTATATGTTGATAGGATATAAGAAAAACGAAACTATTAAAGATATTTTATACCGTATAAATGTATTAAATGATTTAGGTTGTGTGCCTTATCCAATGGTATATAACAACGAAAACAAAGAATTAAAAAAACTTCAACGCTGGGTGATAAGGCATTATTACAAATTTATTGATTGGAAAGACTACACGACAACAAAATCTAATTTTCAATATAAAGATGACAAACAAGAAGATTTACTATTTATATAAGGTAAAAAAATGAGCAAAATAACACAAGCTGCGAAGGGCAGGGTATGTGAATTACGATTAGACGGTTGTTTACCTTCAACTGAAACTGTGGTATTTGCCCACTTAAATTCAGACTCTGGAATGGGTATGAAGAATAAGATTGGAAAGGGTGTTAAGGCATGGGATTGGGGTTGTCCAGCTTGTCATAATTGCCACTCTATATTAGATGGCCATGTTCTACATGATTACGATAAAGAATGGCTAGAGCTTCTTCATTTAAGAGCAACATTTAGGTTTCAAAAGAAATTAGTTAAAGAGGGATTGATATGAAAGTTAACTTAATAAGAAAGTTATGGCGAAAGAGGATAGGTATTCCTTTAATACAGACTCAAGCTGAAAAATTAATGAAAAAGGTAGATGACAAAATTAAAAAGAATAAAAACAAATGAACAGGTACATGGATATTCAGACTGTTGTGATGCTCCGATCTACAATGAAATAGTCTACCAAGGAGATGGCATTTGTTCTTATTGTAATGAAAGGTGTAACGATATAGATATAGACCCAAATGAAGAAACACCTAGTGAGATGAATGAGAGATTAAGAAGTATGGGATTTTAATGAGCCACAGAGTTATATATAAAGAAAAACCAAAAGAGGATATTCTTAAATCTCTGGTTAAGGAGTTCTTTGGTCAGAATCCAGAATGTAATGTAGCAACAGTATCAATTAAAAAAGACAAACCAAAACGATCTGACGCTCAAAATCGAATTTATTGGTACTTTATTGATATTATTGCTAAAGAGGTTGGTTACTCTAAACAGGAAATGCACTTAACTCTAGCTAATAAGTTTTTAAAAAAGATAGAGTTTACAACTCAAGATGGTGAGTTTATATCTCAAATACCATCTACAAGGGATTTAAGTATAAGTGATTTTGTTGATTATTTATGGGATATAGAAAGTTTAGCATCTGAATATGGAATCTCTTTGCCATATAATTCAGATTTTAATTTAGCAGTTTATGGAAAATAAAGTTGAAAATTGTATAGAATCTGATATACTTCGGGTTATGCCTAAAGCGAATAAAGACCATCAGGTCAATATAAGAATAAGTGAAGAAGATTTAGCCTATATAGATGCTAAAGCTAAAAGATATGGTATGAACCGTTCATCTTTAGTAAAGTATTTAGCACTTAATGGTGAGTTTACTGTTGTAATGCAGGAACAATTAAAAAAGCCACAGTTCTAGCTAGATTATATCTTCATACCTTTGTGCTTCGCTTAACCTTCTGTCCATGTGTGGAGTTCCAGGTCTTTCATAAACATCTGAAAATATCCTAGCTTTATCTTGAGTGGGTAAATCACCACTAAAAGATTTTTGAAGCATTCCTCTAGCTCGCCAACCTAAATCGTAAGGTCTGTCTTTTGAGTATATATTTGAATATACAAATAAAGATTGATTGTAACCCGAATCAGGAAAACCGACTGCTTTAAGCCATTTTTTATATGCTTTCAAATGCTTACCTGAAAGTTGAAATAATCCATGACCATCTCCCCCACCTTCTTGTTGTTGCATAGGATCAAAAGTGCCACCTGTTTCAACAGATATATTACCCATTAAAGCAGCGAGATCGTCTTGTTGGAAGCCTACGTTTGTTAGGTCGTCAGCTACTTTTTGCTCTTCTGGTGTTAGTAAGCCCATTGTTGTACTTGTTGCTTAACTTGATTCATTTCATTGGTAGCTTCTTCTGGTGGATTTTGTGCTACCCCTTTACTTACAACCGTACCAGCCATTTGTTGTGTAAAAGTCCTGGCATTAACTTCAGTCATACCCTGTTCAACTAGATAAACTTGCATCCTATTTAAGTCTTTTGGTTTTATAACACCTTCACCGTAAATCTTCATAGCCATTGATTGAAATTTAGGTGATTTTATTATGTGACTCATACCTATCAAACCAGCTACACCACCTACATCCCCAGCCGCATGATGCCCAACACCACCACCGATTATTCGTGCTAATAATTGCCCCCAAAAAGTTGCAGCACCACCATGTTTTTTAGAGTTATTTATTATCTTTGCCCAATTTTTAAATGTTTTTCCACTTATATCTGGATATAATTGACGTAAAGCTTTTCTACCTGATTCTGTTTCGACAAAAGTTATAAAGGTACTACCTGTGCCTTTAAACATGTGTTCGGATAATGATGACCTTAAAAGTTCCATCTGATCCGTAACAAAATTCTCATTGCCAGAGTGTCTACCAATTCGGTTAATCTCGGACAAATATTCTTTAATTAAAACAGCAGATTTTCTTGGTGAAGATGTAATTCTTCCAAGTAAGTCTGAAACTTTACTTTCAGAGCCAGCAGACTGTTTAATCCTTTTATCTAAGCGTAAAAAATCAGAATATCTTGCATCTAAATCTGCGACTTCCTTACCCTTGCCAGAGCGTTTAGCAGCATCATTAAATAGTTTATTTGCATCCTCTTTTAAACCTATTAGTATATTTTTAAAAGCCTTAAAATCTTTTCCAAAAGCAGCATTACCGAGAGCTGCTTTTATCTCTCTTAAAGCATCAGTTGGTGATTTTTGCCCAAGTTTCATTTGATTAATCGCATCTTCAAGATCACCCAACTTGCCTTTTTTTATACCTTTACTAATCATTTTATTGTAAAGATCGATAATGTGTTGTGGCCTTACATCTAATTCGCCTAGTGCCTTATATTCATCTTCAAATTTTATGTTAGCCTTAGTAAGCTCATCAGTTAAACTAACGTTAGCTGATTCAACAGAACTAGCATGACCACCTTCTTTTTGTAGTTGTTTCTCACCTTGGTCAATAACACCCTCTCTTGAAGCTTTAGAACCTCCAAGTGTGTCAAAGACCGCTTTTTTTGTTTTTTCTATACCCCTCTTCCAAGCCCAAGGATTTACAACTTTTGTTGCCTTTCCAGCTAACTTAACAACAGGACTGCCAAGAGGACCTACAACAGCTCCTACTGCTGTTGACGTACCCAATTCACCCATATCCACTTCTTCTCGTTCACCAAACTGTTTTTTCATTTGTTGCTGTTCAAGGTTAGCTGCGGTAGACCAAGTAGCACCTGCAGCAGAAGGGGCAGCGACTTTAGTTAATAAAAATCTTAATGCACCTTTACCACCTAATTTACTCATAAGGACTCTTGCTAAACCCCAGCCACCTGCATAATTTGAGGGATCAAAAATCATAGCTTTAGTGACACCTTTAAATTGCTCCCATCCTGACCTAGAACCTTCACCAGTCGCATTTGTTCTGTCGTATATGTCAAATCTACGCAACATTCTTTGAGCATCTTTCGGACTTAAATCAGAAAATGTAGTTGCTAATTCCAACCCACCTCGTGCTAAATTGTTTTCTATATAATTCCAATACTCAAAATCATTCTCAATTAGTTCTTCATCTGTTCCTTCCCACTCTTGACCTTGTGTATTAGAGTGGTTCTTTTTTAAGTCTGCTAAATAATTTTCATCGTTAGCTAGGTCAGTAAAAGTTAGTTCTTTATTAAATTCTTCATTAAAGGCTTCATCAATTAACTCGTTTGTCAATTCTTTATCAGTCTCAATCGTAAGGACTCTACCTGTAATTGGATGTGTAATTTTATAAGCAGCCATTACCCCTCCTTATTGCGGTATTTTTTCAACAGTATAATTAAGCCCACTAGAGCTAGTAGAGATACTAGAGCTAGTAGATTCACTAGATGAATCTGAGTTTTTAGATGCTTTTTCTATTTCAGTTTGTGTGGGTAATTTAACCTTATTAACTCTATACCATTGTTCTAAATTCATCCTCCAATCACTCATTTGTGGTGGGAAACCAGTTCTCCTTTGTGATGTCTTTGCTTCGTCGATCCAGCGATTCCACTCTTTTTCTAATCTTATATTGTAAGCTGCTGCTTCTTTCATAGTTTGAAGTATTAACATATTACCAGCCTTAGTATTATATAAATTAGGTGACGCTGCAACAAAAGCATCCATTTCCTTATCTGATATAGAGCCTTTTGTTTTTTGAATCCAATCTGTAATAGATTGCATAGAGTTTCTCATAAACTGCTCACTTTGAGCATTAGAATCTTTATCAGCAAGACCTATAGACACAAGAAAGCTTTTAAAACTTTTAATACTTTCACCGCCAGTACCAGAATACATTTGATCTAATAAACCAATAGACTGATCTATAGTTGCCAAAGAGCCTCTTGAATTGTCTGAATCAGTATAAATAGCAGTTTGAGTAGTGCTAATATCTTTGGCTTCTAGTTTAGCTCCTTCACCTCTTCCTTTTTCATCAGCATCTTCCCTGTTAAGCTGAATATATGTTTTTCTAACTTTAGCCTTACATTCGTCATTAGATTTTTTCCAACCACCTGCATTAATAGCACATGGATGGAATTTTGCTGCCATGTCCATTGTTTTTTCTTTAGTAGACCTATTATCTTTGTTTGGCTCTTGTTCTAATCTCCAATCTGCAAAAGTTTTTGTATAGCCCTGATCTACATCCACTAAATAATTTTTATAATCTGTAGAGCTAGACTGTGTAGGTATTAAATCTTTTTGTCTTTTATCCCAATCTTGGGCTTCTTTACGAAGTGTCACCTCTGTTCTAGGATTAATTTGACGAACAGCAGCAAAAAAATCTTCTCTTTGATTTAAATCAGTAATATCATAGTTTTTAGCTAATGACATAATAGCTTCTTCTTCATTTTGAACACCTAGCATACCTCTGATTCCGCCTCCCATCATATCCATAGAAGGTGCTAAATCTTCATTACTTAAATAAAACATTCCTGCTGGTGTAAATGCCATCTTTATCTCCTATTTATAAGGGTTGTTAAACCTAGAGGCATGTCTATAACTAGGTGTTGGTGTTCGTGCTGGGGTTTTATCGCCAAACAAACCACCCCATTGAATCTTCTTAAACTGGTTGCCTAAATTATTATAATAAGCTGCATCGCTTGCCCCTTTAGCTTGAGCTGCCCAAGACCCAAGCCTTCCTGCTGTGTCTGCTATATTAGACATACCAGTTCCAATGCCTTGTCCTGTTTGAGCATACTGATTTGTTAAATTAGCAATAGATTCAGCCATTCCTAAATCGGCTGCTGACCTTCCTCTATAAGTATCAATCATTCCTTGTGCTTTGCTTAACCCATCATATTGTGCTTGTAAATCTTGACCAGCTTGTGCTTTACGAAGTGCCTCTATTCGACTAGCACCACCAGAAGAACCTAACATACCTTGGTCAAGTAATCTATTCTCCATAGCTAGTCTATCTGCTTCTTGTTCTGGAGCATATAAAGCCTTTTGCATTTCATAAAACTTCTTACCAGCAGCCATTGGGTCTGCTTCCATATCAGCGATATATCGTCTTTGCTTATCAGCCCCTGCGAAAGCAGTATCATATTCTTGTTGCCAGGGAGCAGATAGTTCCATACTCAATTTTCTACTATCTTCATCAAAATTTGTACTACCAAACAAGCCTTGAACATCCCAAGGGAGTGATCGCTTATAAGCTAAATCAGCTTGTCTCCTAGCTTCATCAGAAGCTTGTTGTTGGGCTTTTCTTTGTCTGTTCTGGCTATAAGCTCCTATTGCTGCACCTGCTAATTGACCCCAAAGACTCATTATCTCTCTCCTTTATTTATTATCATCATACTGTTCTCTTCCAAAAATACACAGTAATGTATGGTTGTACGTTATTATGAGCACCGCCACCACCTGCTGATTGTGTTGGAATAGCTGTAAGTTCATTATTGGTATCATATAAAACCGTCTGACCAGTACCTGCGACACCCTCTCTACGCATTTTAATATCGTGTGTATGAGCTGGTATTTCACTTGTAGTTAATGTATGTGTCTTAGCACCACCTGAACCTGCCGAACCTGTACTCGACCCAGCCGTATCAAAGTCGGTATCACTCGCATCTAATCCTACTAGAACTTTACCAGCACCAAAAGCTACCCAAGTAGTTCCACCTATTGCTGTAACAACGGCTGCTGAATTGGCATAAGCAGTTACTGTGGTAAAGATAGCACCAACAGGATATACAACATCTGCAATATTTGCTTTTGAAGTTGCAGTTTCAACGAAAGCAGTTGTAGCTACTTGAGTTGTGTTTGTGTCCTCTGTAGCTGTAGTAGCACTAAAAGATTCTGTAGCAGAACCATTTAAATCTGCCTTGGTATTTACTGCTGTCTGTACTGCTGTAAATTCAGTATTAAAATCTGAACCTGATATTACTTTAGCTGGGTTGGAATCCGATAAAGCATCCTTACCCGACCAAGCAACTGCTATTGTATAATTACTCATCGTATTTTCCCTTGTTTAAATAATAAAGTCATATCTTGTAATGAGGCTACATAACCATTTGTCTCTGCACTCACTTCAATCTGTAAATGTTTAGCTCTTCCTGTTAGTGGTATGTTGTATTCTTTTAATCCATAAATAGGTGCATATTTAGAAGTACCATACAAAGAGGTAGACGCACCATATAAATAAGTAGTACCACTAGCAACTGGATTAAGTAAGAAAGAATGTGTAGTGGAAGGAGTAATACTAAAATCTTTATACCATTTAACACCTACTGTAATTCCAGAGCCACCATTAATAATTGTTTTCATCTTTTTTAAGAAAGCAGTTTGAACTGAATCACCTAGATTTATCCAGATTGTCTTAAAACTTATAGTGTAAGCATGATCAGTATAAGTACCACCATCTACAAAAGTCTTATCATAATAACCCTCATAAGTTGATATTGAACCTACCTCTTGTCCAACTAACAAACCTCTTGTTTCAGTATAGGCATAGCTTGTTGGTATCCTTGTACTATCAAATGTCCAGTTAGTTATCCTTGGTGCTTTATTAGGGGTTAAATGCTTCATATCAAAAGCATAAGTAGTATTTATATTAGGAAATGTTAATAAGTAAACACCCTCATCTTCAACATAAATTGCTTTAGAGCCAGCGTCTTGGCTAATATGTCTTATTAATGAATCTTTTATATTTACTGAATAATCAACAAGAGGAACATTAGTTAGTTCTGTAGTTCTTGATAATGAACGAAGTCCAGTAGGGGATAAGAACAATAAATCATCTCCTACAGCTTGTACAGTATCTCTTGACGCACAACCAATACCCCTAATAACTTCCACTAAAGACATTGTGCTTGGGTCTGTAACACCTTGGTATATAGCTATATTGCTTTTACCAAATATAGCCATTTGTCCAAAAAAAGGAGCAATAGCAACTATCTCATCATTACCCCATACAGTTTTTAAATCTAAAGAACCAGAAGCTCCTGTGCTAAACTTATGAGGAACTAGGGTGTCGGAATAATAAACTACATCTTTTTCTTCTGCTACTCCACCTACCCAAAGCCTACCATAATATCCCATACCACAACTAGGATTAAAAGTCGTTACTCCAGAAGGAGCAGCATAACCACTAACGCTTGTTAATACGGTCCATGTACCAGCATTGTACTCTACAGGTATAGCTCCAGATTGAACACAATAGGTATTATTGTTAAACCCAATCATCTCCCAATCAGAAGTTGATGCCCCAGTTGAGAATGAACCAGTCCAAGGTGTGCTTGGAGTAGAAAAGTCCACAGTGTACATATTCCCACCAACTGCTGCTAATGTTTCACCATCCCCCTTATTTTCTGTTATAGCACCAATCTTGGCACTTGTGGCTAATACTTGTTGCTTTAAACCTTTACGAAAAGAGATTCGACCAGACTCCCTCAAGACAATATTCTCTGCTGACGTAAGCCAGGTAGAGTCTAATGAAGCAGGGTTGGTCTGACTATTAAGGCCATTGATTCCTACATTATCTAAAGGTTTGTAAGTTAAATTAGCTGACATACCACTCCGTTTCATATTGGACATTACCACCGTCTAATATGATAGCTTGATTGATAGCATCAGCGGTTTCAGCGGCAGCTACACTCGTATTTGTTCCCCCATCTTCACCACGCTCTGATATTGCTCTTGCCCAAGCTCCAAGAACAACTGGTTTAAAAGGTATTTTTAAATTAGTAGAGGCTGTTTTTAATTCGTCTTGATATTTAACTATTCCAAAAGATATTGTTTGTGCAGAGTTTGGTTTAGGCTCTAAATCAACTTTAAGATTATTAGAACTATCAGCACCATTGAAAGCGTAATACATAGGCTCTCCAGAGTTTTCTGAAGGATACCTGGTAGAGTTCATATATTGCCTATTGACTTGTACTAGGTTATTTCCTGTATCTTGATTAACAACATCTAAAACCTTTATTTCTTGTCCAGAAGAAAGGTTGTAATTTCTAGTACCATCTACTGTAGAAACATCAACTGTTTCTCTTAAAACTAACCAATCATGGTAAGTTTCTATATTTCTTTTAGAATCATTTATAAGCGATCCAATTACTTTTTGATAGTCTGTTATTGTAGAAGAATCGTTTATATTGCCTGACCAATCTGTAGCAATAGTCTCTTCTCTTAATCTAATTAATACTTCGTTTATTAATTCTCTAAATGTCATATTATCTTCCTTTAGCTAAAGTTGAACCGAAGAACATTTCAGCGATCATTACAAATACTGCTCTTACTTCTTCCAGTAGTAACATACCCTCTACTGTTATATATTCTGTTCTGTCTGGTGATAATTTAATTCCTAGAAAACTAAACCCTTTTTCTAATACTGGAATTACTGTTTTAATATCAAATAGGGCAGGGGCTACCACCATAAACACCACTAGGCCTAACACAACAAATATAAATACACGTCTAGTAAAAGCTGAATAAGGCGATTCTTTTCTTTCAGATTCTCTTGCTTGATTAATGGCTTCTGATCTAACCATTAAAGCCTCTACCATTAGCCTTTGATTGTCAGCAGCTAATTGTGTTTTGATGGCTGTAAGTTTGGCTAAAAAGCCCAACACTACAGGAATTAAATTAATTAGTAGGTTTAGCATTTTTCTTTATATTACGATTTTTGATTTTCGACTTCTTAAACACCTGAACTAATTTTTGTACCTTCTCTTGCATTTGAAAGTATGTATAGGTCATTTACTTTCGTGAATTAAAATTAAAATTCGATCTAATTTTCCTTCAATTCTGTCGAACTTTTTAACGGTGTTTAATTGTTGAGCTTTAAGTACAGCAACATCCTTTTCAATGTTAGCGACATACATAATC
>Ga0098035_1001542_pt1 | contig 11063 bp, 8 predicted proteins | sample 3_EtaG_FD_75046 | JGI IMG/M metagenome (GOLD analysis project Ga0098035, IMG submission 75046) | Marine viral communities from the Subarctic Pacific Ocean - 3_ETSP_OMZ_AT15126 metaG | ecosystem: Environmental > Aquatic > Marine > Oceanic | place: Pacific Ocean | collected 2015-01-07
GACCGATTTCCAAGATTCTCTTGCCGGTCGGGGCTGCAGCAGATGCCATTGCCCGGGCCAGCGACTGTCCGCTTGGCACGACAGCGCCTATTTGCCGGGGATTGCGCAGCAGGGCCAGGACAAAGGGTTGGTTCACGTAACCGGGCCCTCCTACTGACCTGGTTGTTGTAAGGATTACTCACGTCCTCAGAGACATTTTGAGATTAGATCATAAAGCTCTAATTTGTGAAAGGGGGTACGTTAAATACGCGATTGAAGTCAGGCGGCAACTCCGTTTCTTAGCAATTTTCCGGGGAGGGCGTCCATGTTTACTGTTGTTTCATTCTGTTCAATCAGCATTTCACCATTCACGATCACCGCACGAATGCCGCTCGCTGGGGAAATTAACCGGTTGGCGCCTGTCGGCAGATCATGAACACGTTCCAGCCCGCCGGCCGCAATGGTTTCCGGGTCAAAAATCACCACGTCAGCCATTGCGCCTTCGGCAAGAAGACCACGATCTTTGATGCCAAAGAGCTCCGCCGGCTTCTGGGTGAGCATATGGATGGCCTGTTCAAGCTTGAGCGTCCCCTTGTCACGGACCCAGTAACCCAGAAGGTGGGTTGAGTAGCAGGCATCGCACAGCTGGCTTGCATGTGCACCCGCATCGGAAAGTCCGAGAATGAGATTGTCATCCTGCAGAAGTTCGGCGACTTCCTCCTCGTCATAGTTGACGATGGGGAAGCGGAAGCGGGCGACGAAATCCGTCTCCAGCGAGAGATCAAGCGCAAAATCTATCGGGTCTTTGCCGAGGCTTTCAGCAACTTCCCGAAGCGGCTTTTCCTCCCATTCAGGGTTGTCGGGCGCCATGGAAATTACACAGCGCTCTATCCAGCCCGCAACAGCATTGCGCGCGTCGATTGCCGTATCTTCCCGGAACGCGGCTCGGAAGGTGGGATCGCGATAGATCGCCTTGCGACCCTCGCTGTCGGCCTCCATGATTTGTTTGAAGAGGGGGCGCATCTCGAACGGGAAGGGTTCGTTAAATTCGAAATCAAAGTTGATCGGACGACAGGCGACCTGCGGATGGATTTTTACCCCTTTTGCTCGGAGCTGGCGTGTCGTCTCCTGATGGCGGCGATGTGACCCGGGGCCGGACATGCCGGACAGAAGAGCCGTCCAGGTAACCGGAATATCATGCTTTTGTGAGAGCAGCGCGAGTTGATCGTGGAACAGGGTTGGTCCGACTGTTGCCTGTACGATTTTTGCGCCGCCTAGCCGCGCAGCGGCAACCAGGCTATCCATCTCGATCATATCTGCGAGACGGCTTGGGACCGGTTTGCCGCCATAGCCATGATGTGTCGTTGCCTGTGAGGTGGAAAAGCCGATAGCGCCCGCTTCCATAGCCTCGCGCACAATGTCTGCCATGCTGGATACTTCCGTATCGTCAGCGCTGCGTTCAACCGCGTCGGTACCCATGACGTAAGTGCGGATCGGGGTATGCCCGGCAAGGACCGCCAAATTGATGGCGCTGCCCCGGGATTCAATTGCGTCCATGTAATCGGCGAAGGTCTCGAACGGCCAATCACTTCCGAGGCCGTCGGCGAGCGCGTCATAGGACATTCCCTCAACCTTTTCCAGGGTCCGCATGATGCTGGTGCGATGCTCGGGCCGGGTTGGCGCGACACCAAAGCCGCAGTTGCCAATTACCGCCGTAGTCACTCCATGCCAGGGCGAGATGGAGAGCATCCGGTCCCAGATGACCTGTGCATCGTAATGGGTGTGAATATCGACAAATCCGGGGGAGATCACCAGCCCGGTTGCATCGATTTCGCGGGTTGCTTCCCCGTCGACTTGGCCGACAGAGACAATCCGGCCATCCTTAATCCCGACATCGCCAATATAACCGGGTGATCCGGTGCCGTCGATGATGGTGCCGTTTGTTAATTTCAGATCGAGTGACATCATTTTTCTCCCTGTTGCGGCAGGGCATCTGCGTGCCCTTAACCGCTCATGCGCCGCGTATCCCGCGGCTTTCTTGATTATTATGTCGGTCTGGTAGTCAGCCAAGGCCAAAGATCATCGGCCTCTAGTTCTATAATATGTCCGCCAATCCAGTCCGCCCAATAGCTGTCTGAGCCGAACTCATCACGCCACGACCAAAGACGCCGTGTTCGGAAATGCAGGTCATGCTCGTAGGTGAAGCCGATGGCACCGTGGATCTGATGGGCATGGGACGTCACAACACCCGCTGTTTCGCTAATCCGTGTTTTTGCGGCAGCGATTTCGAAGGTGCTGTCGATATCTCCTTCTTCCGCCAAGTCAGCCGCCTGAAACGCGCCGAGCGCCGCTGCACCGGCGGCGGCCGCATGTCCGGCCATCTCAGCCATATTCTGCTGGATGGCCTGAAACTTGCCGAGCGGGCGTCCGAACTGTACCCGGTCATTGGCATATTGGACGCTCGCCTCCAGTATCCATTCGATGGCGCCTGTCATTTGAGACGCACGCATCATGGCACCGAGCGCGAAGATAGAATGAACAGTCATTCCTGAGGGAAGGTTGCCACTCGCCAGGGACGGCGTCCCTTTGAAGTCGATGGTATCGCGCGGTTCTGCCGCGATATTCTGATTTTCGGTGAGGGAATAATCCGCCGCCTTGACCAGTGCAATTCCCTCTTCGGTGACCACGGCAACATGATCCGCCTTGCGTCCCCATGGAACCCGTGTCGCCGTTCCGGTGACAACCCCATCCTTCAAATGGACGGTTTCATTTTCCCGGACGGGGGCAAAGACGGTGATCCCTTCGGGTGGTGTAATCCCTGCGCTTGCAAGAAGATAGTTTGCAATGATCTGCTCAACAATGGGGAGCGGTACCGCATGGCGTCCAACGGCGCGTGCGATCACTTCCGCGTCGGCGAACTGACCGCTGACACCGCCCATATTTTCCGGCACCAGTACATGCAAGAGGCCGTTTTCAGCGATCGCCTGCGACAGTTTCTCCGGAAAGAAAGACGCTTCCGCCTGTTCTTTTAAGTTTTTAGTGACCTGATCGGAGAACAGCTTCTCGACCGTATCGGCCATAATCTGACGAAGTTCATTCATCGTAAGCCGAGCCCCCTTGCAATAATACCCCGTAAAATTTCCCGGGTTCCCCCGCGCAGCGAGAAGGAAACCGCGGCCTGAGTGATATAGGCGCGCACCTGTTCAAAATCGGTTGCAGCGGTCATGCTGGCCTCTGTTCGGGCAAATCGATGGGCGATCTCCGGCATTTCCTGTTCGTAGATAGCGCCGAGGTCCTTGACGACGGACGCTTCCAGCGCCGGGTTAGAATGGCTTTCAAGTTTTCCGGCAACGGAAATCGACATCCGCCGCAAGGTCGCGAGATGCGCAATCAAGCGGCCGATTTGTTCCTGGGCCTTCTTGCTGGGGTCGAGTTTTGCCTCGCGGATCAACTCGATCAACAGCTGGATAGAGGACATATAGCGTTCCGGGCCGGACCTTTCGAAGGCAAGTTCCGCAGTTACCTGCTGCCAACCGTCACCCTCTGCACCAATACGGTCTTCCTCAGGTACGAAGAAGTCCTCGAACACCACCATGTTAAAATGCTTCTCGCCCGCAAGGTTCTGGATCGGGTCGATGGTGAGTCCCTTGGTCTGTTTCAGGTTGATCAGAAACTGGCTCATGCCGGCATGACGGTTTTCTGACGGGGGGCTTGTCCGGACGAGGGCAATCATCCAGTCACAATGATGGGCCGCGGTGGTCCAGACCTTGGTGCCGTTGATAAGATATCCGCCGTCAACCTTGTCCGCCTTGGTGCGGATTGAGGCGAGATCGGATCCACTGTCAGGTTCACTCATGCCGATACAGAAGAAGGATTCTCCCTTGATGATACCGGGCAGAATGCGATGGCATTGCTCTTCAGTCCCGAAGCGAAGGATGGTTGGGCCGCTTTGGCGATCGGCAATCCAGTGGCTACCAACAGGTGCGCCATACGCGAGGAGTTCTTCCAGCAGGGCATAGCGCTCAAAAAAGGAGCGTTCGCCGCCGCCATATTTTTTTGGCCATGTCAGCCCGATCCACCCTTTTTCACCCATTTTGCGGGAGAAATCGGGGTCAAGACCGGCCCAGGACCTGGACCGCAATACGGCCGGGTAGTCGGCCAACTCTTTGTGCAGAAACTCGCGCACTTCCTGCCGCAGCTCTTCCGCTTCTGGCGGCAGGCTGTAAGGGTCGAAATTAAAATACTGCATAGGAAATCTTTATCCCTTGTCGATAGCCTTCATTCACTTGGCTATTTTCTTCTTCTTGATCGGGCCATTGTGGCCATATTTGCTATTTGTGGCAATGGCTATTCTGCCAAGGCCAGTTCCGTGGATTGCATCTTTTTGGGTTTTTTCAATAGCAGTAACAGAGGGGCCGCTGCAAGCATCACCCACATCATCAGTGTAAAATTGTTGAGAAAGGCAATTGTCGAGGCCTGCCGTGTCACCTCGTTATCCAATGCGGAGAGGCCGGGCACCATATGCCAGTTCCAGGCATTTGGTAGCCATGGGGTATTCATCGCGTCACGAAATGGGGTCATTCGATCGGCAATGGCCGCATGATTAATCTGGGTATTGCGGCTCAGCATTGTAAACACGATTGATATCCCGATGCTGCTGCCAATGTTGCGCATCAGGCTGAATATGGCGGTGCCCTCATTTCGAAAATGTGCCGCGAGCGTCGAGAAGGAGAGGGTACTCAAGGGGATAAAAATAAACCCAAGACCCACACCTTGAACTATTCCCGTCCAGACAAGGGTTGCAACGGATACATCTGTCGTGAACGCAGACATTTCCCACAGGGAGAAGGCGGTCAGGCTGATCCCGAAAAAAATCAGCAAGCGATTATCGATCTTGCCGATCAATCGGCCGACAAAAACCATCGCCAGCATGGTGCCTATGCCGCGCGGTGCCAGCACATAGCCAGTCACCAGAACAGGAAAACCCATGAGATGCTGTAGAAATGGAGGTAGCAGCGCCACGGTGGCGAGCAGGATGATGCCGACCATGAAAATCAGGAGAAGGCCAACGCTAAAATTACGATCCTTGAACAGGCCCGGCTCGATAAAAGGCATCTTCGCGGTGAACATATGCACGAGAAACATATAAAAGCAGAGCCCGGCAACGACGGCTTCGATAATGATTTCGGTCGAGGCGAACCAGTCCTGCGATTCTCCGCGATCAAGCATCATCTGAAGGGCTCCGATGGTGAGGCTCAACAAGGCGAATCCGAAATAGTCAAAGTTACGGGCGCGCTCTTTTGCCGTCTCGGGCACGAAGGCGAGGATACCGAGTAGCGCAAGAATGCCAAAAGGCAGGTTAATGAAGAAAACCCAGCGCCAGTTATAGGTTTCGGTCAGAAAACCGCCGAGAGTAGGGCCCAGGATCGGCCCGACCATCACCCCCATGCCCCACATGGCCATGGCTGATCCGTGTTTTTCAGTTGGATAGGTATCCAGCAGGACAGCCTGTGACAACGGGACCAATCCTGCACCGAAGGCGCCCTGAAGCAACCGGTAGAGCACGATCTCATCCAGTGTCGTCGCCGTTCCGCATAACATCGATGTAATGGTAAAACCGGTCACCATGACAATGAACAGCCGCTTGCGACCCAGGCGGGACGCGAGAAAGCCCGTAGGCGGCGTCATGATTGCGGCGGCGACAATATAAGACGTGAGAACCCAGGAAATCTGGTCCTGTGTTGCGGACATGGTCCCCTGCATATGGGGCAGGGCAACATTGGCAATGGTCATGTCCAGCGCCTGCATAATTGTAGCCAGCATAATGGAGACAGTGATCAGGCCGCGTTCAAGGGGAGTGCTAGGGGTGGCGGCTGCGCTCATTTACCGTCGGCCGCCTCATTGGCCCTGGCGGAGGCAGGTATCCCGCCCAGCCAACTGAGCGCTGTATGCACAATCTCCGGCATCGGCCTGCTTTGCTCGGTATCTATTTCAACTGTCGTACTCATCCCGGCACGGAGCTGCGGGTCATCGTCCTTGCGGATCACCTTTATCCGGACGGGGATTCGCTGTACCACCTTCACCCAGTTCCCCGTGGCATTCTGTGGCGGAATAACCGAGAATTCTGCCCCCGTTGCCTGGCTGAGGCTATCAACGGTTCCCTGCCATTCCCGGTCCGGGTAGGTATCCACATGGATGGTTACCTTCTGGCCCGGCATGACATGGGTAAGGTCGGTTTCCTTAAAGTTGGCCTCAATCCAGATATCCTTGTCGGCGATCAGGCTCATGACCGGGCTGCTGAAAGCGCCGTTGCCAATGACTTGCTCGCCGATTTGCGGTGTGTTGCTGGCGACCCCGTCAAACGGTGCGTGCACAGTGGCCCGCTCCAGATTGAGTGTCGCCCGTTCCTTTGCCGCCAGAGCCGCCAGATAAAGGGCATGTTTTTCAACCGGAATATCCGGATTGCCGCCCAGTTGTGCGCTGATCTCCGCCAGTTCCTGATTGATAACAAGAACCTCCTGTTTCGCGATATCAAGATCATGACGTGTCGAATCGAGCTTGCTGCGAGAGACGGCACTGCTGGCAATCAGTTTTGTTTGTCGGTCATGTTCTTTCTGGGCAAAGGCAATATTCGTGCGTGCCAGCGCAAGCTCGCCCAATTTCTGGCGGTACGTGGCCTTAAGGCTGGCGATTTTGTCCCTTGCATTAGAAAGCCCGGCCTCGGCCTCCGCGATGGCAATTCGATAGGGTCGATCATCAATCTGGAACAGGATATCGCCTTTCGTGACCCGCTGGTTCTCCTTGACGGGAACAGCGGAGACAAGTCCCGATACTTCGGCGGCGATCATCACTTTATCCGCCTTGACATAGGCATTCTCCGTATCGACAAACCGGCCACCGGTAAAATAGATATAGGCGCCGGCCAACAGTACGAGAATGGGACCCAGGAGGAGGAGGGAAGTCCGAATCCAGCGGTGCCGACGTACTGGTTTCCTTGGGGAGGTAGAGGTAACGCTCAGAATGGCCGGAGCCTCTGCTTGCTGCGGATCGGATGTAGCCGGATTGCCAGAGGTTTCAGACTCTTTTTGCGACATTTTCGTTTCTTTCGATTTCCTCGACATCGCCGTCACATAGGCGCTCCTCGGCGGACAGCAGGCTTTGTTTGGTCTGCTGCAGGGCCTTGATCAATTGATCCCGCGCAACTTCCGAAAGATCGGCCATCGCATCCTCATGTGTTTTTGTGGCGAGTTCCCACATTTGGTCCAGCAGTGGCTGGGCATGGGGTGTCAAGTAAAGCCGGATTGCCCGCCTGTCGTCAGGATCCGGGCGCCGCACAACAAGTCCCGCTTCTTCCAGTCGATCGATGAGGCGGGCCAGCGTAATTGCCTGGATTTCGAGTGAATCAGCCAGTGTCACCTGTTTGACACCTTCCTGCCGCGCAAGGAAAGCCAATGCGCGCCACTGGCCTAATGAAAGGCCTAGGCCCTGCGCGCGTCGATTGAAGTTTCGCCGCATCAGGCGAGCCACATCAGTAACCAGAAAACCAAGGCTTTCTTCAGGGAGTTTCATACCGCTTCCTTTGCTATGGTACCTATATAATAAGTAATGTATAGTAAATATCAATAGGCGTTGAGCGCACAAAAATAGCCCGCCGGAAGAGTTTCTCCTGACGGGCTTTAATTTATTATAAATCAAATAGTTATGTGGATTATATGTCTGCCTAGTTAAGGCATCCGAGCAGTCGTGCCTTTTGTCGGACAAGGGAGGCAACCGTATCGATGGTGGGCGTTTCATGGCCGGTAATAGCGCCGAGTTCCTGCACAGCCGTCACCAAGGCATCAATCTCCATCGGGCGCCGGCTCTCCATATCGACCAGCATGGAAGTCTTGTGCGGGCCAACTTTCGACGACCCTTCAATGCGCTTGTCGACATCGATGGGATAATTGACCCCGAGGGATTCACCGATGGCTTGCGCTTCCAGCATCATTTTTCGGGCGACGGCACGGGTGTCCGGATCTCCGGTTATCTTGTCCAGCGTTTCGCCGGTCAAAGCGGAGATGGGATTGAAACTGAGATTGCCCCAGAGCTTGACCCAGATATCGGAACGGATATCGGTACGGACCGGCGCCTTGAGTCCGGCCCCGATCAGCAGCTTGGACAGGGTGGTGACCCGTTCAGTCCGTTCCCCTGTCGGTTCTCCAACTGGGAAGCGATCGCCGGCCATTTGGGCAATAACGCCGGGTTCCGTGACTTCCGCCGCCTGATAGATAACCGCGCCAATGGCCCGTTCCGGGCCGATCCCGTCCCAGATTTTACCGTCCGGATCGACAGCCTTGACCCGCTGGTTTTCATTGTCACCCTTGATCCCGTAGAAATACCACCAGGGAACGCCGTTTTGCGCGGTGACGACTGCGGTATCGGGTCCGAGCAGCGGTTGCAACTTGTCCACTATGCCACCGATTGAATGAGCTTTCAGCGCAATGATGACATAGTCCTGCGGGCCGAGGTCCGCAGGATCATCCGTTGCCGTTATATTCTCGATGGTGAAACTTTCGTCCGGCCCGTTGATAGTCAGTCCTTTTTCGCGAATGGCCGCCAAATGCGGGCCGCGCGCGATGAGGGAGACGTCCGCATCACCTTTCCGTGCAAGCAAGGCACCGACCAGTCCACCAATTGCGCCTGCGCCATAGATACAAATTTTCATTACGCTAATCCTAGTTTTTCGGCCAGGCCGATCCGTTGAAGTTTTCCTGTTGCGCCTTTCGGAATTTCATCCAGCAGCGTGATGCTGCGTGGCACCTTGAAGGCGGCAAGGCTTTTTGCGGCGAAGTCCCGGAGTTCTGCTTCCGTCGCCTGTTGTCCGTCCCGTAATACGATGGCTGCGGCAACTTCCTCCCCGAGCTTTTCATGAGGAAGCGCGAAGGTCACGACCTGTTCCACCGCCGGATGGTTCATCAATACTTCATCAACTTCGCGCGGGGAAATTTTTTCGCCCCCGCGATTGATGATCTCCTTCAACCGGCCGGTGAGGGAGAGATATCCGTCCGCGGACATGATGCCCTGATCGCCGGTCCGGAACCAGCCATTGGTAAAGGCTTCCGCGTTGGCCTTCGGATTATTTTCATAACCCGTTGTAACATTCTCTCCGCGAATAACGATCTCCCCGGTTTCGCCAGCTTTTAGGAGAAGGCCATCTTCCGACATAATGGCAACCTCTGGTCCTGATGCGATACCGACACTTCCGGGGATGCGCCGGGCAGGGGGCAGCGGGTTGGCCGCCATCTGGTGCGAGGCTTCTGTCATGCCATAGGCCTCGATCACCGGGCAGTGCCACATTTCCTCCAGGGCCGCCATCACCTGCGGCGGCAGCGAGGCCGAGGAAGAGCGGATAAAGCGAAGCTTGGCAGCCTTGACGATTGCTTCATTGCGGGCCCCGCGCGCTAAGATAGCCTGATGCATGGTTGGAACCGCCGTGTACCAGCTCGGCTTTTCCTCATCAATCCATCCAAAAACCTTCAACGCGTTGAACCCCGGCGTACAGGTCACGCTTGCGCCGGCTTTCAGGGAGGAAAGTACCGCCGCAATGAGCCCGTGAATATGAAATAGCGGCATGATGTTGAGGCATTTATCCGTTGGCGTAAGGGCCAGCGAGTGGGCAATGTTCCGCGCAGATGCAGTAACATTCCGGTGGCTGAGCGGCACGATTTTGGGCCGCGACGTCGTGCCGGAAGTATGCAGGATGAGCGCAATATCTTCGGCCTCCGCTTTACCTGGCGAGCCAGCGTCCCCAACCGGGGCTCCTACCAGCTCAAAAAGACCTGCGGGAGCATTTTCCGGCACAGTGAGCTCAATCAGGCTCACCCCGAGCTTTTTGGCGACATCAACCGCCGGGCTTTTGCTGCCTTTTTCGACGATCAGGGCCTTGGCTTTCAAATCTTCAAGGTAGAATTCAAACTCCTCGGCCTTGTAGTCGGGATTTAGCGGGGCCGTGGTCGCGGCGCAGGCGACCGTCACAAAGGCGCTGGCCATTTCCGGACCGTTTGGCAGGACAATCGCAACGCGATCACCGCGACCGATCCCAAGACTATTCAGCGTTTCTATAACTTTGGCGCTCAGCTCCCGAAGGGCGGCATAGTTAAGCGCGTTTCGCTCGGGCGCACCGATGGCGGCGTTTTCACCAGCACCGGCATTGATAAGGTCGAGCATCGTCGTTGCATCTGTCATCCGTCTTCTTCTTTCCGGGTTATCCAACTTTAATTTCCGCGTCTATTGCTGGCAGTCTCTCCCTAAGTTCATTTTTGGCAATCTTCTCGAGAGTTGATCGCGGAAAATCATCAAGAACAATAACATCGCGGACAACCTTGAAGTCGGCAAGGTTCTTCTTGCAGGCTCCGATAATCGCGTCCTTCAGATCGTCCGGCGCTCCCGGTTTCGGAATGACAAAGACAACCGGGACTTCGTCCAGCATGTAATGCTTTTGTCCGACAACCGCGCATTCTGCGATCCAGCCGGTTTCCATGACCACGGTTTCGATTTCCGATGCGGCAACATTCTCGGCACCGATCTTCAGCATGTCTTTCTCGCGATCCCCGAAGAACAGGTCGCCATTTTCATCCATGCGGACATAGTCGCCTGTTTCGAACCAGCCATCCGCATCGAAGGACTTCGCATTGGCGTCAGGATTACGGAAATATTCCTTGAACATGCTGACACCACGCACCCCGCGGATATAGAGCAAGCCCCGTTCGCCCGGCTTGACATGACGGCCCTCGGGATCGCGAATATCAATATTAAATCCGGGCGAGACACGTCCGATACCCACGGCAGGCCCTGCATGATCCATGTCACTGACGATGCCTTGCGTAATGGTCTCCGTCATGCCCCACCAGCCCAGGGTTTTTATCCCGTAGGTCTCTTCGACCTGTGGAATGCGGATGCCGGCTCCCCAGAACCGGAAATTATGGTCCGATGGCGGATCCTTTGCGAGCAGGGCACTCACACAAAAACGGATGATCGAGGCCCAGGTGCATTTGTTGCGCCGGGCCACATCCCAGAACCGGGAGGCCGAGAATTTCGGTTGAATA
>Ga0098035_1001545_pt1 | contig 11058 bp, 10 predicted proteins | sample 3_EtaG_FD_75046 | JGI IMG/M metagenome (GOLD analysis project Ga0098035, IMG submission 75046) | Marine viral communities from the Subarctic Pacific Ocean - 3_ETSP_OMZ_AT15126 metaG | ecosystem: Environmental > Aquatic > Marine > Oceanic | place: Pacific Ocean | collected 2015-01-07
CTCCTTTGGCAGGAAGACCAACTTCAAAAGGGGATCCTTGGAACCGTCGAACAAAAAATTTCTGAGCTGGAAACAGAACTGGAAAGCCGGGCTTCCATAAGATTGACTGTGAATACTGCAGAAATGGTCACGATCAATACGAAAATCAGTGATCTGAAAAATGGAATTTCGGAAACTTTTGAAGCCCTTGTTACTGAAGAGAAAAGCCTTCTCGACTCCCAAAGCCTGTCGGCAGAAAATAAAACAAAACAGAATGAGCAGCTATTAGTTTTCGCGGCCGGTATCGCGATATTGCTTATAGTTTCAATCGTAGGGAATTTCGTTTTTAGACAAGGTTATCGACGGCTTCTGACTGGGCAGGTTTCAGAAGAAGAGGAAGTCTTGGAGCTGGCAGTTGAAAGCACCAAGGATGGTATTTTCGATTGGAATATAAAAACTGCTGACGTCAATTATTCAGATCAGTTTATTGCCATGCTTGGATATGAGCGCGACGAGTTTAAGGGCAATTTCGAAGACTTTACCGACAGGCTTCACCCAGAAGAACAGGAAATCGTCCTAAACTACATCAACCTCTATCTAACGGGACGTTTGTCTGAATATTCGAATATTTTCCGTATGCGTCATAAATCCGGCCATTGGATTTGGGTAAAGTCTCGAGGGTCTGTCATTATGGATGACAATGAGGAACCAGCTCGATTTGTTGGGGCGGTCGCGGATATAAGCGCGGAAAAAGACTACGAGTTGAAACTTCAGGCGGCAATCCAGAAAGCAGAAGCGGCCAATGTCGCAAAAAGTGACTTCCTTGCGCACATGAGCCATGAGATACGAACGCCTTTGACTGCTATTACAGGGGTAGCAGAAATACTCATACAAAATGCACATGAACTGGACGAAAAGAAACAAAAGCTTGTGAAAGCGCTGCACTCCAGTTCCGTAAGTCTGAAAGACCTCATTTCGGATGTTCTTGATTTTTCCAAGATTGAGAGCGGTGAACTCCAACTTGAAGAAACGTCGTTTAGCCTACAGGACGTTTTCACGCATATAACAAGTATAATGTCCGTTCGGACAAGCGAGAAGAACCTGGGTTTTGTTTTTGAGTTTGAAGACGTAAAGGATATTGAGTTCTATGGTGACCCCGTTCGAATACGGCAAATCCTGATAAATTTGATCGGCAACGCCATAAAATTTACGGAAAGCGGGCACGTCCATGTGAACGCGTCAAAGGAAGATCAAAATGATTTTTCAGTGCTACGGATAGATATCGAAGATACGGGTATCGGGATTTCCGAGGATCAGAAAGACTTGATTTTTGAACGTTTCAAGCAGGCGGACGCGACCGTTTCGCGAAAATTCGGGGGGACGGGACTTGGACTTCCAATATCGAAGAAGCTCGCCAGCTTGATGGGGGGCAATATTGAAGTCAGAAGTGAAATCGGCAAAGGGTCTACCTTTTCTCTTATCTTGCCCTTTACAGGGGGCACCAAGCTTTTTCCGGACGTTCCCGTGCAAAATGAAATTCATCGAAGGAAGCGTATCGATGAACTAAAGGCGCAAATAGAAGACGTGCAAAAAGTCTTGCTGGTCGAAGACTACGAAGGAAACATAACCGTACTTGGGCATATTCTGGAAGATATGGATGTCGAGTTTGATATCGCCAGAACGGGCTTGGAGGCGGTCAATTTATGGAAAGAAAATCATTACGGGCTTATTTTAATGGATATACAGATGCCCGAAATGGACGGATTTACGAGTACCAAACTTATCCGGAGTATTGAAAGCGAGAAAAATCTGAATCGGACGCCGATTGTCGGTATGACCGCCCATGCCATGGTCGGCGACAAGGACAGATGTATTGAGGCCGGCATGGATGATTATCTGCCGAAGCCAATAGTCGAACTCGACTTAAAGACGACCGTCCTTAAATATCTGGGAGGGTTTACCGAAATAAAGAAGCCCGAAAATACCTTCCGGGCTTCTGGAAAAAACGACAATTAATGAACAACTCGCGGCGTTTCAAGGCGCAGCAATAGATTTTCACGGGCACGGGAGAGGCGCGAACGGACCGTTCCTATTGCAATCTTCAGGTTATCAGCCACCTCCTGGTAACTCAGACCCTGAACACATATCATGAACAGAATTTCCTGATGTTCTTGAGACAAATCTTTCATCGTCTCTTTCACCGCGTTAAGCTCTGCCTGATTATCCTGTGGCGGATCAATGGATTCCGTCTCCAGATAATTTTCCGGATCAAATTTCGTTTCATATTTTGCTTTCCGACGATAGTCAGAAACAAACTGGTTATACATGATCTTTGATGTCCACTTGAAAAGATCCGTATTCTCCTGAAACAAATGCTTCTTCTCAATCGCCCGCAAAAGCGTATACTGGAGCAAATCTTCTGCATCATGATTATTTCGTGTCAGACGACGGGCGAAATTCTTGAGACCTGGCATTTCCGTGGCCAATTCCTGATTGTTGAACATTTGCTTATTCCCTTTTTTGTTAGTCGTTTTTGATCTTGCAAAAGGAAGGTAGCTAGTGGATGTAACTTAGGAATTTCGTGTTTGTATGAATCGTGAAAGAGTTTGTAACATTATTGTAAGAGGGCGGCTGGGGCCTTCGATGTCTGGTAAAGGATAACGCGTATGAATAAAGGTGCGGTCCTGTCAATTGATGATGATGAAGGACTCCGGGTTGTGCTGACGCACTATTTCGAAGCGGAAGGTTACTCTGTTATCACGGCCAAGGATGGGGCTGAAGCGTCGGAGAAGCTCCAGTCCGGACAGGTTGATGTCGTTCTCTTAGATCTCGTTCTTCCGGATACCGAGGGGACCAGCCTTATTCCCATAATTCGTCAGGCGACGACAGCGCCGATTATTGTTGTCAGCGGGAAGAACGATACGACAGAGAAGATAATTTGCCTGGAAATGGGAGCAGACGATTATCTGACCAAGCCGTTTGAACTGAGAGAGTTAAAAGCCCGCGTCAAGGCGGCGATACGGCGCGTCAAAGATAACAATAAGGCCCAATCGACCGCCCCTGATGCGGCAAGTGAAACTGACAAAATTGTCTTTGGCAAATTTACCCTGGATCGCGATCAGTATCAGGTTTTTGATGAAGATGGAGAGTCTATAGATGTCACCATCGGCGAATTTCAGCTGTTGGAAGCCCTGGTATCTGCCCCCAAAAGACCCCTTAGCCGCGAGCAGTTATTCGAGAGAACACGCGACGGCAAGTTTGACATCTATGACCGAGCTATCGACATCCAAATAGGCCGCATTCGAAAAAAGCTCGGCGAGGAGGGCGCGAAACTTATCAAGACAATGCGTGGTGTCGGCTATATGTACGCGCCGCCCGAGTAGGATCAGCCCCTAACTTTGGAACTTATTTTGGTTTCGTCTGTTTGTTGAATGCAAACGAAATCGAAAGGAGTTCTGCAATGACCAAATCTACAGAAACAAATCCTGAAATTAACGAGCTGAAAGACGAACTTGCAGCTTTGAAAAAACACATGTCCGACCTTACGGCCAGTGCGAAGCGTGATGGTGTCGAAGAAAGTGGAAAGATCAAGGCAAGAGCTAAAGAAAAGCTCAGCGAACTGAAAGATCACGGAACCCAAGGCCTGGAAAAAGTTGAAGGCCGGGTCAGAGAGAAGCCGGGTCAGAGTATTGCATTAGCCTTTGCCGCAGGTTTTCTGGCAAGCACGCTGATGCGGAAGCGGAGCTAAACCGTGAACCCGTTGCTGCAAATCCTACAGCAAGCGCTCGTCGACAACCTGGCGCCTAAAAAATCAGATCTCTTGCAACGGGGCGCAATAGGGGTTTTTGTTGTCGCCCTAACGGTCGCACTTTCGTTTATAGCTCTGTTGTTTCTGGCGGTGGCTTTTTACAGCTGGATGACGCTTTCCATTGCGCCGCCGCTGGCGGCCCTAGCTACCGCGGGAAGTGCCCTGGTGATCTGCCTGACTGCAATGGCGATCACATACGTTGCCCTGAAGCCAGAGCAAGATATTCCGTCTCAACCGGACACCGATCAGATCACGGAAATAATGTCGACAGTTGCCTCAATGGCCGGTGAAGAGTTTGGCAAAACGGCGGAGAGTAATCCAAAGACAACATTACTCCTCGCCGGAATAGCGGGCCTAGTCGCGGGTAAGTATCTAAAATAAACTGGAACTTTTTGAGCGCTAAGTTGTTGGTTTAATTGATTATCCACAACAAGAAAGGACAGACTAATGAGTGTTGTTAGCAAAGAAGCGCGTGTTATCTTAATGATGGGGCTCCTGGTCCTCGCGTCTCTATCTCTTGGCGCCTGTGAAACCATGGAAGGTGCTGGCGAGGATATTGAAGATGCCGGTGAGGCGATTCAAAAGGAAGCCAGTGATTAAGCACAATAAATAGGCGAGAAAGGATACTTTTACCTATTTCCGTTGTCTTTCTCCCAGGATATGTCTAACGATAAAACCGCCTTTTACGGGCGGTTTTATTTTGGCCAAATCGTAGTTTATGGGCTCGGTCATCGTTACTGACGATAAATTGGTAGCGACCGGTTTTGCTAGAAAACTGTTGTATCTTTGACTATCTAGTCAGACGTAACAATTTTTGGTCTGATTATGCTAGACTTGTTAGGTTCGGTAGTTTGCGAAGGAAAATGACATGGAGTGGGAAGCTCAGAGACTTTGCACTGAAGCCGGTGACTACGAATTATTTGTAGAAAAACAGAAACTTGACTGGGAATGCGACCAACCCATTGATCAATGGAAATGGGCTGTGGTCATCCACGGTACGATAGTGGCAAGTGGTACCGCAAAAGATTTGGAAGGCGCACAGCGTATTGCGGAGGCAAGCATTCCGCAGGAAGCCTAGAAACAGTTTATACAACCGACATATGGAACAAGTAGAAACTTTCGGCTAACTTTCCCAGTCTTCTCCCACAGGCTTCCTCGTTCGGTCTTTTTCAATATCAATCAGCGTTTCCGTCTCTTCGAGGTCGTCGGTAGACGGGTCATCGGGGAGAGAATTGTTGTCCTCGAATACCAGGGCAAATTCATAGAACATTGGGAAATGATCAGACCCAACATGTGGTTGTCGGCTAATAGATACGACCTCGAATTCGTCCGAATGGAAAACATGGTCCAAGGGCCATCTTAAGAATGGAAAACGGGCGTCGAAAGTATTGTACATTCCACGCCCCTGACGCGGATCCAGTAACTGGGAAATTCTGAGGAACCTTCGCGTGGTTGCGGACCAGGCAACATCATTAAGATCTCCGGTGATAATCATCGGCCGCTCCCTCTCCGCAGCCAATTTTCCGGCAACGAGAATTTCGGCGTCTCTGCCTAATGTGTCGCGATCCGGTACAGGCGGATCGGGATGAATGGATATAAGGTCGAATAACTGCCCATTTTGTAGCTTAAACGTGCAGTGGAAGCTTGGGATCTCTTTGTTCAACAGAAACTGAATATCACCTTTTGGCATCTCCAGGCGGGATGCCAGAAACATCCCGTAACTGTTTTCCTGCGGACAGCTTATTTTCTGCTCGTAATCAGCGAAAGGAGAAGCCAAGGCGTCAACCCACGCCTGGTCGGTTTCCATAAGGACAAAGATATCAGGATCGCGGGTCTTGATCTGTTTGATAAGGTCAGGATATTTTCTATTCCCCTGCTTTACATTACAGATAAATAAACTGATGGCGGCCCTTTCCGCATTATCTGTCTTGGTTTTTGCAGATTGTTTTGCCCATAGCGATGTGAAACGGGCGATATAAATCCCCTGAATAGCAACGGCAGCAAGCAACATTGCCAGGAAGGCAAGACTTACCTGATTAATGGGCAGTATTAGGAACACTGTAACCAGTGTGATGGTTGAAAGTGTTGCAATTTGTAGACGCCCGAAATCAAACATCCTGACGGCCCCGTGGGGAATTGGTATGAATGGAATCAGGCTCGCCAAAAAGCAGATAGAAGCGATCGTGCCCAGCACATAGTATGACATATTATACCTTCGAAATTTGCCAGACAGATGTATATGTAAGTCTAACAGAAACAGTCGTCACAATCTCAATTTATGTCAATGTATTGGATAAGCATTAATCCACTGGATATTTGATAAGAAATTGAGAAACTTGAGCTTATGCAGCCTTCCCAAGACTTTGCCTGAGGAATTTCATATGCGAATGGGTCTCGTTGAGGATCTGCATCTGTCGCTCAATTATATTTACTGTCGCGGTGGGTGGTTCGCTTTCGATTGCTTGCCGGAACTTTCTCAGGGTTTCATTTTCCGCTTTTTCCAGCTTCTCAACTAAAGCGAGATCCCCGTTGTTTATGTCGGTATTCAGAAGTTTGAATATACTTGATGATGGGTCAGCAGGAGAGCCGTCTTCCGCTAATTCACCAACCATCGAGTAGAGATGTGATTTTAGGTTAATGATGATGCTCTCGCGCGTTGATGCAATTTTTCGGAAAACTTCTCTCCACCTCTGGCTGGTTGTCTGATACGACGCGTTAGCATAAAAATTACGTGCGTCTTCGCACATGTTGATGAGATCATTGAGCATCTCTACCGTTGTACTTGGCATGATTAGCTTTTTCTCGTCTTGTGTTTCCTTTGCTTCTGTACGTCAACCAACAGGCCGGCGAAAAAAAAGTTCCAAAAAGTTGGAACCTTTCCGCGTCTCCGTTGTTGGTCATCGGTGTAACTGCTAGTGAACACAATGAGAGGATTGAATCATGCAAAAGAAATTTTTAGCAACAGTATCGATCATCGCCCTTATAAGCGCTGCGCCGGCACTTGCTGGAACTGTAAAATCGGACGATAGCTCGTCTAGTGCAGCGACGATGCAGACCAAAGAAACTACCGGGCAGTCTGAAGGAGCCACAGAGAAGGTTAAAGAAGGCTGGGATAAAACCAAGGAGGCCGTCAAGGAAACTGCCGAGGACGCATCCGACGCAACAAAGGAAGCCTACAGGGATTTCAAAGCCTTTGTCTTCAGCGACAATGACAGCAAGCTCGATATCGATGAAGTTAAGGTTGACCCACGTACAACGGCGACAGGCATTATCGGCGAGCCCGTCTATAACTTTAAGGACGAACGGGTCGGAGTCGTAGAGGACGTTATCCTCAACCAGGACGGCAAAGCCATCATGGTAATTGTCGGTGACGGAGACTTCTTCGGCCTGGGTAAGCTCGCGGCATTTGACTATGACGCAATGGTTAAAATGAATGCGGATGGCGATTTGGTCATGCCTCTTACGGAAGAAACCATTGAGCGCGCAGCGGAGTTTTCCTTTGACCGAAAAGACATGGGCGAGAATGTCCGTATCATGCCTGAAAACGCATACAGCGTGGAAAAACTTCTCGATGCTCAACTTGTGAACGCGAAAGATGAGAAAATGGGTGAAATCGACGACATCACCTTTAAGGACGGTCAAGCCAGCCAGCTGATCGTAGGGTTTGATAAAATCCTCGGCTTCGGTGGCGAAGAGGTAAGCTTGGCCTATGACAACGCGAAGCTCATCAAGGTAGATGAGGATGAATACAAATACACCCTTGCTGAAAAGAAGTCTTCGCTGATCACCAATTACAAATCAGCGACAAACTGAGTGTATTGGAACTAACCGAAAGGACGTCAAAATGGTAAATGAAGATATCCTGAAAGGTAAATGGAAACAGATCAAAGGCGAGGCCCAAAGAAAATGGGGCAAGCTGACGGATGATGATCTGGACGAGATTAATGGTAACCGTGAGGTCTTTCTGGGGAAAATCCAGGAGAATTACGGAGTGGCCGAAGAAGAGGCCGAAACCATGCTCGAAGAGTTCGAAAGAGAACAAGCATCCTAGAAGGACTGTAAAAGAGAGCGCCGCATTTCCCATGCGGCGCTCGATTTGATTCTAGTATTTTTACACTCAGAAACCTTTATTCTTCAGTTCTTGTGTATTCGATATCATAGACCGTGAGTTGGCCCTGATTTTTCCTCTGATATTTTATCCCAAGAAATTTCAATATCTCTCCTGAAGCAATTGGTGTTATCAAATGTGAACTTGTCCAAATGCCGTACTGACGGGAAGCGCGTTTATTTTTCCAACTGAATGTTGATTGTGCAGCGCTGATCGGATTTTTCAGCTTTCATCTCCGACAAAAATTCCGATTGTGCCGAGATTAGACGTATCGGTGCCTAGATCCCCCACCATTGTAATTGAGAATGCCGCGACGCCATTAATCGTCAATATAGTGTTTCCGGGATCACTGCCGTTATCAAGCTCTATCAGTGCCGCACGATCATCGGCGGCCGTGCCGGGGGTGTTGATCCCGAGGTTGTCGAAAAGAGTATCGAGATCAACCATGTCTCCTTCACCGAGGAAATCGAAATCCAGAAGATAGTCATTGCCATCAGTGACGTTGACATACAGGAAGATATCGGCATCCGCACCGCCCTCAAGTGCATCATCACCTTCTCCGCCATAAAGCGTATCTGTACCGGCCCCCCCGCGGAGGAGGTCGATGCCTGCATTGCCCGACAGGGAGTCATCGCCACTAAAACCATAAAGCCGGTCAGCGCTCCCTGTTCCTGTAAGGACGTCACCCCCGTTTGTGCCGGTCTGAACGCCGGTGGAAGAGTTCAGCAGGCTGAGGACGCCGTCGCCGAGCAAGGTTGCCAGCGTGTCTGTGGACGATGCGCCGAGGCTGTCGATACCGGTTATGGTTGTCGCATTAAGGACATCGATACCGTCAATTAGCCAGTTCTGGTTAAACTGGACTGTCGCCAATAGTTCGTTAATGGAAAGATTATCGATCGTACCATTATCGGTCGCCGTAATTGTCAGGATTGACGAGGGAGCGACCAGGCCGAGAATACCCGCTTCGTTCTCGATCGTCACGGTCAGTCCAAGTTCGTTTGCGAGGTCCGTTGAGGCGCTCAGGGTGAGCGACGTAAGGCCGGCGCTGACCAACGGCATATAGCGGATAATCACTCGCTCCAGATTGCCGTCTACATCAAGGGCATTAAGATCCTGTGCGCCGAGATCAATTAAATTCAGGAAGGCGCCGGACACTTGAACCTCCGGAGCGCTATTGCCGCCACCCGGCGGCGCCCGGCCGGTGCTGTCAAAGCGAGTTGTGGTGGTTGCCGTATCCCCGTCATTGTCAGTGAGGACGAAGTCGGCATCTGTATATCCACCCAGCAACACCGTATCGCTTGTGGCCTCATCCGCAATCAGTTTGCCCCTTGAAAGCAGGTCCGCGATGATCTCCTGGTCTGACAGGGCATCACCAACCAGGTCTATGTCCTGAAACAGGATTTGTTGATCCGTATCGGCCAAGTTAAAGCCGCCGAGGAATGCACCTGTTGTGCTGATATGCAGGATCGTGTCCGTCCCACTCGTCTCGAAATGGAGATAATTTGCGAGATTTCCCGGATTCGTCCCGATATGTCCCTCTCCTTCGAGGAGGTCGCCAAGATCGATAGCATCGCCACCGGCAGCGAGCGCAGAATTATCGAAGTCCGTGATTGTATCTATCGCAGGTGCAGCAGGTATGCCTTGGTCATCTTCCTCCCAAAGGAAGATATCTATACCCGTCCCACCGGTCAGCGTATCGTCGTCACGTCCCCCGATCAGGATGTCGTTACCCGCGTCCCCAGAAAGGCTGTCATCACCGCTACCGCCGCGCAAGATGTCATTACCGTCTCCGCCGTTCACCGTATCGTTTCCGCCATAAGCGTAGAGACGGTTGTCGGAAGCGTCTCCTGTCAGGGTGTCCGGCCCATTGCTGCCCTCAATAATTTCGGACGGCGGTGTTGATTGCAGAAGTGACGCGTTCAGAAGTGTACCGGCACCAATTGAATCACTCAGGCCGCCGGTATCGGTTGCTGAAATGGTAATTGAATTGAGAAGATCGACTGTCAGCAAACCGGAATCAAAGGTGACGGTTCCCAGCAATTCATTGAGCTTGGCATTGTCAATCGTACCGCCATCAAGCGCGGTGATGGTCAACTCGGATGAAGCGGCCGTCAAAAAGCTGCTATTCACGATACTTACATCTAGCCCGAGGTCCGCGGCGAGATTCTGGGAGGCATTAAACTCGAAGGATCCCAGGCCGATCAGCGTGGAATATGTGATAACGACGCTTTCGATATTGTTATTGATGTCTGTTGCGGTGAAAAACTGGTTGTTTCCAAGGTCGATCAATCCTAGGACGTCGGCGGCGACGATCCCGAGAAGGTTACCCGGGTCATCTACCCCGACTTCTGGCGCGATATTGGCGACGGGGCTGACTCCGGAAACCCCAGATGCCGTGAAACTATAATCACCCGTCAGGACATTGACGCTCAGGGTTTCGCCTTTGACATTCTCGATGGTAAGGGTGTTGGTTCCGGTATCATAGGTATATCCACTCGCAGTTTCGGAGCTGCCGGACTGGGTGATGCTGTCAGTGTCCGCATCATAGCTGTAGGTATATCCATCCATTCTCACCTGGGCAATTGATCCCCCGTCGGCACCGTAACTGTCTACGACACTGGAACTGACGGTGGTTGGCGCCGAATTGATGGTGAACTGGGCAATACCGGCGGCGACCGGAATGTCATCCTCCACGGATATTGTCAGGTTGCCGCTCGCCGTTGCACTCGCGTCGGAGGCTCTGACGGTGACGGCAAAATCGAGTGCAGTCACGCCACCACCTTCCGGATGGTCCAGGGCCTGGGAAAGGGTTACTTGATAGTTGCCTGAGTTATCTATTGTAAGGCGCAGGATCTCACCGTTCGATACCGTGCTGCCGATTAGTAGCTGGGTTCCATCGCCTGTCCAGGAGATTGGCTCCCCGCCAGAGAAGAGCGCAGAGGCCGGGGCGGACGTTTCGACGGTTAAGGGATCTCCCTGGCTATCGGCGACGGAAATCTGGCCGCTCGCAATACTGACAATATCCGCATCTGACACGGTTGCCGACTGGTCCGCAACGGATACTCCTCCAATGCTGTCGCCAGCGCCGGGATTGCCGGCGAGATCGGTATAGGTGTCCTCATCGACGGTGATGCTGGGGGCGTCGGCGCCGGCCTGGGTGAAG
>Ga0098035_1001546_pt1 | contig 11057 bp, 14 predicted proteins | sample 3_EtaG_FD_75046 | JGI IMG/M metagenome (GOLD analysis project Ga0098035, IMG submission 75046) | Marine viral communities from the Subarctic Pacific Ocean - 3_ETSP_OMZ_AT15126 metaG | ecosystem: Environmental > Aquatic > Marine > Oceanic | place: Pacific Ocean | collected 2015-01-07
AAATGCCTGAAGCCCTGTTTTAATTCCCATTGTATGTTTCTCATAGTCCTGGCCTCCTTTGCATAACCTTGTTACGTCTCTTACGAGCCCGTCTCCAAGAGCTTTTTCCTTTAGGTTGTTCAGTCATAGGTACACTGGCTGCAGAGGTAACACCAGCTGGTGCACCTAGATTAGCCTTTTCTTTCGCTATAGAACTTAGCTTAGATTTAAACTTAAGATTCTGTGCTAAGCCTTCACCAATCATCTTCTTCTTTTGTGCCTTACTTTCTGCAAGCAGCTGTTTCTTACCTGCCGCCATCTTAGCATTAAAGGCAGTTATCATCTTTTGTATTTTTTTCTTTTGTATCGCAGCTTCTTGTGACGCTGCTTTTCGTCCTGCCTTCCTTCCTTTTCTTTTAGATCCAGTAGGATCGTTGATACGCCAAGAGGAAAACTCAGGATTACCTGTCTCAGGGTTAATACTATTGGACTCATGACCCACAGTATATTGATCCATATTAACATCATGTTTTTCAAAAAGAGATCTTAGTTTTCTCATAGCCATCTCATTACTTATAAGTTCCATAGGTACAACCACTTCACCAGGAGTAACATGAGCAATCAGCGTATCACCACCACGACCAGCCCGTTCTTCAGGCGTAGTATCACCCTGATCTAAAGCTGGTTCTGCAGCCCCTTGGGGTGGACCGCCCATACCCATGGCACCTTGCATCATTGCTTGCTGCATCATGGCTGGATCAATGTTTGGCATTGCTTTTCTCCTTGGTTTGTAGTGTAATTATATGTTCAATAGCATTTATAACATCTATCTGACCGCCACGGAATATAGATTCCGTAGCAAAGTCTTCTCTATCATCATCCTGTTTAAATTCAAGAGGAGGATACTTTTTTCTTAGAAACTTTACTAGATCCTTGTCTAGCAGTGGAAGGTTTTTCCAATCTTGCATCAGCTTCTCCTTCTAATTTCTGTAGTCGTTCATCAAAACTCTTTACTAGCATTAGAACTTCTGAGTCTAGTATTTTAGCATTAAGTCTGAGCTTTCGATATATTGTATCTAAATTATGCATCATGATAATTATTCTCCGTTACGTCTACAACTTCACAAGAGCCACCAGCACAAGCTAGTGAATGTGAATTGGTTGTAGTATCTTCTTTTTCGAATTCTTTTAGCAAAGACCAGTCAATGTTAACTGGAATTTCTTTTACTAATTCTAAGTATTGTTCTTCAGTTATCTTTTCAAATGGCAGCTGGTCTTGATAGCTATGATCTTCTGGTAAGAAAGCTATGCCTGATACCCACTCCCAATTATCCCACACCCACTGACCTACACCAAGGAAATTATCATCATTGTAATATACAGTAATGCTAGGCTTGTGCTCACACCAGTGTTTCTGATATGTTAACCAAACCTCTAAGTGATCAATGGGATCGTATGTTTCGTATGTAGTGCTGTCTGTATGTGATTGTGTGGGGAAAGAGAATACCGTAGTATGCTTTGGATTACTTAGGCACGGCTCGTTAAAAACACCCGTAGCTTTCATGAAATGACACAGGGGATTTTGTGAATCAATACGCACACGCCTGATGAAATACTCAGAGAATCCTGGGTGTATACCAGAGGATGTACCCGCCACACATGACGTAGTACCGCTAGGTTTACAACAGGTCACAGCTTTGGACTTGTTAATACCTAGTTTCTCGGACCACTCAGCATTAGTATCCTTAACAATTTCCTTTAGTTCTTCAAGGGCTTCATTAAGTTTTCTGCTAGGAGTACACATGAATTTATTATCATATACACCAGTAAAGGAAACTCCAAGAAGACGTTCGTCTTCACAATTCTGTTTCCATTCTGGATCAAGATAAGTAAACCTAGTACATGCAGACTGAATAGTACCTAAGATAGCAGCCTTACGTACCTTATGACGCAGTGTAGCAAGGTTATCGTAAGGACGTACAACAACTTCTGATAAATTACAGAATTGTTTAGGTCTTAAGATGATCTCACTGCATGGGTTAGTGCCCCACTGTGCTGGATTCCTACCCGTCATCTCAGTAATCTTAGCCATAGCCTCTCGGTTACAGATACCCCTCTCGCCTGAACGAGAGCTGTGAATAGTCATCCACTCTTCCATGAATCTTTCTAAGCTGGGCTTAGTTTCATAGACAGCTGAGTTATTAGATAAGCCACGTTGACCTTCTTGTTCCCACCAAGGGCCATACTTAGCCTTAGCCATAGCCCTATCATCAAGATCAGACAATGAAATCAAAGCTGATCTTCGTACACCACCAGCGATAACAATCTCGCCAGTCATGCATACAATATCGTGTACCTCTAGGGGGGTGAGCTTACGTCCTTCAGCAGCGTAGAACAACTTGACCACAAACTTGAATAATCTTTCAAGAGGTTCTGGTCCAGAAGCCCTACCGCCAAATGTCTTTAACCGTTCGCCCTTAGGTCGCACAAGGGACGTATCCCAAGTAGGGTGGAAGCCACCATATAGAGCAGTTAATAGAGCAACGAAGGCATCAGCCCATCCCCGCCTAGAGTCTTGTACTGTTATAACAATCGTATCGTTCCGAGTAATCTCAGGAACAACAGGCAATTGTTCTATTTCTTTAGATTCACAAGAGAATCCTACACCTGTACCACAGCACAGAATATATAATACATCCGCAAAGGATCTAATCGTATTTATGGGTAGGTATGAACAGTTGTATAGGCACGTATCGTCGACCTCTGCCGCAGCACCTGCCGTCATTAATGCTCTCATTGAAGGGAAAACTTCTCGATCTAATGTCGATTGACGTAGTTCGTCCCATTCCTCTCCTGTTACACTCGGAAACCTTTCTGCGAAGTAGTCGTAATAACGATCCACACATTCGTCCCAAGTCTCTCTCCTCCCCAAATCTTCTCGCCATTTACAGTAACTACGTGTTACTACAAAACCTTGAAATTGATCCATTAAGTTCTCCTTTGTCTTTATGACCCAGTTTTCGGGCACCACAGTTTAATTTCTTTATGCTGTAGGCTGTATTCTTCTTTAGTTAAAATCTTAACACACCTAGCCATAACAATAGCTATCTCGGGGAAGGGTATATCACAGTCTTCTCTTAGTTTATGCTTATCTTCTGAGTATAGCTCTAAGATATTATCTTGCCACTCGTCTTCATCCCATTCACTTAGGAGTTTATCAGCCGTCTTGGGTCCGATACGCCACAAGCCGGGGATGCCATCAGTAGAATCACCCATCATCCACTGCTTACAAAAGAATCTATAAGCATCTTCTTTAGATATAAACTTAGCATCATCTTCCTTGTTAGGATTATAGTGCCAGCCAGTAGTACCCTGAAGATCCTTGTCTATTGTAACAGCAATGTGAGTGCCCTCAGAGGCGTGTATGCCCAAGATGTCATCAGCTTCCAAGTTAGGTAGTAACATGCATTCATAATGATCTTGTATCCATTCTCGAACATCCTCAAGATGCTCTGGTTTAAGTGAATCATCTCTATTATCCTTATACCTAGGCCACTGTTCCTTTCTAAAGTTATCTTTACGTTTACACGACAGTGCTATAATAATATCCTCAGGTGCCACGCCATCAGGTATCCACTCATATATTAGGCTATCTAGCTTAGCTGGGAAATGATCAGGGTCTTGTGATTCCGCCCAGAATGCTGTGTGATATACTAAGATATCACCATCTATCATCGCTTTCTTCGGTCTCTTCATCTTCTTCTAACTCCTCTAAGTTTTTATCGTTTAATAATAACAAATCAATTAACTCCTCTATGCAGGTAGTCAAATCATTTATATGTTCATCATATTCTACAACAACACTACCCGCAGAGGACGGTTGTACGCCACACCAGATAGGTATCATTACATTTACCTTACGTTCTAATGCTTCTAGATCATCTTGATTCTTAAGAATACAAGAAAATAATTTCCTATATTCATTAGGACCACTATCAATAATCTTAGCAAGTTCCTCGGATTCGTGATCTCTCCAGTCACCATCACTCATTTCTCTATCGCCAAAAGATACAAACACTAAGGTACCTGCGTACTTGTGTACTAGTTTAATCTCATTGAGGTAACGACAGTCATCAACAATGACACAACGTTCCCAGTATTTACTAGTATTATTCTTTCGCTCTTCCTCTAGTATATCTAGAAGACGCTCTTCGAATTGATTTACCCAGTAGTCAGGATCTCTTCTTCGCATACGTGCGCCAATTCTCTGACAGAATCTTCGGTATTTATTTGGATTATCTTCCTTACCCATACCTCTAGACTCAGCCATCTCCTTAAGTGGTGTGGCAAAAGACAGAAGCTTGGGGGTAAGACCCAGTTCATAGGCTTTTTTGGTTATTATATGGGCTAATGCTGTCTTTCCGGCACCAGCCTGTCCAGCAATTACTATTAGTTGCATGGGTTAACTCCTTGTATAATGTCTTTGGTTGTATATGATTCTCTATAGATACACCACACAACCTTAATAAATAACTAGTAATGAGAGCACAAGATGGTGGCAGTAACTTAGGAAATAAGTACCTACCTATTGTAAACCAGAAGGCTAAAGATCTTGCGTCTCCTATATACGGTGTCCTTATGAAATCCATGAGCTGTTCTATGCTCACATTATAGACACCTAATTTTATAATATCATTGGGGGGATACGACCATGCATGAAAACCTTTTTCATTAACAAACTTAGCTTTATGAGTTTTATCACAAGCCAATACTACTGTTCCTTCCTTCCTATGTAGTATTATACTACAGTGGTGGATGTCTGTCAAGGTCAAATACTTAATTAATTTCCCTCTTTTAGTTAAAGACCTATCGTAGAACGCTACGGACACTTCAGTTGGTACTAATTCATAGCCCATCTTAATGACACTCCGACCAGTTGTTACCAACCCTGTAGTCACCGTCCATTTGTACGGTGCAGCCAAGCTCATAGCCAGCATCAATGATAGCATCAATACCAAGACGACCTACGTCATCAGCTATCTCTGGTTCACACTCAAGCTGCCACTCATCATGAACAGTAGCCATGAAAGCAACACGATCCTTATACTTAAGCAAAGCTTTGTTTAATTTAGTCTGTGCTAATTTCATTATCATTGCACCATCACCCTGTATCTGTACGTTCAATGCTTTGTGCTTACCTCTACAGGGTACCTCTCTGCCATCCAGCAAAGTAAGAGTGCTCTTGCTGGCTACTTGAAAATGACAATCATCTAATAGATTCTTAAGTGCTGGCATGTTCTTGAGGAATTTATTCTTAACAAGCTTACCATCCTTAGCTTTCTTACCTACAATCTCACCTATCTTACCGTCACCAGCACCATAGATTAAGGCGTAGAAAAAAGTCTTTGCGTCATCTCTAGTATGTAATCCAGCAGCCACTTGATTAACGGTATGTATGTCTCCATTCAATACAGTCTCTCCATAGTCACCATTGTCCCACTTAGCCATACGGTTAGCTAGTAGCCGTGCCTCTAAGCCAGAAGCATCTATGCCTACTTGAACCCAACCATCTCTTGGAACAAACAATGAACGCGCCCTAGGATCTCCTGATACCTGCTGTAAGTTGGGCTGACTTGCTGTCATCCTACCTGTAACAGTACCCTGAGTATTAACATAGCCGTGTATACGACCATCCCTAGAGTTAGTAGACCTAAGTATCCAATCAGATAACTGACTAAGCAGTTTAGTTATGTCAAAGTATTTAACCAGTGCTACCGCCTCATTGTATTTAAGTTTCTTAAGTATACCAGAATCAATCTTAGGGTTACCCTTGTCTGTTCTGGGGCCACGCCAACCATACTTGTTGTATAATCGCTCGGCTATTTGTTTTCTGCTGCCTGGATTGAAGTGTGTAATCTTATCCTTCAGTCTCTTGCCAGTCTTATCAGACCAACGCTCTTCAGTTATAGGAGGAAATATCTCGGACATCTTATCCTCTATTAAAACTTTCTCCATTAACAAGTCGTGCTCTAGTCTATCTGCAGCATCGACATCAAAGCCAATACCATTGCACATTTGTTCTGCTATAATCTTAGCTACATCGTGCTCTAATTTAATTGAGGTGGGGTATTCTTCTAAGAAGCCAGACTTCAACTGGTAACTGAATACCTTATCAGTAACAACAACATCTTGCTTACAGTACTTAACCATATCAGGATGGTACTCACTGAAACCTAAGTCGTATTGAATCTTACTGCACTTTAGGTATTCGCCCCACGCTCTAAGAGAGTTGCCACCAAACGGATGATCAGATCTTTGACCAGGATACATAAGTCTAGCAACGATTAAAGTATCATAAGCTTTAGTATGTATGTCACCATACAATCTTTCTAATAGGGGGAGGTCGTATTGAATAATATTATGCCCAATAATTACATCGGCCGATCTTAACAGTTCAACACCCGCTTCCATCTCATGTTCTAAGAATGTGTACATTTTCTTTGTGTCTACATCCATAGCACACATGCACCACACCCTTGTAGCTTCTATGACGGCAACATCTTTCTCAACAACAAGTTCGACCAAGCCGTTGCCTTCTATATCAAAAACTAATTTCATTCATTCCTTCTTTCTTTTATCTACATTATTCACAGCTTCAGTAATATCGGTATCGATATCTAAAAACTCAGTAACTTTTTGTATTGTTTCTTCAGGATTTTCTAGCATGTCTTCAAAGTAAACAACATGATGATTAATATTCTCACGAGTTAACCAACTAGCTGTCATATCATTGGCTAATAACATCTTAAGATACATGCCGTATACATCTATGCCTTTATATTGGTCAGCGAAAGAGTTCTCTAAATTATTATCGTCGGATATTTCTATATCTATCTGTGCCAATTTAAACATACTCTCTCCTTGTATGAAAACATCTTTGCGTTTACAATACACAACCTTATCAACCTTCGTGTTATCAAGTTCAAGGGGTAGAATACCCATCATCTTAACGGCACCATCTAAGCCACCATCATATTTACCCACAGTGATATCTATTAGGGTATACACATCGAGTTCCCAATAACCTTTTGGATTAAAAGACCTAGCTATTTTATCTTGTTCTTCTGTTACACGAATGTTAACAGACTTACCTTTATGGTAGCCGCCCCATAAGCAGTGCTCCTTAACCCTAGACTCGGGGTTCCCAATTAAGGGAACCCCAAGTAGGTTTAAGGTTTGCATCATGAGGCTAGAGCCACATCTGCCAGCTCCAGTAACTATAATCATATACCATCCCAGTCATTGATCATAGTACCGTCGTCATCAAAAGCGAAGCCTAGTTCTTTAAGTCTACCAGAGCCATGCTCATAGTATAAACAAGCAGCAACACCAGACCTTCCGGTCAGTCTGTTCTTGAGTACACGAACCACGGTAGTATTAGCAACCTTAGGATCGGCATTTTGTCTGTCTCTCTCTAGAGCGATAACAGTATTGGGCACAGAGGACAGGGAACCAGACCCACGTAAATCTTGCAACGTGATGCGGTCACCTTCCTCGTATGCCTTCTGTGTCTTCTTGAGTTGAGATACAACATCAATACGAACACCTGTGCGAGACACCAGAGCTCTAAGCTCTTTCATAATGTTATCAATCAGTAGTCGTTCAGAACTACCACCATCATAATCAGTACTAGAACTTAGTAGACCAGTAGCAGCAGCAGTAATATGATCGAGTACGATTACATCAACACCTAAAGACACAGCCATGAACTCAATCCTAGCACAAAGGTTAGTTAAACCAGAGTTACCTAGGTGATCATAGACATACAAAGAAGAACCCTCAAGATTCTTTCTAGCATCTGCATACTCTTCGTCAGTATAATCATCTATAATATCTATAGCGATAGGATCTTTGCCAAGCTCTGATCTAAGCTTATTCATAATACGCTTAGCTCTAATAGCTCTGACAGGTTTGTTGATTATCAACGATACCATATCATCTACAGTTTCTTGAGGTGATTCTTCTAACATGATAGCACCAACGCTACGCCCCTCTGATAAGTGGTGGTGTATAACCTCGCGTAGAATGGTAGACTTACCACTACCCGTGCCACTAGCCCATAGAGTTATCTCTCCACTGCGTTGTCCAAGTAAGAACTCAGACAAAGAATCAAATGGAAAGGGATATACTTTAACTTCTTCCAAAGATGTAGCGTCGGCTATCTGAGACACATGAACAATCTCATCGGGTGAGTATTGTTGTGCTTCCCACATAGCTTGTATGATTGCCTTGCCTTGATTCTTAAGCAGACATTCATTAGCATCCTTGAAAGGTAGTGTAGCTATCTTACATTTTCCTGGGGGTAGAACCTCAGCCACAGCCTTAGCTGCTTCCCGACCAGGGTCATCCATATCAAACATAAGAACAACCTCTTCATAACTACAGACAAACTCTAAGTTATCTTTGATTGCACGTACAGCACCAGCAGCTCCACTAGGAAGGCTGACAACTGGCCACTTGCACTCTAGAAGTTGAGCAACAGACATACAATCTATCTCTCCTTCTGTTATAACTAAGCGTTTACCCTTAGTACTTTTCCAAAGCTGCTGACCCCACAAGGATACCTTGTTTGTGTCACCGCGCCATTGGAATGCTTTGTTAGGTCCACGAAGTTTCTGTGCTACCACCTGTCCATCCTTGTAGAATGGAGCAATGTCAACACGATCGCCGTTCTTCATCAGCGATTGGTAACCATAGAACCTAGCAGTCTTCTCAGTAATCTTACGATCTGATAAACCTTTTAGTTCTCCAGTTACAAACTTAAGACCTGGTTTCTTATCTAGAACAGTAGGGGTTTCCATAACCATTCCTCCTTTGTTTTCGTGGTAGCCACAAGCAAAGCAATGCTTGCCACCATCCACATACACACATAAATTATCTCTACTAGAGTCCCGCCCGTTGCTAGCACAGGCGGGACATTGTAGTCGTTCAGATACTTGGGTCATTATTTACTCCACGGCATCTTGGCTTTTAACCAACTGAATAGAGGTGGACCTATAAGTGCACCTGCACCGAAGAGCAATATGCTGTAGAATATAGTTCCCAGTACATCATTTATCTCATTCATTTTAGAATCTCCTTAATCTTAATTTTATCATCGTTTATAATACGATGTATTATTTTACCTGCCCATGCTAACGATACAGCACCCGTGGCTATCGCTACAGGCAGGAAGAACCAACTAGCATACATTGCTAGAGCGTAGTTTATTATTATGAATACTATGCCACCTATGATTGGTCTCCAACCAAGGCGACCACCAGTTAATACAAGCAAAGCCATGCCACCCAAGGCACTTACTCCTCCAAGCCAACCAAGCATTGGACTGCAGCTTGCACTAATTGAAGTAGTGGCAGCAGCAGTAGCACTGTTGGCAGCATCAGTAAGCGGGTTACTAGCTGGCTTGGGAGTGCCAAACATAGAGCACCCACTAAGCATCATAGTTATTAGGATTAAATATATTAATCGTTTCATCTCTTTTTTCATCCTCTGTTAAATCTACTAAAGACATGATCATTACCTTAGGTATCTTTGTGACCTGTCCAAACTCATCATCACCAATACTGTCAGATATTGATATCCATTTATTATTCTCGTGTAATACAAACCCAACCGATGTCATGCTGGGTGGCTCACAGATGGCACTAGCCATGGCTTCATCCTTGGTTGTCCAACCAGGCTCAGCCGAGGTTACCGCATCTGTCCAGTGTATCTTAACTATTCTCATTCGCCATCACCATCATCGATTAAGACACCATCGTATTCTTCTCTTAGCATTTGTCTACTCCTATAGTAAAGTAACCGTCTTCGCCTTTACCTGCCCATTGTTTAATAGCATACACAGATTTAATTTGTCGGTCATCCTCCCATAGATATCCATTCAAGGAATCTAATACAGCCTTAATAAAGTTATCCACGTCGGCTCTTGGTACATCTAATTTAGTTTTCTTAGGTTGCTTGATATATAATTCTATATCTACATGAAGTAACCCAAGCATGGGTTCCCAATCACTTAACATTTCCTCTGCAAGATCAACCATATCCTTACGAAACTGTTTGTATGGTCCAGTCAAGTAGGCCCCATGTCTTGATAGACGGGGCCTACTTGCAGCGACTGGACTAATTTGGAACTCCCACTCTGGCATCAGATAGGAAGGTCGGTATCGTCGCTTTCAACAGTAGGTGTACTGTTATCAACGAAACCTTCAGTAGCATCAAAGCCACCAGCATCTCCGCCACCCATGTTATTCTTCTCAATAATCTGACACCCATTAAGGTATAGACTCATTGAGTTGTCTCTAGTGAGTACAGCGGGTGCTACACGTAGACGAACCTTATCACCACCAAAGGGAATAACGTCTGTCTTATTTGCACTAGCGTCACGGCAAGGGAACATAGTCACACCCTTCTTAACGAAAGTCTTAGACTTAACCTTAAGTAAAGTATCACCATCATCATTCTCTCTCATGCCATTGATCTTAGTTGCACCGCTTTCCTTAAGCAAGCTATCTAGCTTCTTCTGAAGCTGTGCATCTACAAGCACTGTGATGTTATGGTTAGCTGAGTCAGCTCCAAATTTATCATCGGGTGCGTGTAAGTGTGCCCACACTACGTCGTGCGTCTCTGTGGTAAATGCGGGTATCTTATTCGTTGTCATCATTGTTGTCTCCTTTTTGTTGTTCAACGTCTTCTTTCATCTTATCCATTGTTGCTTCGATATTGCCTACGATCCCTAGAAGGGTAGTAGATATACCTTTAAAATATTCTTCGAGTTCATCAAGAGGAACCCATACTCTATCTTCTGTATCTGGTTGTGTCATTACATTATCTCCATGTAAGGATGACCATCGATTACTACGCCAGCCCCATTGACTGGCTTCTTTAAAAAGTTCTTGGCATAATACATCAAAGTGTGGTCTATGTCAACCCCATTAGGTACATTAAATCCAAATAATTTATCTTTATTGGGACCCTGTAGCCAACATATGCTAGCAGCAGAGTGTACATGTCCACTGACA
>Ga0098035_1001547_pt1 | contig 11051 bp, 14 predicted proteins | sample 3_EtaG_FD_75046 | JGI IMG/M metagenome (GOLD analysis project Ga0098035, IMG submission 75046) | Marine viral communities from the Subarctic Pacific Ocean - 3_ETSP_OMZ_AT15126 metaG | ecosystem: Environmental > Aquatic > Marine > Oceanic | place: Pacific Ocean | collected 2015-01-07
AAGATAAAAATAATTCATTAATAGCTTTGAACAGAATGCTTCAATTAGGAACTTGAGATAAGAAAATTACGAGAAAATCTCTGTTGCTAGTATAATAAAGCATGAGTTTATCCATACAGGCACAAATAGAGGCTTCAGTATTAAAAGCCCTTCAAACAGGAGTTGGACGCGCTGCGTTTGCTGATTCACAGCAGCTAGTACCTGTAGTTACAGGAAAGCTAAAACAAAGCGGTAGATACTCAAATACTCCTGATGGATTTATGATTGAATATACCGCTCCTTACGCCCAAAATGTTCATGACGGTGTAAAATTCCAAACTTCCACAGAGGTATATACTTCAATCGTAAAAGAACATGAACGCAAAACGATAAATGGTAGTACTCGTGTTAGGGCGCATCATAAGAATTATATTGGGATGAAGCCTGTAATGACGCAGGGGGGATGGAAAGTTATGCCTATAAATAGGGCTAGACGCCCCAACCCGTTCCTGCAGAATGCAATAGAGAATAGAGTTCAGAGTGTGTTTGGTCCGGGTGGAGGCTTAGAGCAATATCTGCCTAGGATGATTAGAGTCGCTAGTATAGAATAGGAGAAAAGGAATGCAACAGCAAAGAATAGACCCAAATCTAAAAATTGTAATGTCGAACGCCTCCCGCATGGTAGGGCGTGTACTAGACGTTATAGATGCCTCATACGGCGACGATGTACAGCGTCAGAAAATTAAGAAATTGATTCAGCCCGCATTGTACGACTTCCGAAACGAGTGCATGGTAATGATTGAAAAGATGAATACTAATGGTCAAACATTAGTACAGGTTGATGAAAATCAAGAAATTGTTGGAACCGTTACTATGCAAAGTCCACAAGACTATATAGATAATCAACCTTTATCTGAAGGAGAGGCACTTAGAGCAAGTATGAGGGCTAAGGATGCGCAACGAGCCGACACGGGCGCGGACCCTGTACCCTCTCAACCTACAGAATCGGCAATGCCAACCACACAAGGAACAGTATCTGGTCCAGTAACAATGGAACAGATTGAGGCATTTGCACGACAAGGTAACCAAACTAACCTTTAATTTAGCTATAAATAGCGATTCCTGCTAGGATATTTTCATAACTCTAGTATAATAATACGAGCAGTTTAGAACAACTGTTCGTATTTTGTTATAAATACGAGTCGAACTACCCTCAGGAGGGCTATATAGCATGGACAACTCACTAGACAACGATGCAATTATGGAAATTGCAAAGCAAATGGAAGGCAACAGCCTTGCATTGGGCGCGGCAGTCGAAGTAATGACTGAATGGCGCGATATTCAAAAGGCCGAGCAGGAAGCTGCTAACGCAGACTTTCAGAAGGCTCAGGATGATGAAATGCAAGCAGCTTTGGTAAAGGACATTGCAAGTCAGGTTCTTTCCGAACTGCAGAAGACCCTAGGTAAGGTAGACCAAGGTATGCCCGGTCTTGATGGGTCAGACCCAACCGCATCCGCCTCCTACGATGGGGACAAAAACGGAGCCGGTAGAGGTGGCGCAACTAACGTTGACGACAGCGAAACTCCAGTTAATGTTGACAAAGACATTAAGACCCAACAGGCTACTATTCAGGCAGCTTTCCCAGCCAAATCCGACGACGACAAAGACGATGATGATGATGACGAAGAAATTAAGAAGCAGGCTAACGGCAATGGCAATGGTAACGGAAACGGCAATGGTAACGGCGACAACAAGTCTGACAAGTATCCCAAAGAGGAAGACGAACCTGAGGACGACATGAAGAAGATGGCTATCGCATTAGAAGGTCTTCAGAAGCAAGTTGCTGATCAGGAAAGTCTTATCGAAAAGGCTGTAACCGAGCGAACTGCCGCAAGCCTTCGAAAGATGGGCATTGTGGAAGCAAACAACCTAAAGCAGCCTGAACTAATTACTAATAACGCCCTAATGTCTAGCGACTCTAGTGGTGGTTATGGTAGCATGCTAACGAAATCCAATAGTGATTTCTTGGGCGATGCAGTAGAGGAACCAGAGTACGCAGTTGCGGATCAGCTAGCTAAGCTTAGCTATCACACAATGCGTGGCATGGAGGAAAACCTAGCAGCCGGTATTACGGATGGCCTACCCGTCGAAGTAATTGAAGGCTGGAAGCCACGTCGAACTGAGTAAGCTGTAATTATACAGTTCAGGCGACATCAGCAAACATACCAATAAGGAGACTTACACACAATGGCTAATAACCCATCACTAATGGAGTTCATGGCTCAATCTCAGCGAGGATTGAACCAATCCGTATATGGACCCCAGTTCTTGCAGAAGCAGTCCTACTTCACGGTAGATACTTCCACGAACATTTTCAACACCACATACGGGCGAAAAGTTTGGCATGCGCTTAACAACCAGACCCGTTTCTTTAACGCTCTACCAAGAGTCGTTTGGGGACAGACTGCTGGTTGGAGGATTCGAGCGGACCGTGGCGATCAGCGATCACGCCCGGTTACTGAGACTGGCGCTCTCCCGACGGTTGACATCTCAGACATTCAGGTGGTTAGTTCACTGCCTCGAACTGTTGCTACCACGTTTGGTGCAACGGTAAAGTCTGCGTTTGTTGCTCAGCTTGAGGGTGGTGTCGGTGATGTTCTCGCACTTGAGAACGAGAACGCTCAGCTAGACCACATCAAGGAAATCCAGACGCAGCTTCTTAGCTCCTCAGCTATGATAGCTACATCAGGTTCAACCACTACCACTGTACAGGGTACGACTCCTGCTTATGCAGGTAACTTCCACGTTGGAGACTTGGTGGCCCACAACGACGCAACCGACAGCGCAGCGAATGACACTGCTGGTCTGCTCGTTTCCGCAGTTGCTTCCTCATCCGGTACTGTAACTCACGCCACCGCTACGGCAGCAGTTGCTGACGGTGACGTAATGTACGCAGTCGGTCGTGGTGGATTCACTTCCATCGACGACATTGTTTCCATCGACGGAACTGCATTCGCAGCATCGGGTGGAATCGGTATTGAGACCAACGTTTACTCTGGAATTACTTACTCTGACCGTACTTCTGGAAACTGGAACGCTGCTGGTTCAGTTCAGCATAACTCCGGTGTAGGCCGTGATCTTTCACTCAACCTGATTGACACGGCTATTCAGAACATTCGTCAGAATGGTGGCGACCCGAAGCTTATCGTACTCAACCATGACCAGTACTTCCGAATGGAACGATTGCTCGCTTCTCAGCAGCGATACAATGGTCAGGAAGACTATCAGGTAGGCGTAGGTAACGAGCGAACATTCCCCGGTACTCGTACCGGTTTGGTTCTCTCAACCTATCAGGGTATTCCGATCCTTCCTGATGCTGACGTACCCGGTACGCAGACTGCTGCGGACGCTGAACTTGGTTCAAACATCTACGTTCTAGACACGGACTTCCTTGAGATTGCGGTAGCTCAGCCTACTCAGTACATGGAGAACCGTGACTACTTCGCAGCGAACGCTCTAGTCGTAAGGGGACTCCTTTACACGCTAGGTGAGTTGCGATGCAAGAACTTCATCACGCAAGCAAAGATTGTTGACCTTAACGCCTAATCCGCGATAAGGAAATTATCAGGATACGCTAAAGGGGCGGGTAGCGATGCCCGTCCCCCTTTTAATTACATAAATATAGGAGAATACTCATGGCCCTAACGATCACAGTAAATAAAGAAGGCGTCATTGGAGACCTACGCTACAAGGTGCTTACCCTAGCATTTGACTCTTCATACCCAACCGGGGGCGAGAGCTTTACGGCGAGTGATGTTGGAATGGACTTCTTCCACCTAGTAGACCTAGGAATGGATGACGGTTATCACTTCAAGTACGACAAGACGAATGAAAAGGTACTTGCGTACTATGACGACCTTTCAGAGTCAACGGATGCTGCGCAGATTCAGGTTGCTAACGCAGTCGATCTATCAGCAACAATTGACGTGCAAACCTTCGTAATCGGAATATAGGTAGGTTCATGGCGACGGGAATGAACGCCGCCTATGACCACACCCTATAGGGAGGAAATAATCTGTGGTAACAGCGTCCAACCTAAAATACTTCCAATTTATAGCAGAAGATTCAGAGATTAACTTATTAGAGAAGTCTAATCCTGTTGGTGCTGTAACTAAAGAAGACATTTCTGACGCATTGGCTGAATACGATCAGCAATTTCGGGTAGGCCAAATTTCTAAAGCTGAACTTTTGACTCTTCATCGTGCCTATCCAAGCAACCAAGAGTACGCTCAGGCGGCTCTCCAAAAAGGAATAATTGGGGATGAGGACTCTCCCGCTGTAGTGGTCGGTGGCCCCGCCTCTGTGGAAATGGTTGACAGAGAAGGTCACTTGATTACAATGGAAGCTATGCAAAAAGCTTTCGATAAGTTCATGTCCAATAATCGTACAAGGAATGTAATGGTATTGCATTCTGACGTTCAAGTAGGATGGGCATTACCTGCATATATTAATTCATCTGGTCAGATTTTTAAGTCTGGTGTAAGCGATGATCGACTGTTCTTACTATCAGAGATTCGTGACGACACTAAAATTTCTCAAAGAGTAGTAAAACAGATCGAAGACGGTAAGCTACATAGTTATTCTATTGCGGGATCAGCTATCCAAACGCAAACTATCCAAAAGGGTATGATGCAGTACATGCAAGTAGATGAGCTAGAGTTGGCTGAAATTACCGTATGTGAGCAGGGCGTTAACCAAGGCGCAAACTTTGATATTCTAAAGGGGCATGCTTACACTGGAACATGCATTGACGGAAGCTGTTTAATTCCTCTAGAGAAGGATAACACGCCATTCAAAATGGAAGAGTTGGAACTGATATTTAAGGAAGATGGTAGCATTGATTTCTTCGATACTCTCATTCAAAAACTAGATATTGAGGACGTAGAGATTCCTAGAGGCAAGAACGTAAACAGCGAGGATGATGAACACGACGGAGACTTCATAGAGAAGATACTTGGTATGGGGAAAAAGAACAAAATTGATTACGATGCTCTAGAAGAACACAGCAAGAATATGAAAGCTGATGTTGATGCTGCACACTCAAAGACTAGCAGCATAGCGGATAAACTACGGAACTCAAGCAGTACTGCACATCCCTCAACTATTAGGTCACAGACTTTTAACGACATTAAAAACAAAATAAATGCAGCTAGGGCAGAAAAAGGTGTTTCGGAACCAGCACAAACCACTACGCCTAAAGTATCAGAACCATCTACATCAGTTGCTGAAGACTTCGTAGAGAAAATACGAAAACTTTATAAGCAAGAAGAAGGGGAACAACTGCCTTTACCGGGGAAGATTTCGCGACAAAGTTACAAAGAGCATGTAAGGGATGCCTATAAGAAATTCACTGGTGCTGGAATGCGAGGCAAAACAGCGGATGCGCCCGATCTCAGGACCCATACAGGCGGGAATAGATTTCGCTCTCACTTCGGAAGTACGGATAAAGGTTGGAAAGCACATCAAAGAGAGGCGGGAGAGGAATACGATAAAGATGTGACTATGCACTCACATGATTTTACAAAAGCTGAGGACGAAGACATGACCCCCGAAGAGTATCATGGAAGCGAACTGAAACCTCAACTACCCAAAGGTACTGAGGGAGGACGAATCGAAGCACATAAGCGGCCTAAGATGAATGCAAATAAGCTGTTGGCTCGTATTCGTAATAATCCCGAAGCATACCCAGATATGGCAACGGATAAGAAAGCCAAAATATGGCGAGCGCCCGAGCAGATGGGATATGGCGGGAACGGTACATCAAAGATTGCAAAAGCTGCACAGTCCGACTCGCCGGTCCCTTTTTCGTGGAGCCAAAATTACAAAGATCATGTGCGGGATAAGTACAAGGACTTTACTGCACCGGGTACTTCGGATGGGCCTCCTAGTATGGTAGACGCCCTAAGGCAAAACCTAGGGCATCAACAACCCCTGACGCCCGATCAAACCCCAAAGGACAAAGCGAAATTAGAAAGCAGTAAAGGTTGGAAAGCGAGCGCACAAGCGGCGCAAAATGCACATGCTAAAGATATTGAGGAGGCGACAAATAAGCAACCTAAGCCAGAAACGGATATTGAAAAAGCGGAGGAAGCCTCTGACGAAAAGTTTAAGGAACTGAAACCCAAAATGCCCAAAGGTACTGAGGGAGGCGGTAAGATTAGACCTTCGGCTGGACGGACGCTCAAGCAAACGGTGGAAAATATGCGTCACGCTTTTCAAACAGATTTGGCACGCAAGCCCCATAAGGACGCATACGGCTGGACGGACGCTCAAGCGGGCGCGCAAAGGGGCTTGGAACTCTACGCAAGAGGAGGACATGCTAAAGAAAAATGGGATACCCGTAATACTAACGGTTCCACGAGAACTGGTAATGCACGACCGAGAAGTGGCCCACCAAGCAGCAGCGGAGGCTCACCCAAACCAGAAACAGATATGGAAAAATCTAACGACGGAGACTTCATACAAAGTATAAAATCTGCCTTGTATAAAGAAGGCGGCGGTGGCTGCGCTGGTGGAAATGGTGGAGGCGGAAACGGCGGCGGGAATGGAAATGATGGAGGTTTCTCAGGGACACCGGCTACCGTAGAGTCCTCAAAATTTAGTGCTACATACGGTGGGGATGGTAAGAAAAAGAAGTTTGTTAAAATGTCTAATGATACTGATCCGCAACTTTTTAAGGAAGACCCTGTAGCAGATGTTTTATCTGCTGTACTAGCTTCTTTGGGTGGACCTTTGGCGGGTCATTCATTCGTCGGCCTACAAAATGAAGGTGGTCGTAGGGAATTGCACTCTCGCTTCACACGAGAACTAGGATTCCCTGAGGAAGTACACGAAGATACTATGCGTTACAGTCCTGTGTCAGAGGAAAATCCTTCTGCACCTTGGAAAAGAATGGCTCCTTGGAAAGTAAACGAAGCAGGAAGCGAAATGCATATGCCTATAGATACTCCTTCACATGGAAACCCGGCACCATTAGCTCATAACCAAGTTGGAATGACTAAATCTGCCATTGATTCCTTTATAGAATGGGGAACCGATGACAATTAAATCTATATACGGTCCTGATTTTGTAGCAGAATGCGGCCCATTTAGATTGTATCAACCCGATGTAAATGCTCATCCAGACTGTTTTATAGTAAAACACTCACGACATAACACAATGGGCGTCCGACAATGGCCTCTTCAGGTGTATAATATGTTAGACGGGGCTAATTTAACTAAGGGTCGTGACGATATTAATAACCCGTTGTCAACGTATTCATTCTTATTTAAGGGTGGTACCGTCCGAGTAGACACCAATATGGGTGTCGTAGAGATACAAAAGACACACCCAAGGCTTAATGAAGTATTAAATGACTTCGGAACCCTTGGCGCAATCGGGAACCAGATTAGCTTACGCTAAGGAGAGATTTAATTCATGGGATCATTAGACGACAGATTTAGGATTGGGCATGGTGGGGCATACGAGTTTGACAAAGATACAAACATATCTATTGATCAAAGCTTACGCGCCGCTGTCCGATTTCGACCAATCGACGTTACACTAGACACTACAGATACAGTAGAAGATGCTATTAATTTAGAGAGTCTTCCGGTATACACTGTTAACACGGTAAAAAATCCATCGTTTGAACATGCTACCCCATCAACGGGATGGACAGCAGATTCATCAACGTTGGCTACAGGTAGCAACCAACGTACAGGTACCAATTCTCTATCTATTACAGGGGACAACGGTGCAGTAGGTGAAGGTGCTTACTATGTCTTGAACAACGATGTCGGTTCAACAGGAAATAAACCTACAGTAGTAATCGCATCATTCTATGCAAAGAGAGCTTCTAGCTCTGGCGATACCATACGAGTTGAAATTACGAACTCCTCAGGTACCTCTTTAGCTAACGGTAATACTATTACACTAACAACTTCTTATCAGCGAACAGTTGCTTTCTACATAATTCCTCTTGGAACTACCTTTGACGACGGACGAATCTATGCACGAACCACAACGCAGCATGGTACCGCCGTAGAAATTGATGACGTACAGGTAGAATACAGAGTAGGTACGTCTGGTGTTACTCCATTTGTATGGGGTGATGGTGGTGTTGATTGTCATTGGGTAGACCCTGCTAATCCCACCACTACAGAATCTTATCGAGAAACTCCTTTACAAATTATAAGAGGATTTAGCTTGGAAGTAACTGGTGGAGACTTATTGGTAGCACTCGATAATGAAGCACAGGCTTCCTTTACCGCTGTGGAAACGGGCGCTACTTCGACTAGCGTACTAATAAAGTCGGGTAGTACATGGTCAACTGATCAACCAATCAATTTAACTAGAAATATTAGTATAGTCAACCGAGTTTCAGGCGAAACGCCAAGGATTCAAGGTTGGGTTTGGGGCTTAGTCTAAATGCCAATTACACGAGAAAATACATCAACTAACGTAGCACGTAAAACTCTTACGTTCACAGGTGCAACTAGCTTAGGTGAAGCTGGTGCGGTGCCTTTGTTCACAGTAACAGGTGAGGTAATCATCAATAAGATTATACCTTACTGTACAACCAACCTAGCAGGAGGGTCAGCTACGTTGTCGCTAGGAGTTACTGGCGGGATCGCTGATTTTATTGCAGCTACTACAGCTACAGATATTGACGCTAATGAATTTTGGGTGGATAATGCACCGGATGCTAACGGTGTAGCTATACCTGCTGCCTTAATGGATATTATTATTACTGATAACATCATTGGAACAGTAGCTACCGCTAACATCACAGGTGGGGTAATGGAATTTACAGTTTACTGGACGCCTATTTCGGTTGATGGTAACGTCGCCTAATTTGACAGTACAGAAAATCTGTGCTAGAATTTTAGACCGGGGGAAATAATATGAATCTAATTAAGAAATTACCGGGGAGACTAATCAATGTCGCATTCACTTTAGTACTCGCATTAATTGGTGGGTTGGCTGCTATTATATATAGCACAGTTTACTCTACTATCATGTCGGCTAAAGACGGAAGAATTGATGCAACAGAACAAAGGGAAACGGAGCATAAAGCGTTTGTTTTATATTGGAATCTACTTAGGAAAATACCCTTTCTGTATATAGATAGGCAGTAAGTTCAAACCCCTTGGAAGCATCTTAGGGGTTTTCTGCTGTAAGGAGTATTGACAATGAAACTGACAGAAGATACAATTAAAAATCTAAGCGAAGAGGGAGTCCCATTAGAGGATATTGAAAATACTATATTAATACATATACCCTTTCAAGCTGGATCAGCCTTTACCTTACCTCTATTTGGAAGGAATTTTATATTCCCCAAACGTTATATAAGAGATGACCAATGGTTGCACGAGTTTTGTCATGTCGCTCAGATAAACCGAATGGGCGGAAGAAAATATTGGAAACGTGTAGTATTAGGAAGGTTTCACCCCAGTAGCGGAGGCCTACTAGGAAAGAACTTGGAAGAAGAAAAAGAGTGTTATGGTATACAAACAGCATACCGAACACGTAATAGGAAAGGAAAGAAGCGATGAGTGCAATAGAAAACTCACTTAGAGATGAAGTAAAACGACTAAGAGGGTTTGTAAAGAAATATGCGGGGCATTCTAAACCTTGCCCATTCTTTATGGGGTATGAGTGTGAGTGCGGCTTTGCTGATGTAGCGGTTGAATTTGGCATCGACTTGAAACGAGATTAGAGTTCAGCATCGTGAGCGTAAAATTTCTAGACTTGAAGTATAATAAAAGACAGTCAGAAATCGCTTTGGAACCAACTCCAGTTGTAGGGGAGAGTAAGCAAATGAACAAGCCCATAGTTACCTTTTTAGGAAGGCGGGGGTTCATGGTTGAAACTAATATCAATAGGCTAGTAGGTTCTGGATTACGTGCGGCAGAAGTGGCACACCCCGGATGTATAGATCAATCTCTCATACCAAATATTATAGAGACAGTAAGCTATAAAATTATAGAATCATATAATACTAATTCTAAAGATAATTTTATGAACGAGGAAAAACTAGAGCGTATTCTAGTAAAGGCTTTGCGTAAGTCTGATGGTATTGTAATACCTGTACTTGGTGGAAGCATTGCTAAACGAATTAGAATTGCCTTAGTACAATCATACGAATCCCAAGTTAGATATTAAAACGGCGCAGGTAGTGTTGCTACGAAAACCCCTGCGGGCATAATCAGCATTATCCTTTTCTAGAAAGGTTGCCCCAAATCCAACTAGCACATATTGAGATTAACTATGGGAAGGAGAAGGAATGAACTACGACGGGAACGAAGATGAAGACTTCAAATATAATGACGATCCTGAGATAAAACGGTATCAGGAAATGGCTGAGGCTCTCACGGGAAAGACCATTCCTGAACTAGAGAAGCAAGCTAAAGAAGATTACGAGGGTACGCAAGTACTTGCACTTGAATACGTTAAATGGTATAATGAGAATAAGGCTGAGGTTAATCGAACCGCTAGGAGTAAGGTGCTTGAAGCTTTCGTTAGAGAGCAAACTAGAGTCATAATGATGCACCCTCATAATCCTCAACAGCTTATGTCAGCGATATTATCTATATGGATAATGGGAATGTGGTCGGAACGAACGGGGAAGCTAGTTGATGTATCAAATGTAGCAATAGAAAAATTGCTAAGCGATGTAGATTTTGGAGAGTCAGAGGCATAATTATTGCCGGGAATACAGTATAATAGGCTAGCAAAGAGTCTCTAGGTTCGTTACTTATGGACGCCTAGTCTACTCCTTGCGTGACAAAATTGACGTAAGAGGTACTAATGAAACTACGACTTTGGAAGAAATCGGCAAACTCAGGGGAAAAGAAGAAGAACATTGTTCCCTCCCCCAAGAAATTTAGTAACGTAGTACTTTTCCCGTTTCGCAAAGCTGCGGCAGGGGGAAAGAAGCTAGTTCATGGAATTATTGCAACCCCTAAGGCGATTCTTCGCTCACCGATAAGTGCATTCCGCAAGGCTATGGCTGTCCGTGATTGGGTG
>Ga0098035_1001551_pt1 | contig 11042 bp, 9 predicted proteins | sample 3_EtaG_FD_75046 | JGI IMG/M metagenome (GOLD analysis project Ga0098035, IMG submission 75046) | Marine viral communities from the Subarctic Pacific Ocean - 3_ETSP_OMZ_AT15126 metaG | ecosystem: Environmental > Aquatic > Marine > Oceanic | place: Pacific Ocean | collected 2015-01-07
GTTATCGTTTCGACGCTGGAAAAGGCAACAGAGGATGTTGAGAAAAGCGGGCTGAAACCCCCGGCCCTGATTGTCGTGGGAGATGTCGTGAGCCTTCGGCCTGAGCTTGACTGGTACAGCCGCTTCCTCGGCAAAAACAGCGGAAGCTGACGCGGTGTCGGCGGTAGCCCCTGCCCTGCTTATTGCTGCGCCGTCCTCCGGCTCAGGGAAAACGACTGTCACCCTTGCTCTTTTAAGGGCATTTCGCCGACACGGCATCAGGATAGGCTCGTTCAAGGTTGGACCGGACTATATCGATCCGGTTTTTCACAGCCACGCCAGTGGAAATCCCTGCCTTAATCTGGACCCTTGGGCGATGCGTCGTGAGAGCCAGGCCGCGGTTCTTGACCAGGCTGTCTCGGGCAATGATTTGTTGATCGGGGAAGGCGTGATGGGCCTGTTTGACGGCGCCCGGGATGGTACCGGCTCAACTGCCGATGTTTCGGCCAATTGGGGAATTCCTGTAATTCTTGTCGTGGATGCGAAGGGCCAGGGCGCGAGCGTGGCGGCCCTGCTACACGGTTTTAATAATTACCGACATGATGTGTATCTCTCCGGCGTGATTTTTAACAAGGTCGGCGGTCGGGGCCATGTGCAAATTCTGAAAGACGCGGCGGCAGCGGCGGGTATTCTGGCTCTCGGGTTCATTCCAAAGTCTGAGAGCCTCACTCTCGACCACCGGCATCTTGGTCTGGTTCAGGCACGCGAAAAGCCCGATCTTGACCTATTTCTGGAGAAAGCCGCAGATATTATTGAAACCAGCTGCGATCTTGCCGAGCTGCGTAAGATTGCAAAACCGGCTGGGTTGGAACGCGTTTCTCCAATCCAGACTATTCCCCCGCTCGCCCAGCGGATTGCCATAGCGGACGACGAAGCCTTTGCGTTTACCTATCCGCATATATTGGAGGGTTGGCGCAATTCCGGCGCGGAAACCACCTTTTTCTCCCCGCTGGCGAATGAGGCACCAGATCAGGATACCGACGCGATATTTCTGCCTGGCGGCTATCCCGAGCTTTATGGCGAAATACTCGCGGCATCAGAAAACTACAGTTCTGGCGTACAAGCGGCGGCCGCAAAAAACAAGCCGGTCTATGGCGAATGTGGAGGCTTCATGGTGCTTGGTGAGTCGCTCATCGACCGGCGGGGAAAGTGCCACAAAATGCTGGGTTTGCTGCCTGTTGAAACGTCTTTCGCGAACCCGAAGCTACATCTTGGATACAGAAACGCGCGGCTGAACGATGATTGCATTCTTGGGAATATAAATGAACTTTACTCCGCACATGAGTTCCATTACGCAACCCTGACAAGGTCTGATGCGGCTCCTTCCCTATTCAGTATCTCGGACGCAAATGGGAAAGATCTCGGTTCCGTTGGGGCGATTGTTGGCTCTGTCGCCGGGTCGTTCATTCATCTGATTGATCGGAGGTAACATGTCCGGCAAAGTCACCCTTATTCTTGGCGGCGCCCGATCAGGCAAAAGCCACTTTGCAGAAAATCTCGTAAAGGAAACCGGATATCCGCGCCTTTACCTGGCGACGGCACAGGCCTTCGACAGCGAAATGGAAAACCGCATTGCGCGACATCAAGAAGACCGGGGGAACGGTTGGACGACTATTGAGGAACCTCTCAATCTCTGTGACGCGTTGGCGAAGCATTCAGCAAAAGATCGGGTTATCCTTGTGGACTGTTTGACCCTCTGGCTCAGCAACCTCATGGCAAGTGGCCAACATGTCGAGGAGGAATTCAAGAAGCTGATCGCTAGACTGCAAAAACTTACCGGTCCAGTGGTACTCGTCTCAAACGAGGTTGGCCAAGGTATCGTCCCTGACAATGCACTTGCGCGGGCCTTCCGTGATCATGCGGGACGCCTTCATCAACAGGTAGCGGAAATTGCAGAAGAGGTTTATTTTATTACCGCCGGTATTCCGCAGAAATTGAAATAGACATAAATGACCGACCCACACTCCAACAAACCCTCGGCTTACAAAGGCGGCTGGATCCAGGACTTTATGGTAGGTCTGATCTTTCTGACGCGCCTGCCTATACAGCCGGGCTTCACCTTCGATATGACCGCGCTTAAGTCTGCCTGCCGAGCCTTTGCGCTGATCGGCCTGATAGTCGGCGGAGTGACAGGAACGGTTTATCTCCTTGCGGCCTATATGGGGTTGCCGCTCCATGTCTCTGCCATTCTTGCCATTGCCGCCCAGATAGTAGTGACGGGCGCCCTTCATGAGGATGCGATTGGCGATGTTGCTGACGGTTTCGGCGGCGGTACCGACAAGCAGAAAAAGCTTGCCATTATGCGGGATAGCCGTGTTGGAACCTATGCGGTTGTCGCTCTCATTCTGGTTATTGGCCTTAAAATTGCGGTTCTAGGCAGCATGCCCGATCCGCTGCTCGGATTTGCTTTTATCGTCGTCGCGGCATCGCTCAGCCGAGGATTAATAACCTGGGCACTCTATCTCCTGCCCGCGGCGCGCGTAGATGGGCTGGGGCATGGCGCCGGCCGCCCAGACATGATGGCACCACTGGCCTCAACGGTTATTTGCGTTCTCGTCGCCATCTTCATACTCGGGCCTCAACTCGGCGCAATCGCCCTTATGGCTGGGATAGTCGGCGCCAGTTTGATGGGAATGATTGCAAAACGCCAGATCGGCGGGCAAACGGGCGATGTATTGGGTGCCATTCAACAGATTTCGGAAGTCTTTATCCTGATCGCCTGTCTCGCTGCTATCTGACTAACTGCGCCGCTACCCCTTGCGGGGCTTCACACGACGCGTGGCCTCCGCCTGCATGGGATCGTCCGGCCAGTAGTGCTTCGGATAGCGACCTTTCAAGTCCTTCTTCACGTCCGTATAGGTATTTCGCCAGAAACTTGCCAGGTCCTGAGTGATCTGAACCGGTCGTCGCGCCGGGGAAAGCAAATGAACGGACACGGCAACACGCCCATCTGCTACCTTCGGAACATTGTCCAATCCAAAAATTTCCTGGAGGCGCACGGCAAGAACAGGCATCTCTGGGTTTGAATAATCAAGGCGGATATGAGACCCGCTCGGCACCGTGATCGTTGCGGGGGCAAAGGTATCCAGACGCGTTTGCTGCTCCCAACTCATTAGATTTTTCAAGACATCCAATAGATTAAGACGCTGCAGATCCGCGAGAGAACCTAACCCCGCCAGGTAGGGCAAAAGCCAGTCTTCAAGCGTTTTTTCCAGTCCAGAAAGTGACAAGTCGGGCCACCCTTCGTCCGCATCATGATATTTTGCGAAATTAACGCGCTCAATGAGCGAAAGACTGTCTGAATTCCAGGGAAGTTCTTTTAGTTCCTTGCCCCTTAACGCATTCAACAAGGCTGTCTCAATTTCCTCAGGGGCCGGGTCCTTGATACGGCGGCTCGCCAGCACCAACGCCCCCAACTTTCGTTCTGTCACGGCCACAACCCGCGCTTTTTTCTCATCCCAATAAACACGGCGGGTTGAGACAATCTGGTCGACGAAGTTTGCCTCTATGTCCGCAATGGAAATCGGTGCAGCAAGATCGATCCGCGCCTCGCGCCCTTTTCCGTCCAACTCGGCAATGACAAGATACGGTTCTCCTTGCAGCCGGTCGTTCTCTGCAAGGCGGGCACCACGACCTCCGGAGAGGCGATACTGCAACTCACTTCCCTCTCGCAACTCACCAATGCGATCCGGATAGGCAAACGCAAGTAATTGCCCAATAAAGCTGTTATCCTGCACGCCCTCCTTGACGGAAAGCCGCCGGGCGAGATCGTTGCGCACACGCAAGACCTGCTGGACAGAACCAAATCCTCCGCTTTTGCCTTTGTGTTTTCTCGCTGCATGGAGAATATCCAACCGTGCCCGAATGTCAGAGTTCGGAAACTCCCGATCGCGGCGTAGTATATCCCGTTCCGATAGCAGTGCAGCGATATCTGCAGCAAGACTTTCCGCCCCGATCTCCCGGGCACGCAATAGCATGCCGGCGAGTCGTGGATGAAGCGGGAACTTAACGATTTCGCGTCCCAGACCTGTTATTTTCCCGGCGTCATCTAGGGCACCAAGCGCCACGAGCATGTCCCGTCCTTGCGCATAGGGACCCGGTGGCGGTGCATCCATCCAGGCAAGTTCATTGACATCTTGTACGCCCCAATTAACAAGTTCAAGGACGAGGGAACTTAAGTCCGCATTCATGATTTCAGGCGAGGCAAATTCGACTAGGCTCCGATCCTCGGCCGCTGTCCAGAGGCGATAACAGATTCCCGGCCCTTGCCGACCCGCACGTCCCCGGCGTTGATCGGCAGACGCGCGGCTGACCCGTCGGGTCAACAGCGCCGTCATACCACTATTTGGATCAAAGACAGGATTACGGGCCAACCCAGCATCGATGACAATCCGCACGCCTTCTATGGTAAGGCTGGTTTCGGCAATATCCGTCGACAGGACAATTTTCCGCTTACCGTCAGGATCTGGCAAAATGGCACGGTCCTGATCCCTGGCGGGAAGATTGCCATAGAGCGGCAATATCATAATATCAGGCAAATTCTCCGACCCCATAAGCAGCTTTTCTGTCCGCGTGATTTCACCTGTACCGGGCAGGAAAACAAGAATATCGCCCGTCTCCTCCTGAACCGCCTGCTCCACCGCTGCGGCTGCTGTGTGTTCAATCCGTTTCGGGGAGGGGCGCGGTAGAAATCGTGTCTCGACCGGGAATTGGCGGCCATCGCTTTTAATGATCGGAGCACCGCCCAACGCACTGGAAAGACGGGCTCCCTCTATCGTGGCAGACATCAGCAGTAACTTTAAGTCATCCCGCAGGATTTCCTGTACCTGCCTCACAAGAACCAGTCCAAGATCGGTTTGGAGGCTACGTTCATGGAATTCGTCAAATATTATGAGACCCACGCCCGAGAGTTCCGGATCGGCCTGCAACCGGCGCGTCAGAATACCTTCCGTCACCACTTCAATCCGGGTCTGGCGACTGACCTGACTGTCAAGGCGTACGCGATACCCGACGGTTTGGCCAACATCCTCACCAAGAAGGTCTGCCATCCGGCGCGCAGCGGCGCGAGCAGCAAGACGGCGGGGCTCCAGCATGATAATTTTTTGATCGCAAATCAGTCCCATTTGCAGCAGATATAGCGGCACCAGTGTTGTTTTACCCGCACCGGGGGCGGCTTGCAGAATTGCGGACGGCGCGGATTTAAATGCCGATGCGATATCTTCCAGAATACCGACAACCGGCAAGCCGGTTCTAGTAAAATCGACGGTCATGCAGACCTCAACGAAGTTACAAACAGCCTGGCCAACATGGGAAACAAGGTGAGCGCCGCCACGCCCGCAAAGAGGGCGCCAAGTACAATTTCCCCGCCGAAGCGAGCAGTCGGCGGAAAAGCAGAAATCGAAAATATCATGAAACCGATCGCAATAATTCCGCTGGACGTAACGATTCCCAAATACTGGTCCCGTAACGCATTATCAATCGCCGCCTCCCCTTTTGCTGGATATCCGTTTCGTCGAAGCGCCAGCGCCAGATGTATCAGCGCATCAACGGCGATACCGAAGCACACGCTGATAGCAGGCGCGGATATGATATCCACCGGTATTCCGAACAAGGACGCGCTCCCCAACAGCGTGACAGGGATCAGCGCCGCCGTGACAGTCATCGCTGCTGCGATCCGCCAATTACGACTAACCATCCACGCGATCATTCCAAAAAGCAGAAGCAACATAGAAATTCCGGTGAGGAGACTACGCGTCACCAGATCGGAAAGCCGCCCCTGCAACATGTAAACCCCTCCAACTAGAGTCGTCTCAAACCCTGCGGCTGTGACGATACCTTGGAGCCGTTCTGTAACCTCGTTGCGTGGCTCTACCCGTGAGGTTTCCTTCATCCTGAGCAAATAGAGTACCTGATCTCTGTCTTCATTCAGGAAACTGGTCACAACGTTATTGTTAATGCCCAGTGACAAGAGGCTCACAATTTCCCGCCAAGGCAACAGGAAGGCAAGCGGATGGGAGTTCGCCTCGGCCAATAGCGCAGGCAGCGAAATGACCGTTCCGACATTTTTCTCAGCCAGAAGATCGTTATGCAAACGCCACATGGCCTCATATCCGGATTCCGTGTCCAGACGCCCGCCCTCTTTCAGCCGGACAACGAGCTTGAGAGGGCTACTGCCGCCGTTTCTATCGACGAAGGCGAGCCCTTCATGAAGATCGGATCCTTCCTCAAAATAGGAGAGAAGGCTCGGGTCGGTGTTCAGGCGGAACAGCCCCGGCACCGTCGCCAAGGCGATCAATATCAGGCAGAAACCAATTCCGTATTGAAATCCACGCGCCAATTTCTTGTTTCCCGCGTCGCGTGATACCTTAACCTCTGGCTGCCGCCTTACCGCGAAGAGCAGGAAAACGGGGTAAAGCAGATAGCAGGTTAGCAGCGCGACGATTGCCCCGACGACACCTCCTGTCCCGAGCTGACGCAATGGTTCCGCCGCCACACTTACCAGCGTTGCAAAACCAAGCAGCGTTGTCACCATGCACCAGAATGATGCTCGAAAAGTCTGGAATACCGCACGACGCACCGCACCGACGCCCTCGCTCTCACCAAGTTGTCGCCAATTCGCCGTTAGATAAATTACCTGCGACTGGACAAGAACAAAGACAATAATCGCAAGATTTGCCGTCAGAATACCAATTGACTGGCCAAGCATCTGTAATATCAGCAATGTCAGAAAAATCGCTGTAATGCCACTCGCGCAGGCGCCAAGGGCGATCACCGGCGACCGGAAAACCATCAACAGGATGATCGCAAAAATGACAAGAGATGCCGTGCTGAAAGTTTTAAGATCATAGACCAGACTTCGGCGGATCTGCTCGACAATATATGGCATCCCTGAGATCCGAATATCAAATGCCTCGCCATCGCTGAAAAGTGCAGACGCAGCCTCCACCTCCAGAATCAGGTCTGGAGACGCATTCGAGTCAATAAACGCAATTATCAACGTGGCGCTGTTATCGTCGCTGATGAGAAGCGGTCGCCAGAACGGGCTTTTGCTTGCGGCTTTCACATTCTCAGGCCCTGTGGCAACACTCACTACACGGCTTATCCCGGCGATCTTGGCGAGATCTTCCGAAAAACTCAAAAGCCGATCATAATATCGGGGTGAGAAAATATCGCGTGCCCCGACACTGAACATCAGGAATTCATCAGATGGAAACAGATCATGAATGGCTGCCGCCTGGGCGAGCTCCGGATCATTCGAGCCAAAAAAGAAATCGGGCGAGACTTCGGGCCGGAGATCAACAAACCGCATAAACAGGAAAGTGATCAGGATCATAAAGATTATACAAACCGTCATCAGGCGATTCTTCAACGGCTTAAATAAAGAACCCATGGGCAGACCAATGCTCCTGTGGCAGTATGGGAGATAATTCCCGGCCCTCTTAGGAATACGAACTCAATTAAGTTTCAATGATGCATTATGATACACCGGATCGCTGAAATAGAAGCCCACTCCCTTTCCGCCATCCCCGCGCTTAGAACAGAAATCTATGACGGCTGGCATCTTCGTTTTGCCCGGAACCATACACGTCGGGCCAATTCGGTCAATGTTGTATCGCGTGGCGAACTGCCGATCCAAGAAAAAATCGATTACTGCGAAGCGGCCTATGCGAAAGAGAGACAACCCAGTCACTTCCGTCTGACCCCGCTCGCGGATGACGGCCTTGACCTCTTGCTAGCGGAGCGAAACTACGGCTTATTTGGCGAGACGGAAGTGCGCGTACAGACAATCGACGATTCCTACAGTTCCGATTCCGGCAGTGATCTCGTTGCCTATGACGCCAATTCGAAATTCTGGATGAAAGGCGTTGCTGCACTTACCGGGCAGAACACGGCGCAACAGGCCGTCTTCAGGGAAATGCTGTCTCTGATCCAACTCGACATTCAGGCCGTCGCGATACTACGCGGAAAGGAGATCGTTGCCTGCGGGATGGGGGTTCAATCGAAGGATTACCTCGGACTTTTTGAGTTCGCGACCCATCCGAACTTTCGGCGGCGGGGTTTTGCCGCGAGAATCGCCCGCCATATGCTCCAGTGCGCTAAGAACGCAGGCATCGCTCGGGCGTATCTGCAGGTCGTGACAGAAAATAGGTCTGGGCGTGAATTTTGGAGCCGCGTGGGTTTTCGCGAGGTACTTTATCACTACCACTACCGGAGCAAATTATAGGGCAAGGATCAGGTTCGGGTCCTCGAAGTAGAACTCATCACAATTATTTCCTGCCCCGCCCCTGTCAATCACCAGGAAATCACTGACCTCTTCCAGTGCGAGGACAGGATGATGCCAGGTGCCGACATGATAATTAACGCCCTGATGGCCTTTTGCCATGAACACCCGTATATCCTCTGGGCGCACTGACTCCCCTTTCGGTGCGACAAGCACAAGATAGGGCCGGTTATTCAGCGGAACAAAGGCCTGGCTGCCTTTCGGATGTCGCTCCACCAAACGAATGGCAAGCGGATAGTCGAGGGGACTGGCCCGAAAGATATTCACGAGAACCTTACCCTCGGGATCTGTTTCAATATTCGCGAGATCGTGAAAACGGATTGTTGATCCCTCATTAATCAGAAAATTTTCCGCACCGTCCGTCTGGATCACATCGCCAAAGGGCGCGAACGCCTCCCTCGTCAACGGTTGTATCTTGAGGGTCATTTCGCATCCCTCTTTAGTCGACCGAACAGCCTAAGGCGGCTGATCCCTCCATCAGGAATGATGTTGAGCCGAACGTGACTGACCGGGCCGATGTCAGCCACCTCTTTTTCGAAACTGTGGATGGCATCCATTTCAAGCTTCTGTTCCGGCAGGAGTGTTTTCCAGAACATGCTTTGGGTGACCAGAGATTCCTCTGTGCCACCGGTTACCATGGCGGCCTGAATTGAACAGCGGTCCGGATAGTTACCCTTGAAATGCGCAGTATCCACCTCGATTTTTGAAATGACGCCCGGATGACCAAGGGCGACCAATGCCCAGTCATTGCCAGGCTCCCGCCGTCGACGAGTTTCCCAGCCGTCCCCCATATTAATGCCGCGCCCCGGTGCCAGAATTTGCGACGGTGTGCCGTAATGCTGATCGCTCGCCGCAATTCCTCTCCCGCCGTTGACCAGCGCCGCAAGATCAATCAACTCTTCAGGATCCCGCATATCCCAGTTACACTGGACTTGCCCATAAACGCGAAGCCGGGCAACACCGCCGTCCGGATAGATGTTAAGCCTTAAATGGCTCCAGGTCCGACCATCCGAAACCGCATGAATATGATGACTGTCCCCTTTAAGGTCGACGGCAGGGACAATTTCGGTCCATTTCGTATTCGGGTCCGGCTCGCCCTCAACCAGGCAGGCATCAATTGACGCCGACGGTGGGAAATTTCCCGTAAAATGGCTGGTATCTATATCTACGCCATGAATTATGCCGGGAAGACCCAGGCGGACAATACAGTAATCATAGCCTTCCCCGCGCTTGCGGCGGCTTTCCCAGCCATCCATCCATTTCCCGTTTTCATCATACTTATCAGCAATGAAAACCGCCGGTGCCGGATCTATAAGCCGGGATTTGTCAGCGAAGAAGTCATCCGTTGCAAACGTCACTTCCGCGCCAAGGCGCGGCGACGCAAGATCAACATGCTTCCGGAGGAAACTGGCATTATCTGCGGTTGGCGAACTCATTCATCTCTCCATCTGCGATCCGGGGACCGAAATACTTAAAGCTCCGCCAGGCGAAACCGGGCAATCTTGTCTATTTCCGCGAGCGCCGTGGTAAATTCCTCCTCCACCGAGTTTTGAAGCCGTGCTTCGAAACCGGCCAGGATCTTCCGACGATCACTATTTTTTACAGCCATGATAAAGGGAAATCCGAATTTTTCCTTATAGGCGGCGTTATAATCCTGAAATACCGCGAATTCCTCCGCCGTGCAATTGTCCAGCCCCGCGCCAGCCTGCTCCGATGTTGACGCCGCGGTCAATTCACCTTTTACGGCAGCCTTTCCCGCAAGATCGGGATGCGCAATGATGAGCGTGTGTTTCTCCAATTCATCCGCATCCGCTACAATCCTCGCCATCAAATCCGCCAGCTCTTCCATCTCATCATGCTTTTTGGTAATGCCGTGGGCCCAGGCGCGTTCCGCCACCCAGGGGGAATGCTCATAAACGCCCCCGAATTTCCCAACAAATTGAACACTGTTCATTTTACTAGGCAGTGATCTAAACTTGGTCACGACTGAGCCTTTTCTGAAGCAGGAGGATGGTATTCATGCCAGTGCCGGGCGATATCGATCCGCCGGCAAAACCAGACATCGTCATGTCCACGTGCATATTCGATAAAGCGTTTGAGCGCAGCGATGCGTCCCGGCCGGCCAACAATTCGGCAATGCAGCCCAACTGACATCATTTTCGGACTTGTCGCTCCCTCCTCATAAAGGGTGTCAAAACTGTCCTTCAGATAGGCGTAAAACTGATCACCGCTGTTAAATCCCTGCAAGGACGCAAACCGCATGTCATTTGCATCAAGTGTATAGGGGATTATCAGCTGGGGGCGTCCGCCCTCATAATTCCAGTAAGGCAGATCATCGTCATAGGCATCCGCATCATAGAGAAAGCCCCCCTCTTCCGAGACAAGGCGGCGGGTATTCTGGCTGGTCCGGCCGGTATACCACCCCAAGGGGCGCTCGCCCGTCAATCGATCGATAATCTCAATCGCTTTTTGCATATGTGCGCGCTCGACCGCTTCCGGCACATCCTGATAGTTGATCCAGCGATAGCCGTGGCTACAAATCTCATGGCCAAGATCAACGAACGCGCGGGTAACGTCGGGGTTTCGCTCAAGTGCCATGGCGACACCAAAAACGGTTAACGGGATATCATATTTTTTGAATAAGTTAAGGATCCGCCAGACACCGGCGCGGCTGCCATATTCATAAAGCGATTCCATGCTGATGTGCCGCTTTCCCTGAAAC
>Ga0098035_1001553_pt1 | contig 11039 bp, 8 predicted proteins | sample 3_EtaG_FD_75046 | JGI IMG/M metagenome (GOLD analysis project Ga0098035, IMG submission 75046) | Marine viral communities from the Subarctic Pacific Ocean - 3_ETSP_OMZ_AT15126 metaG | ecosystem: Environmental > Aquatic > Marine > Oceanic | place: Pacific Ocean | collected 2015-01-07
ATTTTCAATCCATGGCCGATAGCGCAGATCCGGACGCTGCCGATCTCATCGTCATTCCGGCGCGTTATGGCTCCACCCGGCTGCCGGGCAAGCCGCTGCTCCCGATAGCCGGTCGCACCCTGCTTGAACGGGTCGTCGCCGTCGCTCGCGGCGCAGCGGCGCAGGCCGGGAATTGCACAGTCGTGGTTGCGACCGATGACCAGCGCATCGCCGAACACGCACGCGACCTTGCGGTTCGTGCCGTCATGACGCCCGCTTCGCTCGATTCCGGTTCCGCGCGCGCCTTTGCCGCGGCCAGCGCGATGGACCGGGTGCCCGGCCTCGTCGTCAATCTGCAGGGCGATGCGCCGTTCATTCCGCCGGGCGTCGTGGCCGGCCTGATCGAGACCTTGCGCGCGGGTAGCGCCGATGTTGCCACGCCCGTCTATCGTCTGGACTGGGATCGCCTGGATCGGTTGCGCGCGCACAAGCAGACGGCACCGTTCAGCGGCACGACTTGCGTGCGCGATGCCAGCGGCAATGCCCTGTGGTTTTCAAAGACCATCATTCCCGCAATCCGCAACGAAGCGAAGCTGCGCGAGGCAGGGCCGCACTCCCCGGTCTGGCAGCATCTGGGACTTTACGGCTACCGCATGGCCGCGCTCGAATGGTTCGCCCGCAGCGGGCCGACGCCTTGCGAGCAACTTGAGGGCCTTGAGCAATTGCGCTTCCTCGAAGGGGGGCGGACAATCGCTACGGTCGAAGTGGAGATGCCGCAGCACGCCCTTTCCGGTATCGATACCCCTGAAGACCTGGCCCAGGCCGAAGGCGCGATAGCCCGGCTCGGCGATCCCTATCCCCAGGAACCAACCCTTTGCGAATGATCGCTCTTTGCGCCCGCCGCCGCGTCGGGTAGGCGCCTTGCGTGATGTTCGTGATCGTCCGCCATGGCAACACTTTCGCTGCCGGGGAGACCCCGCGCCGGATCGGTGCGCGCACTGACCTGCCGTTGACCGAGAAGGGACGCGAGCAGGCCCGGGCGCTGGCCGCGCTTTTTGCAACGCAGGGATGGGTGTTTGCGCGCGCCTTGGTCTCGCCGCTCCTGCGCACACGCGAAACGGCGCAGATCATCCTCGATGCGCAGCATGGCGCTGCGAAGGCCGAGCCCTGTGCGTGGCTGCGCGAGATCGATCACGGCCCCGATGAAGACCGGAGCGAAGAAGCCGTGCTGGCGCGCATCGGCATCGAGGCGCTCACGGCCTGGGAACGCCATGCCGCACCGCCGCCTGATTGGCAGGTCGACGCCGAAATGCGGCTGCAGGGCTGGCGCGATCTCTTCGCGAAGCGGGATGCGCAAGGCCCGGCGCTGCTCGTCACCAGCAATGGCGCGGCCCGTTTTGCATTGATGGCCGATCCGGCGCTGGCTGCGGCCATGGACCGGCTCGACAGTCTGAAACTGCCTACCGGCGGCTACGGAGTGATCCGGCGCAGTGACGGGGGCGGGCTGATGCTCGAGTCCTGGGGCCTGCGCCCGTGACCCCTTCGCTGCCGCTGTTGCGCGCCCCGCCATTCCCGGACGCAGACGCCTCTGTCTCGCAAGTCGGCGCGGTGCAGGCGCTTCCCGAGGCCGAGGCCGATGCCCTCCTCGCGCGCATTCGCGCAGCACGCGTCGGCGGCAGCTTCTGGTCGCCACCTGCCGAGATCGCCGACCCGGCGAGCATGGTCCTGCGCCCGAGGGACCCGGCCGAGATTGCCGAATTGCTGGCGACTCTCGATCCGGAGCAGCGCAGGTCCGCGCTTTGGCTCGGTAACGGGCTGAAAGCGCTGGATCATGCGCTTGCGGCCCTGACCCGCCGCGAAGGCGGCAGCTTCCGGTCCGAAGTCGACCCCTGGTCCGCGCTCGATGGCACCGGCCTGCTCAAGGCGCATGGCGACGATGAATGGACCGCGCTCGCGGCCATTGCCGGTGTCCCGGTGCAGGTTCTGTCGCCGGGCCCGTTCGGCGCTCCCGGCGAGGATGCCGCGACGCTGCGGCGCCGTGCGGCCAAGGCCATCGCAGCCGCGCACTACCGCGATCCCTTCCACGACACCGCGGCCACCCTCGGTGCGACTATCGATCTTCTCGCCGAATGGCGGCGGGTGCTCGAAGGCAACCGTGGCATTGTCGCGGCCTGCGGCATGGCCTGGTGGAAGCGCGAGGAAATACGCCGGTTCCTCTGGGCCCCGGGCCAGAAGCTCAAGCTCGTCTCACGCTCGCGCCGGGCGCTCGCCATTGCCCGCAGGCAATGCGGTGCAGTAGCGATCTGGCCTTCGCGCATCTCCCCCGGGCTGCTCGCGCAGGCCCGCAAGGACAAGGTGCCGCTGGTGCGCGTGGAGGACGGCTTCGTGCGGTCGGTCGGATTGGGCAGCAATCTGGTCCCGCCGCTTTCGGTGGTGGTCGACCGGCGCGGGATCCACTTCGACCCGACCGCCCCCAGCGACCTCGAGGCGATCCTTGCCACAAGCGCGTTCCCGCCTGAGCTGATCGACCGGGCGAGGACCCTGCGCGAGACCATCGTCTCGGCCGGTATCAGCAAGTACGCCGCCGGATCGGAAAGCGCATTGCCCCCGCGCGAGACGGGCCGCCGCGTAGTCCTGGTGCCCGGCCAGGTGGAAGACGACATGTCGGTGCTCGCAGGCGGCGGGGGGCTGCATTCCAACCTCGAACTGCTGCGCCGCGTGCGCGCTCTGGAGCCCGAGGCCGAGATCTGGTGGCGCCCGCATCCGGATGTCGATGCCGGGCACCGGGTGGGCGCCGTCGCCGATGCCGAGGCCCTGCGCCATGCCGACCGCATCGTGCGCGAAGGCGGCATGGCCCCGCTTCTTGACGCGGTCGACGCGGTCCACGTCCTCACGTCGCTGACCGGCTTCGAGGCGTTGATGCGCGGGCGCGAGGTGACCTGCCACGGCACGCCCTTCTACTCCGGATGGGGCCTGACCCGCGATCTGGGCGCAGTCCCCGCACGCCGCGGCCGGCCGCTGTCGCTCGATGCACTGGTGGCCGGCGTCCTGCTGCTCTATCCGCGCTACCTCGATCCGGTCACCGGCCTGCCGTGCCCGCCCGAAGTGCTGGTCGATCGCATCGTGCACAAGCACGCGCCGAACCGCCAAGGGTGGATCGAGCCCTTGCGCCGCCTGCAAGGGCGGCTCATGGCCGCCATTCGGTAGGGTGGAGGAGCCGTGACGCAGGTAATTCTCGATATATCGCGCCTGATCTCGCGCGTGCGCTACTCCACGCCCTCGGGCGTCGACCGCGTGGAGATGGCCTACGCCCGCGGGTTGCTCGGGCTATATGGCGAGGACCTTGCCTTTGCCGCAGTTCATCCCACTGGCATCTACGGCCGCCTCCGGCGCTTGGCCGCGCTCGCCTATCTCGACGAGCTGGAACAGCGCTGGTCGCACCAGGACGACAATCCGCGCCAGCGCTCGCTGCCTTCGGTGCTGCCGTGGCTGGCCCGGCTGCTGCCGACAGGCAAGGGCGTAGGCAGTGCCCCCGGCGCCGTGTACCTGCAGGTCTCGCCGCACCACCTGATCAATACCGGCAAGGTACACGCAATCCTCCGGCGCGAGCAGGCGCGCTTCATGGTCATGGTGCATGACCTGATCCCGATCGAGTTTCCCGAATATGCGCGCCCCGCAGGCGCAGAGCAGCATCGCCGCCGCATGCGGACGGTAGCGGAGCTGGCCGACGCAGTCATCGTCAACTCGGCAGCCACGGGCGCATCGCTGACCCGCTGGATTGAAGCCGAGGGGAACGGCATGGCCCCGCCGCCGGTTCACGTAGCCCTGCTCGGAACGGAACGCCTCGCCCCTGCCGCGCCGGCGTCATTTCCGGACGGGAGGCCCTACTTCCTGTGCCTGGGCACGATCGAACCGCGCAAGAACCACCTGCTCCTCCTGCACCTCTGGCGCCACCTCGCCGAGACGCTGCCGGTAGCCCAAGTGCCGCGCCTCGTCATCGTCGGTCGCCGGGGCTGGGAGAACGAACAGGTGGTGGACCTGCTGGAACGCTGCCCCGCGCTGAAAGGCCACGTCGAAGAGATCAACAACTGCCCCGATACACGCCTCTCCGCCCTCCTGCGCGGCGCCCGGGCGCTGGTCATGCCCTCCTTCGCGGAAGGCTACGGCATGCCGGTGGCCGAGGCACTTTCCGTGGGCACGCCCGCAATCTGCAGCGATCTGGCAGCGCTGCGCGAAGTAGGTGGTGAGATCCCGGAGTTCCTCGACCCGCTGGACGGACCGGGGTGGGGGGCAGCGATCATGGATTATGCGAAGGAGGGACCGCGCTACGGTGCCCAGATGGTGCGCTTGCAGCATTGGCACAATCCGTCCTGGGACGCGCACATGGCTATCGTTGCGGGGGCTGTCGGCGACCTGCGGAACAGCCCGAGGGCCTGATACCGATCAGGTAGGCGAGCTATTCTGCCGATTTTCGGCCTTGGACAGTCTGATCCGTGAACGGATAATCCCTGCGATCGACTGCGGAGGCGTGGAAGCCATCTGCAAGGCCTCGTCCGCGGTCGTCGTTGCAATGCAAGCCTCCGCTGCGCGGAAGCCATCGTACCAGACCGATTGGTGTTCCCGGTAGTCGCTCCGGAGTTGCTCAGCCAATCGCTCGAGGTTGGCAGTCTGAACGCGCTTGGCGGCCCAGTAGGCGGAATCTTCCCGATGCGTCGCCGCGTGCCGAGCGACGGCCTCGATCTTATCCCTGGACGCCTTGATGCCAAGATCCGTCAGGATCTTTGCAGCGACAAGGCGGTCGACATCCCAGATTTGCGTGCTCTTCATGACACACCTCCATCCAGAGAGTGCGCTTTCGAACACGAAAGTCAATGCAACCTTGGCGGGTAATCTCGGCTCAAGAACGACGAATTACGTACTATTGATAATGCATAGTATCATTAGTGCGCTTGCGTGGTCCGGCTACCTGTGGCAGTTCTTGGCTCTGATATCAGACCTCGTTTCAGGATCCTCAATTCCTCATCTTGCCGTTCGAGAAGAGGTTCTCGATGCCGTGCAACGCGCGATGTCAAACGAACTGAGGATTTGCTCCTCCTGTTGCCTCACCGAAGAATTTTACCGAACTACCTGACTGGTTGCGATACATCATTGGCATAATATAGGACGTCGTCGACCTTGGCCTTGAGGTCCTCCGGTTCCTTCACCTTGTAATGAAAATTGGCCAGCGAGGGGATAAGTTTGATCCGCTCTTCTACCTTCAGGTGAGGTGACTTGCCTTCGAGCACGCGTTGTCGTCGCTGGTTGTAGGCTCGGTCGAAGCCGGCCAGCAGGATCTCGATGCGGTTTCGACGTTTATAGTGGCGTTTGTCGTATTTGACGGCCTTGTTCCGGGATTTTCGGCCCGGAATGCAGGGCGTGATCCACTTCTCCTGCAAGGCATCGCGGAACCAGTCAGCATACCGCCAGGCTCGATGCCGTGCGGTGCGCCTTCAAATAGGTCGCGTCGATCAATATCGTCTTGCGTTTGCAAGCCTGGGGCGTGACCAGACCTTCCATCATCCTCAGAAAGATGCCCTTGTCACCCCACCGCTTCCACCGATTGTAGAGCGTCTTGTGCGGTCCATAGTCCTTCGGTGCATCGCGCCAGCGCAGCCCGTTGAGGTTCACGAAGATGATCCCGCTCAAAACCCAGCGATCATCAACTCGGGGCTTACCGTGGCTCCTCGGAAAATACGGCTCATGCCGCGCCATCTGTTCGTTCGTCAGCCAGAACAAATCATTCAGATCCAGTCTCCTCAAAGAGCCTGAATAACATCGATCCTCTCATATCAATAGGTTCTGACCCTAACGTTCCATCCCGCGTCTTTGGTGGAGGTAGCCATTGTCGAGTGTCGTGTTGGTCACTCGTTCATAGGCAGTAGCGAGTGCAACTGCATGGTGATTGACGTCTTCACGTGCGTATGGGTTTGCCTCAATGCGGTCAGCGGCCTTTTTAAGTTCGCTCATTGGAGCAAGGTCTCGAAGCAGCCGGGTGAATTCGCTGACTTCCTTTGTGTAGACGTGCTCAGGATCAGGATATCTGAATCGGGCGGCGGCCAAAGCCTGCTCACGAGTGGCTCCAAATGCTATATCAAAGCGCTCTGGAGCCGGCTTCGCTGCTTCGGCTCGCTGACGTGCTATCGCGAGGCGACGGTTGTTCTCGGCTGTGAAGAGTTCTCTAATCTGCGGGTGGCGATACCAATTCTCGAACAACGTCTTGATTGCCAATGGTACATTCTGGATGATTATTCCGGTCTCACTGATTTTAAGCTTTTTGGGATCTTTGCCGTGCTCTTGGATCCAGCGGCCGAGCCGATTGATTTCATGCCTTTGGAGATCATGGATTCTTTCCAGGCGAGCATGCGTGCGGTGGCCAAATCGCTTTGCGCGCAGGAGTGCTTGCTCGCTAGGATCGAGTGAGGGAACAAGGTAGTGTTGCTGGCCCGCGAGCGTCCTTTCGATTTTGATCGGGATGCGATCTCGTTGGATCCTACCGATGAGCGCCTCCCACATTTCAAGCTCGGCCATTGAGGTGCCGGGCTTTGCCGGCGCCTCCTGGCTTTCCAGTTCGAGAAGAAGTGGATCTTCGATCTTGCGGCGTCGATCCACTTCAGGTGCAGTTTCAGCCGTGGACTGATCCGCGTTTGGAAGATTGGGCGGTCTGGTACGATCCTCATTCCCTACGTCTGCACTGAATGTCATGCCTTCTCCATCTGGCTGGGACGTTTGCTCTTCCTTGCGCAGTGGGCTCAATCCTTCGGGGGTCTTTTGCTGATCGGCCAAGGTGGTGTGATCTTCGCCAATTACGTTGGGCTCTATGGTGCCTTTGACGATCGGAACGCCGTCAAGCGTAATAGGCTTGAGAGGGACGCTGGCCTTCTCTGCCTCATGCTCGGAAGCTGCGCTCGCGATCTCGGGCGGCTCTGGGACCGTGCGCGGAGATTGCAGCCCAGATGAGATTTCATCAGCCAGCTTTTGAGCTCGCAGGTTGTTGCCTTCGAACGCAGGAGCCGCCTCGTCGCGAGGGACAATTGCCTCTCGTGTGCCGGGCTCTGATTGCTCGCTGACGGCTTTGCGATCACGATCCTCTATCGCACCATTCTTTGTGGGCTCTGAGCGCTCGGCAGAGATGCTGTTTGCTTGTTCGGAGGGTTGAGGAGCTTCGAGCTTTTTCGTTACTGACCCGTCTTGGGCGTGCGCACCGCGTGCCACTTCATGCGGATGCGCAGCGGCCCGCGGCTTCTGCTCGTGGGCTTCCGTCTCCGCGCTGGGCTCGAGCATAGATTTGTCCTGGCGAGCGCGAGCTTGTGGGTCCACTTGCTCAGGCTCTGAAGCTTTCTGTGCGTTGACTGGAGTGGGCGAGTTGAAGGGCTGCGCAGCCAGTTCATTGATAAGATCAGCAGGGTCGTGACGTGGCCGCGAGGGGTCTCTCTCAATCTCACGGATGACTTTTGCGAGCTTGGTTTCGATCGGACGAATGGCTGCGTCGATCTCCATCAGACGCCGTTCCCTGCGTTCAATGTCGGCAGCTGCTTCTGCGAGTGCAGAGCGATGCGGGGCAAGGGCAGCGTCGATGGTTTCGATGTGCTTCTGTGCGTCCTTCCAGCGAGCCTCGATGGCGAATTTCATGACACGGGTGGTGCCGTCTGCTTCGCCGTTTTCAATGTCTGCTAGAAGGCGCACGCAAGTCTGCCTTGTGCGCATGGCGCGCGACTTGGCCTTAGCTTCCATGGTGTCGAACACCATGATGGATCGCCGGTCTTCGGCGAGGTCTTTGATGATGGCGCGCCGTTCCGTGATGAGCGTGCGCAGCTGGGGGATGAGGGGGTTGCCATAGTCGTAGTAAGAAGCTCTGTCTTCAATGCTGCGCAGAGAGCGCTGCCCCCTCTTCCACTTGGCTTCGCGCTGCTCGGCCTGGCGCTCAATGGAGCGTTCGGCGTCGGACCAGATCGCGATGGCGTTGAGCTGTCCAACAGTCGTGGGAACGCCAATGGCCTCAAGCGCTGCGGCCTTGGTGCCGAGGTGTTCGGTTGGCGTTCGATCGATCCCCATCTCGGTGTACCTGCGGTGGTCGTAGCGACGCTCGATGCCGCGGGCCTTAAGGACCTTGTTGACGATGTCGGCGAAGTCCTTGCGCATTGCGGGGATGAAGTTTTTTCCAGCCCGCTCATAGTCAGCGCCGTCGCCAGGTCGGGCGACCTCACCAATCTTGTTTTGGCGAAATGGGAAGCGCGTGCGCATCTTTCTGCTCTCAAAATAGTGCTCGGCGAACTCGAAGTCCCACATGCCCAAGTCGTGCCGGAAGGTGGCCGGCCGATCGTAGGCAACGATGTGCAGATGGTAGTTGCGGCTATCGTTGTGTGCGTCCGGGGCATGGATGACGGCCGTGTACATCATGCCGACCTTTTGGGGGATGAGATCGTCATCGATCCGAGTCTCCAGACTGCCCAGACGGTCGACAAAGTTTTGCACGATGAGGGCCCGATCCTCGGCAGAGATTTCGTGCGGCAGTTCGGCAACAAAACGGATCTGGACCCGGCCGCCGCGACCCGACTTGAACTGAAGCGGGGGAAGCGAATGATCGAAGCCTGGGACACGCATGGCTTGCTGGATCAACTTGCCAGCGCGCTCTGCCGAGACAGGGTAGGGCTCAGCTTCAAATGGCTTCGTCGCAGCATCATTGTTTGACGGAGTTTCGATGTGTTGGCGGAAGGCCTCGGCAACGTTCAGAGCATGAACTTTGAAGCCGGTGTCGATGTCATCTGACGCCAGCATGGCGTCCCACCAGCGGGGCGAGGCTTCGGGGTCGAGAATGATGTGATGCGTTCGCGGTTTGCGCTCGCAGCGCTCGACTGCACGCCAGAATTCCTGACGCTCGAAAGGGTCGTTCGAGATGTTGCTGAAGACAGATGGAATGCCCTCGGGCGCTGCCTCGCGAAGGCCAAGGATCGAGGCCTCTTCTGCAGTCGGCGTCTCGTTGACGACCGAGGCAATCTTGCGCTCGATTTCCTCTTCGACCAGGCCGAAAGGATCGAGCATTTCGACAGCGCCGGGACGTTCGATGTAGCCGGCGTGATGAGCACCGGCCGAGACGCCTGTGAGCTCTGCAGCGCCATCGCGCTCGATGTACTTCGAGTGCTCGAGAGCAGGCTCCTTGAGCTTGCCGAATGAACCGGGGAGTGGCTTGCCGCCAATGGTCGGCACGGCCTCCTTCGAGATCGAGATATAGGAGAAGTGGAACGAGGTTGACCCCGACGCCGTGCGGGGTCTGTCGACGAGGCAAGTGGGCACCCTGAAGTCGGGTTCGGCAGCCCAGCGGGCGCGCCCACCCAGGAGGCGTTTCTCGTCGCGTTGTTGCTTGGGTTTGCGCTTGCCGATCTGAAGAAGCATTTCTTCTTCTTCCTTGCGACGCAGGAACTGCGCGAGCTTCGAGTTCGCCGCTGCGACGTCGGCGCTGATAGATGTTTTTGCCATATGATTTCCACCTGAGGTGGGTGCGACTATCGAAGATTGTGGATGTTCGTGCAAGCACTATCCAGACTTGCCAGACTTGCGGCTTCTTCCACAAATGCCTGCCGGAAAATGAGCGTTCGGCTCATTGGAGGCCCCGACCCGAAGGCGTCGATAGCGACACAAACTCGGTCCCGCGAGTTTTGGCGCTAGACCCTCGGAGAGCGCATAAGGGCTGTTTTCCGCCAGTTCGTGGTGGGAAGAGTCCGTTCAAAAGTGCTGCGGCACTTTTGAGGTATTGCGCCTTCCAGAAAGGAATGGGCATTTCTGGGTTTCTGCCCACGCTCTTTCTGCGACTTCTGCATGAAGTCGGGGGTCTGTGCCCAAAATTTGAAGATCGTTTAGGGAGTTTAGAAAGTTGGGCACGAACCCTGGGAGGGTCTTCCAAGTGCTTCGTTGACGTTGTGGATCTATGTCCTTAATCCTCGCCTTCAGGTCGAGGGTCGAAATCCTTTCGACGATAAATCTATTTTAGGGAAATTTCATGACGGAACCGCAGCACGCGGATGCAACGAACGGCGGCCAGAATGGTCCATCCGGTAGTGTCGAAAATGGCCAGGAGACGCTTGAAAAGTTTGCGAGGCAACTGGGTGCATTGGTCATTGGCCAAGAGGGCAAGCTTACACCGGAAGCGCAGTCCCAGATTGATCTTCGATCAGATGAGGAGCGGGGCAAAGTTCTTCTGAAACTGGTCTCAGAACTTCGCCCTTCAGAGGTCTCGCCGGGGATCTGGCTGAGATGGCTTGAAGGGGGCGATAGCCCATTCTCCAGCCGGGGTATCAAGAGGCCGGTGAAGCAATCACAGGGGACAGGCAAATCTCTTGCGAGGGGGCCTGCCTCGCTTCGCGTTCATCGCGATCGAGTGGCCAAGGCGAGAGCCGAACTGGAGTATGCTGAGGAGGCTTTGGCCTATCATGAGGCGATGGATAAAAGCCTCTTGGATTGGTGCGTGATGGATCATCTGATCAAAGTGCTTTCGCCCATTTTTGCGATGGGTCCGGCATGGACAATCATGCGTTCTCTCTCCGGTCATATGAGCGATGATGAAGCTAATATGCGAGCGCTGTTTTATGAGGGTGAGGAGAAGCAGGACGAGATAAAAAGGGTGCGTGCTCTGCATATGGAGGAGGCTCGCAAGATGATGGAAGTTCTCGACCGTTGGTCGGGAGATCCGGAATTCGAACTATCCCTGCGCAAGGCCGTCCTTGGTGTCGTGAACAGCTATGCGGGCTCGGAGGATGATGCATTTGGAAATGGTGGCCGCCGCCGTTCGGAATCGACTGCGCGTGAGACGATAAATCCGCGAGGACTTGAGTCTGCGGAGGACATCATCAGGGGTCTACGCTTCGAATGAAGATGACTGGTTTCGTGTGAGACGAGGCGAGAAAAAAGAAAGCCCCGGCCGGATCATCCGGTCGGGGCTTTCTATATACATGGTGAGCAAAGTTCGCGGGCAGGGGGCTGCCAAACCGCCTCTTCGATTGTCCGCGCGCGAGGCTGCGATACTTTGC
>Ga0098035_1001561_pt1 | contig 11014 bp, 12 predicted proteins | sample 3_EtaG_FD_75046 | JGI IMG/M metagenome (GOLD analysis project Ga0098035, IMG submission 75046) | Marine viral communities from the Subarctic Pacific Ocean - 3_ETSP_OMZ_AT15126 metaG | ecosystem: Environmental > Aquatic > Marine > Oceanic | place: Pacific Ocean | collected 2015-01-07
GTTCAACAAGCTCAAGCACTGGCGAAGGCTGGCCACACGATATGACCGCAAGGCCTGCCATTATCTGTCTTTCGTATTTCTCGCCGCAGCCACTCTATGGATGTAAATGTCGATTCAGCCTAGGCGCGCAAAGAACCGCCTGTTGCCTTTTCGACAGCAGCGACAACCTTTTTACAAACCCCGTCGATTTCTTCTTCGGTCAGGGTTGCCTTGGTCGGCTGCAAGGTGATCGAGAAAGCAATTGATTTCTTGCCATCCTCGATACCTTTGCCGGCATAAAGATCAAAGATCGTGACATCCGAAATCAGGTTACGGTCCACATTCCGTGCTGCCTTGACAATGGCTTCGGACTGAACATCCGCATCCAGAAGGAAGGCAAAATCACGTTCGACCGACTGGAAGCTTGATGCATTCAGTAACGGGCGGCCGGTGCCTTTTTTCTTTGGCATCGGAACGTTTTCAACGAACAGCTCGAACGCAACGACGCGCCCTTTGACACCCAAAGCTTTCAATACTTTCGGGTGCAGTTCACCGAAATAGCCAAGGATGTTTTTCGGTCCCAGCTGCAAGGCGGCTGATCGGCCCGGGTGATACCACGACGGGGCGCCATCGGCATTCACCTGCACGTTGGCTGCGGCAGTACCAAGGACTTCCAGCAATGCCTCGGCATCCGCCTTGACATCAAACAGGTCAATATCGCGACGGGACCCTGTCCAGCTGCGCGGAGTAGTCGATCCTGACCGCAAACCGGCCGCAACCAGACGCTGATCCCCCGGCTGATCGCCAAAGAATTCCGGACCGGCTTCAAACAGTGCCAGATCAGCAAAGCCGCGCGACTGATTGCGACCGACTGCGGCAATCAGGTTGATCAGCACATTGGGACGCATCACATCCAGATCGGAACTGATCGGATTGGCAAGGAACAGCCCCGGTTTCAAATCCGCAAACAGTTTTGCCCAACGCGAGTCCGTGAACGACCATGTGACGGTTTCAAACATGCCGCGCGAAGCCAGTGTCCGACGGGTCAGACCGACCCGCTTCTGGAACGGGCTAAGGGCCGGAACCGGCAGGCTGGTTTCACGTTCCAGCGGCACCGTCGGTATTTTATCGTATCCGACAATGCGCAGCACTTCCTCGACCAGATCGGCTTCGCCAACGATATCCGGACGCCATGTTGGTGCAACAGCCTTAATAACGGGCGCATTTCCGGTAACTTCGAAGCCAAGCGACTTCAGAATTGCAATCGCCTGATCGGCGTCAACTTCGACACCACCCAGTTCCCGGATGCGATCAATGCGAAGATCAAAGCTGTTCCGGGGCGCAGGAACTTCCCCGGCCTTGACCACGTGCGAAACTTCGCCACCACAAAGTTCCGTGATCAGACGGGTGGCAACTTCCATACCCCAGACAATTGACTGCGGATCAACGCCGCGCTCGAACCGGTACCGGGCATCGGAATTGATCTGCAGTTTGCGACCGGTTTTTGCAACACTGATCGGATCGAACAGGGCACATTCGACAAACACATTGACCGTGTCTTCGACACAACCGGTTTCTTCACCGCCGATAATACCACCGATGCCAAGTGCCTTTGCCTGATCGGCAATCACGACCATGCTGTCGGACAGCTCGTATTCCCTGTTATCAAGTGCAGCAAGCTTTTCGCCATTGATCGCATAGCGCACATTGATGTCACCTGACAGTTTATCGGCATCAAATACATGCAATGGACGGGCAAGGTCATGGGTCACAAGGTTTGTGATATCGACAAGAGCCGAAATCGGACGCAAACCGATGGCTTCAAGACGGGCTTTCAGCCATGCCGGGCTTTCGCCGTTTTTAACACCGCGGATATAGCGACCATAAAATGCCGGGGCTGCGGCATTTTTTGCAATATCGGCTGAAATCGTGACGCCCACCGGGCTATCGAACGATCCGGCAACCGCTTCCTGCCGGGGATCTGCCTTTAGTGTCCCAAGACCGGCAGCGGCAAGATCACGTGCAATTCCGCGCACACCGGTACAATCGGGACGGTTCGGGGTCAGGCCGATTTCAATGATCGGATCGTCCGCACCAAGAACCGTTGCAACCTGTGCACCGATTTCGGCATCTTCGGGCAACTCGATGATGCCGTCGTGATCTTCACCCAGGCAAAGTTCGCGGGTCGAACACATCATGCCCTGGCTTTCGACGCCCCGGATTTTACCCGGCTTCAGTTTCGAACCGTCAATCGGGATGATCGCGCCCGGCTGTGCCAGTGCAACCTTGATCCCGGTTCGGGCGTTCGGTGCACCGCAAACGACCTGAATGATTTTATCACCGGTATTCACCCGGCACAGTTTCAGGCGGTCGGCATCCGGGTGCTGACCCGCTTCTTCGATATAGGCGACACGGATATCCCTAAGCGCTGCGGCCCGGTCGGTGACGCTTTCGATTTCAAGCCCGACATCGGTCAGTTTTTCGGCGATAACATCAATCGACGCATCGGTATCGAGGTGCTGCTTCAGCCAATCGAGTGTGAATTTCATGATCTTAGCCTCTCACCATGTTCGGTACATCCAGCGGCACGAAACCGTAATGTTTCAGCCAGCGCAGATCGGTATCGAAGAAGGTGCGAAGATCGGGAATGCCGTATTTCAGCATCGCGATACGTTCGATCCCCATGCCAAAGGCAAAGCCCTGATATTCATTCGGATCAAGCCCACAAGCCGCCAGAACGCGCGGATGAACCATGCCGCAGCCCAGAATCTCCAGCCAGTCGTCGCCTTCACCAATCTTGAGCTCCCCGCCCTTGCGCGAACAGCCAATGTCCATTTCGGCACTCGGCTCGGTAAAGGGGAAGAAGCTCGGACGGTAGCGAACCGGAACTTCGTCCAGCTCAAAATAGGTTTTAACAAACTCCAGCAGGCACCCTTTCAGATGGCCCATATGGGTTTTCTTGTCGATCACCAGTCCTTCGACCTGATGGAACATCGGCGTATGGGTCATATCGCTATCGGAACGATATGTCCGCCCCGGCGCGATGATCCGGATCGGTGGGGTTTTCGACTGCATCGTTCTGATCTGCACCGGCGAGGTATGGGTGCGCAGCACAAGGCGCGACCCGTCTTCCTGCTCGGGCAGATAGAAGGTGTCCTGCATCTCGCGCGCCGGGTGTTCCGGCGGGATGTTCAGGGCGGTAAAGTTATGGAAATCGTCTTCGACATCCGGACCTTCGGCAAGCGCAAAGCCCATCTCGCCAAAGATCGAGATGATTTCGTCCATCGTCTGGCTGATCGGATGAATCCGGCCTGCAGTCTCGTCCATGCGCGAAGGCAGGGTCACATCGATCCGTTCGCCAACCAGACGTGCATTCAAGGCCGCGTCTTCCAGACCGGATTTGCGGGTCTCGATCGCCTCGGCAACCTGATCCTTGACCGTGTTCAGCATTTGACCGAATTCGCGGCGCTGATCCGGATCCATCTGGCCAAGGTTTTTCATCAGGCCGGTAATGCGGCCCTTTTTGCCAAGAGCACTGATACGAACATCTTCAAGAGCCTGCAAGTCGGCTGCTTTTTCGATTTCGGCCAGAACCTCTTCGCGCAATGCTTCGATGTTTTCCATAACTTCCGATGCTTTGCTTAAAGTGAATTGGGATAAACAAAAGAAAGGGGACGGCCAATATGGCCGCCCCCGATCAAATCAGGCAAGTGCCGATTAAACCTTTTTGCAAAAGGTTTATTAGCCGAGTGCAGCCTGCGCCTGGGTAACCAGAGCTTTGAAAGCATCGGGTTCGCGCACGGCGATGTCGGCAAGCACTTTGCGGTCCAGTTCAACGCCAGCCTTCTTGAGGCCGTTCATGAACTGCGAGTAGCTCAGACCGTTTTCACGAGCACCGGCGTTGATACGCTGAATCCACAAGCTGCGGAACTGGCGTTTCTTAACGCGACGGTCGCGATATGCATATTGCAGACCTTTTTCAACGGCCTGCACAGCAGTGCGGTAAGCATTCTTGCGGCGACCACGATAACCTTTGGCAGCCTTGATAACCTTGCGGTGACGGGCGTGAGAAGACACGCCCCCTTTTACACGAGCCATTTAACTCTCCTTAGCCTTAACCGTACGGCAGGAATTTTTTGACGATGCGGGCATCTGCGTCACAGAGAATCTCCGTGCCACGTGCCTGGCGCTTCATCTTGGTGGGTTTCGCAGTCAACAGGTGACGCTTGTTAGCGACATTGCGACGAACTTTACCCTTTGCGGTCAGGCTAAAGCGTTTTTTAGCGCTCGCTTTGGTCTTCATCTTGGGCATTTTTCTATCCTTGCATAAGCAATGAAACACGAAATTCCCCACGGCGGCTGGGCATGCCCTGAAAGATCAATGATCTTTCCAGCCTCACCACCTGTTTTGGGGACGGGTGGTTATAGACTCCACCCCTTCCTTTTTCAAGGACCTTTTCGCCACTGTCACCCGCGATTTTCCCCGCTTCACCACATCGCGTAAAAGATCAGACTGAAACGGTCACAACAACACACCGTTGGCAGAGATCCTCGCATATCTGCGTGATCCGAAATCGTATTGTGAAAGTCAGGGAAAAAGTCGGACAATCAGGATGCACTCATACATGGCGACAGATCGATGTCAGCCCGGCAGAAATATGTTAAACTGCTGTTTTAATTGTGTGAACCCGACCGATCCACTTCTCGATTCGGCTCAGCAGTTTTTCGCGATTGATCGGCTTTAAGACGAAGTCATTTCCACCCGCGGCGACACCGCCACGCAAATCTTCTTCGCCCTGACGGGCCGTGACATAGATGATTGCACAGGCACGATCAGGGAAGCCCGTCCGAACCCGAAGCGAAGTTTCAAAGCCATTCATGCCGGGCATCATGATATCCATCAGGATGATGCGCGGCTTTTTTGTCTTCAGGACTTCCAGAAGTTCCTTGCCAGAGGAAACGCCAACAAAACTGTATCCGCCACTTTCGACGATTCGTTTCAGAAGCACGAGACTTTTAGGGTCGTCATCGACCCCGACGATCAGAAGATCATTCCCGGCTGCCATGGCATTCCCTCTTGCTTGGAAAGGCAAAACGCCGCGGGTTAACGCGGCGCCAGCACCATAATCATTATGCGGCCTTCCATCTTCGGCATCTGTTCGGTTTTGGCAAGATCTTCAAGATCCCCCGAAAAACGCTGCAGCATGCCAAGACCAAGGTCCTGGTGAGCCATTTCACGTCCACGGAAACGCAAAGTGACTTTCACCTTATCTCCACCGCCAAGAAACTTCTGCGCTGCACGGAGCTTCACATTGTAGTCATGGATATCAATGTTCGGACGGAGCTTGATTTCCTTGACTTCAATAACCTTCTGTTTCTTTTTGGCTTCGTTCTGTTTCTTGCTTTGTTCGTATTTGAACTTGCCGTAGTCGATCAGCTTACAGACGGGAGGCTCGGCATTCGGAGCGACTTCGACAAGGTCGAGTCCAGCTTCCATCGCCATTTCAATGCCTTCACGAACCGTCATTGGATCAGACATATTGCCTTCAGCGTCAACGACACAGATGGCACGGGCTTTGATATCCTCATTGACGCGCGGACCTTCCTTGGTCGGCTGCATCGGTTTACGTGGTCGTGCTATGGATAATCTCCTTTGGTAATCAAACAAAAAAGCACAGAAACAAGTCGCCGGTGATGCAATAAGTCGCCGGAAAGCACATCCGGTCATGCGTACTGCAAAACGGACCTTTGCCTAGCATATCGGGCCGTCATCAGAAAGCAATGATTTTAGCCTTGGGCAACGGTATTCAAAGCCTTGAAGTCCTTCGCATTCAATGACGCACGACCGACATGGCAGAAACGGCGATATTAATCGACAAGATCAAGGCGATGACGAACCTCATCCATCACCCGGTTAACCGTCAATTCCCTCAGGTCATTCTCTCGCACAATGCTGACAGCGTTGTCCGTTGTCCCGCGCGGCGCACTTTTTTTGGGGTCGGAGTCCCGCGAAAACAGCACAATAGACGGCGCACCGGCCGCTGCTGCAATGTGCATTGGCCCCGTATCATTGCCAATCGCCAAAACAGAGCGTGCAGCAAGTCCCGCAATATCAAGAAACCCTGTACGGCCCATCAGGTTTCGCGCCTTGGGGCACATACTATCGATTTTGCCAAGAACCTCGGCTTCCTTATCAGTCCCGATCAGCACCGGCGTCAGACGATAGTCGGCAATCTTTTTTGCCAGCAAACCGAACCGCTCTGCAGGCCACCGCTTGTCAGGACGGTGCGGGGCACCGCCAGGACAAATAAGAACAAAAGGACTTCGAACCCCAAAACGTTCCAGATCAATATCCGATCCGGCAATAAATGGCGGTGGCACATTTTCGATCCCGGAGCGATGCAGCTGATCCGCCAAACGGTCGATGGTATGCAGACTGTCACGATCCGGGTTATCGTGTGGATGCGAGCAGCCCTTGGCAATTCCGGACCACTCCGGCGCTTTCCCCGGCCAAAACAGCCGATAGTAAAACCCGCTGCGATCCGATGTTTGCAGATCATAGACCCGATCAAAGTTGCCATTTCGCAGGAAGCGGCGCAGCGCAAGAACCTCACGCACCTGATAAAGCTTTGGCCGCCGGTCTATTGCAATGGCGTCAAAATAACCCGTTGATTTTATCAGGTCGACATAAAGCCGGGTTGTCAAAACCGTGATATGAGCACGCGGATGCGCGGATCGAATCGCGGCAAACGCCCCCATGGCAAGAATAATGTCCCCCAAGGCCGACAGCTTGATGACAAGAATGCGTTCCTGCCTGGCATCCGGCATCACACCCGCGACAATTTCAGCATCTTGCGACATGTCCGAAGTCATCGTTTCTGTCATGCAGCGTTCCTGATGGCGCCTTTTAGCGCCTTTTCATAAACCGCCAGCGTTTTTTCCGCCATCTGGGTCAGGGAATAGTTTTCGATAACATGCTTTCGCCCCTTTTGTGCCAAAGCGGCACGCTTTTCCGGGGTCAACCGCAACACTTGTGTCAATGCCACAGACAATTGCTCAACTTCATTCGGCGTAACAAGCCATCCGGTTTCACCGGGCAAGACCGTCTCCATGGCACCGCCATGGGCCGTCGAAACAACCGGGCGTCCCATTGCCTGCGCTTCGGATGGAATTCGGCCGAAGGCTTCGGGGTCAATTGACGGACAGGCAACCACATCCGCCAGCATGTAGGCCGCTGGCATGTCGGCACAATGATCAACGATATGCACGATATCTTCGAGGCCAAGCTTCCTGGTCAAAGCCAGCACTTCATCGCGATAAGCCGTGCGCCCCTGATCGGAACCGACCATCAGACAACGCACGTTCCGATGGCCAAGAGCTTCAAACACTGCCGGTAAAGCCTTGATCAGGAAACAATGCCCTTTCCAGCGCGTGATCCGCCCCGGCAACATGATGACATATTCTTCACCGGTCAAACGCCACTGGTTTGACAATGCAATCAGGCGTTCCTGACTGACATTTTCCGGATTGAACAAATCGGTATTGGTCCCGCGCGGCACGATATTCAGGCGCGCAGGATCCATTTTATAAAATTTGCGAATATGGTCCGCGATATGATTGGAAATGGCGATGACCTGATCACCCATTGTCATGATCGCGTTATAACGCTTTTTGAACAGGTTGTTATGACCGGAATAAGTGCCATGGAATGTCGTAACAAAGGGAATCCCCGCCTTGCGCGCAGCAAAATAGGCACTCCAGGCCGGCGCGCGCGAACGCGCATGAATAATATCAACGCCCTCTGCACGGATAAGATCGACCAGCGCATCAACATTGCGGCGCATGGTAAACAGATTTTTTGACTTCAGTGGCAGGGTAATATGACGGGCACCAAACCGGTCCAGCTCCCGCTCAAGCCGACCGCCCTGTGAAGCGACCAGCGCAACACCACCACCATCAACAATGGCACGCGCAATATCAACCGTACCGCGCTCCACACCACCGGTATCAAGTTCCGGCAGAACTTGCAGAATTACGGCCGGACGATAAGCCGAACCTTGCACCTGCTGTTCCGGACGATAAACTGACTGGGTCTTGATCTCTGACGCGCTCATGCAATTCCAACCACTAACACCCAAGGATACCCTTCCCGGATGACAAATGACATGCCGACGCCTCAGTATCTCGAGCGGCCTGACGGATTAAAAATCGCATACCATGCGACTCCCGGCAAGCTGACAGAAGTACAAGGCCGACAAAAGCCTGGTGTTCTGTTTCTGGGGGGCTTCATGTCCGATATGACCGGCACCAAGGCCACCCATCTCGAGGCCCATTGCGTACAGCAGGGGCTGGCTTATACCCGCTTTGACTATTCGGGTCACGGACAATCGGCAGGCGCATTCAAAGACGGGACGATTGGACAGTGGGCCCGCGATGCCATTGCCATTATTGACGAAATCACCTCGGGTCCGCTTATTCTGGTCGGGTCTTCCATGGGGGGCTGGATCATGCTGTTGGCAGCTCTTGCCCGAAAGGAACGCATAGCAGGACTTGTCGGGATTGCAGCGGCACCCGACTTCACCGAAGACCTGATGTGGGCACAATTCAGTGATGCCCAGAAATCCGAAATCGTGGAAAATGGTGCCCTGGTCGAACCGACCGAATATGGCGACGATCCCTATACGATTACGCATGCTCTGATAGAGGATGGCCGAAATCAGTTGCTTCTGCGAAATCCGATCAAACTTGAATGCCCGGTTCGCCTTATCCAAGGCATGCAGGACCCGGATGTCCCGTGGCAGACCGCCATTCGTCTGACAGAAGCACTGGTTTCCAAGGATGTCCGTATCGATCTGATCAAAACCGGTGATCATCGCCTGTCCGAACCGGATCAGCTTGATGTCATCACCAAACATCTTGATGAGGTTATCGAAAAGGTGACGGTCGCCTAAGACCGTCACCATGACGCAGAATTTCAGGCCAGAACGACTTTCTCGTTCTCAATCTTTACGGCAACGGGTTCCAGCATATCGCCGTCACAAGGACCCGATACGCATAGGCCATCTTCGATCCTGAAACGTGCGCCATGCGTCGAACAGATGATCTCATTGCCAAGATTGCTAATGAATTCATCCGGCTCAAGTTCAAGCGGCACACCAATATGGGGACAACTGTTGACGTAGCCAAAAACCCCTGCCTCGTCCCGCACGATGAAAATCCCGGCCCGGCCAGGATTTCCGTCAAGCGATATGCCCTTGGCCCCGGTGGCATCCAGATCGGAAAGTTCGCATAACACTGTTCCGGGGGGCGGCAGATCAACCGTCATGCCGAAACACCACCCATCTCGCAAATCGCTGTCCAGGATGCATCATCTATCGGCATGACCGACAAACGGGATTGTCTGAGCAACGGCAATTCGGCAAATCGCGGATCAGCTTTGATATCAGCCAGCGTCACCGGATTTGGCACAGGTTTGACGGTTTTGAAATCAACCTGAACAAATTTGCCAGTGGCGTCAGTAGGATCGGGATAGGCTTCGCGGACAACCTCGACAATGCCGACAATCCGTTTTTCATTCACCGAATGATAAAAGAAAGCCAGATCACCGATCTGCATGGTCTTGAGGTTTTTTGCCGCCTGATGGTTGCGAACCCCATCCCATCCCTCGACACCCTTCCTGACCTGATCGTCCCACGACCAGCTTCCCGGCTCGGTTTTGATCAGCCAGTATGCCATGGATCAGAATACCTTTTTGAACGGACGGATAATCACGGATTCGAAAAGACCTGCCTTGCCATAAGGGTCATTTGCCGCAAATTCCTCGGCCTCGGCCTGGTTATCAAACTCGATAATGAAGACCGAGCCATTCATGCCCTCAAGATCGGGATCAAGTGTGGGGCCTGCTGCAACGATCCTGTCGGCAAAACCGTCCTTGATATAGGCAAGATGCGCATCACGATTGACTTTGCGCACAGCAAGATGCCCCGGTTTGTCGACACAGCGAATGTAAAAATGCATGGCATCGTTTCCTGTCAAAATTGGTTTTGATACCGGTAAATTGACAGAACCTGCTCAAAGGCTCAAGCCGAACAAAAGCTGATAGCTTGGATGTGACCGGATTATTTTCCGGTTTCAAGCTCATCGCGAAATGGACGCTGCAACAATGCATTGATCGTGCTGCGCAGGTCCGCATCATGGTTGGCGACCTGATCCACAGCACTGCAGATTGGCATTTCAATACCATATTTTGCCGCAACCGCCGCAATTGACGCGGCTGTATGAACACCTTCGGTCACCGAACGTCGTTCGGCCAAAATGGCATCAGCCTTCTGCCCCTGCCCAAGGGCAAACCCGAAGGTGTAATTGCGCGACAACGTGCCGGTACATGTCAGCGTCAGATCGCCAAGTCCCGCCAGCCCCATCATGGTTTCAATCCGCCCCCCCATCGCCACCGCCAATCGCGACATTTCGGCAAGTCCACGGGTAATCAGGGCTGCGCGCGCATTATCGCCAAGCTCAAGCCCCGCGACAACGCCACTTGCAATTGCCAGAACGTTTTTGATAGCCCCCGCAACTTCAACACCAATAACATCGGTACTGAAATAGGGCCGGAATGCCGACGTCCCGATCAGTTCCACCAGATCCTTGCCCAGATTCCTGTCGGAACAGGCAAGTGTAATCGCCGCGGGCAGACCTTTGGCAACTTCCTGGGCAAATGTCGGGCCAGACAGAACCGCAACCGGAACATCGCCAAGCGTTTCGTTCACGACCTGCGCCATAAGCGCACCGGTCCCTTTTTCGATCCCTTTGGCGCAAATAACGGCAGGAAGCGTTTCGGGCCAATGGGGGGCAAGCTTTGACAAAGTGCTTCGAAGATGCTGTGCCGGTGTAACCAGAAGAACCGCGTTTGACTCTCGCAATCCATCAATCGCAATTGTCGCTCTTAATGCTTTCGGAAGCTTCACCCCAGGTAGATAAAGGTCATTTTCACCAGAATTGTCAATGCGTTCCGCCAGTGCACCGTCACGCAGCACAA
>Ga0098035_1001564_pt1 | contig 11012 bp, 9 predicted proteins | sample 3_EtaG_FD_75046 | JGI IMG/M metagenome (GOLD analysis project Ga0098035, IMG submission 75046) | Marine viral communities from the Subarctic Pacific Ocean - 3_ETSP_OMZ_AT15126 metaG | ecosystem: Environmental > Aquatic > Marine > Oceanic | place: Pacific Ocean | collected 2015-01-07
CCAAGGGACCGCGATGTTCCTTCGGGTAACCGTCAAGCACCAGTAATCGCGCCGTTTTGCCCGCCATGACCAGACTTATTCCTTATACAGGGCGCGTATCGCCGCCAATGGTGACCCGGCGCATAAACCGCCGGTACTGTACATAGTCGTTCATGGCATAATGCTGGGTGCAGCGGTTATCCCACATGGCGACGGATTTCTCCTGCCAGCGGAAGCGGCAAAAAAATTCGGGCTTGGTCGAGAACTCATAGAGATATTTCAGCAGTGGCGCACTTTCCGCATCCGTCATGCCCTTGATGCGGAGGGTGAACATCGGGTTGACGAAAATGCTCTTGCGGCCGGAAATTTCATGGGTCCGGATCAGCGGATGCTCGACCTCCACCTCCACCGCCTCGGAATATTTATACTTGAGGCTATGTTTGCCTTCATATTTCTCGCGCGTGTGGCGCGGATCAAAGGCAACGCGCGCCGAATGCACGGCAACCAACCCGTCAAGAAGTTCCTTCATGCCGTCCGAGAGGGCGTCATAGGCCGCCTCCATGCTGGCCCAGAGCGTATCACCGCCAACCGGCGGGATATCAATCCCGTAAAGCATAGTAATAATTGTCGGCTTTTCGAAGAAAGTGTTGTCCGTATGCCAGCCCGTTCCGAAGGATGCGCCCTCACCCGCGGGTTTCAGAACCTCGATCAGTTCTGGATGGGCGTTCGAGCCTTCGACGATAGGATGCACTTCCGGGGTGCCAAAGCGGCGGGCAAACTCAAGCTGGCCCTCCGGCGTGATCTCCTGATTACGGAAGAAGACGACATGGTTATCGACGAGCGCGTCATGGACATCCTGAAACTGCTCGTCAGACAGGGATTTGGATAGGTCGACACCGGCAATCTCCGCACCAATACAAGACGTTAGTGGTTCTACTTCAATTGTGCTGTATCCCATGGCAACCCCCGATTTTTCCGGATTTATTGAAAATGTCGATAGAAATTAGGTAAGTCATTCTTGTCATTCGAGATAGTACCAGTTTCACCCATTCATATCTACCAGATTGGGATGCGTCGGGTTACAGCAGGGCGGCAAGCCGCTGGATTCCCTCCTCTATCCGGTCCAGGGCGATGGAGGAAAAGCCAAGGCGGAAGTACCTCTGACCCGTTGCCGGCTCCATGAAGTGGATGGCGCCCGGTTCCAGCACCACACCCTGGTCGAGGGCGCGCTCCGCCAGGGCCTCGGCATCAAGTCCCTCCGGTCCCTTGACCCAGAAACTTGTCCCGCCGAACCGCGGTGCCCGCGTCATGCCCGGCATATGCGTGGTCAGCGCCGCCGCCATACGGTGCCAACGCTCGCCATAGGCTTTGTGAAGCTTGTGGATATAGGACAGGTGATAGCCCTGCGCGATAAACAAAGCCGTCGTACGCTGGTTATTGCTCGGCGCGTGACGGAGCATCAGACGCCGCAGGAAGCGCAGTTCCCGGATCAGACGTTCCGGCGCGACAATAAAGCCAAGCCTCAAGCCCGGAAACATGGATTTCGACAGGCTGCCGACATAGATTACCCGTCCGTCGCGATCCTCTGATTTGAGCGCGGAAACGGCATCGCCCATATAGTTGGTATCGCTCTCGAAATCATCCTCGATAATGAGCGAGCCCGTCACCGCCGCCGAGGTCAGGAGCGCCTTTCGACGCTCCGGCGAGAGGGTCACTGTTGTCGGATACTGGTGGCTCGGCGTGACATAGAGAATTTTCGACCTCGCAACATTGTCATCAATGTTAACCCCGTCCTCATCCACGCCAAGCGGTATCAGGGACACCCCGCGCCGGTCAAAGATATTGCGCGCGTCGGGATAGCCCGGGTCCTCTATCCCGACAGCCATTCCCTCCCGCATTAGCAGGGCCGCGATAAGATAGAGCGCGTTCTGCGCCCCGAGGGTGATCAGGATTTCCGTTTTATCCGCATATATACCCCTTTTGGGCAGCAGCTTTGAGCGGATCTCCGTAATCAGTTCCGGATCATCCGCCATCACGGCGTCATTCGCCCAGTCCCGCATGGCGAGCCGGCTCATCGCCTGACGGGAGCATTCCCGCCAGGCCGGCAAGGGAAACAGGCTCGCATCAGGCTGCCCATATACGAAGGGATAGGGATAGTCCTGCCAGTTCAGGGGCTTGACGATATTCCGCTGTCGCCCGAGGCGGCTGTCGAGCAGGCTTTCCCAATCAACTGCGCTGCCGCCTTCTTCCCTGTCCGGCGTCCTTTGCGGCAACGTTTCGGCGTTTGCGGCGATATCGCTGACGCGATAGCCTGAGCGAGGCACCGCGACAAGGAATTCCCCCTCCACCAGCTTGTCATAGACAATCATTACAGTGGTGCGCGAGATACCGAGGTCCTTTGCCAGCTTGCGACTCGACGGCATTTTCTCCCCGGCGGCCAACAGCCCATTCATAAGGGCGGCGATTATCTGCTCGCGCAACTGGTTCTGAACCGGTTTTTGCAGGTTTCGATCTATGGTAAAAAGCAACTTGCGGAACCCCGGCTAAAGGAAGATAAAGAACGCGATTTTACCCCATGATAGGAATATTTCCGACATGTTGTCATCGCCAAAGATCAGACCCGCCAGTGAAAAGGATTGCCCGGAAATGACCGAGGTTGCCCTGACGGCCAAGGCTTTTTGGGGATATTCCGACGAATTCATGCGCGCCTGCGAGGCTGTTCTGACCGTCACGCCGCGGATGATTACCGACTGGGACAGCGGTGTGATTGAGAGAAAAGGCCATATCGCAGGATTCTATCTCGCCTCATATGCACCAGAGGAGGCTGAACTTCAGCTTCTCTATGTTTCCCCGCTGCATATGGGGAAAGGATACGGACGGGCCCTGCTCTCCCACGCGGTCCAGAAAGCGACAGGCCTTGGCTTCGGCCATCTCAGGATCGAGGCAGATCCCAACGCAGTCGGATTTTACCGCAGGATGGGGGCAAAGCAGATCGGCTGGTGCCGGTCAGAAGTCGAGGATGCGCGCGAGCTTCCCCTCCTGAGCCTGCCCCTCAAGCCAATCAGATAATCTCGAAATAACGCTGCAATTCCCAGTCCGTAATGGCTTTGCGGAACTCCCGCTCCTCCCATTCGCGGGTCACGGCGTAATGATCGACGAAGGCATCACCAAAGAGCTCGCGCGCCGCCGTGGACTGTTTCAGCTTCTGCGTCGCATCCCAGAGGGTTTTGGGCAACGTAAGATCGTCCGGAAATTCCTGCTCATAGGCATTACCGACGACCGCCGCCGTTGGCTCGATCTTGTTCTCGATCCCCCAGAGACCGGACCCAAGCGCCGCCGCAATGGCGATATGCGGATTGATATCCGCCGCGGCGATCCGGTATTCCACACGCTGGGATTTTTCCGATCCGGGAATCACTCGCAGGGCCGTCGTGCGGTTCTCAATGCCCCAGCTTGCCTCCGTCGGTGCCCAGAAACCGGGAATCATCCGCGTATAACTGTTAATCGTGGGCGCGATCATGGCGAGAAGCTCCGGCATCAGCTTCTGTTGGCCGCCGATGAAATGGCGCATGGTCTCGCTGAAATTACCTTCCTTGCTCTCGTCAAAGAAGAGCCCCTTGCCGTTCTTGTCCTGAAGCGAGAGATGAATATGTCCGCTCTGGCCCGGATAATCCGGCGACCATTTCGCCATGAAGGTGGCCATCAGGTCATTCTTTTGCGCCAGAATCTTGGTGAAGGTCTTAAACAATGCTCCCTTGTCGGCCGCCTTCAATACCTCGTCATAGGCGAGCGCCGCTTCCAGCACGCCGGGTCCGGTTTCGGTATGGAGACCTTCAATCGGAATGTCCATTGTCTGGCAGAGTGAGAGAAGCTGCTCGTAAAAATCATGCTCGACAGAGGCGCGCAGCATGGAATACCCGAAAAAGCCGGGCGTGAAATTGGTAAGGTCGCGATAGTTCTTCTCGCGTACCGAATGCGGGGTCTCCCGGAAGAGGAAAAACTCATACTCGCAGGCAGCGGTTGCCTTGATCCCCATATCCGCCGCCCGCTTAATCACCCGCTTGAGGGTCTGGCGCGGGCAGACATGGGCGGCGCGGTCGCCGAATTCAAGCTGGAAAAACAGCATATTATCTTCTAGCGGCAATTCCCGGCAGCTATCGATGATCGGCACCACCTTGGCGTCGGCGTAACCGTTCGACCAACCGGTATAGCTGTCGCTGTCGTAGAGCTGGTCATTGACGTCCCAGCCGAGCACCACATCGCAAAAGCCGAACCCGGTTTCAAGAATGCTGAAGAATTTGTCTTTGCTGAGATACTTGCCGCGCAGAACGCCGTCGATGTCGAAGACGCCCACCTTGACGAACTCAAGGTCACGATCTTCAATGATGCTGCGGGCGTCAGTGACTGTTTTTACGTAACGCGCGTCCATATATTCTCCCTTCCAGATGCGCCGACTGCCAGCCTACTCTAACGGTCCAAAATCTCAAGCGCCTGTTGATGAAGTTCTTTCGTTGCTGCGGCAACAATTGAGCCGTCCGAATTAAGGTTCGGTCGGTTGCCCGACCAGTCCGTAATCACGCCGCCCGCCTCCTCGATCACCGGGACGAGGGCCATATAGTCATAGGACTGCAAACCGGTTTCCACCGCAAGATCCGCCCAGCCGGACGCCACCATCGCATAGATATAGCAATCGCCGCCGTATCGGCGAAGGCGTGTCTTCTGGCTCAAGGCCTGAAATTTCTCACGGTTCTCAGGTGAAAAATACTCGACGGAGGTGGTCATCAGGATGGCTTCCTCAAGGGACCGGCAGCCGCTGGTCCGGCATGGTTTGCCGTTGAAGAAGCAGCCCTCTCCCCTGACGCCGATCCAGAACTCGTCAAGTTCGGGCATGGAAATCGCCCCGATCTGGGAGTTCTTGTCCCGCGTATAGGCCAGCAGCGTGCCATAGAGAGGTAAACCGGAAATAAAGCTTTTGGTGCCGTCGATCGGGTCCACCACCCAGATTTCAGATAGTTCCTTGCCCTCGAATCCATGTTCCTCACCGAGAATGCCATGACCCGGATAACGCTCCGTGATCATTTCGCGCAGCCGCGTCTCGCATTCCCTGTCAGCGATGGTGACCGGGGACTTATCCATTTTCTGGATAACATCGATGGGTTTGCGAAAATAGGACCGGGTAACGGATGCCGCGGTCCTGGCCAACGAACAGGTAAATTCCGTTAAATCGGCGAGTTCGCCTTTAACGGGGGCTGTCATAACAACGGTTTTGGACATAGGTTCACGGATCGCCTGTGAATTCGGATGCTCCTACATAGCAGCAGAGGCGGCACAACTCCACATTTAATCCATCCAATTTACGGTGAAATCAACAAATTCCAAAAAATTATGCGGGCGCGCCATACTCTGCGAGAGCTTCCGCCAACCAGGCCCCGACATAACGGCTGAAGGAACTGCGGACGTAAATATGGAACGCATCGTCTTCCACCTGCTCGACAATGGCCTGCGATTTTGCGATCAAGGTCTGGACGCAATCACCGGGCGCGAAGACCCGAGGATGAAAATCAAACTCCGAGCTTTTCATCAGTACATGATGACCATGCGGGCCCGACAGCTCAAATATCGTTCGGTTGGCGCTAACGTCGTTGATTGCGACATGCTGACCTGTGAGCGCGTTTTCAAGCCTATGCACGAGTGCGTCCGCTTCCCCCTCACCGATCAGCAGCCACTCATCCGGCGACAACCAGAGCGCCTTATGGCCTTTCCCTGTCGCAACCTTTTTGGGCGTTACGGGCAAATCGATACCGGTCGCAGTCTTCACTGCCGTCATGAAGGACGACTCATCGGGGATCCCGCGTAAATTCACCTGTGCTCGCGGAGAAAGCTCCGTAAGCCCTGCGGGAAAATCTCTCGCAATCGCGGCGGCGGGGGTTATCCAGGGGCTATTTTCAGCCATTCAAGCGCTCCCCTTCCTTGTCATAGAACACCGGATCGACAATTTCTGCCGTCACGGTTTTGCCTTCCAGCGGGGCGAAAATATTCTGGCCCTTCCTGTCATGGCCACCCTTGACGAGCGCCAGCGCGATGGAGCGTCCAAGCGTGGCGCTGTAATAACTCGATGTCACATGACCCGCCATCGGCATGGGTTTCGGCGCGTGCGGATCGAAGACAAGCTGCGCCCCTTCGGGCAGGACGTCATCCGGCTTATCGGTCAGGAGCCCGACAAGCTGCTTGCGGTCCTTGCGGGCGGTATCCGTCCGCGTGAAGGATCGCTTGCCGATAAAGTCCGGCTTTACCTTGGAGACAATCCAGTCCATCCCCAGGTCCTGCGGAGTGGTGGTGCCATCCGTCTCCTGCCCGACAATGATGAAGCCTTTCTCGGCCCGCAGGATATGCATACTTTCCGTGCCGTAGGGCGTGATATCAAATTCCGCGCCTGCCGCCATGACCGCCTCCCACAGCGCCTGGCCGCATGTCCAGGGCACGTTGATCTCGTAGGTGAGCTCGCCCGTGAAGCTGATGCGGAAAACCCGCGCCTTCAGCCCGGCAACAGTGCCTTCCTTAAAGGAGAGAAAGGGAAAGTTCTCGTGGGAAATATCCATCTCCGGCGCGAGCTTTTTGAGCACTGCCCCCGCCTTCGGCCCGGCAATGGAAACCGTTGCCCATTGCTCAGTGACCGAGGTGCAATAGACTTTCAAGTCCATCCATTCGGTCTGCAGATACTCCTCCAGCCAGTCGAGCACGCCGGCCGCCCCGCCCGTGGTGGTCGTCATCAGGAAGCGATCCTCGGCCAGCCGCGCCGTGGTGCCGTCGTCAAAGACCATGCCGTCCTCATGGCACATCAGGCCATAGCGCACCCGCCCGACGCCAAGCTTGAGCCAGGCATTCGTATAAATTCGGTTTAGGAACTCCGCCGCGTCCGGCCCGCGAATATCGATTTTCCCCAAGGTGGACGCATCGAGAACCCCGACACCGTTCCGAACGGCGAGACATTCCCGGCTTAAAGCCTCCTGCATGGTCTCGCCTGCTTTCGGGAAGTACCAGGGGCGCTTCCATTGCCCGACATTCTCGAACAGGGCGCCATTATTCACATGCCAGTCATGGATACTGGTGGCCCTAACCGGGTCGGACCAGTCGCCAAGATTGCGCCCGGCCAGTGCGCCATAGGAAACCGGTGTGTAAGGTGGACGGAACGTTGTCGTGCCGACCTTGGGGATCGGCTTTTCCAGAATACCGGAGAGAATGGCCAGTGCGTTGATATTGGACGTCTTCCCCTGATCCGTGCCGAATCCGGTCAGGGTATAGCGTTTGATATGCTCAACCGATTCAAAGCCTTCGCGCACGGCTAGCTCGATATCCGCCGCCGTCGTATCATTTTGCAGATCGACGAAATGCTTTGCCATCCCTTCCCCGATCGGGCGCGATCCGGGCACGACCCAAAAGGGTTCAATTTCGCCAGCATCAGGTTCATCGATTTCCGGCGCGGCGGGTTTGCGTTTCGGGGTGAAACCGGTCGCGCGCGCCGCATCGGCCCCCGCCTTATATCCACCCGCGAGGCAGTCTTTTAAGGAGAACTGACCGGCGAGTGCGCCGGCCACCTGCTGCGCCTGCCGGGGCGTGCCGGGAAGGAAGCAGGCCTTCGCCTCATCATAATGAAGCTGGCCTTGCGACTGGCTGAACAGATGGACAACCGGGCTCCAACCGCCCGACATGGCGACAAGATCGCAGTCGATCGAGCGAGCCGCGGAAGTATAGACCTTCGCGCCCTTCTGGATTTTACGCACCTCGACGCTCTCAACCCGTTTGCCGCCGGACGTGCCGGTGATTGCGTACCCCGCCAGTATCTCGATATCGAGAGCGCGGGCCGCATCGACAAGCTCCCCGTTCACCTCATGCCGACAATCAACTATCGCAACAACATCGCCGCCCGCGGCCTGCAGATCAATCGCCGCCTCATAAGCCGCGTCGTTATTGGTGAACAGGACCATCTTCTTTCCCGGCAGCACGCCATAGCGGTTCGCATAGGTCTGCACCGCCCCCGCCAGCATAATGCCCGGCCGATCGTTGTCAGCAAAGACGAGCGGGCGTTCATGGGCCCCGGTGGCAAGCACCACCTGTCCCGCGCGGACATGCCAGACCCGCTGCCGCACCTTACCGACACGCTCAGCCGCAGGCAGATGATCGGTTTTCTGCTCCAGCACGCAGAGATAGTTATGATCATAATAGCCGAAGGTGGTCGAGCGCCGCAGCAAGGTGACATCGGGCATGGCCTCCAGTTCCGCCACCATATCGGCGATCCAGGCGGACTCATCCTTGCCGCCGATCTGCCGTTTTGTCGAAAGTAGGCTCCCGCCGAACTCACTCTGTTCATCGACCAGCAGGACCCGCGCGCCGGACCGACCTGCCGCCAGCGCCGCCATCAGGCCCGCCGGACCGCCGCCAACCACCATCACCTCTACATGCAGATGCATATGATCATAAATATCCGGATCACTCGTTGTCGGCGCCCTGCCCCAACCGGCAGCACGCCGGATAACCGGTTCATAGAGCTTCATCCAGAGAGACCGCGGCCACATAAAGGTCTTGTTATAGAAGCCCGCCGTCATGATCTTGGCAAACAGGCCGTTGATCGCACTGATATCAAACTCGACATTCGGCCAGACATTGACGCTGGAGGCCGTCAGCCCCTCATAGAGCGAAATCTGCGTCGCGCGGATATTGGGCTCGGTCGTCGCCCCTTCTCCAAGCTGGACCATGGAATTGGGCTCTTCCGCCCCGGCGGCAACGATGCCGCGCGGCCGGTGATACTTGAAGCTGCGCCCCAGAAGATGCACCCCATTCGCCAGCAGGGCCGAGGCAAGTGTGTCGCCTTCATAGCCGATGTAGCTTTGGCCGTTGAAGGTGAAATTTACTGCCTTTCTGCGGTAGATGCGGCCGCCGGACGTTGTGCGGAAATGTTGCGTCATTTGGCGCCTCCCGCAGGTTTGGGCAGCTTCGGTGGTTTCTCGCCCATCTTGTAGGAGCCGACAATCTCATGAGTAACCGTATTGCGGATCACGTTGAACCAGCGGCGACAGCCATGGCTGTGAAGCCAACGCTCCGCGAAGTAGCCTTTCGTATTGGTCCGCATGAAAAGAAACTCCGCCCATTTGGCATCGTCAAGTTTGGCGGGATCCTCGGGTCGGGCGATATGCGCCTCTCCGCCATAGCGGAATTCCGTTTCATGCCGTTTGCCGCACCAGGGGCAGTCGATATTAAGCATTCTTCCCCTCCTAATGGGCGACGCCGGCGGCGCCATGTTCATCGATAAGGGCACCGCTCTCGAACCGTGCGAGGCTGAAGGGCGCGTTCAAGGGATGCGGCGCGTCGTTTGCGAGCGTATGGGCGAAGCACCAGCCTGATCCCGGCGTGGCCTTGAACCCGCCCGTGCCCCAGCCGCAGTTGAAATAGAGGCCTTCCACCGACGTACCGGACAGGATCGGCGAGGCATCGGGGCAGGTATCGACGATGCCGCCCCAAGTCCGCATCATCCGCACCCGGCTGAATATCGGGAAAAGTTCCAGGCAGGCCCCTAGCTGGTGCTCGATCACATGGAAGCTGCCCCGCTGGGCGTAGGAATTAAAGCTGTCGATCCCGGCGCCCATGACCAGTTCCCCCTTGTCTGACTGGCTGACATAGACATGCACCGCGCCCGACATGACAACACAATCAATCACCGGCTTGATCGGTTCGGAGACAAGCGCCTGCAACGGATGGCTGGTGACCGGCAGGCGGATGCCCGCCATCTCCGCGATGACGGAACTGTGGCCCGCCGCGACCACGCCGATTTTCTTGGCCGCAATATCGCCGCGCGTCGTCTCGACGCCGGTGACCTTGCCGCCTTCCCGCTTGATGCCCGTCACTTCGCAATTCTGGATGATATCGACACCCAGCGCGTCGGCCGCGCGGGCATAGCCCCAGGCGACACTGTCATGGCGGGCAACACCGCCCCGCCGTTGCAAGGTTGCGCCGAGAACCGGATGCCGTGCGGATTTGGAGATATTGATGATCGGACAGAAGTCCTTGACCCTCTCCGCATCCAGCCATTCCGCGTCGACGCCATTAAGGCGGTTGGCATTGACCCGGCGCACCCCTTCACGCACATCGCCGAGGCTATGGGCGAGATTGAGGACGCCGCGCTGGCTCAGCATCACATTGTAGTTGATGTCCTGCGACAGCCCTTCCCAGAGCTGGAGCGATTTCTCATAGATCGCCGCGCTTTCATCCCAGAGGTAGTTGGACCGGACAATGGTCGTATTACGCGCCGTATTGCCGCCACCGAGCCAGCCTTTCTCCAACACGGCGATATTGCGCACGCCATGTTCCTTCGCGAGGTAATAGGCGGTGGCGAGGCCATGCCCGCCGCCGCCGATGATGATCACGTCATAGGTGGCTTTTGGCTCCGGACTGCGCCATTGCTTCGGCCAGTTTTTATGGCCTGTCAGCGCATTACGCGCGATCGTGAAGATCGAATATTTGACCATGAAAATTCCTCACTCCGTCCGGACACAGGGGACCTTGCCATCTTAGCGCCACCGGCAACCGTCGCAAATGGTCATTTACTAGAAAATTAGCGACATCCACATGACCCGCCTTCCCCGCTCCGCATGTTGAAGAATAAGTGTCGTTTTATGAATAGCCACCGGCCGGTTGTCCCGCCACTCTGACCGAAACGGCCGGAAAACCAGAGAATACCGGCCCTTCAGGGGGAGAACAGAGCACAATGACCGACCAACACACGAATCCCAAAAGCGATATCGACATTGCGCAGGCCGCCTCCATGAAGCGGATCGCCGAGGTGGCGACGGAAAGTCTCGGGATTGACGCGGACAATCTGGAGCCTTACGGCCATTACAAGGCGAAGCTCTCCCTCGACTATATCAACAGCTTAAAAGACAAGCCGGACGGCAAGCTGATCCTGGTGACTGCCATGACCCCGACCCCGGCCGGCGAAGGCAAGACGACCACCACCGTCGGCTTGGGGGATGGGCTGAACC
>Ga0098035_1001566_pt1 | contig 10998 bp, 9 predicted proteins | sample 3_EtaG_FD_75046 | JGI IMG/M metagenome (GOLD analysis project Ga0098035, IMG submission 75046) | Marine viral communities from the Subarctic Pacific Ocean - 3_ETSP_OMZ_AT15126 metaG | ecosystem: Environmental > Aquatic > Marine > Oceanic | place: Pacific Ocean | collected 2015-01-07
AATACGGATTTTACTGTAGGAGATACAGTAATAACCGATGGTGTCATTACTGACTCTACTGGATTATCAATAGCTGCTGCTGTTGATCTTGGCTCTAATACATTTACCACTACAGGACTCATTTCTGGTGGTTCATTAGATATAGATAACGTACTTATTAATGGCACTACTATTGGACATACTGATGATACTGACCTTTTGACTGTTGCTAATGCTGCATTAACTCTTAAAGGAACTTTGACAGTAGGTGTGGACGATGCTGGACATGATGTCATATTTTATGGTAATGCGGCATCTGCAAACGTAACATGGGATACATCAGCAGATGATTTAATATTTAATGGGGCAGCAGGATTAATTGTACCTGATGGACAATTAACCCTTGGTAGTACAGCAGTTACTTCTACAGCTGCTGAATTAAACTTACTTGACAATGTATCTGGTCTTGTACAAGCTGATCTCACTAAATTAGCGGCAATAGATGCTACAGCCGCAGAAGTAGATACTTTAGATGCTCTTTCTAGAGGCAGTATCATATACGGTAACAATAGTGGGGCTACTACTGTACTTACCAAAGGTACTGCTGACCAAATATTAACATCTGACGGTACAGATATAGCTTGGCAAGATGCAGCAGGTGGTGGAGGAGGAACTACGACATTAACCGTAGCAAGCGGGAAAACTATTGAACCGGGAATGGCAGTAGGAATAAATGCGGCTGGAGAAGCAATACCATTTGATCAAGGCAGCGGAGATTATACAGGAATGACTCCGTATAAACCAGATGCAACTAAGTCTGTAAGATATATGCAAGTTAGTTACGATACAGAAACTGATATACATATAGCCGTATATACTAAAGCATCTCATGCGAATGTTTTAGAGAATGGTATGTACGCAGCACCATTTACAGTAGATGCTGATGATAATATAACTTTTGGTACAGAACTACAGATAACTACTAACGAATGTATATATGGTAAATATACTGTGGAATATTGTACAACAAGGCAGCAATTTGTATTGATATATCTTAGGGGCAATGGTGCGGCTGCTCCACAAGGTATTAGAGGATATTTATTGAAACCTGTAGCTGGTACACCCAATACTATAGTAAAAAGTACTTATTTTGATGTAATTTCCTCAACAAGTATCGGATCATATCTTCCAGATATATGGGATTCAAGTAGCAGTTCAGACCATAGAATGGTTGTAACGTATATTGGATCAAATTATTATGTAATGTGCAGAGTACTAGATTTAAATTCAGCTTGGGATGAAGGTAATGGAAATTCCCACGGTGTAACCGTAGGTTCTCAAGTTACTATGTTTGGTTACTCTCAAAGTCACCCCAGTACTGGTGATTGGACTAGATCAACTAAAACTACGGGTTCAAGCCCTACAGGTGGTAAACAACAAATTCTATTGGGTGCTTACGCATGGGGTTTTGATATAGGGACTAGTGGAACTTCAATAAATAATATTGATAGAAATACCAGACACCCAGCTTCTGGAAGAGAAAATGATACTATGTATGCGGGAACTGCTGGTGAAGTTCATGCACTATATAAACACAATAATTCTTTCTATTTAGTACGTGCTTATATAGGCACTAGTAATATCGTGGCTGTGGATAGTACCTATTCACATTATGACAGCAATGCGGTACTAGGAAATTACCCACAGAATTTTAGACTCGTATGGACTAATACAACAGATAAGATTGTAGCAGTACAACATAGAGGTAGTCAGTCACAATCGTATGTGCCGGGAACTTCGGAATGGCACTACCGAGGGATGGGGTATAAACAATATACTTTAGAGTCTGATAATACATATACTTCTGATGAATCAACACTAGGACAAGGTCAAGTAAAGGTTAATTATCTTATAGCTAATGGCTACTTTGTTGGATCTGCTTCAACTAATAGGGATTTAGGTGTTTGTTATAATCCTGATAGGAGTAGAGCTGTTATAGCCTCTAGCCATTCTGCCTATACATCGGATCAACCAATAGGAAATTTAGGTCTTAACTACCGTTCTCCGGGTTCCGGTATTTGGATGATAAAAATCCAATCTGGTGAATTGAATGATGAGAGAGGAACTGTTCCTCCATTTATAGGCTTTGGAGCAGATGCCAGTAATGTAACTGCGGGTAATACTGTCACAGTTACTGTTACGGGAGGAGTTAATGAACAACTAACAGGTTTATCGGTTGGGGCAGACTATTTTTTGGATAGTTTTGGAACACTCAATCCATATTATCCCTTACCCGTTACTGACATTAACATACTTGCGGGCAAAGCAATAGCAACCAATAAGTTATTGGTATATGGTACTCATGCTCCAGTAAACATGTATGGTGGCATACAATAATATATTTTAAGAAGGAGAACAGATGCAAACATTAGTCGATAAAACTACAAACGTATCATATCTTGTATTTAATGATGATAGAACTATGACTATTAGTGAAACAGGAACAGTAGTCAATGCTACATCATCCGATAAATATGAAGATATAGGGGAGTGTATACTACCCACATTTACTTCTAGTAATACAACTAAATATACGGGGGTAACAGAACCCGTAGATTGGATAGGAATTAAATATAAATTTGACGGTTCATCTTGGACAAAGAATACAGACTATAAAATGGTTTGCCATCTTTGTATCAACAATGATAAAGGTATCTTTGAACATGACTATGACGCAACCACATGTTCTGAATGTGGGGAAAGCTTATAAATAAATATACGGTAGTTTGATAGTATAATATATAGAAGGACATTTTCGTCCCCCAAGTTAAGATAAAGAACAGGAGGAATTTAAGTATGACAACAATGACAGAAGGTGATGTACAAACAGATTTGAATGCGGTTAATGATCAGCTAACAACATTAGTTGACGAACTCAATAAGATAAATGCTGCTAGAGAACAGTTAGTAACACAAATACAAAATCTAAATGGGGTAGCGATGTATCTTCGTGGTAAACTTCCTAGTGATGAGGAAGGTACAGTAGATGATACGACTAATTCAACAGAGAGGTCAGTTGAATATCCCTCTGATTAATAGGAGGTCTTAGTGGCAACTGGTTGGGAATTCACTAAAATATTTAATTGGGATGGGGTAGGAACTGCGTCTGGTGATTATACGGATGTGACTTTGGAGGCACAATCTCCAGCAGGCACATCCTTCACTATTTTTAATACCGCAGCACACTACCTTTATTTAGGTCATTCTGAAAAATTTGATATGGCAGTATTTGATTTGGATTCTACAGGTAGTTTAGGAGCATTAACATGGCAATATTATAGTACTACAGCTTCTGAGTGGGTTACTTTTGTTCCGGGATCAGGAAGGTTCCAAGTTGATCCAGATGATTCGGAAGGAAGTCAATACAGCTTTGCTCAAGATGGAATTGAAATGTTTCCTATAAATTTATTGACAGGATGGGGCGCAACCACAATTAATACTATTAGCAGTTATTGGATACGAGTTACTGCTGCAACTGTTGCAAATGCCCCAACCGTTAAACGCATACAAATGAGAGCATATAACTCCTATTGTTCAACTAATGAGGTATTTAGACTCTTACAATTAAATAATGTTTTGGGAGGAACTGATTTTTCTACATCATCTATTCCTTCTAAAGCATCTGTTGAAGATTATATAAATGAAGCACAATCATATATTGATATGAATACTCGTAAGTCATGGCGACCCAATTATATTGCAGAAGAATATCATGAGTTTAATTTAAATGGGTTTAAATTAGATCGTCCTGATCCCTATAAAATTATAAGTACTGATATTTGGTCAGGTAGTGGTTGGGAGGCAAAAAGACAGGGACGAAGTAAAGATTATTTCTTAGTGCCATCTACAGGGATGGTTCAATTCTCTCGTTATTTCTTATTGCCCGCAAGGTTCACATCTTACAATGCTCCCGTTTGGAGGTGGGGTGGAGGTGAATTTACAATGCCTATTAAAGCAGAGTATTTATGTGGAAAGGATTTAAATACGGATGTTAGAGAAGCAGGCATAGTTGAAGATGTTTGTAAGAAAATGGCAGCTATAGAAGTTATGCGAACAGCAGACTTTGGCAATGTTGCTGTAAGTGGTATGGATAGAGTAATGCAATCAGAAAGAATTAATCAATGGCAAATGGAAATAGAAGACCGATTGGATTTCCTAAAAGCTTTTGAAGCCTTTTAAGGAGTTGTTATGCCAACTGAACCACTACCGATTAACGAGTTTTTAGCTGATATAGAGGGACAATGGACGTATAGTAACGTTTCAGGATCGTCTTCAAAACCCGCTTTTATTGAAGTCACGGGAAGCGGAGAACCTATGAGATTTGATTTAAATGTTAATGATCATTTTATAGGAAGAGCGGAAACTCCTGCGATGGAAGAATATCCCATAGCAAATTGGATTTATGGGAATAGATCATATAATATCGATTTAGAATTATACACATTAAATAGCCGACAAAGATTATATGATTTAATGAGAGAGTTAAGGCGTATTTGTCACTCTAGAAAACACTCCTTAACTAACTTTCAAAGACTACAATTTAACAGTTTTAACGAACAAACTACTGAACAAGCACGGGTTTGGTCAGGGACGGCTTCAATACAATTAGTAAATAACGCAATATTATTAGAAACTTAGGGTAATTCTAGTATAATAATATATACATAATCATTGGGAGGGTACAAATATGGCAATTTATCGAGCAGATCAAGCGGTTGTGACGTTTGCCGCTGAAGCTGGACAAGGCGGTTATCCTGAAGGTGCTACCTTTGCTAATCCAGTAAATGGAAGTACTATAGACGGGGCAATAAATCCGGGCGATAGAACGGTAACAGTTGATTCTGATTCCATGCCTACTACAGGTAATAGTGCAGTTTTTATTGTTGTTGGAAATAGCGATGTTTCTACAGCCGCAAATGCCCCTAAAGGCCCAAAAGAAGTACGAAAAATTGTAGCTGGTCTTGGCACTACATCTTTAACTGTGGATACTCCATTTGGATTTGCTCATAGTGATGGAGCAGCTTGCGCTTATCTTACTGCCCAAAATGACGGAACCGCAGACGCTGTTGTAGCAGATGCAGGAACTGCCGCCACTACAGGAAAATATATTACTCAATTACCCGGTGTTTATGACGCTGTTGATGTACCTGACCCTGAACAAGCCTTTGAACCTAGATATATCCTTGGTGGATTAACCAACCGTAACTTTTATGAGATGTATAAAGGTCAGGAAACATTATCAGGATCAATTGGTAGTATGGTATTACTAAATGGATTCCCATTAAGGTTTCCTATTGGATCAGTTCAAACATTGCCTGTACATAATCAGACATTGGCTGGTGCAGCAGGAGGTAATCAAGTTGGTTGGGGTACTTCTAATGTAGGAGGGGCATGGGTAATCAATGGAGCCACTAAAAAAGGAGATGTATTTGTTCGTTTAGATGCTAGTGGTACTAAAGCTTTACCTATGGGTACGTATCTTGTTTTTGGATTTGCTTCTGGTGCTACTCAATCCGCAATTCAAGGAATTTGTGATGGGGGATTTGATCAATTTACATCAACTACTACATATGAAATACGACAGGTGGTATCTAACCACACGAATGCTTCTGATTATTCCGTACAGTTAAATGCTCCCTTACATTTCGCTCATGACGATAATGAAAAAGTTGCTTCTGTTAGTGATGCCTTAGACGAAACTGATATAGCTACTGATGGTGCATTTATACATAAAATACAGGAGACTACTTCCTTAGACTCAATGACATGGAACGTTGCAATTCCTGATTCTGACGGCACAAACATATGGCAAAGACGTTATGTTGGTGGAAAGGTAGGCAGTCTATCATTAAGTGCTGAAGAAGGTGGACTATTAACAGCTGGTTGGGATGGGGTACAATTTATAGATATGGTACACAATGTTAAAACTCATTTTAGTTTAGCTACAACACAAAAAATGATGCCTAGATATACAGCTATGCATGAAATATTATCAACTAATGTTGGACGACAGGTACAAACTGTTGGTAGTGATGCTGTTACATACGCTCGTCCAAATACCGCTCCATACTATTTTTCTAATGGAAGTGTTCAATTATATGGAGCAACTGGAGATCAAACAATGGCGAGAATAAGAAGCTTTGCGTTAAATGTTTCTAATGGTGAGGAAGCTAGATATTACATTCGTACTCAACATGAAGGGCGGAGATCACCATTTGAGATTTTTGAAGGTAATAGAGAATATACTATGTCTGCTACTATAGCAACTCCAGATTCTGCTGATCAAGGGGCTGTAAATAGTGAAACTGGATCAGTTGATCTTTGGAGAGAATTACTATTAGCTGGAGATTATCGAGGTACTGCTGCACAAGGAATGCGAGGTTTTGGAGTACGGTTAACCTTTACAAGAGATGATGCTGGAAGTGGGGATTATATTAGGATAGTTATACCAAATGATGGTACAGCTACTGAGGGAAGTAATGAACAAGGAGCATTTATACGATCTGCTCCGCATAATATAGGATCAGATAATCCAATTCAAGCAGATGCGGATATACAATTTAGAAGTATGAAAGTAGAAATTAAGGACGGAGAACCAATGTATCCGTAACAAAGGAGGAGCGATGGCAACGAAGAAAAGTCAAGCATTCGATTTTAATAATTATGTAATAGGAAGAGAGACAGAGACAAAAACATTATCAATACCAGATACAGGAGAATCTTTTGATGTTTCAATTAAACCCTTATCTTGGGCAAAGCGTAATCAATTCATCTCTAGGAATCTTCAATTGGGAACTGATGGGACAAGTGGATTTAATGCAGATGGATATGTACGAGACTGTTTAAAAGAAATGATAACAGAAGCCCCGTGGGGTAGAACAACGGAAGCTTTTTTATTATCTATTGATGATCGTCTTGGCGGAGCCTTAGAAACTTTAGTACCTAAAGCGTTTGATGCTGAATCGGAAAATTCGACTTCAGTAGATGAAATAGACGAAATAAAAAAAGAGCCATCGTCTACATAAGAGGAGTTGCTACCCCAACTTCAACTATGGAGGCGATATCTTTTAACTATTGGATTTTAATAATAAAGATGTTAAAGGAAGGGATTCCTTGGGAATTACTCAAGGATGCTTCGTATGAAGATATGATTCAAATGTTAGGGATCGTATCTGCATTTAGACAACTTGAGGATGATGAACAACGTAGACAAAATGCACAACAATCTATGCGTTTTTAGAGGTTTAATATGGCAGATGGACGACAAATATTAGAAATAGTAATGGGTGGCAGTTCCGCAGCACAAGGCGGTGGCATCGAGGGTAGCAGTAGCCCAAATAAATCAGAGAATGCTTTATCTACAATGGCAAAGAAATTAGGTTTGTCTAGTGAAAATGAAAAAGATACTGCCGAAGGTACTAAAGGTATGGCAAAAAAGTTTGATGGTTTTATTAAAAATCAACTTGGTATTTCTTTTAACCTTGCAAACATTCTAAAACAATCACAAATATTCACAAGCTTTGTCGGTACTATCTTCCAGTTAATGGGAGCATTAGTTGACGTTATTCTTGCTCCCTTTTTACCAATATTAATTCCAGTTATAACTAAAGTTGCTAGTTGGATACCCGCAATTGGTAACGCTTCACAATGGGTGGCAGATAAATTGGTTGAGGCTTTTGCTTGGGCTGGAAAAAAATGGGAAGAGTTTTCGGCGTGGTGGAGTGAGGTTAACGGCTTTCTAACACCCGTAAGAAATGTTGTGAATAGTATTTGGGATGAGGTTACAGAGTGGGCAAGCGATATATCGTTAAGTAATATTGCTATAACTATTACTCGTATATGGGAAATTGCGGGGGACAGAATTAAAGGGTTTTTAGATGATATATGGACGAATTTTAAAGGTTGGGCTGACGATGTAAAGAAAAGTGTTGATGATGTACCGGGAACCGTATGGACAAAACTTGGAAGAGGTTTGTTATGGTTAGTAAAAGGGGTTGCTAGATTATTAGATAATATGGTAAAAGGCATTTTAGGAGCCTTACCGTTAGGTGCTATATGGAAATTACTATATTCATTTGGTAAGACTGTATTTAAATTCTTTGGTGGTATAGGGCTTATGTTAGCTAAACTATTTCTGAGAGCTGGAAAGTGGATTATTACCGAAGGAGTTGGATGGTTAATGGGGAAAATTACAGGCTTATTAGGTAAAGTATTAAACCCTATTTGGGACTTGGCAAAAGCAGTTGGATCGAAAATACCATTTGTTGGGAAGGCATTTAAAAATTTAGATAATTTACCATTGATGGGCAAGGCATTAAAACGAGTTCCTGTAATTGGTACAGTTGCTCAGTTAGGTTTTGGAGCATTAGAGACCTATCAAGCAACAAAAAAATATGGTTGGCAAGCAGGGTTGGCATTTGGGGGAAAGAACCTAGCTGCTGCCGGGGCGGGTTTCGGTGATTTAGTAATGCCCGGTGCGGGTACAGTAGCTGCCGCTGGAATAGATATTGGTGGAACAATCGCTCTAACCAAGTACTATGACGGTAAATTAGCTGAAAAAGAAGCTCAGAAGCAAACGAACTTAACAGTTAATTTACAAACTACTGAAGGGTATGATATACAATCTAAACATTTTGCAGGGCTAAGTTCTAACGCTGAAGTTAACGACAATATGGAATTTGATCTTGCGGCACATAAGGGGTAATAATGGCAGTAGAAGTATTTTTAAGAAATTGTCAACACTCAGTATTAAAGAGTACTAGTGTTGCTTCTGATGCTACAAAAATTGGTTATGCATTGAAGTGTGATCAACTTTCAATAACTTATGCAAAAACACCAATACAAGTTCCTATTCCTCAAAATGATCCCCAACTTATTGACTTAGGTATTTATAGACCGTCTTTAAGTTTAAGTGGTTTAATTGAGACGGTGGGAGGAAACGCTAGTAATTCAATTACGGGTTTTGAAGGGTTAGCCTCTATTGAAATGTTACGAACAACAGGAAGAGGTTCCCATGCTCAAGCAAAAACATATTATTTTCCCACAAAAAATAAACTAGAAGATTTTTGTTCAGGACAGGTGTTTACCAAAGCCACACCTTTAGAAGTAGAAATGGGAGATGCTTCGTTTCCTGTTTATGCTAGTTCTACTCAATCAACAGGTGGAGCAGTATATGAAGTTGCCTTACAACAATTTAGAGTACAGTTAGATGCGACCAAAGAAGATCGTTACACTTTTAGTATGCAGTTTGTTGTGGGGGCGAGGCTGGATTCCTAATGTCAACCAGATTAGAGTATTGGGATGCAACCCCTCCATCGGGTAATCCTAGATGGACACAGGCGACTATATCATATGGTAGTGCCACAAACAATGCTGTTTTAAATTGCGATATTGTAGAACGATTAGGACGATCTCGACAAGCTAAAGTTACCTTAATGAATCAAGGAACAGCTTTTAATACTGTTGGGCCTTTTACTAATGAATTTACTGACTTCCAACGAATACGAGTTTTAGATGATGATGTTAATGTAGTTCTTTTTCACGGACGTATTTATAATATTAAAGTTCATACTGATGCTAAATTTGGGGATGTTACAACAATTGAATGTTATGATATGTTACGAGAACTCCAAGAATATCCAACAGAGCATTTTAAGACCCCTATTCAATATGGAGCAAGCACAGGACAATTTAATAAAAATAGTACTCTTATTAAAAGCCTAATTGCTTCTGATTATGCTATTGATTCTAGTGCTAATATAGGTTCTGGAAGTATTACTTTTTCTGATACAGACAGATTTGAAACCTCTGCGGTTACTTTAGATCAAGATAATTATCCTGCTTATTATCCTAATAGGGGAGAAAAGAACGTATTAGGTCAAGTTGCCTCTATTGCTCGACAAGACCCCCATAGTGGGGCTACTTATGAAGATCAATTTGGTTATGATTATTATTTAGACTCTAGTTTTGACAAGACGACAGATTACATCGCATCATCTAATGCTACTTTACTAGGTGATACATTTAACTATTTTAAGCGGGGTACTCGCCCCTCTACTCCGGGAACACCGGGTACTGATGGAATAAATTGGAAAGGATTAAGAATCCATCGCCCCACAACAACATTTAGCGAAACGGGTAATTTAATTGCTATGTTAGATGGGGCAGGCTTTGAAAAACCCAAAGATGATCTATTTACTTCGGTAATTTTACAGTTTGATGAAACAACTGTTGCGTCTACAGTTGGAGGTAATTATGATGACATGTATGATTATGGTTGGGGTAATTCTTATGTACAGCCACACGTAGCTTCTCATGATGGAAGATTCTTAGTTGAAGGTATTGACGGTGGAACTTTTGGTGGTAGTAATAGTGGTGTTTTTAAATGGCAAGGACGTAAATTTAGTCGTCTTTATGAGGTAAGTGTTAATGCAGAGTCAACAGATAATGTTGCAGCGGAATTTCTAACAAGTTCACATACACATGGTGGTAGTGACACTTCACATGGCAATGTATCACATGGAGGAGGTTCACATAGTCACCAAGTAGGAACAGTTGTTTATACATCGGCAACTAGTAGTACGGGTTTATTTTTAATTACTTTTGAAGAATCTTATATGGAAAAGACTTTTAATTATTTTTGTGATAATGCTGGTAGTACAGTAGTGTTAACAGGAGAAAATTCAGGTGCAACATATACTTTTACTCCTAGTACTCATCGTATGAAAACTAAATTTGGAATTCAACGCCCTTATAGAATGCAGATTAGTGCTTCAAAATATTTAGATGCTATTAGACAAGAAGCTGCAAATGCTTTATCTAAAAGTGTTTTGCCTCAAGTATCGGGACGTTTTAGAACTCTTCGTGCGCCCTATTATTATGTAGATATGTATGCTAGTGCCGCTCCTGATGGTGACACAATTACTATTTCTCACATAAAGCAGAATGATAATTCATGGG
>Ga0098035_1001567_pt1 | contig 10997 bp, 9 predicted proteins | sample 3_EtaG_FD_75046 | JGI IMG/M metagenome (GOLD analysis project Ga0098035, IMG submission 75046) | Marine viral communities from the Subarctic Pacific Ocean - 3_ETSP_OMZ_AT15126 metaG | ecosystem: Environmental > Aquatic > Marine > Oceanic | place: Pacific Ocean | collected 2015-01-07
CGCACATTCTTTGGCTACCAGTTGCAGCTTGGCGATCCGAGCCTGGGGGCGACGGTCGCGTCACTGATGTTCCTGATCATTCTTGCTGGTGTTCTGTTCTATCTGTTCGCCGTGCAGCGCCGTCTGGCGCGCTACCAGTTGTAAGGAGGCGGCCAGATGATGATGAATAAAAATATTCGCAGGGAAGACATGTCGCGTGCCGTGATTGTGCATGCGATCCTGCTGACCTACACGTTGGTGGCGCTGTATCCGATCTTTCTCGTGATCATCAACGCATTCAAATCCCGCAAAGGTATTTTCAAAGACCCGATGGGGTTGCCGAATGCGGAAACCTTCAGTCTTGACGGTTTTACCAAAGTCCTGGCCAAGTCGAATTTCGAGCTGTTTTTCTTTAACAGCTTTACCGTAACCGTCGTGACCATCGTTATTGTTCTGCTACTTGCATCGATGGCCGCCTGGGCGCTTTCTGAATACAAGTTTCCGGGCAATACGTGGCTTGCGCTGTATCTGGCTGTTGGCATCATGGTTCCGATCCGTCTGGGATCGGTTTCAATCCTGAACCTGATTGTGGAGTTGGGATTGATAAATACGCTGACGGCCCTTGTGGTGGTTTATGTCGCGCAAGGATTGCCGTTGGCGATCTTTATCCTGACGGAATTCATGCATCAGATACCCAAGGATTTGAAAGAAGCCGCCCGTTGCGATGGGGTCGGTGAATTCAAGATTTTCTTTGCAGTTATCCTGCCGCTGATCCGGCCGGCTGTGGCAACGGTCGCCGTATTTACCATGATCCCGATCTGGAATGATCTTTGGTTCCCGCTGATCCTTGCCCCGGGGGATGGCAAGCAGACCATTACGCTTGGTATCCAGCAATTCATCGGTCAGTACGTGACCGACTGGAACGCGGTTCTGGCGTCGTTGAGCCTCGCGATCATTCCGATCCTGATTCTTTATCTGATTTTCTCCCGACAACTCATTCGCGGCCTGACATCTGGCGCGGTGAAATGAGTATTGGTGTGACAGGAGCTGACCTAAATGGCTGATTTGAAACTGGACCAGATCCGCAAAAGCTATGGCGCTGTTGACGTGCTGCATGGCATTGATCTGGATGTGAAGGACGGAGAGTTCGTCGTCTTTGTTGGGCCGTCGGGCTGCGGCAAATCGACGTTACTGCGTATCATTGCCGGTCTGGAAGATATCACGGCGGGTGATCTGATGATCGACGGGGATGTCGTCAATACCAAAAGCCCGCGCGACCGCGGGATCGCAATGGTGTTCCAGTCCTATGCGCTTTATCCGCATATGACGGTCTATAAAAATATGGCGTTCGGCTTGAAACTGGCCAATCACGACAAAAGCGCGATTGACCAGCGGGTGCGAGAAGCCGCCCGCATTCTGCAACTGGACAAGTTGCTGGATCGTCGTCCTTCTGAATTGTCGGGCGGGCAGCGTCAGCGTGTCGCAATTGGTCGCGCCATTGTGCGTCAGCCAAAAGTTTTCCTGTTTGATGAACCACTGTCGAACCTGGATGCGGCGTTGCGCGTTCAAACCCGTATCGAGATCGCCAAGCTGCATCAGGAATTAAAATCAACGATTGTCTACGTCACACATGATCAGGTCGAAGCGATGACGCTTGCCGACAAGATCGTTGTGATGAATGCTGGCAATGTCGAGCAGGTCGGATCACCGATGCAGCTTTATCATCACCCGCAAACCCGGTTTGTCGCCGGTTTCATCGGATCACCTGCGATGAATTTTACAACCGTGCATGTTGATGCGGTCGCACAGGGTAAGGTAACCGTTACTGTGCCAGGAGGCGCCAAGGCCGTCCTGCCGTTTGATGTACCGGTCGATGATGTTGGCAAGGATGTCGAACTGGGAGTACGTCCCGAGCATCTGTCACCGGGCGAGCAGGGGGATTTGTCGATTTCCGGCGAGGTCGACGTTGTCGAGAAACTTGGCGACTCTACCTATTTGTATCTCAAGCTCGCGAATGGCGACCGCTTCACGGTTCGCGCCCCTGGCCACAGCCGTATTAAAATCGGCGAAACTCTCAGTGCCGCAGCCGAAGCCGGGGCTTCTCATCTGTTTGATGCCAACGGAAAGGCCTATGACAAGCTTCAATGCCCACCGGAATATAGTGCCGCCGAATAGAGTTTAGCTTCCAGATATTTAGACATGAAGGGGTAGCCGGTTTGGCTGCCCCTTTTTTATTTGCAAGCAGATGTGTTTGGGGCCCGAAATTCCGAAAAATTGTTGCAGAAGTTTAACTTGCAGAAAGTCCGGTTTCACGGCGAGAATTGAAACGAATTGTTCAAAAGAACGCAAAATAATCGATTTTGCTTTCGTTTTAACAGAGTTTCTTGCGATACTGGTGCTGTCCCGGAACGTTACCAATGCCCTAGAATGCATTGACGCCGGACAGGGGAAGTGCCGTCACGTCAACAGAGAGGTAAAATAATGTCGAAAAAGCATGGCGCACTGCGCGGTTCTTTGCTGGGGCTTACTGCTCTTGCCGGAATGGCGATGCTTGGTGCAAACGCACAGGCTGAAGAGCTTCGTTTGCTGACCTGGGGTGGATATGCCCCGGATGACGTCGTCGAGATGTTTGAGAAAGAGACCGGAATCGACGTTGAAGTCACGCTTTCGAACAACGAAGACATGATTTCCAAACTGCGTGCTACCGGTGGTGGCGGTTTCGACCTTGCCCAGCCGTCCCAGGACCGCATTTCTGGTGCACAGCTCGAATATGGCATTTACAAGCCGATTGATCTTTCCAAGATTGATGCTGCGAAGTTCATTCCGTCGATGCTGGAAGCAACCAAGAAAAATACCACGCTTGATGGCGAGGTTTATGGTGTCCCACATGTCTGGGGGACCAGTGGCCTGATCGTTGACACGACCAAAGCTGGTGACGTCAAAGATTATACCGATCTTTGCAATGCCGATATTTCGGGCAAGGTTTCCTATCGCCTGAAACGTCCAACCCTGATCGGATTTGCTTTTGCAATGGGTATGGACCCGTTTGCGGCATATGGCGATGAAGCCAAGTATCAGGAAATTCTTGATGCGGTTGAGAAAAAGCTGGTTGAGTGCAAGCCAAACGTCAAAACCTATTGGGAAGGCGGCGATGCACTGCTTAACCTTGTGCGGTCGGGCGAAGTTGTTGCCGCAATGGCATGGGATACCGGTGGCTGGAAACTCAATAACGACAACGCCGACATTACTTTTGTTGCCCCGGCATCCGGTGCTTTAGGCTGGATCGACACGTTTGTCCTGCCGCGCAAATCCGAGAACGAAGATGCTGCTTACAAGTGGATCAATTTCGTCATGCAGCCGGAGATTGCTGCCAAAATTACCGCAAGTGCCGGTAACTTTACCGCATCCAAAGGTGCGGACGAGTTTGCGGATGACAAGCTGAAGGCGCAGTTCCAGGGAAGCTTCCCAGCCGAAGCCCTTGATAACATTAAATGGTATCCGACGGTTCCGGCTGGTCTGGAAACCCTTGAAGGCAAGACCCTTGACCGTGTGAAAGCAGCACAGTCGTAAGCCAAGTTGCTCTGATCCTGTTTGGATCGGATGATAATGTCCCCGGCATATGTTGCCGGGGACATTGCATTTTTTCATTTCTGCGATAGCCGGGTTCAAGCTGGCATCGGTAATTCATTTCAAGCAGGCTCCTATGGCAGATCAATTCGACCTTGAATGTCGTGACGTGGTCAAAAAGTTTGACGCTTTTACTGCGGTAGATTCGATTTCACTTACGATTCCCAAAGGGTCCTTCTTTTCTATTCTGGGGCCAAGTGGTTGCGGTAAAACCACGCTGTTGCGCATGCTGGCCGGGTTTCAGGCACCGACATCGGGCGACATCCTTATCAAGGGATCATCGGTGCTGGGTGTCCCGCCAAACCGTCGACCGGTGAATATGGTATTTCAGCATCTGGCGCTGTTTCCGATGATGAATGTTTCGGAGAACGTGGCATACGGACTGAAACGCCGTGGTGCTGATCGGGCTACAATTGAGAAAAAGGTCAGTGATACACTGGCACGTGTCGGGTTGCCGGATTCCGGCCCCAAACAGATCAGTCAGCTTTCTGGAGGGCAGAAACAGCGTATCGCAATTGCACGATGCCTTGTGCTGGAACCAGCGGTGCTGCTGCTTGATGAGCCGCTCGGAGCTCTTGATCTCAAGTTGCGTGAGCATATGAAGGTGGAGCTCAAGCAATTGCAGCACGAGATCGGCACGACCTTTGTTTACATCACGCACGACCAATCCGAAGCCTTGGTAATGTCCGATCAGGTGGCCGTCATGAATGCAGGCCGGTTTGAGCAGGTTGGGGCTCCGCAGGATCTTTATTACAACCCGCATACGGCTTTCGTTGCCGGATTTGTTGGCGAAAGCAATCTCTGGAAGGGGACGGTTGGCATGACGCATGACGATCATATCGTTATCAATCTACCAACCGGTGGGGCCGTTCTGGCATCTCGCAAGACTCATCCAACACTGGCTGAAGGGCAACCTGTTGATGTTTTTGTCCGTCCGGAAGCCATCGCGATTGACGGGCAGGGTAAGACTGACAATGCGATTGCCGCAAAAGTTGACAATGTTCTGTTTAATGGTGCCGCCAGCAGTGTTCAGGTCCGCGATAAGGCAACCGGCCATGAAATGACGGTTGCGTTGCCGCAAACGGGTGCTTTTGCCAATCTTAAATCCGGTGATCTGGTCAATTTGACCTGGGGGGCTGAACAGACCCGATGCTTTGTCGCAGCACAAAATCAAGAGGCGACAGCATGACAAATCCTGCATCCTCGGGCACTGGCGGGGCTGTTCGCTTTGGCGCGCTATTGCTGGCTATGCCCTTGTTGCTTTGGCTGTTTTTGCTGGTGATCCTGCCGCATGTCGACTTGTTGCTTGTGTCGCTGCGTGAACGGATTTCATATGGCAAGTACGAATTCAGCCTGATCAATTACACCGAGTTTTTTGTCGAGCCGCTTTATTGGAACACCTATGTTCGAACGGCGGTGATGTCGATCATGGCGACCGTACTTACGCTTTTGATCGGTTTTCCTGTTTCCTATTACATCGCCAAAGTCATGCGGGGCAAAGGCAAGAATGTTTTGTTCCTGCTATGTCTGATCCCGTTCTGGGTATCAGAGCTGGTGCGGACGTTTGGCTGGATGATTTTGCTGCGCGAAAGCGGTGTGATCAGCAATTTCCTGCAATGGGCCGGGATCGCCGATGGGCCTGTTGAGATGCTTTATAATGATGCCACCATCATGGTGGGGCTTGTATATACGTCGATGTTGTTCATGGTCGTGCCTCTTGTGTCAGTACTTGACAGCCTTGACGACAGTTTGATTGAGGCAGGCTATGACCTTGGCGGAAATGCATTCACGGTGACACGCGATATCGTCATTCCGCATGCCATGCCCGGAATCGCGTCAGGCTGCATCGTTGTTTTCATGCTGACACTTGGTAACTATCTGACCCCGAACCTTTTGGGCGGCAAGGATAGCCTTTGGTTTACCGAGCAAATCTATACACAGTTCATCACGCGGTTTAACTGGGAATCCGGATCGGCATTCGGGTTCCTGCTGCTGGTTCTGTCATCGATGATTGTTTGGATCGGTCTGAAGCTGAGCCGCCAGACACTTTCAGAAACCGTGAGCTGAGGGAGGAAACCGCCATGATTCCGAGCATTCCGCAGCCGCGCTTTTACAAAGGCATTTACGCAGGGTATATCGCTCTGTTTTTCATCTACCTTAGTGCGCCGTTGATTGTTGTTGGTGTGTTTGCCTTCAATGATAGCTTGTTCCCGTCCATGCCATGGGAGGGAGGCACACTCAAATGGTTCTTTGGCAGCGACGGTCCGTATATCGGAATATTCAATGACGGCAAGTTGCTGGAAAGCGTTGGGGTTTCAGCCTTTGTCGCATTTTGGGTGACCTTGCTGTCGGTTACTGTCGGAACCTGCAATGCGTTCCTGTTTGAACGTGCGCAGTTTCCGGGAAAAAATCTGCTTTATGTGGTGGCGTTGTCGCCCTTGGTTATTCCCGGGGTCATATTGGGCATATCGATTCTGGTCTTTTCCAATGCCATTGCAAACGGAATTGAAGAAGCGATTGGATGGGATCTTGATTTCCTGCGACCGGGGCTGTTTCTGGTGATTATCGGACAATTTGCCTTTATCACTACGATAACGACGCTGGTGATTTCTGCGCGTCTTCGCAAATTTGACATCAGCCTGGAAGAAGCCGCACTTAATCTTGGCGCAACACGACAGGCAGCTCTTTGGACGGTTACCATCCCATTCCTGAAACCGGCATTGATCGGGGCGGGGATCGTTGCATTCCTGATGTCGTTTGAAAATTTCAACACAACACTGATGCTAGTCGGATCTGATGCGCCGTTGACCATTGCCATGTTTGACCGCCTCAAACAGGGATCAACACCGGTTCTGAACGCGCTGTCCCTGCTGCTTATGGTGGTTTCTGGCGGCTTGGCATTGCTTTCCGTTTTTGTTCAGCGTGACAGGAATTCCACCTGAGATTACAGCGTCAAGATGTAGCGATCCATGTTCGCAAATGAACATTGAACGGGTATCCTTTGGGTACCCGTTTTGCATATGCAAATGGAGTTGTTGCAATGCATTGCTGCAAGTGCATGACTTTGTAATATTTGTGAAAGTGCCGAAAAATCTGGGGAAATGTTAAATGTGCGCATGTGAAAGACATTTATGCCATTCATCAGGATTGAAAGCCTTTGCAAGCTGTTCGATTTATGAGATGTTCATATGAACATTTGAAGGGGTCGAATGCACACTAAAAATCAAAAACTGACAGTTTTTAAGGTCATTTCGCGCATCAAAAGTAAATTTCCGAAAACTGTCACTTGAGGAAACGTCCCCCTCGAATGAAAACGAATGCGTTGTGTCGACCGATCAACAGGCGGTTGGCGCGAACGAGTTTTTATTTGGGAGATAGAAGATCATGTTTCGCAAAACCCTGATGGCAGCAGCAGCTGTGTTCGCACTGGGCGGCACAGCGAATGCTGCGACCGAGATCACCTGGTGGCATGCCATGGACGGCGCACTTGGCGATGTCGTCAATCAGATCACTGCCGACTTCAACGCCAGCCAGGACGAATACCAACTGGTTGCTGTGAACAAAGGCGGTTACGAAGACACGATGACGGCCGGTATTGCTGCTTTCCGCGCGAAAAACCAGCCGAACATCATCCAGATCTTCGATGCCGGTGCTGCAACCATCATTAACGCCAAAGGCGCTGTTAAACCGGTTCAGGACCTTATGCAGTCAAATGGTGTCAAGTTTGACATCAATGATTACATCCCGGGGGTTCGCTACTTCTATGCCGATTCCGACGGCAAGATGATTGGCATGCCGTTCAACAGCTCGACCCCGCTGCTTTATTTCAACAAAGATGCGTTGGCCAAAGCCGGTGTTGAGGTGCCGAAAACCTGGCAGGAATTCGAAGAAATCGCACCGAAGCTGAAAGAAGCCGGTTTCGAAGGCCTTGCCGAGTCACACAGCCCGTGGATCTTCTTTGAAAACTTCATGTCGCGTCACAACCTTCAGATGGCAACCGCCAACAATGGTTATGATAGCACGGATGTTGAACTTCTATACAACAATGACGCGCTCAAAGATCACTGGAAGCACGTCAAAGAATGGAAAGATGCCGGTTATTTCGGTTACTATGGCCGCGCATGGGGCGCCAACCAGGACGCCTTCCTGCAGCAGAAAGCCGCAATGTGGCTCGGTTCTTCCGGCTCGTTCGGTGGTCTGAAAAAATCTGCACAGTTTGAATTTGGCACTTCGACCCTTCCATATTGGGAAGGCGTTGGTGACGCGCCGAAATCGACCTTCATCGGTGGTGCCTCGCTGTTCGCATTCTCTGGCCACAGTGCAGAAGAAGATGCTGGCGTTGCGAAATTCTTCGAGTTCCTGACCAAACCGGAAACCCAGTTCTACTGGCACAAAGAAACCGGTTATGTTCCGATCACCACTGCGGCCTACGAACTTGCCAAGAAAGAAGGCTACTATAACGAAAGCCCGGACGCCGAAGTCGGCATTCAGCAGCTTTCCGAAGAGGGTGGCGAGTGGACCAAAGGTTATCGCCTTGGTTTCTACGTTCAGATCCGCGAAGTCATCTATCGCGAAGTCGACAAGATGATGAATGGTGAAGCAACCATCGATCAAGCTTTTGCTACGATCGAGGAAGAAGGCAATGCGCTTCTGAAACGCTTCCACGATACCTATTCGAACTAAGCATTATCTCGCTGACAGGGCGGCTTTTACCGGCCGCCCTGTTTTTCGATTCCTGGACCGGTCTTGGGGTTGCGTCAGCAATGAAACGCGTACAATTCGGGCACAGCCCGGTGCCATACTTTTTTGTGGCACCACAAATTCTGATTATTGCGATATTTTTCCTGTGGCCTGCCGCACAGGCAGTTTATCAGTCTTTCCTGCTTGAGGACGCCTTTGGCATGTCCTCGCAATTTGTTTGGTTCCGAAATTTTGAGGATGTGCTTTCGAGCAGCAGCTGGCTGAAGTCAGCCATTTTCACAGCTGTCTTTTCCTTCCTTGTGGCATTCATTTCCATCGCGATTTCGCTGTTTCTTGCCGTTCGGGCCGATGAAGTGATCCGTGGAGCCAAATCATATAAAACGCTTTTGATGTGGGGATATGCCGTTGCGCCGCCTGTGGCTGGCTTGCTGGGCAATATGTTGTTCAACCCGTTGATGGGAGATCTATACAAGCTGTTCAACAGCTTCGGGTTTGAGTTCAATCACATCCAGAACGCCAATGATGCGGCATTTGTCGTGACACTGATTGCCGTGTGGAAACAGGTCAGTGTGAATTTCATTTTCTTCCTGTCAGGTTTGCAGGGAATTCCAAAATCGGTAACTGAAGCCGCCACGCTGGATTGCAAAAGTGCGGAACGTCGTTTCTGGACGATTACCTTCCCTCTGCTGGCGCCAACCACATTCTTCCTGATGGTGATCAACCTGACCTATGCGTTCTTTGAAACGTTCGGGATCATCGATGTTTCGACCAAGGGATCACCGGGTGGTGCGACAGCAACCCTTGTTTACAAGGTTTATGTCGACGGTTTCCTTGGAGCGGATATGGGCGGTAGTTCGGCGCAATCCGTGCTGCTGATGATCATGGTCAGCGTGCTGACTGTGTTCCAGTTCCGATTTATCGAACGCAAAGTGCATTATTAGGGGGACGCGTCATGTATCAGTCAAAATGGCGTTCTATTACCAATCATGTGATCCTTATTCTTGGATCGCTCTTTATGATCCTGCCGGTATGGATTGCGTTCGTTTCATCGACCCATACGCGTGAATTTCTGTTTCAGAACGGCTTGCAGATCTGGTTTGGCGGACATTTCCTTGAAAATTATGGCGCGATCCTGTTTGACACGGCAGCAACAAAAGGCCGTGTTACGGCGCTTGAAATGCTGTTTAACAGCATGGTTCTTGGACTTGGCTTTGCGATTGGCAAAGTCATCATTTCAATGATGGCGGCATATGCGATCGTCTATTTCCGCTTCCGGCTCGCGGTGCCGATATTCTGGGTCATTTTCTCGACCCTTTTGCTGCCTCTTGAAGTGCGAATTGTGCCATCCTACGAGGTGGTATCAAGCCTTGGGCTACTCAATACCTATACCGGCTTGATCCTACCGCTGATTGCGTCGGCAACAGGTACGTTTTTCTTCCGTCAGTTTTTCCGGTCTGTTCCGGATGAGCTTTTGGAAGCCGCGCGTCTGGATGGGGCAGGGCCGCTTCGTTTCTTCATCGATATCCTGGTGCCGCTTTCGGTCACCATGATTGCTGCGATCTTTATCATCATGTTTGTGGTTGGCTGGAACCAGTATCTTTGGCCGTTGCTGATGACTACTGATGATCAGCTTTACACCATCGTGATCGGGATCAAGCAGGTTTATAATTCGCTTTATGAAGGCGGCCAGATTCCGCAGTTCCCCAAGGCATTTGCACTGACAATCATGGCAACCATCCCGCCGGTACTGGTGGTGGTGATTTTCCAGCGAATGTTCGTAAAAGGTCTGGTCGAAACCGAAAAATAGGCTCGATCAACCATTTGATATCAGTGATTTAAAGATACACAGATCCGCATACAGGATACGAAAATGGCAACTGTTACCCTTAATCGGGCTGAAAAAACCTATGACAACGGCTTCAAGGCTTTGCATGGTATCGATCTTCATATTGGTGACGGGGAATTCACCGTTCTGGTCGGCCCGTCGGGCTGTGGCAAATCAACACTTCTGCGAATGATCGCGGGCCTTGAAAGCATTACAGGTGGCGAGATCAAAATCGATGACCGGGTTGTCAACAATGTTGCGCCGGCTGATCGTGACATCGCGATGGTGTTTCAGAACTATGCGCTTTATCCGCATATGACCAACTATGCCAACATGGCGTATGGTCTTAAAAATCGCGGATACAGCAAGGTGGAAATCGACACCCGCGTTCGAGATGCCGCCAAGATTCTGCAGCTTGACGATTATCTGGAACGCAAACCGCAGCAGCTCTCGGGCGGGCAACGCCAGCGTGTGGCAATGGGGCGTGCAATTGTGCGCGAACCAAAGGTTTTTCTGTTTGATGAGCCGCTGTCGAACCTTGATGCAAAGCTTCGTGTCGATATGAGGCTTGAGATCAAGAACCTTCAGCAACGTCTTGGAATTACGTCAGTTTATGTGACGCATGATCAGGTGGAAGCCATGACACTGGCAGATCGCCTGATTGTCATGAATGCCGGCGTTGCCGAACAAATTGGTACGCCGATTGAAATATATGAAAAACCGGCCAGCCTCTTTGTAGCGAGCTTCATCGGATCGCCGTCAATGAACTTCCTGAACGGAACGGTTTCGGATGACAAAAGCCACGTCGTTATCGGCGATGGCAGCAAGATCGATCTTGATCATCAGATCGAGGCCGGTCGCGAAC
>Ga0098035_1001568_pt1 | contig 10996 bp, 10 predicted proteins | sample 3_EtaG_FD_75046 | JGI IMG/M metagenome (GOLD analysis project Ga0098035, IMG submission 75046) | Marine viral communities from the Subarctic Pacific Ocean - 3_ETSP_OMZ_AT15126 metaG | ecosystem: Environmental > Aquatic > Marine > Oceanic | place: Pacific Ocean | collected 2015-01-07
GCAACAGAAGGCCTGGCACCGGTGTTTCGCCAAGAGATTTGGGCTGCGATCAACCGGTTGAAGCAATCGGGTCTTTCGATCCTTGTCGTCGATAAGTCGCTTAAAGAATTATCCGGCGTTGCGGACCGTTATGTGGTGGTCGAAAAGGGCGTTACCGCATGGACCGGGGCGGTCGGTGATCTGAGTGACGAGCTTGCCGACCGGTATCTGGGGGTGTGAGATGACAATGTTTACCTATGCCCAGAAAGTCCTGTTTCAGCATTGCGACCCGGCGGGGATCGTTTTTTATCCGCGCTATTTCGAAATGATCAATGCGACGGTCGAAGAATGGTTCGAGGATCGCATCGGGTTCAGCTTTGCGCAGATGCATGGGGTTGACGAGGTGGCGGTGCCGACCGCAGGGCTTCAGATTGCCTTTAGTGCGCCCAGCCGCCTTGGCGAGATGCTTGAGTTTCGGTTGGTGCCGAAACGGTTGGGACGATCAAGCCTTGATCTTGAAATCACGGCTGTCTGTGGTGATGAGCAACGCCTTTCGATGACAGCAACGTTGGTGTTTACCAGAAGGGGTGCCGGGAAATCGGTGCCGTGGCCCGATGATTTGCGTGCCAAAATCGACAACGAAATCAATGAAATGGTAGAAAAAGATGCATAAAATCATTCAGCCAGACGGATGGAAACCGCCCAAGGGTTACGCAAATGGCGTGCTGGCCGACGGGGTGCCGCTTTATATCGGCGGGCAGATCGGCTGGACGGCCGATCAGGTCTTTGTCGCCAAGGATTTCGTCGGTCAGATGGAACAGGCGTTGCGCAATATTGTCGATGTGCTTGAGGCCGCTGGTGGCGGGCCGGAGCATTTGACGCGGCTGACATGGTATGTGGTCGACAAGAAGGAATATCTTGCGAAACAGCGCGAGGTCGGCGAGGCCTATCGCCGCGTGCTTGGCAAGAATTTCCCGGCGATGACGATGGTGGTCGTCAGTGCGCTTGTCGAAGACGAGGCATTGATCGAGATCGAGGCGACGGCATCGATCCCGGCGGATAGAAATGCGGCCTGAAACGCAAAAACCCCGGCAGATGTCGGGGTTTTTTGTGGCAGATGCTAATGATAACTGTTCAATCGTCTGGATGGATCACCCAGCCGCCAGTTTCGCCAAATAGCGGCAGATCATTTTTTGACTGTTCCGAAAGATAGGTTGCAAGTTTGTGGGCCTGACGGTGCGGGCGGGGATTTGGGTGGTAATCCGGTATCGGATCAAACGAGAAAACCCTTCCTGCTTTTTCGGTCGGCTGATCAAAGCGAATGGCAAGGGCCGTGGCCGACTTATCCCCGCAATCCAGGCCGTGATCGATGCCGGGAAGGGGGAGGTCAAGATAACACAGGATGACCGGGCCATCTTCGCTGGTAAGTTGGCAAATGGTTTCAGTCAGGGCGGCGATCAGACTGTCATTGCCAACAGAAATCCTGGTGTGGTTTTTAAGACAGCAACAGTTGATCGCGGGGGCGAGCGTGACTGTTTGATCATGCGCCGATATATCGGCATCCGTTTGCAGGGGTATTACGTTACTGGCAAGCTGCGAAAGGTGTTGCAAGGTCCGGTCAAGATTGCCGTAACGAGAGGCAAACACGATATGCAGGGGGGCACCATCAGGTATAGTGTGACCAAGTATGTCTAATGCGGCAAGACCACAAACATCAAGGTGTTGTTGCTGTCTGGTTTTGATGGCGTGAGCCATTTGTGCCGTGATGGTGCTGCCAGGCTGGAATTCGCTTTTTCCGGGCGTTCCGGATTTTAAAACCGATTTTTCAGTGCGGTCTTCCCAGAAAGCCCAGCGTGAAATGCGGCCTTGAAGCGGAGTCATGTCTCGACCTAGTTATATCGCGGCTTTTTTCTTAGAACGTTTGCGTATGGGATTGTTCCCTGGATTTTTGAACTGTCCCGTTTGTTCTTGGTGATTTAATAAACAGTGCATCATCCAAACAACCAGAAATTGCCCATTACATCACAACAGTGCAAGCAAAATGGTTGTTGGCTTTGGATGGGAAATTCACGGTTTTCACGTATCGGGGGGGAAAGAAACATGACGCAAAATGTCTGGGTCGGTCAGAATATCACGGCGGGGGCGCGGATGCGGCTGTTCTGTTTTCCGTTTGCCGGGGGCGGAGCGTTGGCCTATCGGCCGTGGCTGACACAGTTCCCCGATGACATCGATGTGGTGCCGGTCAATCTGCCGGGACGCGAACAGCGGTTTGGCGATCCGGTGATTGATGATCTTTCGGCGATGGTTGCGGCGGTGGCCGATGGGTTAAAGCCGGTTATGGATCGGCCATTTGCGTTTTTCGGTTATTCGATGGGGGCGCTGATTTCCCATCATCTGGCGTGTCATCTGCAACAGGCGGGGATGGCAGTGCCGGTTCATCTGTTTGTTGCGGCACGGCGCGGGCCGAATATGGCGGGGCATCGGGCACCGTTGCATCATCTGTCATCAGATGAGTTCTGGCAGGGGATTGCCAATTATGGCGGGACGCCCACCGAAATTCTGGAAAATGCGGAATATCGCGCCCTGTTCGAGCCGGGGCTTCGGGCGGATTTCAGATTGTCGGAAACCGCGGTTTCGACCGGATTGCCCAAACTGTCCTGCCCGATTACCGCCTTTGGCGGGGCGGATGATCCGAACCCGGTGCCGGATGAACTGGATGACTGGGCGGCGGCGACCACGGGTGATTTTGCCAAGCATGTTTTGCCCGGCGGGCATTTTTTCCTGCGCGATGGCGGGGATGACATCGTGCACGTGGTCAGGGACGCGCTGATGGTCGCGTAACAGATCAGGCGGAGGTGGTTTGACGCCCGTCGACAAATTCGCCGTCGCGGACGTGATAGATCGTATCGGCCGCGTCAAACCAGCGGTCATCATGGGTGACACAGATGATGATCTTGCCCTGCTTGCGTAAGGATGGCAGGATTTTTTCATAGAAGACCGAGCGGAAATGCGGGTCCTGATCGGCGGCCCATTCATCAAGGACAAGAACAGGTTTTTCTTCAAGCAGGGCCGCGATCAGGGCAAGGCGTTTGCGTTGCCCCTGTGACAGCGATGTCGTTGAAAAGGCGTTGTCATCAATTTCGACCTTGTCATCGATTTCCATCTGTTTGAGCAGGGTTTCAACCCGTTTCGGGTCGATCTCATCAATGCCGTAAAGTTCGCGAAACAGATGATAGTCCGAGAGCACGGTCGCGAAATGATCGCGATAAAGCTGCAAGGCGTCGGAAGGGAGCGGGCAATCATTGACCATGATCGAACCGCCTGCCGCCGGGCGAAGGCCGGTCAGGACGGCGATGATCGTCGATTTGCCAGCCCCGTTGCCGCCGGTGATAAAGGTGATTTCACCCTTTTTGAAGGTGGCATTGATCGGACCGACGGCAAAGCCGGGGCTATCCGTCGTGCCGGGATAGGCGAAACGAACGTCGCGCAGGCTGATTTCGGCGATATTGCCAAGGGCACCGCCCAATTTTTCAAGGGTTTCGGGCGATGATGTGCCGTTCGTGGCCTCGTTCGCATGTTGGGCGTCAAGGGCGTCTTCGAGCTGGTGATCGATATCGTTGATCTTGCGGAGCGCCACATCGGAATCGGTGAAGCTGGGGACTGAGGCAACCACGGCCCCGATCGGGCCGATCATGAACAGGGCCGCGGTCGTGGTTTGCACGGCAACGTCATGATAATCCGATGTGAAGATCGGAACGATGAATACCATGGCTGCCATCATGCCGTAGAAGGCCAACTGGATCAGGGCGAATTCGCGCGACCATTGGGCCTTGACCACGGATTTGGTGTCGCGTGCCCGGATGGAGCGGTCATTGAGTGCGCCGAGCAGTGCGTCGCGACGCCGGCTGTTCATTTTGACTTCCTTGAAGCCATGCAACAGATCGGTCAGGCCGCCAAAAAGCAGGTTTTCATCGTCAATCGCGTCACGGGTTGCGGCGTTGATTTTGCGCATGCGTTGCAGATGGATGGTTGAAACCACAACGGCCAGAACGGAAATCATCACGAAGGCGAAGGTCGAGAGCCATGCGAGATAGGCCGCGACACAGATGATCAGGACCACCTGCTGCACACCATTCAACATCAGGGGCAGGGCGGCCGATACGGTTTGCATTTCCTGGGTGAGGGCGGTTTGAACCGCCCCCTGTCCGACCTTGGCCAGCGTATCGGGGGCGGCTTTTCGCACGCGATCAAACAGGCTGAGGCGGAGTTGATGGAGGATGTGTTCCACCTCGGCGGCGATCATGTCGCTGGATTTTTTCTGGGCCCAGATATAGCCGATCAGCGACAGAGCCATCATGCCGAGATAGCGCATGCTGGCCACACCGTCTTCGGCCTGTTCGGCGGCCAGATTGACGATGATCAGCACCATGGTGGTGGCAATTGATGCCAGCGACAGCAGGCCCACGTCATGGCGCAGATCGATGCGGGTTCGGGATCGCAGAAGATCAATAAGCAGCATGATCAGATCCTTCCACGCGGGTCGTTGCGGTCAAGTTCGAGCAGGGTGCCGGCTTCGAGATGCAGGCGGCGGTCGGCGGCATCGAAATAATGGTCGTCATGGGTGACGGCGATGATGGTTATGCCGCGTGCTTTGATCTGTGGCAGGATTTCGTAATAGAATTTTTTACGGAAATAGGGGTCCTGATCAGCGGCCCATTCATCAAGAACAAGGATCGGGCGATGTTCGAGAATGGCGGTGATCAGGCCAAGACGTTTGCGTTGCCCGGCCGACAGGGCGATGGAAACAAATTTGCCGTCGCGAATACCCGTCACATGGGACAGTTCAAACAGGTTGAGCCAGTAATCTGCTTCGTCGGGATCAATTTCGGCCGATCCGTGCAATTCGGAAAACAGATGGAAATCGGAAAACACGGTGGCGATTTTATCGCGGAAGGACGCGATATTTTGCGCGCCAAGCTGGATATCGTCAAACCGGATGGCACCCGATACCGGGCGATAAAGGGCGGTCAGAAGCTTGATCAGGGTGGATTTGCCCGCCCCGTTGCCGCCGGTGATGAAAATCAGTTCGCCCTTTTTTACCGAAAGGCTGATCGGGCCAAGAACAAAGCCGTGGCGCGGGTCGCGGTTGGGATAGGTAAAGCAGACATCATCAAACGCGATGTTTGAAAATGTATCGGGCAGCTTTGTACCGTTTTCGTCAATCGGTTCGGCAATTTCGTCCAGATCCTGTGACAGGGTTACCATGCGCGCGGCGGCCTGTTCGGCCGCCCCCAGAACCGCCATTGCCTGCACCACGGTGCTGATCGGGCCGATCATGAACAGGACGGCGGTGCTGACCTTGGAAACCGTGGAGCCGAAATTATCGGTATAGACCGGCACGATAAAGACGATCACCGCCAGCAGGACATAAAAGGCGGTCATGCCCATGATCATCTGACGGAACATCAGGCTGTGGGTTTCCGCCGTGATCTGTTCCTTTGTCAGCGAGTTTTCCGAAAAGGTATTGAAAAGGGTGCTGCTGCGCGATGACCACATGCGGACTTCGCGGATGCCCGAAAACAGGTCGGCGACCTTGCCAAACAGGCTGGTTTCGGCGAGATGGAGTTTGCCAAACCACATGCCGAGCTGTTTGCCCATCTGCAGGTAAATGACAATCCCGGCCCCGATCACCATCACGATCAGGAAAAAGGCCAGCGTGGAGAGCCAGAAGACATAGATCATCACCGCAACGACCAGCAGAAGGGATCGGAACGACATGCCGATCATGTGCGAGTTTTGCGAAATGACCTGAGTGCTTTGGGTGATGCTGTCAAACAGGCGGGCCTGACCAAAGGTTTCTAGCCGGGCAAAGTCGGCATGGGCGATCTGACCCAGCAGTTTGCGACGCACCTTGTCGATGCCCTGTTCGATCTGGGTCGAGATGTTGGCAAGAAGGAAAACCTCGGCCAGGAAATAGACCACGGCAAGGGCGATGAAGCCGCCGGCCAGAAGCCAGTCGACCTGATCGACACCGTTATCGGCAATGCCTTCGGCGGCGGTATTGACCAGCCCCAGCAGGACCGCACTGCCCGCACCTGATAGCGCACCGGCAAAGGCAAGCCGGGCCATCAGTCTGTTATCCCCCCAAGACAACAGTTCGAGCAATTTCATCTGTTTGCAGTCCCCATAGAACCCGACGTGGGCATTTGCACGGTCTGGCGCGACTGTACCGATGCCCGGCAGGGCTGTCCAGTCGCTGTCCAGTTGGTGGCATAACGGAAAGCCTTTTTCGCGTCGAAAGAATTCAGATATTTGCGCGGTATGGCAGTGGAATGGGGCCTTCGCTGTTGATCACGAGCACGTTGGTTTGGGCATTCAGGCCAAAACGGGCGCGAAGGTCGTGGTTTTTGGCGACATGCCAAAGCCCGGCGATGCCTGCGATGCCGGTATCCCATGTTTCAAGCGGGGCGTCGCCATTGATCCCGGCGGAAAGCGTGTTTTGGACCAGAAGCGCCACGTCATCATCAATCGCGATGCTGTGGGTGGATACTTCGCGCAGGATTTCAAACGCCGGGAGACTCGGTTTGCCACAGGACAGTCCGATCATGCGGGTCAGGAGCTTGCCCGGAACCGATGTCAGTTCGCCGGTTGAAAGGCTTGCCTGAAGGCAGGCGGCGTTTGTGGCCTCCACCGTGCAGACATTCGGTTTTTGACCACTTTCATGCCAGAGCCCGATGGCGCAACCCGCTGCCATGCCACCAACCCCGCATTGCAGGAAGACATGATCGGGGATGATGTTTTCAGCCCGAAGCTGGCGGGCGCATTCGATGCCGAGAACCGCATAACCCGCCATGATGTCGCGGGTAACGTCGAGTTCATGTCCATAATCGGTATCGGTGATCAGAAGCACGTCGGGCGATTGTGCGGCATGTTCGGCGGCAAGGACCGCATCGTCATAGGTGCCATCCACCCGGACGATTTCAGCCCCGTTATCGGTGATGCGGGCAATGCGGGCCTGATCGACCTCGGTTCCGACATAAATCCGCGCATGACAGCCGAATTTTTGGGCCGCCCATGCCACGGCAAGGCCGTGATTGCCATCGGTTGCGGCAACGGCGGTATAGCCCGCGCACTGCGGGCTTCCGGGGATGAGGCCGCGTTTTAAAAGCTGCTGTTTCAGGCCATAGGGGGCACCAAGTGCCTTGACCCCGCCCAGACCGAACCGTTTGCTTTCATCCTTGATCCAGACAGTGCCAAGACCGAGTTCGCGGGCAAGACCGGTGGCGCGGATCAGGGGGCTTTGGCGGTATTCCGGCCAGGAGGATATCAGGTCGAAAGCCTGATAAATATCGTTGCGCCCGGGATCAAGGGCGATGATGGACGTCATCGTCTTCTCCGAAATCTGGCCGTGGTCCGGTTTTCTGTTATATGGTCTTCTGGTTTATGAGGGGCGTATGATGTTGCGTCAAACACAATCTGAATATCGACGATCGGTGAGGATCGTGGTGAAGACGATTGTGTTAAATCGCTGAGAATAAGGGTATTAATTCATCTTCGCTCTCGACGGGCTTCCGGGCGATCCTTTAGGATGGCCGTTGGGATGCGAGGATTGGTTCATCACAAACGATGAGTGGACGGTTTTGCGTTTTGAGATCGGCATGAGAATGATTGCGACCGGTATGCTGGCAGTTCTGCTGTCGGCGGGGGCGGCGGGTGCGTATGCGCAGGAAAGCGGCACCGTTGCCGAGGATGCAAGTGCCGATATGTCGCCGGTTGACGTCCTGCCTGATATCGATGTCGACACATATGACGATGCAATCATCGACCCGGCAAAATCCAACCCGGACCTGATTGATGGCCTGATTTACAAGCCCGATGCCATTCCGTTGTCGCAATATCGTCGCCGGACAACCGACCCGGAAAGTCTGGCGGCGTTGAGCAACACCGATGTGATTGCCGGTGATGGCCAGACCGAACGATCCTATTACGCGGCGATTTACAGCGGCAGCACGAGTGGCGTGTATTTCAAGGTTGCAGCCCAGATTTGCGAGATGATGAGCCGTACCTTTGAGCGCCATCGCGTGCATTGCGTGCCGTTGCGATCCCAGGGTGTCGGCAGCAATATCCGTCTGATGAAGGAAGGACGGGTGCAGCTTGCCATTGTGCAGTCGAACAATAACTGGGAGGCGCAGAAAGGCATTGCGCCGATCCCCGGTGCGCGGTCGGTGATGTCGCTGCATGATGAAATGGGGTTGCTGGTGGTGCGCAATGATTCCGGCATTGAATCGGTTGGCGATCTGCGCGGCAAACGCATCAATATCGGGCCGGAAGGGTCGGCATCGCGGGAATTGTGGCTTGAGCTTCTGTCGCGGTACGATATCACGCTTGAGGATCTTGATACCGTTTACAATGTTGCGCAGGACTATAACGAACTTGGCATCTGCGAGAATTATATTGATGCGTTCGGTCTGTGGATCGGGCATCCGGCGACGCTGATTGAAGATACGCTTGGCTGCGGGGCGCGGGTTGTCGGCATGGGCGGCCCCTTGACCGATGAGATGGTGCGGGCAAACCAGTATTTCTTTAATCAGGTTTTGCCAGCAAAGACATATAGTGCGCAGGAAGAAGCGATTGCATCCTATGGGTTCAAGGCATCCCTTATCGCCTATGAACCGGCCGATCCGTATGTGGTGTACTGGATCACGCGGATCGTTCATGAAAATATCGACCGGATGAAGGAAATGTATCCGACATTCCGAAGCGTGGTTGCAGACGATATGTATGAAAAGGGCAATTTCCTGCCGTTCCATAAGGGGGCGGCATGTTATTGGGAAACCGATGCGCATGCCTGCGACTGGCAACCCTATTATCAGCAGGCCGACCCGAAAGGGCCGAGCAAGTGGAATTACAGTTATCAGCAATAAGCAGAGTTATTAAGCGGGTATGGCCGGAACCCAGCCGATGCGCGGCGCCGTGCCATGGGGTGATGATTGGCAAAACGGGCCGATCAACCCGTCATCGAGCAATTTCCGGCAGGTCGCAAGATCGTCACTGGCGCACCAGATTGCGCGATCAGGTGCGGACGGGAATTTTGCATCCTGATCGGGGCCGATATCCCGGCGCAGCAGAAAACGGTTCCCGCCAAATTTCGCGATCAATCCATGAATGGCAAGGCCGGTTGAGACCGTGCTGATCAGGCTTGGGAAATTGGTTGGGGCGACGGTGCTGAGTGCGATGGTGCGCCCGCATTTCGGGGCGATTTCGATGCGGTGTTCGACCATCCGGCGTTGCCACTCCTGTCCGCGCCATTGCGGATCAACCGCGACCCCGTCGATATGGGCGACCTTGCCCAGCTGATCGGGGGGAAGGTGATGGTCGGTGCCGAAATTCGGATCGGTTTCGCGCGGTAATCCCAGCACGCAATAGGCCATCAGACGGTCCCCGTCAAAGGCCCCAAAGATTTGCCCGCAGGCATCCAGATGATCGGCAAAGAACTGATCGGTTTCGGTGGCGGCATTGCCCGGCGGAAGGTCCGCAATTACCCTGTGATGCAGGGTGATGATGGCCGGAAGATGGGATGGATCAAGCCGGGTCAGTTGGGTCATTCGATGACCTCCGCGTAATCGAGCAGCGACAGGGGCGGATAGAGTTTCAGTTTGCGCGCCGATGACAGCCGGATCAGATAGGAAAACCGGTCAAGCGTTTCGACCGGGATATCGGCGGGTGATATGCCACCGATCAGAATTTGTTCGACCTTGCTGGCGGCGAGACGGCCGACAAGTTCATAGCGGCTGACAAGGCCCAGCATGGCGTGACCGTCGCGGACTTCAAGTTCGGTCGCGCTAAAGGCGGCAAGCCCGTTGGCAAAACCGGCATCGGTCAGGGTATCGCGATAATTGCCGATGAAGTTATCCGGCCCGATATACAGGATATCGGCCCCCTTGCGCGCCAGTTCGGCAACGGCGGGGGCGATGTCATCGGCGGATGGTTCGTCGTCGGTGCCAAGGGGGGCGGCCAGAACGTCAAAGCCCATTTCGCGGCCCAGTTCGGTCAGATCGGCGACGTTGGAAACGGAATTGTCTTCGCGGCTGTTATAGACCACGCCGATTTTATCCATCGGGCGATAGGCGCGGATGGCATTGATCTGGGCGGCAAGCGGGGCGATGTGGGTTGCCCCGGTGACATTGGGGCGGCTTTGGCCCGCAGGCGCGGCAATACCGGTTTTCCAAGGCGATGAAACCATCACATAGACCACCGGAAGATCGGTGATGTTTTTCGCCGGATCGACGGCATCATATTTGCCGACGACAGAAGATGTGATCCCGGTGCCCCATGTGTAAACCAGATCGGGCGGGGCTTTGCGGATCTGATCGATGATGGCGGGCACGCGCGACAGATCACGCGCAACGTCATGAATGGTCAGATCGACGGGGATGTTGTTTTCGTCGAAATAGGCGCGAAATCCCTGTTCGACATTGGTTTCACCCCGCCAAAGGATCATGGCGATTTTAAGCGGGGCCTTTGATGATTGCGCATATGCCGTTGGCAATAACGTCGCGCTGAGTGCGACGATCAAGACCGCAAGAATGCCAAGCAGACGAAAAGCCGGAGGACGGGGGAATGTCATTTCGTCCCTCCTTGTGCTTTTTGTTCGCCCTTTTGTTCTGGCGGCACATGACCGATCAGAAGTTCAAAGCACAGAACCGAAACGGCGGCAAAGACCCCGAAAATCAGGACGGCATGTGTCGTTCCGACCAGAAGGGTCAGACCGGCGGCCAGCAGCGGACCGGCCGCCCCGCCCAGACGTTCTGCCAGACGCAGGACCGCAAGGACCGGGCCGGTGCCGTGATCCTTGGTGAAATCCTTGCTGAGTTTCAGGCTGGCGGAAAGCTGTGCCGGGATTGAGGTCGCCTGTGCGAGGCCTAGCAAGGCGACGGCAACCGCAAACAGGGCATATTCGGGAAGCCAGCCCGCCAGCAACAATCCGGCGGCGGTCAAACCACCGCCAATGCCGACC
>Ga0098035_1001569_pt1 | contig 10993 bp, 21 predicted proteins | sample 3_EtaG_FD_75046 | JGI IMG/M metagenome (GOLD analysis project Ga0098035, IMG submission 75046) | Marine viral communities from the Subarctic Pacific Ocean - 3_ETSP_OMZ_AT15126 metaG | ecosystem: Environmental > Aquatic > Marine > Oceanic | place: Pacific Ocean | collected 2015-01-07
GCTTATATAGGTTCTGGTTCATGGAGATGGATCAGACTTACTCATGCCTCTGAATTAAACGCTACTTTAAGTGGTTATGTTTTTGGCGCACAATATCAAGGGTTTAATAATTAGAAAGAAGGTATAAATGGCTGGTGGTAGTTCGGAAGTACCAAGTGATTTTTTGCCAACCAAAGAAGTAAAGCTTTGGAAGACAAGTGATAAAACAAAAGTGGGAAAAAATTATTCACCAAGAATACCTACGTTTTGTACAGTTGTTGATCCTGAAACTAATAAACGCTGCAATAAGTTTATGCGCAATTGGGATGAAATGTTTTACAACCAATATGGAATGTGTGAGGATTGTTATTTGAAATACAATGCTCACGTAGATGAAATAAAAGATAAGTTAGATAATGCAGCTGGTGAAGTTGTAAAAGAATCAGAATAAAAATATTTGGAGATTTTAAGATGATGATGGCCAACCCCGAAGTTTACGTTGTATCACCTAATAGGAATGTCCCTACATACACATGGAATCCTATTGAAGTGATTGAAAACTTTATTTCAAAAGTGCCAGAGATGGATGTTAAGTTTGGTGCGTGGACCGATGAGCAAGAAGGTCCATTAACTGTAAATTTAAAAACTAGCTTAGCCGCTGATCCTCAATCCTATGAACAAGTTGCTATATCAATGGGTGAAGAGATGGATAATCTTGCACAGCTTATTGGCACAGAATTAAAAAATTATGGGTTTAAACCTGTGATTGATCGTGTTAATATAGATGTAACTCCTGGTATGTATACATCTGCCGGCCCTAATGCTCAAGGCCAAAGAACGATTATGTATACTGTTGAGGGGATATATAATTTAAAAATGAATAAAGCGCCAGCGTTAGGGGCGTTTAGTCCGGAGCCTGTATAAAAAATAATAGGAGGTTTTATGCGTGAAGAATTGTTGGAGAAAGCGCAATATAAAAACAATGAAGAACGAGAAGAACTAAAAACATATTTTACACAACCGCCCGATATGGATATGGCAAAGAAGACTATTGTCTTCAGTACTCCATCCGAAACGGGTACTAGTTTTTTTAGGTTATTTGAGCCGATGAAAGCCTTGTGGAAAGCCTTTCCCGATGAGGCTAATTATCTCTACACTGAAAATATTCAACCTAATCATATGAAAATTGCTGATACTATTATTATGCACAGGTGTGGTAATCTTCATTCTCATTTTCTATCTGTTGCACGTATGTGGCCTCGCACTGAAAGAAGGCCGCTAATCATACACGATGCAGATGATAATGAATTTAATTTGCCAGACTCTCATCCAATGAAAGAATTGTGGATAGAGAGCGGTAAAGATAAAATGTCTATCCAATCTTTGAAGCACTCTGATTATATTACTACCACTACAGAAAAGTTAAGAAGAACTTTCGGTAACTTTAATGACAATGTAGATATCTTTCGCAATCAATTTGATTGGGACTTGCCTATGTGGAATATGGATAAGAATGAAGTGCGCAAGGAAATGTTGGGAGATTGGTTTCCCACCGATGATAAGATTATTATTGGATGGGCTGGCCTAACTTCTCACTTTGAAGACATTCGTAGAATGCACGCAATCATTAAGGCGATTCACGATAAGTATCCTAACACCTATTTTGTGTTGGCCGGTATGGCTTTAAAAGATAGTCATGTAGAAATTACAGAAGATGAAAAAGGTAACAAGCAGTTTAAGGAAGTAGAGATTGAAGACGAATCTATGTTGTATAAGAATCGTATTCAAGAAATGTATAACGATATAGATCCGAATAGATTTAAAACCTTTGATGCATTACCCCTTGAAGAGTATGCGAAGTTTAATGCGCTCTTTGATATCAGTTTAGCTTATGTTGAACATAGTGCCTTCTCATCTTGTAAGAGTGAGATTAAAGTTATTGAGGCACTGCATTACGGAGCTATTCCTGTCTTCTCTGAGTATGGTGGGTATAAGGATTTTTGGAGAGATGCCCCCGATAGAGTAAAGCATAAGCATATGGCTGTGAGTATACAATCGCCTGGCCCTTGGATTAAGGCGGTAAGTCATTGGGTAGAAAATTTTGAAGAAGGTAAAAAGAGAGCAGCTACTCTTAAAGAATATTCAGATGATATTTATGATATTAACAAGCATTGTGAAGAAAGATTGCAATACTATTTAGAGAAGAGTGAAGACTTTAAGGAAGCTCAAATTAACATGATAGCTCAATACGTGGATTATTCTGGTGAGTGAAACAATAAAAATATCGGGTGATACCTTTGAGGTTAACCTAAGTGGGCGTTGTGACGCTGGTGATTGGAAAATGGTAGATGCTGGTAATCAGCTTATTGCTGTTGTTCCGGTAGCTGTGGGTGAAGAACGCTTGCAGGAAGTAATGAATGATGAGTATAAAGAATATGAATGGGGTTCATATTATGCTCGTGCAAATAATGGGTATTGTATAGTATTAAGAGGCCATACAACGGCAGAGTTTGAGGCTATATTGAATACCATGTAATGGAGAAAGAAATTGGCAACAAGAGAGGAATTTAAAAAGATTGTAAGAGAGTTAGTCAAAGAAGAAGTAGCTCGCTTAATGAACGAGGACCAACCCTCTGTTTTTAAAAAGGTATTGGCAGCAGCACCCGAATTAGCCGAAGATGAAGAAGTAGAATCTGAAATAACTGAAGATATGTTGCCTGGTGCTGGCGGCTATAAAAAGAGATTACGTAAGAAGGGCGGTAAGCTGGTAGTAATTAAGAAGAGAAAGAAGAAACTTCCTCTTCATTTAAGAAAAATTAAACCTACACAAGCAAAGAGAATTGCCCGTAAGTCTGCCATCAAGCGTAAGGGTAAGCAAGCCCGTATTTCAAAGAAGGCTGCTAAGACAACCAAGAAGGGTAGAGCTAGAGGATTATATAAGGTAAAATAAAATGAATGATAGATTGATCTGCACTACTTGCAAAGGAGAAAAAGTCATAAGAACTCCTGTTAACAATTTGGTTAAGGTTGACATATGCCCTAACTGTAATGGCACAGGTAGTTTAGTGAGCGAAAATGATTGGAAGAAAAACAAAGGGAAAAGATTAATTAAAGGTTAAGATTTGCGGGGGTGAATTGGACTCGATTGGTGTTGTTAGATATTAGACGCATACCGGAGAAGATGCTTGCTTCGTTAAAAAAGTATCACAATATATTTGGCGAAACCCAGATGGAGTATCGTTTAGCGGCATAGACTGCTTTACCGCTCGGTGGTAAGACTTATTCTTTCAGTAGCCATTAAGAGCGTCATTACGAAAGAAGCGTGTCCGTAGTATTAGAGAGTAGTACCAAGTATGTTTATCGTCTAATTTTTACAGCAGACAAGACCCGATTTTCGATGATCGGCACCTCCACCATTTTTCGTTTTCAAGGTAAAGAGGCAAAAAGCCCGATTTCCAAAATCCGGGCGGCTCCAATTTTTCCTTATACGAAGCTTTTTTTGAGAAAGAAGTTACGAGGCTGATGAGTAAAGTTTCTGCAATAATTCCTACTCTATGGAAAGCCAAAGACTTTACGGATCATTTAGTAGATGTGTTGGTAGAAGATGTATCTGTAGGTGAAATTATCATTATAGATAATGCGCCTACAGATTTTTTATATAACCATGACAAAGTGAGTATGTTTTGTCTTGAAGAAAATATATATGTAAATCCTTCATGGAATTTAGGTATAGATGAATCTTCTTATGATAAGTTTATAATTTTTAATGATGATATTATTATACCTTATAACTTTGTTTCTCAACTAGAAAGTCTTTTAACATCAGATAAAGGAGTAATTGGCATAGATGCGCCAAGCGTGATTAAGGTTCCTTCTTTTGATGGTGAAAATATTACCTTTTTAGATAGAAAAATAGAGCTAAAACCCACTACAAACAGAGATTGGGGTTTTGGTATAGCCATGGCTGGTCATCGTAATTCATACTATAAAATACCCGAAAACATACGTATATGGTATGGTGATGATTACTTAACTCAAATGAATAATGAAGAAGGAAAAGTCAATTACGTAATTGATGATATTCCAATATTTACTAAGATGAGCGCAACCTCTGACTTAGAGGAATTTAGTGAGATAAAAAATATAGATACTTTAATGTATGATAGATTTGTAAAAAGAAAGGAATAAAAATGGCCAAGGCGAAAGTAAAGGCAGCACCGAAGAAAGAAATAACTGATACTGTAGATGAAACTATTACGAGGGAGGAAGTTAAGGAAACCAAAACAGAACCGGAAAAGGCTCCACCAACTCCCAAGGCAAGTAATGTAGAGAAGACCGAATCCTTTACTGCGGCTTTTAAGAATGATGCTCATTCAGCAGTTGATCATTTTTTAAAACACAATACTGACAACCCCGAAGAAATAAGTAGGGAAGAGAGTGATGCAGGTGATGCTGGAGTTAGAGTGACGCTTACTTATAAATGAGGCTAAATGAAAAAGTTTCTAGCGATTACGCCATACTTTGGTGGAGTGTCTAGCGCACCTCGCCAAACAGAATTGAATAATGTTTTAAGATATTTTGAGCATACGTATAATAGTTTAAAACCCTTAATGACTAAAATGATTGTTGGGGTTTATAATGATGCTGACTATAATACCTTAAGGCCATTTCAATTAAATGCAGATATAGAAGTAATAAAGATGACAGAAAAGGGTGGGGGTGAAATAGATCCCATCTTTTTACCTGCTAATCTTGTACGATATATACAGCAGAGAGGTTTTGATGAAGAGTATGTTTACTTTACCGAAGCCGACCAAATACTTTATGCACAAGATTGGAATAATGTTGTAAACATTATTGACAATGATAAAAACATTTATATTGTTCCTCAACGGTTTGAACAAATTCCCAACGAACTTATACAGGCACGAATAGACAAGTATACCGACACTACTGAAGGTCGTTTTGTAGAGTTTGATGGAGTGTGTAGAGAAAACACTAACAGGTATGTTGTGGCTAATGAGCCTGTTGGGTCTCTTCAAGAGGTTATGAGAACTAGTGGGCCGGAAAAGATTGCTTGCAATCAAGTTTATAATTATGATGATCATTTTTATGTATGCCCCTCTCCACAAACAAACTTTATTGATGCTCCCGAATATGGCCAAGCTTATGGTGCAGCTTACTTATGTCATCGCGATTTTTTTAATAGAGTAGATTTTATTGATGCACGGTTTGAATTTATGAGAGATGGCAAGCCTTTTTACATTGAGTTTCAACCTACCGAAACAACTGCTGGCCATGATCTTCTTCGTACTAAAGATGCAATATGTTTAAAGAGTAGGAATTTCTTTTACTTTCATGTAGATCATTTAAGTGGGTACGAGTTTAATAAAAAATTATGATATCAAAACAAGGTAGATTTATATTCTTTCATATACCAAGAACAGGTGGTAGTGCTGTGCAAGATTGCTTATGGGGAGATCGCACTGAAGATAAAGCTGGTAGTCATCCCCGTGACAACCCCGACTATCTTGGTCCTTATGATTGGCACTTGCATGGATTTAATCAAGAGCGAAACAAAGAAGTATATAGCAATGAAGTAGGTGATGTGGTAGGTCATGTGGGTCAAGGATTATATGATTGGAATACAAAATTTTTAGCCCAAGACTCTCAGCCCTATTCATTAAATTATGGAAAGGAAAAGTTTGAAGAGTATTTTAAGTTTGCTTTTGTGAGAAATCCTTGGGATCGGTTCATATCTCTGTGGGTAAAATTTAAAGAAGAGGTATTATTACAAGAGCAATTTAATGGATTGTTTGACTTACATGTAGATACAGATTTTAAAGAGCCACAAGAGTTAATAAGATATTTATTGTTAGCACATAGAAAAGGATTGTTATTGCCTCGTTGGTTTAAATCTCAATACGAATATGTACATGATGAGAACTTACGAGTATTAACTAATTATGTAGGAATGTATGAAAAGCTTCAATTCAGTTTTGATTTTCTTTGCGATAGAATAGACACACCTCATAAAACCTTGCCATGGAGTAGTGAGGAACATAGACGAAAGAAAAAGGATGGTAAACATTATACTGAATGGTATGATGGTGTGATGATAAATGCGATTGCAGAGATTTATTATCACGACATAAGAACATGGGGTTACGAATTTGGTGGGTAAGGGGGTTATTTAACCCTCTTTTTTTATATTTATTGTTGTGGGGGTGTATCTATGAAATGTAATACGTGTGATAAAAAAGTTAAAAAGTTATATAGAGTAGTTATAGATACGAATTATAATGCAATAAACAAAATAGCTTTATGGAATTGCAGGGTTTGTTACGATAAAAAAAATAAGGAACGCCATAACTTAATGAATTGATGGATTACTTTACTAATCAATGGGCCACACTTGAAAATGTAGCCAAGCAAATGATTATAATATGCGGGTTGATTATGGTTGTGACCCTCTCTGTGACGGTAAAAGTATTATCAGAATACGATAAATTTAAATATGGACCCGATGATGATGACGATGAAGAAATTGAAATTGAAGATTAAAGGGAGAGTAAAATGAAATTGAACGAAGCTTGGAGAAGTGGTGGTGGATGGAAAGGTGTAAAAGCCCAAATGCCTGGTCGCCAAAGAATCCATCAAAAATGGATGGCTACTTTTGCTGATGAGTATGAAAAGCTTGGGGGTTTTCCAGGCAACATAGACTGGGACACTGCGCAGAATATGAAGGACAAAGGCATGAAGCCTAAAGATGCTGCTAAAAAAATGGAAATGTTGTATTAAGATGGAACTGAGGGATATTCTTAATGAAGGACATCGTGATGCGAAGTCAAAGTTTGAGGTTCGTTATACGGGTTCCAAAGGTAAGAAGGTAGAAGTCGCTAAGTTTATGACGTTGAGCGCATCCAAGAAATTTCTAAAAGACATAAAGAAAACTGGCGCTAAGGGTGTTATTTTTGTAAATGGTAAGCCACTTAAGTTAGCTAAACAAACGACTATGGATTTTGGTGAGTCTCGCAAAGGGGTTAAAACATGAAGTTAAGTAATCTGATGCGGTCGCATCAACTAAAAGAAGCCAAAAAAGAAATAGACATACATAGAGAGTATGAAGCCGGCGATGCCTTTGCGGTCCCCAGAGAAAAAGGTAGGGTGTTTATCATTCTGTATCCATACCATGCAGCACAAGGTGTTAAGAAATGGACAGGTATAGAATTTGTTTTGGATGGTAAGTACTCTTACATGGCTTCAGCAGACGTTACTACTGCTGGCGATGAACAAGCATTCAAGGGGTATAAGAAAATAAAACTTACTAGTAAAATGAAGAAGCAGATTCAACAGGTCTTGAAAGATCCCGAAGAGGTTGATAGAATAAATAACTCAGACACAAAGATTAGAGACATAGAGAGATACATACGATGAAACTAAAAGACATTACAGAAGCCAGTCCTGGCCGTAGATCCAGAGGACGAGCGCGCCAAGCTGATGCTCGTATGAAGTCGTGGGCGAAAAGGTGGATGGCAGATGTGAGTGATGAGATTGAAAAGCTTAATCCTAAAATGGCTGGTAGGATAGATTGGGATACTGCACAGTATCTAATGAATACGGGTAAGAAGCCTAAGGAAGCAGCGAAGAAACTGGTAAAACTAGGAGAGTCTAAGATTTCTCGACAAGATATGCTTGACGTATCTCTGTTTGCTGATGACGCTGCCCCTACCGATAAGAATAAATGGAAGATTTCCACACGGGCAGCTAAGAGAAAATTTGGCGAAGCATCTAGCGAAGCCAAGAAAAGATATATTCAAAAACACTATAGAGATAGTGGGGGTACCTTTAAATAAGTGATACAAAAAAAGGTTCTTCTCGCATTATTTTTATAGGAGAACTGTTGTGGAGAAATATCCACCGTGGGAAAGAATAGCATCACCCACTGATTTAAGAAAACATTATGAGTCAGCTAGAAATGAAATAATAAATTATAAGAAATCAGCTCAGCTGGCTAATCAAGGCACGAAACTAATAGCAAAAGATAGGGAGAAGTATAAGAAAGAAGCGAAAACAGCTAAGGGTCAAGTAGTCAGACTGAGTAAGAAACAAAAGGCTACAGAAGAAGCAAAGAAGGCAGGTTATTGGAGTGGCGCAGCAACTATATCCATTACCATTTTGTATGAAACTTGGAAAGTAGTAGGGTTTCCTGGTGGTCGTGAATGGATGGGGTGGTGGGAACATGAAGCTATTTATGGTGTGATGGTTTGGATATCCACCTGTACTTTGGGCTGGTTTTATAAGGCAAGCCATAGAGATTCGTAATACTAAAATAAGGAGACAACAAACAGTTATGGCAAAGATTAATCTTGAGGTTTTGAAGGAAGTGTTGTATAGTGAGTATTTTAGACCGGATCCGGCAGAGCCTATAGATGAATTGATTGAAAATGATCCGGCTTTGAATTATGCATTTCATGGCATCGGAGGGATGAGTACAAAGGTTCATGTTTGTTTTCTGAATAGGTTGTTAGCGGCTTTTGATAATATTAATTATATGGAAATAGGTCTTTATGATGGAAGATCATTGGCAGGAGCTGTTACAAATAATGAGGAGCATCTTAACAAAGTAATTTGTAATGACGCATGGACATGGGGGGATGCAAGCAAGTCAAGGTTTATGTTTAGTTTTACTAATTGTTTGAATAAGTTTTATGAGGCAGAAGATTTTGATTTTGCAGGTACGGTAGGATTACATACAAATATTCATACGTTAAGTAATAAGTTTGATTTGCGGATTGTTGAGGGCGATACATTTACTTGGGGTCGCCAACCTATTTTAGATCAATGGGGTAACGAGAAGGTAGACATTTATTTTTATGATGGCGCACATGAGGTTGAGGATCAGAAAAAAGCATTAGTTGATTTTGAACCTTGTTTTGCTGATGAGTTTATTTATTTAGTAGATGATTGGAGTAGTTGGGAAGTACCCGATGGTACCTTTAAGGGATTAGATGTCATAGACTATGATGTAGTATGGCAAACAGAGACTAAGGGTTGGCGTGATAAAACTGATCCTATAGGCTCCGACAATGGGTGGGGTGGCGGATGGTACGTTGGGTACCTTAAGAAGAGGGAAAAAAATGAAACTGAAGGAAGCACTGAAAATAATTGATGAGGGTGTAAATGACCCTGGTATCTTCAAAGCTATCTTTTTATCAGGTGGTCCAGGTAGTGGTAAGTCTTTTGTGGGTAGCGAAGTAGTGGGAATTCCCAAAGGTGGTTTTACGGGTATGGATATGTCGTTTGCCCCTTCGGGACTCAAGCTCGTTAATTCAGACCCTGAGTTTGAATACTTTCTGAAGAAACAAGGCATTGATCCTTCGTCCTTAGCTAAAATGAGTGATGCCGAATTTAAGAAAGTAACTGTTGGAACTAATTCACCTAGAGAAAAAGCAAAGGCCATAAAGAAAGCTAGGGAAAAGCTTTATGTTCAAGGTAAGTTGGGTTTGCTTATTGATGGCACCGGTGATGACTATGGTAAGATTAGTACTAAAGTCAGAGAGCTTAAAAAAATAGGCTATGATTGTTATATGATTTTTGTTAACACTACTTTGGAAGTGGCTCAAGAAAGGAACTTGAGAAGGCCTCGCCAGCTTCCAGAGAAAATGGTAGAAAAGATTTGGAAAGAGGTGCAAAAGAATCTGGGTAGATTCCAAGGGTTGTTCAAGCAAAACTTTATTATCATTGATAATTCTGATGATGTTATTCCTAAAGCCGGTAAACCAGTTTTTGCTAAAGAGATTAATAGTGCCATAAGGCGCTTCTTACAATCTCCTATAAAGAGTGGTATAGCTAAAATGTGGATTAAACAGCAACAAAATAAGAGATAAGTCTAATGAAACTACAAGAAGCCGTAGGTAAAAACTTTTGGTTGAGTGAAGATGAACTCCATGTGGAGTTGAGTAATCTAGATGGTTGGGAAGAGGATGGTGGATATATTGTAAAACGATATCAGTTTGAGGACTGGAAGAAGATCACTAAGTTTATGAAAGCTATTACTGATTTGATAGTAAAAGAAAACCATCACCCCCAACTTAAGTTGGATAGTAAGAATAAGTGGGCAGAAGTAATGCTGCGTTCTCACAACTCCAATAGCATAAGTAAATACGATACAGAGTTCGCAAAAAAACTTGATAAAAAAGTAAAATAGGGCTTGACAAAATGATGAAAAATCACATTTACATCACCACCAACAACATAAATGGTAAGAGCTATGTTGGACAAACTAACGGCAATAGCGCTTCCTATCTGGGAAGTGGAGTGTATCTACAACGAGCCATAAAGAAGTATGGCACCGAAAACTTTACCAAGAAGGTTCTTGTTTATTGCGAGCAAGAAGAGCTTGACTATTACGAGCCACTACTAATAGCTATTCATAAAACTATGCTCAAAGAAGGTGGCTATAATGCTACACCTTTGGCGCGCGGTGGTAATAACCCCTATGAAGGTAAGGCACCAGAGCAGTTAGAAGAAACCAGAAGGAAGCAGAGCGAAGCCCGTAAAGGATACAAGATGTCGCCTGAAAGCATTGAGAAGATGAGGCAAAGCAAGACAGGAGTTAGTGTTGGTAAGGGTGTGGCAAAGCCAAACCTACAACGCAGCAAAAACCCTAACTGGTGTGGCATCTCTACCGATGAAATGAAAGACGCAGTAATACAGACAGGTAGTATGGAGAAGGCGTGTAAGTTTCTAAGTGTATCTGCCAGAGCCGTAGGTGAAAGGTTTAAGCGGGAAGGTATAAAGTGTATTTATAAAGATGGTATAAAGAATGGGCGTAAGGTAAAGGTGATAGGTTTTGACAATAACTGAATCGGCTCAAGCTAAGTGGTTAGACTTAGTAGAGAAACCTTTAGTGCATAATGACACAACTTTCTAACCCAGCTGGCTTGAGTTGTGATACGTGTCAAAAGAAAAGTGACACATTGTATAGGGTAGTGTTAGACAAGGATTATAA
>Ga0098035_1001578_pt1 | contig 10961 bp, 10 predicted proteins | sample 3_EtaG_FD_75046 | JGI IMG/M metagenome (GOLD analysis project Ga0098035, IMG submission 75046) | Marine viral communities from the Subarctic Pacific Ocean - 3_ETSP_OMZ_AT15126 metaG | ecosystem: Environmental > Aquatic > Marine > Oceanic | place: Pacific Ocean | collected 2015-01-07
CGTTTGCCTTGCCAGTCCTTAATGTCGGCGCGGTGCTTCTTGAGCGCAGCGACGGCATTAGCGGCATCGTCCGACCAGTGGCCGCCTGGGATCTCAAACACATCATCCACGCCTGCAATGGCGAGGAAGCGTTGGCCGGGCTTCGGGTTGGGATACTCCACCACGATGTAACACGGCACGGGGGCTTGCTCTAACGCGGCCAGCTCGCAGTCAGCGCTCACGGTGTGGGGCGCATCGTCAGCGAAGGCGTAAACAGTGAAGCTGTAAACGGGCAGGCTCAGGTTTTGGGCGTGGGTACTCATGCGCTCACCTCCTGACGGTTATCAGCAAGGCGGGCTTCTAACTGTTGGGCTTTTTCGATGTGGTGGTTGTAACGCTGTAGGCGGGTGCGTGTGCTGCTATCAGCAAACAAGGCTGCTTTCGCCATAGCGCGATGGGCAGCGGCACGGCTGGATAGATTGCGGGTAATGAGATTGGACAGGCGTAGTGATGCCATGGGTGTGACTCCGTTTGATGTGGAGTCGTCCCCGGTTGCGGCCAAGCAACGGATGGGGGCGACTGTACGCGGGTTGGCCGACCGGCTCAAACGTAAACCGGCACGCTCGAAAGCGTCCCACGCACAGCCGCCATAACTAGCGGGCACAAAAAAAGCGCCTGCTATGCTGGGGGCGCTAGTGCGCCGTTTGAGTATCGACCGGCCAAGGTCGGCTGACGATTTTGCGCCAGCGAGCAAAGCATACAGCGGCATTGGTAAGCGTTGCAAGGTCATCATGCAGCGCCTCGCTTTTCACGGCTGTCAGCAATCAGTTGTGCTGAATACTCGTAGATTTCAGCCAGGATGAAACGCAGGGGCGCGTTTTTGCTGGTGCCCTGCACGATTGGCTGGGGGAAGCGGGAATCTTCTTTACGGGCACGATCAAAGGAAGTGGACGGCATACCTAGAATGGCGCACGCCTGGCGCTTGTCGATCTGGACAAACTGAGGATCAAAGTTAGCGAGTGGGATTTTGCCAGCAGCTTTATCGCGGTTAGTTTGCATCGTAGTCTCCTGAATAAGCCTTGTGGTGGCTTGGACGACTACGATGTTGGCGGGATGATTAAGCGAATTGTTCCAAATGGAATGGCTAGCGTTCCTTATCGAATCCAACAGCAAGGCTGGATCACTGTTTTCCGGTAGTTCGATCTTCTTGGATGGCGAGTATTTCCTTAACGGTATTGGCTATTGGGTCTTTATCAAGCCGGAATCCACGGCGCTCTAAGATGTTTTGTAAAACGGCAGCGGCTTTATATGGCTCTGCTGGAATATCACCATCCAGTGCTTTTAGCGCCAGCGCTTCTATCAGTGTCAGGTAGGTTAGGCGCCGCCTAGGGTGAACATTATTGCTATCACTCAAGGAGCGCAGCCTTGCCACTTCGGCTTGAGCCTTTTTGAGTTCTTCGTTTTGGCTCAGCCATGCTTCCTTGGCTTTCTCTATCCTGGCCTCGCTGGCGCTTAGTTTGGCCTGAATGGCTCGAAAAGCATCCGCACTTATAGCTTGGTGAGTATCACGCTCAATTTCATCAAATAAGAATTCTGGCTTTTGTCCTGGGTAGTGGCTTTGCATCCATGCCTTTAGATCGGTATGGCGAACCGTGCGACGATGTTTAGCGACTTGATCCCCATGTGGAACGGTCTCTCCATCTCGCCCGTAAGGAAGCTCCCCGTTAAGCATTGCATCAATGACTTTTTCACAGTTCACACGTAAGCATGGCCATTTTGGAAACATGCTTACGCCTGGCATAAGCTCAATGCCTACTGATTCCAGTATCTCAACTTCATGTTCAATTAGTCCGCACCACCTTAATGCTACTTCGATAGGGCGGTAATATGGTTTTTGAAGGCTGTTGCAGCTATTTGGATTGTAACCCGCCATCGCGCTACTCCTAACGCTTGCACTCCAATTAGGTTGGCCAGCCAGTGCGGTGGAGTTATCCGCACGTTCGGGAGCTACCCTAGGCCAGCCAATTCGGTTAAGCGGTTTGCTGACGCATCGGAACCACCTTGTTAGCGCCGCCTATCATGGCGTACACCTCATTAGCCCACGCCTCCATCATGGCGCGCCGCTGTTCTAGGTAGATGGCTTTGTTGTAAACGCCACGGATACTGCCAGTAACGTGAGCAAGCTGTGCTTCAATGTGATCGGCGTTATAGCCGCGCTCATTCAAGGCAGTTGAAAGGATGTGACGGAAGCCATGCCCTGTCTGACGCCCAGCATAGCCAAGATGCTCAAGCGCCTTGTTCATGGCCATATTGCTCATGGGTTTGCGGGGGTCGTTGCGATTAGGGAAAACAAGCTCAAAAGCACCGCTACGCTGATACTGCTCTCTCAGCAATGCCACGCTTTGAGGGGCTAATGGAATCAAGACAGAGCGCCGTTTTTTGGTGCGCTCTGCGGGTAAATCCCATAGGCCGTTATCAAGGTCAAACTCAGACCACGCGGCCTTTCTAATCTCGCCTGGGCGGCATCCGTTCAACGCCAATAGCATGGTAGCCGCTCTCACTTGGGGGCTACGCGGGTAACTGTCGATAGCGCGCATTAGGTCGGGCACTTCTGACTGAGCTACATGGGCATAGTTACCACCCGTACCCGCTTCAACGAACTTCTCAACACCACGCACAGGGTTAGAGGTCACGCGCCCAGCAAACGCGGCCATATCGTAAGCCTCAGCCAGTGAGCGCCTTATCTTTGCGCTAGTAGCGTGGATACCTAAGGCTTCCAGCTTACGGAAGAACTCAAGTATGTATGCGGGCTGTATGCGAGCAAATGGCTTATTGCCCATCGCGGGTAACAAATGCTTTTCGATGGAAAGCCAGATTTTGCGCAGTGAGGCAGCGTCAACCGTCTTGGCTTTCATGACGTGCCATTCATCCATTAAGGCGGCTAGCGTCTCTTTGCTAGAAACCTGGGCTTGTGCCTCCTGATCCTTCTTGTGCTGGCGCGGTGTTGTGCCCTGGGCTATTAGCTCCTTGGCTTCAGCGGCTCGCTGCCTCGCTTCTTTAGGCTTTACGTCGGGGTAGCTGCCCAGCCCTAGCCAACTATATTTTCCATCGGGTTTGCGATAACGCAGCTCCCAGCTCTTGCCCGCGTCCGTTCGGACATACAGATAAAGGCCAGCACCATCGCTAACACGGTACGCCTTATCTTCAGGCTCAAGGGCAGCTACCACCCTTTCAGCCATCGGTTTGCTGCGTATCTCGGAACGTTTCATACCCGCCTCGATGTATGCGAAGAAAGTTAATACCTGAAAGCATACACTGTCGCATACATAAAAACATGGTGTAAGGGGGTTTAATGTGGGGTGACTACGGGTGGTAGAAATGGCTATAAGCCGCGTGGTTGCTGGCTTAGTGGGGTAACGTGGGGGCACTAGAAGAAGTGATATGGCGTCCCTGGCAGGAGTCGAACCTGCGACCTGCCGCTTAGGAGGCGGCTGCTCTATCCTACTGAGCTACAGGGACTTACGGGGCGCATAGTATAGCGGTTTGATCCGCCCCGGCCAACCGCGGTTTTGCATCGGCAGAGGTCATATCCAACCGAGCAGGCGAAGAGCGAAGATACCCAGTGTCACGGTCACGCTGGCCATGAGCGTGGTCATGGCGATGATATTAGCGGCCAAGGCCACGTTCCCATTGATCGCTTTGACCATCACGAAGCTGGCGGCAGCAGTGGGGCTGGCAAAGAAAAGAAACAGTAGGCCGAGCTGATTCCCTGAAAACCCCATCAGCCACGCAGCCAATGTGGAAAGCACGGGTAAAATCACCATTTTCATACTGCTGGCGCTGAGCGCCACTTGGCTTCCCTCTCGCATGCTGGATACCGATAGCGTTGCGCCGATGCATATCAACGCGAGCGGTAGCGTGAGCGAGGCAAAGTAATTACCCGAGGTCATCACCCAGCTGGGCAGTGACACCGAGAAAGCGGTAAAAGGGAGCGCAGCGAACACCGAAAGAATCAGCGGATTTTTAATAATATGACCCAGCAAACTCCGCCAATCGGTCGCTTGGCCGGGCTGATAGGCTGCCAAAGCAACAACGGAGAGCGCGTTATACATCACGATCACCACCCCCAGCAGCAAACTACCGGCGGATAACCCATAATTGCCGTACATGCCCGCCGCCAAGGCCAAGCCTACGACCCCACAATTTCCGCGAAACGCTCCTTGAACATAAATGCCACGGTCGGCTCTTGGCACGCGCAGGTGCGCCCAACCCCAACTCAGCAAAAACTGGCCCAACGTGGCGAGGGCAAAAAAGAGCAGCAACGGCACATCTAGAGCAACGCTCAAGTCAGCTTTGACTAGGCTGAGAAAGATCAGCGTGGGCAGTGTGGCTTTGAACACGAGAGACGAGGCGGTCGAAATGAAGGCACTATCGATCCAGCCCAGGCGCTTCAAGGCAATCCCGATGAACACCATGGCAAAAACAGGCAGGGTAACGTCTAGGGTGCGTGTAAAGAGTTCAAGTAAGTCCACGAAGGCGCTCTCAGTCGAATCAGCATCCTCTTATACTCTACCGTTGACTGAGATTTGTCGACTCGCTAGACAGTCTGTCAACGGCTGGGGATCGACGTGGCGCTGGACGATTTCGGCACCAGCTACTCGTCGCTGGCGTACTTTCGCCGCCTGCCGGTGCAGTTGATCAAAGTCGATAGAGCCTTCGTTCGCGATATGCTGGCGAGCGAAGATGATCGTGCGATCGTAGAGAGTATCGTCTTCTTGGCTAAGAAGTTCGCGCGCCCCGGGCCCGCCGAAGCGCTCCCCCAGTGGCTGATCACTTGGCAGCGGGAAGGTTTCCCAGACGCGTCTTAACCGAATAGCTCTATGGGGTCGAACTGTTCGGGCAATTTGACCACCACGGCATCTCGCCCCTCCCCTTTGGCTTCATAACTGGCCGCATCTGCCCGGGAAATCGCCACATCCACCGTTTCGTCGCATTCATCGAAGGTCGTCACGCCGATGCTGAGCGTCACGCTGTACTCTTTGCCCTCATGGGTCACGGTCACCTCACTCACCGATTGACGCAACGACTCTGCGATACGTTCGGCCTGTCCCAGCGTACAGCTGGGCAGCAGCACGGCAAACTCATCTCCCCCTTGGCGCGCCACATGGTCACTGCCACGCACTTCCCAGGCCACGATTTGAGCGATACGGCGGAGCATCTCGTCTCCCAGCGCGTGGCCGCCCTCATCGTTGATAGGCTTGAAATGGTCCAGATCGAAGAGAAGCAGCGCAGAGGGCGTGCTGGTCTTCTGGAAGTCGGCGAATGCCTCTTCCAACCGGCGCTCGAATCCACGTCGATTGAGCAACCCCGTCAACGGGTCGTGCTCTGCCTCCCAGCGCTGCAACGCCTCTTGCTGGCGACGCTCAGTGATGTCCTTCACGACCCCGACCAAGCCCAGCGAGTGCCCCCCTTGAGACAACATGACCACCCGTGCATGAATGTCCAGCCACAGCGTTTCATGGTCGCTGCGCACGAACCGTAGTTGGCGCACGAAATCGCTACCAGTTTTCAAGCTGTGAACCCACATGTCCCTCGCCCCTTCTCGGTCGTCAGGGTGCACCTGCTCCATCCACACCTCCATGGGCATATCGGGAGGGATATCCAGCATCTCCAGCAGTGCCGGGTTCATATAAGTGATCTTACCGCCAAAATTGGCAACGAACATGCCCTGGGGTGTAGCGCTCAATACGGAATCCAAAAACGCCTGGCGCTCTTGCAAATGGCCGACCAACTGCTGGCGCTCATGCTCTACGCGGTTGAAAGTCATCGCGACTTGCTGCAACTCCTGCATGCTGGTGGCGAGATCGAGACTCGCGCGCTCGCCCTTACCCACTTCACCAATTTGCGATTCAAGATAGTCCAATGGCTTGAGAATGCGAGCCAGCAGCCACCATAAGAGCGGCATCATGAGTAGCGCCAGGACGAACCAAATGCCCAGCAGCTTGTAAATGAACCCCGCGAGCGGTAACTGTGCTTGAGTGGTGGGCAAAAACAGGCCCACTATCCAATCGGCTGGCCACACTTGGGCATACGCTTGCAGCGCTACGCGACCACTCGACAGTTCGGCAACCCCTTCCCCTCTCCAACCCGCCAGCGCAAGCTCTAACATCGGGTTCAATTGGACGTTGCTGATCTCGGCGTTCACCAACTCGTGATCAGGATGGTAAAGAATTTTGCCAGAGGCGGTCGAAACGGCCGCATAGCCATTGTCACCCAAACGAATGCTGCTCAAACGATCGAAGAGTCCACTGCTCTTGAGACTGACGATGCCACCGACAAAGCCCGCAAAACGCCCGTTTTCATCCAAGCGGGGAATGCTAATGAGCACCAGCGGCATACCGCTAGCCCGGCCCACGAAGGGTTCGCTCACGTAGGGGCGGCGAATACCGCGCACCATTTTGAAATACTCGAGGTCTTTGGTCTCGAGGCCCACTCGCCCCACCACGCTCGGCCAGTCGCTCAAAATCACGCCGTTCTCATCGCTGACCATCAAACCTTCGAACCAAGTCAGCAGGGAGTCGTTCTTCTGCAGCTCGTAATTCAACCAGGTGGGATCGTCTGACAGCCCAATGACCCCGTTCAACCGCTGTAGTGCGTTGATGCGCTGGTTGATATGTTGGGTAATCTCATCGGCCAGCAAATCGGCTTCATAGCGCAGGTGGGCGATATTGGTCTCGTGCACCATGATTTTGCCGACCTGCCACGCCATGCCCAGCACGGCCCCTGCCAAGATGGCCAGCGCACAGGAAAGCCCCAGCAGCAGCCGGCTTTTTAGCGAACGAAACGTAATCAGTCGATGGATCGGGGGGGCTAGGCGCACCAGAAATCCCTATTTCGTTAATTTCCTTGAGTGAGGCTCGCGAGTTCAGACGCTATCATGGCTCGAAAGAAATAACTTATCAAAAACAACTGAAATGTGCGCGTTGAGACAAATCAAATTAGCTATTTTTTTCTAAACCGTTTCTTTGCGTAACTGTCCTAAGGAACCGCTGATCAATTCGTCTCTAAGCGGCTGAAACGCTCATAAGAGCACTTTCACTGCATCAGCGGTCGCTTTCTGACCAGCGAAGGTGGTCTGTTTCCCTTGCCAGCCGGATTATCCGGCTGGCAGGGCAGATTCAAGACGTACTGGCCCTGTCAATGCGTCCTTCGCATCGTGCCTCCAGCACCAGATTGGCCAGCCCCTTGTAGCGCACCTTCCGGTAGCCGAAGAGGTTCTTGATCACATGAAACGGATATACATTTTTGAGCGCTTCCCCAGACTACAAAGGACGGATTAATAATCTCAGCAGGGTTTCCATAGTGGAGTGGCTCGCCACTCATGGCCTGAACGACGCCTCCCGCCTCTTCAATGATCACTTGAGCGGCGGCGGTATCCCACAGACACGTAGGCCCAAAGCGGGGATACACATCAGCCGCACCTTCTGCGATCAAACAAAATTTCAATGAACTGCCGACTGGGTTAAGTTCATGGTCGCCCAGCTGTTTCAGCCAGCCGCATAATTCGGGACTTTTATGTGAGCGGCTACTTACCACTCGCCAAACTCCTGGCGGGTGAGGAGCATTAGCAACGTTTAATTGCTCACGATGCCCATGACGATCAATTTTGTAAGACCCTTTACCTTTGGCTGCTACATAAGCAATGCCCAAAGCAGGTGCCGTGACGACACCCAATACGGGGGAATCATTCTCTACGAGTGCAATATTGACGGTGAACTCATTGTTTTTCTTAATAAATTCTTTTGTTCCATCTAAAGGGTCTACTAGCCAATACCGCTTATCATCCCCTGCCCCTGCAAAATGGCTAGTATCTTCCTCGGAAAGTACAGGCAACTTCTCTTTTAATGCTTGTAGCCCTGCAACAATAACATGATGTGCAGCCTTATCAGCTTCGGTGACTGGGCTATGATCTTCCTTGATTTCAACACTATATTCGTTGCCATAAATTGCCATGATGGCATCACCCGCATCATAAGCAATGGTTAACACCTGTTCCAATAACTGTTCCAATAACTCCCCCATGCAACCATCTCCAGAGCAAGCAATGAGGCCGCAAAAACGGCCAGCTAAATAGCCACTCTATGCAGAGTGGCAGCATGATATAACGCTCAAACGTCGTAACCTGCTTCTCTAGCCAGCGTCGTATTGGCTTGCAACCAACCTTCAATATGTCCGCAGTCAAAGGTACGACCATGCATCCTAAATGCCTGGACGGTTTTACCCTCTTGCATAAGGCGGTCAATTGCATCCGTCAGTTGGATTTCATTACCCGCGCCGGGGGGTTGGTCACGCAACAGCTCCATAATGCGATACGGCAACACATAGCGCCCAATCACTGATAGGCGTGACGGGGCCTCTTCTGGCTTTGGCTTTTCGACCACACCACGCATATCGGCGCTTTCACCAGCAGCAGGTTCGTCACAATCCACAATGCCGTAACGATATACATCCTCCTGGGGCACTGCTTCTACCATAATTTGCGCTGCTTCGGTCTTTTCCCAGCGCTCAACCATACTGCCTAAATCACACGCGCTGTTGCCTACTTGCGGCTTCACCAATACATCCGGCAAAATCACCGCAAACGGCTCCTCTTTATCGAGCAGATGCGAAGCACAGTAAATCGCATGCCCTAGGCCTTTCGCATTAGGCTGTCGGACGCTGGTGACTTTTAGCTTTTTAGGTGAAATAGCAGAAAGGGTTTCCAGCAGCGCATTTTTCCCCTTACTGGCTAGCGAGTGCTCTAACTCAAAATGTGCATCAAAGTGGTCCTCAATAGCCGACTTCCCCGCTCGCGTGACCAAAATGATCTCATTGATACCTGCCGCCAGCGCTTCTTCCACGACATGCTGAATGAGGGGCCGATCAACAACAGGCACCATCTCTTTCGGAATTGCTTTGCTAATCGGCAGTAGACGGGTGCCAAAACCAGCAACAGGGATAATTGCTTTGCGTACTTGGGTCATCGTTAACGTCCTTTTACTGAGCGTTGCGTTCCAGAATAAGGAAAAATACAGGGCGAATTCACGCTAAACTTTATGCAATTGCTATGCCGAACCGTAGGGCAGCAAACCTTAATTTATAACAACTGTGTTTACTAATTTTTCAATATGCCCGAAAGCAACACTGTGGCACTTTCAATCAACTCATCTAAATGGTGCGGACCTTTGAAGCTTTCTGCATACACTTTATAGAGCGACTCTGTCCCGCTAGGGCGAGCAGCAAACCAGCCGTTCTCGGTGGTTACTTTCAACCCACCAATCGCCGCATGATTACCCGGAGCCTTTACCAACACAGCAGAAATAGGGTCTCCAGCCAGAACTGTATCGGTCACGCTTTCAGCAGTGAGATTTTTAAATGCGGCTTTCTCTTCAGCCGTACAGGCAGTATCCACACGCTTGTAGAACGGTTTACCGAAGCGCTCGGTCAGGGTCTGATAATATTCACTGGGTGTTTTACCCGTAACAGCCATGATTTCAGCTGCCAAAAGGCACAGCGCAATACCATCTTTATCAGTAGACCACGCCTTACCATCGCGGGTTAATAGACTAGCACCAGCGCTCTCTTCACCGCCAAAGGCCAGCCACCCCTCATGCAAGCCATCCACAAACCATTTAAAACCTACGGGCACCTCATATAGCTCGCGCTTATGGGAAGCGACTACGCGATCAATCATCGACGAGGAGACCAACGTTTTACCGATCTTTAACGACTCACTCCACTCTGGGCGATGGCTAATCAAGTAATCTACACACACTGCCAAGAAGTGATTAGGATTCATCAAGCCATTGGCATCCACAATGCCATGTCGGTCAGCATCTGGATCGTTGCCAAAGGCGATATCAAAACGGTCTTTAACCTTTAATAAATTAGCCATAGCATCCGCGCTGGAGCAGTCCATACGGATTTTGCCGTCGTGATCTAGTGGCATAAAGCTAAAGCTGTCATCTACGGTGTTATTCACGACTTCAAGATTCAAGCCATAGTGCTCAGCCACCGCCTGCCATACCGGTAGCGCCGCCCCCCCCATAGGGTCGGCGCCGAGAGTTAAATTGGCGTTTTGGATGGCCACCATATCCACTACTTTGCCCAGCTGCGCTACATAGTGAGCAGTGAAGTCATACTCCTGAGCGTGGGCTAACGCCTCATCTAAAGGTACCAGCGAAACATCACTTAAATGGCGGAGTAAGTAAGCGTTTGCACGCAGCTCAATCCACTTGGTAACGTCAGTATCGGCTGGGCCGCCGTGATGAGGATTATATTTAATACCGCCATCCTCCGGCGGGTTATGGGAGGGAGTAATAATCAAGCCATCAGCCTTGGCAGCCTGATGTTGCTGGGCATTATGCTGCAATATCGCGTGGCTCACCAAGGGAGTTGCCGTGTAGCCATGATCTTTCTCAACCAATACTGGTACTTTATTGGCTGCCAGCACTCGCAGCGCGCACTCCCAAGCGGGGCGTGAAAGCGCATGGGTATCCAACCCAAGAAACAATGGACCTTTATACCCCTCCTCATTGCGAAAATCCACGACCGCTTGGGTAATCGCGATGATGTGTGCGGCGTTAAACGTGCGCTCGGTAGCACGGCCACGGTGGCCAGAAGTACCAAAGGCGACTCGCTCTTTGGCAACATTAGCATCCGGTGTTTGTTCAAAAAAAGTATGAACAATGGCATCCATCCCAACTTCTCCTTCTAACTCGATTAGTTTGCTGCCCTGCCTGTTATTGGCAGTTTACTGACATAGGGATGCGAAATGCGAGCAGGAATAGCAGGAATCAGCAGTGAGCATTAGAAAGCATCACAGCGAGTAGGGTGAGGCGTCTCCGCCTCATCCCTCTCACAGAACCGTACATACGGACCACGTATACGGCTCATGCCATTAACTTACCCCGAATTCGGGGACAGTGATGCCGGTTCTGACC
>Ga0098035_1001582_pt1 | contig 10954 bp, 8 predicted proteins | sample 3_EtaG_FD_75046 | JGI IMG/M metagenome (GOLD analysis project Ga0098035, IMG submission 75046) | Marine viral communities from the Subarctic Pacific Ocean - 3_ETSP_OMZ_AT15126 metaG | ecosystem: Environmental > Aquatic > Marine > Oceanic | place: Pacific Ocean | collected 2015-01-07
ATCTTGAACGCCTCTTCAGCAAAGGCCGTGTCGGTTACTTTCAGACCCTCGCCCAGTTCGCCACCTGCCGGCAAGACCGACCAGACCACGGCGCCTCGGATGATCGAATGGAGGTAAAGTACCTGTCTGCGCAATTGCGCGGCATCGCGCTCGGGCATTTTCTCGACGAGACGGTCGGCAATCAGGCTCGCGACGATTTCGTTGGCGCCGCTCTGGTCCTTGTGCACGTTCGGGTCTTCCAGCCGTCTGCGTTCGATCAGGCGCAGCAGTCCGGAATCGACGGTGAAGGCACTGAAGACGATGTCGAGGTGCAATCCGATCAGCTCTCTTGGGCTTGCGGCAAGCGCTTCGGCAGAGGTGCAAAGTTCGCTAATCTCACGCATCCGGCAAGTTCGGTATCCCGATACTATCGCGGTCAGCAAGGCCTCCTTGTCGGCGAAATGCTGGTAGACGGTTCCGACCGGGACGCGCGCATGCTTGGCAATATCGGATACGCGCGTGGCATCGAATCCGGAGTCCGAGAACAGTGTCACGGCCGAGGTCACGATGCGGCTGAGCGAATCCCGGCTGCGCTGCTGCTGGGGCTTGGTGAAAATCTCGCTGCTTTCCATCCAGCGGACGGGGTCCTGCTCAAAGGCGATGAACCCAAACGGGGTGTCGGATACGCGGTGCAAGGTCACGCAAGGGACCTAGCCGGGCAAAGCCGCCTTGACCAGCGTCGAGGGAAAAGGCGGCGACCTGACACATTCGCGAAGTGCAAGCGGTTTGCGGGTCAGGGATAAGGTCATTCGGGAGAGAGACATGCAGACAATACAAGTCACCGATTTCGAATTGATCGCGCAGGGCTTCGAATTCGTCGAAGGCCCCCGGGTGTCGCCGGAGGGGGACATCTGGTTTGCAGACCTGACCGGCAAGGGCGTCTATCGCAGGCGAAGGGGTTCTGACGTCGAAGAGATGCTGCCGGGCAGGCAGTGGGTTGGCGGGATACTGTTCGACGAATCCGGCCTCGTTTTGTGCAGCGGGCGGGGCGGTATCGTGGCCCTCGAGGCGGAGACTGGCCGAACGCGTTCGCTCGTCTCCAGTATCGAGGGGCAGCCCGTCATCGCCGTCAACGACATGGAGGGTGACGGCAGGGGCGGCTTCTATGCCGGAACCATAGATTTCGTCTCTGCCCTGGAAAAAGGGGAGGCACCCTCGCCGGGCCAGTTCTTTCACATGGCGGCAAGCGGCGAGATCACGGTTCTGCGACGCGACGTCTACGCTTCGAACGGGATTGCCGCTAGTCCATGCGGGAAGTGGCTCTACCATTCCGAAACCATGCGCGGAATCTGGCGCTATCCCCGCGCGGCTGACGGCGTGCCGGGCGATGGCGAACTGTTCATCGAAATCGAGGACAGCGACGGCCTTGTCGTCGATGCCGAAGGCAATCTCTGGGTAGCTTGCTGGAGCACGGGGCGATTGCTGCATTATTCGCCCGAGCGTATCTGCCTCAAGGCGCTGAGTTTCCCCTATCCTCACATCGTCAGCATCGATTTTGGCGCAAGCGATCCGTCGCGCCTCGTCATTTCGACCGGGGGCAATGCGAATGTTCCCCAGGCAGGGGCCGTTCTGGAATTGAAAGTCGATGTGCCGGGGCTTCCAGGACCCCTGACCCGGCTCAAGGGTCTGGAGGCTGGGCTGTGATCGAGGTCGAAAAGCGCGAAGATGGCATTGCCATCGTCAGTCTGGATCGCCCGCAGGCAGCCAATGCGCTGACCTTGCCAATGGTCGCGCGCCTGCGTTCCTCCCTTGCGGAATTGAATGACGATCGAGATGTACGCGTCGTCATCCTTGCGGCGCGGGGCAAGGCGTTCTGCGCGGGCCTCGATCTCAAGGAAGTGCTGCTGGGCGATGACGCGCCCCAGGGGCCGATCGAGAACATGGACCTTCAGGAGAAGTTCGCAGATCTGATGAGGGATGTCGCTGGTGCCCGTTTCCCGGTGGTCGCGGCGATCAACGGCGCGGCGGTGGGGGCCGGTATGGGGCTTGCTCTGGCGGCGGACGTGCGGGTCGCCGGTCCGGGTGCGAGGTTTCTTGTCGGCGCAGTGAAGGTGGCGCTCAGTGGCGGGGAATGCGGCATCAGTTACCACCTGCCGCGCCTGATCGGAGGAGGGCGCGCCTACGAACTGATGCTGACCGGCCGTGCGGTGGATGCCGCCGAAGCCCATGCCATAGGTCTGGCCACGAGGCTGGCGGGCGAAGTGGAGTTGATGGAAGCTGCTCTGCAAGTCGCGGGTCAGATTGCGGCAAACAGTCCCTATGCCATAAAGCACACCAAGCAGGTCATGCGTGCCAACATCGATGCGCCCGGCCTTGATGCGGCACTGGAACTGGAGAACCACGTCCAGTGCCTTGCTCTCGGGACCGAGGACTTCAGGGAAGCGTGCCAGGCCTTCGCCGAGAAACGCGAGCCCAGGTTCAGAGGGCGCTAGGGCGCGTAGGTCAGCCGACGGTTTCGAACACGCCGGACTGGTAATGACCTGTCTGGCGAGAGGTTGCAGGATTGCGCAGACGCACGCCCCTGCTAAGGCATGTCGCCATGCCAAGGCGTAAGGATATCTGGACTTGCGGGATCGCAATGCAGCCGGTGCAGGCGGTACTGGAATCCGGCATCGATCCTGCGAAAGTGCGCTGGCTCGATGCCGAGCCTGCCTTCACTTTCCTTGCCGATCCTTTCGGTTATCGCTCCGGCGACAATTTGCACATTTTCGCCGAGCAGTACGACTATCGCACCCGGCATGGGGTTATCGAAAGGCTCACCCTTGATGGGCGCTTCGAACTCGTCGAACGCAAGCTCGTTCTGCGTGAGCCGTGGCATTTGTCCTATCCTTTCGTGTTCGACGGGGAAGGAGCGACCTGGATGCTGCCGGAAGCGCACCGCTCGGGCCGCCTGACGCTCTACCGTGCCCACGGCGAACTCGAGGATTGGCGCGCGGAATGCGAAATCGCGCTGGATTGTGTCCCGGTCGACGCCTCGATCCTGCACTATCAGGATCGCTGGTGGCTGTTTTATTCGTCAGCAGCTGGCAAGGCCAACAAGCTTGGCTCGCTCCATGTCGCTTGGGCTGAAAGACTTTGCGGGCCCTGGATGCCGCATCCCGGCAACCCCGTCAGATGGGACAGGGCCTCCTCAAGGCCCGGCGGAACTCCGGTGCTGCTTGGCGAGGGGATCATGCTGCCGGTGCAGGACTGCCTTCGCACATATGGCGCGGCGATCCGTCCCTTGTGGATCGACCGGCTCGATGAGAGTGGCTTTCAGGCCGAGGCAGGCGCAGCGCTGGGGGTGCCCGCCGGTTCGCCTCACCCATGCGAGGGTATGCACACGCTGACAGCGTCTGGTGACGTTACCCTTTTCGACGTAAAGACGATCGATCGCTCACTTGCCGGGCTGGCGCTCGACTTGCGCCGCCTTATGGGTGGATACGCTGCCAGATAGTGCGTCCCCTGGCCTCAAAGCGTTCCTTTGAAAAGCGGTCGAACATGTCCGCGCGGGCCGTCTTGCCCATCGCTGCAAGAGCGCCGGGATCGGACAGGGCTTCGTGAAGGGCTGAGGCAAGCGCGTCGACATCGCCGGGCGGGGCCAGCCAGCCATTGCGCGCAGGAGCGATGGAGAATGGCAGCTCTCCCACACTCGATGCGATAGTCGGCAGAGCTGCCGTCAGCGCTTCGTGCGCAGCAATGCAGAAGCCCTCCGAACGCGAAGGCTGCAGGTAGAGGTGCAGGCCGGCGAGGAAACCGCGCGGGTCGCTGGTGTAGCCAGCAAGCGTGAAGTTGGTCACTCCGGCTTGCGATGCCCGGGCCATGAGGGCCGCGGTCTGCTCGCCGTCACCGGCGATGGCGATTTCCACCGGCACAGGTGGTTTGAAGCCCTGCATGCGCAGGCGCGCCAAGGCATCGATCAGCACGTCATAGCCCTTCACCGGGTGGAGTCTGCCAAGGCTCCCCAGGCGTAGCGGTTCTCCCGGAGACCATGCCCTGGCCTCGGGCATGGCGGGATCGGCGAAGTAGATCGGCCAGGTTTCGAGGCGTCCGATTGGAACTTTCAGGCGCTCTGCGGTGAGTTCTGCAACCGACTGCGAGTCCGCCACCCATAGTCGGGCGCGGCCCTGCAACTGTCGCATGAGCCGCCGGTTCCATGGCTTGAGAAACGCGGCATGCTGCCATGAAACCACCGGCAGGCCCAGCATGGGGCCGACAATCAGCCCGAGGATCGTCGCGCGGCTGAGTGAAGTCCACAGGTGGGTCGCTCCCCAGCCGCGCACTTCCTTCATGAGCCATCGGGCGGCGGCGAAGTGGTCGGTTTCACCACCATCGCGCACCGACGGTTCTAGGCCGGCGGTGACCATGGGCGGCAGGGCGCGGCCGTCGCGACGGGTGAGGGCGAAGACGCGAACGTCGGCACCTGCGTCGCGCAGGACTTGTGTTACCGCGGGAACCGGAAGAGCCGCGCCGCCGCCCTCGACGGAGTTGATGACATAGGCGATGCGCGGACGCGTCATAGCTTCCTGCTGCTGTGCCAGACAAAGAAGACCAGCAGGCTGCTGGCCAGCAGTGCCTGCCCCACGGCCTGGATTCCTGCTCCCATCAGCCCGTAGCGGTGCAGCAGCCAGGGCAGCACCGGAAGGAACACGAGGCTGGAAAAAAGATTGGCGCTCATCGATCGGGCCGGGTGCCCCAGCGCGGAGATTGCCGAAGTGCAGGGCGGCCCGACGAGGGCGATCCCGCGCGCGGCAACCAGAACGACCATCAAGGTAGACGCCGCGGCAAAGGCCGGGCCCGCCAGCAGTCCGACGATGGCGGCAGGGAAGGCCGCGACGATCACCACGACCGGAAGCGCGGCGAGGAGGCTGATCCCGACCACTTTGGTGAGGGTCTGGCGTAGCGGCTTGCCGCCGCCGCCGCCTGCTACGATGTGAGCCAGCTCGGCGTAAGAAGTGTTGCCCAGGATCTGGGCGGGCTGTGCAATGATGACAGTGGCGCGCTGGGCGACAGCGAAGAGGCCTGCAGAGGCGGGCCCCATGATCCAGCCGACGATCAGCGGTGCGATCCGGCCGGCCAGTTCGCTGAGTGTGACATCGGCATTGCTGGCGATCAAGAAGCGCCAGATCCCCGGGTTTTCCAGCGCGACGTCGCCGGCCTGCGGGTTCCACAGGCTCGCCCCCAGGCGGCGCGCGGCGAACCAGAAACCCATCGCCCACAGGACCGCGAATTCGGCAAGGGCGGCCAGCAGCCAGACGACCAGGAACGACTTGATGCCCCATCCGAAGGCAATCACGATCAGGGCCCCGCCGAGGCGCACGATGGGCTGGACGAGGTTATGGAGCCCGATCAGGTCGAACCGCCCGATCAACTGGAGATAGCCTGAAGGGGTCGAACGGACCGAACCGAGCACTGCGAAGGAATAGACCTGTGCGAAAGCCATGGCCTTGGGCGGCCAGCCCAGATGCGGACCGACGAACTGCGCCAGTGCCATGGCAGAAACGATCGCAAGGGCACCGCCCGCAAGTTCCACCCCGGCGCCGAAGCGCAGCAGACGGCCGAGCCGGTGTTTGTCGCCTTCGCGATCGGCCTCTGCACCGTAGCGCACGATGGCCTGCCAAGAGGGGAATTCCACGATGCCGCAAACCGTGGTGACATAGGCATGAACGAGCACCAGCACCCCGTACTCGGTCGGTCCGAGGAAGCGCGTTGCCAGAACGAGGTAGATGAGGCTGATCAGGCCCGCCCCGGCCTTGCCCCCCACGACGAGTCCAAGCCCCTTGAAAATACGTTGGATTCGGCCGACGTGCGGCTCGACTTCGGTAGGCAAGCAGGAATCCCGGAATTGGTCAGTTTCGCCCTGTGAGGCGGGGCCCATTTGCAACAAATGCGCGCCCATGACCAGAGACTTGATGCGCTTGCCGCGATCAGGCCGATACGAGGTGCAAATGACGCCGGGATCTTTCGCGCCCATGCGTAAAGTCGACGATGGCCATAGCGGCCCGGACCGAGGACGGCGTGTTGGTCAGATCGAAGCTTTCAGCGAACATCTCTTCCTGAATCCGCCGGTAGTGCGTTTCGTGCAGGTCCTCGGCCCGGGATAGGGCCGCCGAAAGCTGGTCGGGGCTGACGATCACTTCGCCGGCGCGCCAGTGATGGAAGTTGGGATCACCGGTCCAGTCATGCTGCTGCGAATTGAGGAAGATACAAGGGCGCGGCCGCAGGAGGAACTCGTAGACCTGGCTGCTGGCGTCGCCAAGATAGACGTCGGCCCCCAGGGTATAAGTCATGTCGGTGGAGGCGCGGCTGCCCAGGTCGACATGGATGTTGTCGCCGCGAAGGAAGCGTTGCGGAATTTCTCCGGCCCGGTCGATGGTGAGCTTGTCGATCGTCACCACGAAACTGCGCTGGAAGAGCATGACGTGCGGAGCAAAGATCAGGCCGAGGCGATCGTTGTCCATGAAGTGCTCGAAAACGCGGTGCCCGTGCTTGTACCAGGAGGACAGGTGGGGCGAAGGATGCGGGTTGTAGATCACCGTCTGTTGCATGTCCGGCATGAAGCGATGCGGCGTCTTGTCGCGTGCAAGGTCGAACTTCGGATAGCCGACGATGGTGATGGCCTCCGGTGAAACCTGGGCTTCCCGGATCAGGCGGTCGCGGATCTTGGGCCCGGAACACAGGACGTGATCGAAGCCCGCACTGGCCTTGTCGAAGCCGATCGCCCGGTCGCCCGCGCCATGCCGGGTGTGGATGATCGCAAGGTCGCGAAGACCGTACCGGGTCTTTAGAAGGAGCGAGGTTTTCTCGGCAACGACGAGGACGTCGAGCTTGCGGAAGAAGTCGAGATTGTCGCGGTAGATCAGGATTTTCTGTGCCGGGATGACCTTGCCCAGCAGCCGGTCGAGACGGCGCGTCGCGGCGCAGGGTTCAAGCTGCACATGCTCGATCCGCGTGCCGATCCGATCGCCGCCGATGCGCATGACTTCGCGGGTCAATGCGGCATTTGTGGTGGCAACCACGATCTCGCCTTCGAAGCCGCCATCGGCGAGCGCCATTGCGATCGGCAGACTGTGGGCAATCTGATGGATCTGGTCGTGGTTGAACAGGAAACCGATGCGCATGGTCACATGACGGCGCGCTTCGCCGCAATCCTCAGTCACGAGCAAAATAAATTTTTCGAAGAACGATTTCGCTTCAGCCCGGCAAGGGTTTCCTTCCGCGACTGCGGAGCGGGTCAAGCGGCGGCGTCCTTGTGCCAGAGCTATTGGGAACCGTATCGATGAGGATGCTTCGCCTCGCCGCCGTGGCGGCGGTGTTCAGCGTATTGGCTGTCAATGTGGCAGGTGGAGCGCCTGCCGCAGTCGCACCCGCGGCCGGGCAGCCTATATCGGTTGAGGTTCCTTCCGAACTCTCCGTCATGACCTATAACGTGAAGGGCTTGCCCTGGCCAATTGCCTTGGGGCGTTCCTCTGCACTGATGGAGATCGGTCGCCGGTTCCGGCACCTTCGCGCGCTGGGAAAGCAGCCCCACGTCGTGCTGCTGCAGGAGGCGTTCATTCCCGAAGCGAAGGCCCTGGGCGCCATCGGTGGTTATGCCTACATGGTGACCGGCCCCCAGCCGCGCGATTCATCGGCGGTGCCGACGCCGACGCTGGATCAGGATTTCCGCGCCAGGCTTCATTGGGGCAAGGGTGAGGGCGAAGGAAAATGGGTGGACAGCGGGCTGGTGATCCTGTCCGACTATCCCATCGTCGCGACGGCGAAAATGGCCTTTCCGCAAGACGCCTGCGCCGGGTATGACTGCCTTGCGACCAAAGGTGCCGTGCTGGCGCGGATCAAGGTTCCCGGCGTCGAAACGCCGGTGACGGTCGTCGACACCCATCTCAATTCCCGTCATGCATCGGGTGTTTCCACGCAGCGCGCGAACCAGGCCTATGCCTGGCAGGTCGGGGCGCTGCGACAATTCGTGGCGAAGCAGGTCGATCCCGAATCCGACGTCATCTTCGGCGGCGACTTCAATCTAGGACATGACACCGACCGCCTCGCCGCCGCATCGCGTGACGGCGGCCTTCTCCCCGGCAGTCAGGAAGCCATCGCCACGATCGGGGGGCGAGCCGATACGCGCTCGGACACCGACTTCGGCTTGGTCCGCAACCGCGCCAAGGACAAGGAGTACTTCCGGGCGGGGAAGGGCGCGCATTTGCAACTGACTGGTTTCGATATCCCTTTCGGTGTCGATGAAGGCGGCTTCTCTCTCTCGGATCATCTGGGTTTCGTCGCCGACTTCAAGCTTCGCTGACGTCCGATATTCCTGCGGCCTTGTACCGGTCGTGGTGCGAAAGGCGGCAGGACCTGCCAAAAACCGATACTATCTGTGCCTCCGGGAAGGTTCGAGGTTGAAAAGTGCGCGACTCTCGTCTGTGGAGGCGCTGACCATTTGACATGCGAACCGGAGTTCTAACGCACCATGGACGAAAACCTGCGCAAGGCGGCTCTCGAATACCACCTTTTCCCGCAGCCGGGAAAGCTGAGGATCGAGCCGACCAAGCGCATGGTCAACCAGCGCGACCTTGCCCTGGCCTATTCGCCCGGCGTTGCAGCACCTTGCGAGGAGATCGCCGCGGATCCGGACAAGGCGGCTGACTACACCGCGCGCGGCAATCTCGTTGCGGTCATCTCGAACGGTACGGCAGTGCTGGGCCTGGGAGCGATCGGTGCGCTTGCTTCCAAGCCGGTGATGGAAGGCAAGGCGGTCCTCTTCAAGAAGTTTGCGGATATCGACGTCTTCGACATCGAAGTCGACACGACCGACCCAGACCGGTTCGTCGATGCCGTCTCCTTGCTCGAGCCGACCTTCGGCGGCATCAATCTTGAGGATATCAAGGCCCCGGAATGCTTCGCCATCGAGGCGGCATTGCGCGAGCGGATGAACATTCCGGTCTTCCACGACGATCAGCACGGCACTGCCATCGTCGTGGCTGCCGCGGTGCGCAATGCGCTGGTCCTGCAGGGCAAGAGCCTTGGCGAGGCCAAGCTGGTGACGTCGGGCGCCGGAGCTGCCGCGCTCGCCTGCGTCGACCTGCTGGTATCGATGGGCCTGCCCGCTGAGAACGTCACGCTGACCGACAAGGACGGCGTGATCCACGCAGGGCGCGAAGGCATGTTGCCGAACATGGCGCGCTACGCCCGCCAGACCGATGCGCGTACCCTGCCCGACGTGCTGCCCGGCGCGAATGTGTTTCTCGGCCTGTCCGCGCCCGGCGTGCTCAAGCCCGAATGGCTGCCGCTCCTGGCCGACAAGCCGCTGATCTTCGCGCTGGCCAATCCCGAGCCGGAGATCCTGCCTGACATCGCGCGCGCCTCGCGACCCGATGCCATCATCGCCACGGGCCGCTCCGACTTTCCCAACCAGGTCAACAACGTCCTGTGCTTCCCTTACATCTTCCGCGGCGCGCTGGACGTCGGGGCGACGACCATCAACGAGGAGATGAAGGTCGCCGCAGCCGAGGCGATTGCCTCGCTGGCCCGTCTCCCCGCCCATGAAAGCGTCGCGCAGGCTTATGGCGGACGCAAGCTAGCCTTCGGGCCGGAATACATCATTCCCACGCCTTTCGACCCTCGCCTGATCGCCGAGATCGCCCCGGCAGTGGCCAAGGCGGCGATGGACAGCGGCGTGGCCCGCCGTCCGCTCGACCTTGAAGTCTATCGTCGCTCGCTGGCGCAGAAGAATACCCGTTCCGCGCAGCTGATGATGCCGGTATTCGAGGCAGCACGCGGATCGCAGACGCGTATCGCCTATGGTGAAGGCGAGGACGAGCGTGTCCTGCGCGCGGTGCAGGACGTTCTGGACGACGGCATCGCCCGCCCGGTCATCGTGGCGCGCCGCCGCATTCTCGAACGACGCCTTCCTGAACTCGGCCTGCGCTTTGAGCTCGACCGCGATGTCGAGGTGATCGATCCGGAAACCGACCACGCGATCATCGAACCGCTGGTTGAGGCCTATCGCAACGTTGCAGGCCGCAAGGGCGTGCCTGCGCCCGAAATCGTGCGCCATATCTATCGTCGCCCTACCGTGACCGCCGCGATGCTCCTGCGTACCGGGCAGGTCGATGCTGCCCTTGTCGGCGGCAACTCGGAATACTGGGGGCAGATGGAATACGTGCTGCGGATCATCGACCGCGCGCCGGGCGCGCAGCGCGTCTATGCGCTTTCAGGCCTGATCCTCGATGCCGGTGCGCTGTTCATCACCGATACGCACATGGTACCCGAGCCGACGCCCGAGCAGATCGCCGAGATGACGCTGCTGGCAAGCAGGGAGATCCGGCACTTCGGCCTGGAGCCGCGCGTTGCTCTGCTCTCGCACTCCAACTTCGGTGCCTCGCACAGCCCCAGTGCCCGCAAGATGCGGGCCGCGCTGGCCATGCTGCGCGAAAAGGCGCCCGATTTGGCAGTCGACGGCGAGATGCATGCCGACGCCGCGCTCTCGCAGCCGCTGCGTGAAAGGCTGGTGCCGGATACCCGTTTCGAAGGGCCTGCCAACCTGCTGGTCATGCCCAACCTCGATGCGGCCAACATCACGCTCACCGCGCTCGGCGCTTCGTCAAGCTCGCCGACCGTCGGGCCGATGCTGATGGGTCTGTCGCGCCCGATCCACGTCATGACTCCCAGCATGACCTCGCGCTCAGTCCTCAACATGACGACCATCGCCGTGTCCGAGGCCATGAACCGCGACCGCGCAAAGGGTGCGTAAGAAGTTCGATCAGGAGGTGCCTTGCGAGAAATCGCACTGCGTCGGAAGCGAAGTGCCCCTTCGGGGTTAGCGACTGAGCGATCTCAGGAAAGGTGCCGGGCTTGTGGCGCGGGGATCGGCGCTTGTCCGCGTGCTGCGAATTCGATATCTCTATAGTTCTCGAATCATCGGAGAGCGCGGTGCAAG
>Ga0098035_1001590_pt1 | contig 10908 bp, 8 predicted proteins | sample 3_EtaG_FD_75046 | JGI IMG/M metagenome (GOLD analysis project Ga0098035, IMG submission 75046) | Marine viral communities from the Subarctic Pacific Ocean - 3_ETSP_OMZ_AT15126 metaG | ecosystem: Environmental > Aquatic > Marine > Oceanic | place: Pacific Ocean | collected 2015-01-07
ATCCGGCGGGCCCATTGTGCGGATTTTCAAATCACGTATGCCCCTGCTTACCCAGCTCTGCATGCTTTCCAGATGCGTTAGCGGGGCGTCTGCAAACCGGATGACCCGCTCGACTTTTCTCTCTCTTCTTTCCTTGTATGTCATCAGCGCCTGATCAATATTTTGCATGGCCAAAGCATCCGCAAGGCAGCGGCTGTCTGCGAGGGCCATTGCAGCCCCTTGCTGGATTAGAGGAGAGCATCCGTTTGCAGAGTCGCCGACGAACGCGATGCGCCGGTCGAAAAAGCAGGGCTTGATAACGGACTTCAGACGGTTCGTCAGGATATCAACATCGTCCAACTGGGACAGGATATACGGAACGGGTCCGCCGTATCCGGAGAACACCTTCTTGATATTCTCCTTCGCGTTGTCACCCAGGACTATGTCATTTAGGTCCTCATACACATGGCCATAACAATAAAGGGCATCCTCGCTAATGGGATAGACAGTGAAGAGATCTGTCTGGCCAATTAAATGTAGAGGTTGCAATGCATGCTCGGTATAGGGAACCACAAACCGCCAACTGATGACATTATGATCGACGAGCATTTCCTGCCCTTCATAATTGTTTTGGCGCACCAGGGAATTGATCCCATCCGCCGCGATCAAAAGGTCGTAGGATCCGTTCAGTAGTTCGTTCGTGCAGGTGATCTTGACCGCGTCATCACCATGTTCGACCGTCAGTATTTCCGTATTGTAGCGGATCTTTTTCTCCAGACCTTCAAGCAGGGCGCGATCAAGGTCCTGCCGTTTGAGTGAGATGAACTGATCGTTCTCGAACGGCGGTTCCGTCAAATTTGCAGACTTGATCGTCTTGCCCGTCATTTTGTTGTAGGTGATTGTAGAAGCCTCGAAATAACGGCCTTCCAATCGCTCCAGCGTGTCGAGATCTTTAAGCTCTCTCACAGCATTGAAAGGAAGGACGATGCCGGTATGGGCAATGCATTCCGAAGATCGCTTTTCAATTATCTCGAAGTCCAGCCCGAATCTACTTAGCCATTGCGCAATAGAAAGCCCCGCAATTCCGGCGCCTACAATCAAAATTTTCGATGTCAAACCGGTATGTTCCTCATAATAGCCATACCCTCGTACGATAGAGCCGGATCATATAATTATTCCTCAGTTAAATCAAAGTAGCTTGTTTAGATGGTTGATGAAACTCTTATTTCCCAGGCGCTAGGCGGCTTGCAAGCGGGATTCTGACTGTTTAACGGAAGCTCAACACTTTCCAGCTAATGTTAGGCAAGCCTGAATTGTTCGAACCGGGAAGAAAATTTGATTAAACATCGCAATAACTTGCGCGCCGGACAACGCAAGGGAATTGGCTTATGCTGAGCGAATTAGCCATTCTCATCTGCTTGCTTGTCATGTTAACTGTGTTTTGGAGGCGGAAAAAGCGGCTCACTCACGTCAAGTTAGGACGGGATTTAATAAACTACGGCCTGCTTATCGTGGTAATCGCGTCCTTCGTCGATCTTTTGTTTGTTGGTGACGGCTCGGTATTCAATATCGGTTTTAGCGATATAAATTCACTGGAAGTATGGAATGCCGTTGGTTATTTGCCGGGCCTCGTGCTGGTTGCGATCGGCATGTCACGCATGCTTCCAGCTATTGAACGTCTCAATCAGGAGATTCAGGCCAGGATAATCTCCGAAGAAAAGCAACGGGAACAAAATAAGCGTCTTCAGTTGACTATCGCCCGAGCTGAGACAGCCGAAACCACACTACTCGATGCCATCGAATCAATGCCGGAAGGCGTTGCAATTTTCGATCCGAACGACCGGCTTTACGTTTGTAACAACCCCTATCGTGAGCGGTATAAGAAACTTGCAGACAAGGTACAGTCAGGCGTCCATTTCAATGAACTCGTCCGTCTGATGGTCGAAATGAAGCGGGTGCCGGAAGCGGTTGGCAGGGAAGAAGAATATATTGCGGCTCGAATCAAGGAACATAACAATCCAGCCGATCCGGTAGAGCAGGAAATGGACGATGGTCGGATTTACCGGCTATCCGAAACAAAGACCAAATCGGGAGGCACAGTATCCATTCGAACGGATATTACCGATATTCGTGCCCGTGAGCAGGCTCTTAAGGAAAATCGTGCAAAACTGGAGGAAGCTCAGGCCATCGCCCATATCGGTAACTGGATGCGCGATACTCGCGCAGACAAACATGAGTGGTCGGATGAAATTTTCCGCATTTTGGGATGCCAGCCTGGCGAAATCGAGCAAAGCTACAGCAATTTTATGTCCCGGGTACATAAAAACGATGTCGCACGTCTGCGCTCAGTCTTTGAGCATACGAACGAAAGTCTTGAGCCGTTCGAAGCGGAGTTCCGTGTGGTGCAGGATGGGGGCAGTATTGTTTACGTCAGGTTGCTGGGGCGGGTGAATACTGATGAAAATGGAGTTGTGACGGGGGGCAGCGGAACCCTTCAGGATATCACCACCCAGCATATATTTGAGCGCGAACTGATGCAGGCGAAACTGGAAGCAGAAGAGGGCACGAGATCAAAATCTCTGTTCCTTGCGAATATGAGTCATGAGCTCCGGACGCCACTAAACGCCGTAATCGGCTTCTCCGAAGTTCTGGCGAAAGAAATTTTCGGCCCTCTGGCGAACGACCGGTATCGCGAATATGCCGACAACATCCAGTCCTCGGGTCGGCACCTGCTATCGCTAATCGATGATATTCTGGAATATTCGCGTCTGGAATCTGACTCCATCGAACTGCAGGAAACGGAGTTTAATCTCCTGAAGGCAGCAGAATCGACGAAAACCATGTTGTTGGCTAAGGCAAATGAAAAGCGGATCAGCTTTTTCCTTTCGAAGAATCTCGATATCGAGATTCGGGCTGATGAAAGAAAGCTGAAACAGGTGCTCATTAATCTTGTCAATAATGCCATAAAATTTACGCCGGAGAACGGACTGATAGAATTGGACCTAGCTGAAGATTCGGATAGTTTTATCTCTCTTTATGTGACTGATAACGGTTATGGCATCAGCAAGGATGAAATTAAGAATGTGATGCGCCCGTTTGGACGGACGCATTATTCCATATCAAAATCGATTGAGGGGACAGGTCTAGGACTCCCGCTTGCGAAATCAATTGTCGAGCTGCATGGCGGCATGTTGAAAATCAAATCCAATGCGAATAAACCGGGAACAACGATCGAGATACGTTTGCCAAAATCCCGGGTGGTAGGCCCGGAGCAGAATGCGCCCCGTCTGAACGTAATTTCCCGGTCATAATCGGGCTGCAAAATACTCACCTGATTAGTGAATCTTTATGTAGCGTAGCAGTATTTTTTCTGCTAATGAGCCTGACCGAAATATTTGGATTCAACAACTAAACAGGTGGAACATTAGAATTGCAACTGCTCCAGGATTGTGAGGGCTATGTCGCTGATCGCGAGCATGCCCTAGCCGGTTTGCGGCGATATGAAAACGAAGCGACAGCTCTTGAAATCGAGCAGTCAAACGATGCTGTCCACTTTCTGTATATCGACAAGATTGCAGAGGCGGCCAGCAACTTTCTCACCGGATTTCCAGGTACTTGTCTTTATGCGGCGAAAGCCAACCCGCATCCGGCGCTTCTGCGTCTGCTGTGGGCTGCGGGTATTCGTCACTTTGAAGTCGCCTCGATCCGGGAGATTGAGAATCTGCGTCGCGATTTGCCAATGGCGCAGCTTTATTTCATGCACCCGGTCAAAAGCCGGCAGGCAATTGCCCGCGCCTATGCGCTTGGCGTGCGCCATTTTGCCTTCGACAGCCTAGACGAACTTCGCAAGATAAAGCAGGAAACCGGCCATGCCGAAGACCTGTCGCTGATGCTGCGTCTCAGTGTATCGCAGGTTGGTGCGGCATATCCGCTCGACAATAAATTTGGCGCGACATTGATGGAGGCTCCGCTTCTCCTCACCCATGCCCGCCAGATCGCTGAGAAAGTCGGCGTGACTTTCCATGTCGGCTCGCAATGTCTTGAGGTCGAGGCATATGTCAATGCCATCTACAATATCGCGAATATGCTGGAAGGTTGCGGCGTCAAGATCGATATGATTGATGTCGGCGGTGGTTTCCCGATTTCCTATCCGGATATGGAGCCTGCGCCGCTGCAGGATTATTTCGACGCAATCGCCAAAGCCCTGATGGAATGCGGCTTTGAAGATCTCGAGATTTTCTGTGAGCCGGGCCGGGCGATGGTTGCCGCAGGCGGAGCCGTCGCGGTAAGGGTTGAACTTCGCCGTGGGCAGTCGCTATACTTAAATGACGGCACCTATGGATCGCTCTTCGATGCGGGCCAGCTGGGCTGGACTTATCCGATTGAGCTATACCGGGCCGGACGGCTGGAAGTCCTTTCGGAAACGTCGCTATTTCAACTCTACGGGCCGACATGTGACAGCATCGACAAGATGCAGGATCGACTTTCGCTCCCAGAGGATGTGTGTGAGGGCGACTGGCTTATTTTCCGTCATTTGGGGGCTTATGGTTACGCCATGCAAACCAAATTCAACGGATTTTACTCCGAAACAGTCGTGGCGATCGAAGGCGGCGCCGAACTCGCGTAACGCAACTATTCAATAAAAGGCATTGAGGTCATTATGATGAAAACCTCTCAAAGTAACGATAAGGCGGCTCTCCTTTCGAAGACCGTCGAGCATATCGATTTTAAAAGTTTTGACGCCCGTCCAATCATTGACGCCATGGGCAAGATGTCCTTCACCTCGCGTGATCTCGCACGGGCGACGGAAATTTTTAACATGGCCGTTGAAGACCCGGATTGCGCTGTTATCCTGACCCTCGCGGGATCGACATCCGCTGGCGGCTGTATGCATGTCTACCGGGATCTGGTAGAATTGGGCATGGTGGACGCGATTGTGTCCACCGGTGCTTCTATCGTCGACATGGACTTTTTTGAGGCGCTCGGCTTTCGCCACTATCAGGCCGACAGTTCTGTCGACGACAATGATCTGCGGGCGCTTTATATCGACCGTATTTACGACACCTATATCGATGAGGAAGAACTCCAGCATTGCGACGAGACGATCAAGCTGATCGCCGATAGTCTGGAGCGGCGCCCTTATTCCTCACGGGAGTTTATCCAGGAAATGGGCCGTTGGCTCAAAAGTAATTCGGTCAAGAAGAACTCCTTGATCGAGACCTGCTTCGACCATGATGTGCCGATTTTTGTTCCGGCTTTTTCCGATTGCTCCGCCGGGTTTGGCCTGGTCAAGCACCAGGTTGAAAACCCGGACGCACATTTGAGTATCGATAGCGTAAAGGATTTCCGTGAGCTGACAGAAATCAAGATCGCCGCTGGCACAACGGGCCTGTTGATGGTTGGTGGCGGTGTCCCGAAAAACTTTGTTCAGGACACGGTTGTCTGCGCGGAAATTCTCGGCAAGGAAGTGGATGTACATAAATACGCGGTGCAGATTTCCGTCGCCGATGTGCGCGACGGTGCCTGCTCCTCTTCCACCCTGAAGGAAGCGGCAAGTTGGGGCAAGGTCAGCACCAATCTGGAACAGATGGTCTTTGCCGAGGCTTCATCGGTTGTGCCACTCCTGGCGTCTGATGTTTATCATCGCGGCGGATGGAAGAACCGTAAGCCCAGAAAATTCACCAAGCTGTTTCAGTAGCAGATTGCTGGATTAAAGCTATGAAGGCTCCATTTGATATTCTCCCCTCGGAAGAAGGGTTCCTGGGGTTGCCCGCAGAAGAAGCGGTCGACTATGCGACGGCAAACGCGGTGATAATCCCTTTCGGTCTTGAAGGGTCCGTCAGCTATGGCGGCGGGACAGCCATGGGACCCGCTGCCATGATCGAGGCGAGCCATCAAGTGGAGCTTTTTGATGAAGACCTTTGGTGTGAACCGTTTCGCAACTTTGGCGTTGTGACGATGCGGGAGCAGCCTGTCGACGGCAGTGATATCAAGAAGGCGGTCGATGATCTTGCGGCATTGACGGGGAACGCATTGTCTGATGGGAAGTTCCCTCTCGTTTTCGGGGGGGAACATTCGATCACTCCCGGTGCGATAAGGCCATTTCTGAAAAAATATGATGATCTGATCATTTTGCATTTTGACGCCCATGCGGACCTGCGGGATGGCTTTGAGGGGGAACATTACTCTCATGCCGCCGCAATCCGGCGCGTTCTTGATCATCCTACGGTACCCATTGTCTCCGTTGGCATTCGTAATATCTCGGCGGAGGAAATCCCGTTCCTGGACGCAAACCGTCATCGTATTACGATTCACTGGGGCAAGGATCGCGAAAACTGGCGCGTTGAGGATATTGTTGCTCCTCTTAAGGACCGGCCCATTTATCTGACGTTCGACCTTGATGGTTTTGACGGATCGCTGATGCCGGCTACCGGAACGCCGGAGCCGGGCGGGGTGTTCTGGAATGATGCGATCAATATCATCAAGGCGGCGTCGAAAACCGGTAAAATAGTTGGTGCCGACATCAACGAACTTGCGCCGATAGAAGGGTTTCACGCGCCGAATTTCCTGGCGGCAAAGTTAGCTTACAAGATACTTTCCTTTGCTTTTTCGCGTTAACTGCCCCGAAAATAGCAAAATTTCACCTCATTTTTGAATAAAATTGGCCGCATTTCCCCGTCATGTTGTTTCTCGTAACAAGAGGACAGGGAAATGGAAAAAGCAGGATATTCACGAAACAAGGGAAATATCTTTACCCGACTGTTTTCAGTGGCGAGATCATGCCGTCATCAGCTCGGCCTTGTTGCTGTCACGATGGCGCTGGGACTGGCTATCATTTTGAATATTGCCATGGCGTCCGAGACAACCACCGAGAAAGCGCACGACCAGATGGCTTACTTCAAGACAGATTCCTCGAAGAAAAGCTTGGCCATCAATTAAGAAGAGCCTTTATCGCGCGACCAGCCCATCCTGTTTCATGCGCCACAAACAAACCTCCACCCGGTCCTGTCCGAAGAAGGCTTCGTTCTTGTAGGCAAGGGTGGGGACACCCCAATGGCCTGATTTTTCAAGCGCAGCCTGATTTTCCTCGACCTTGGCGGCATAACCGTCGAAATCACTTTCTATGAGGCTGTCAAGATGCGCGAGATCGAAGCCGGCCTTCGCCGCTGCCTTGGCCAAATGTTCTCCTTCGTGCCATCCGCGCACCTCACCGTTCCACAGGAGTTGGGAAATGCTATCAAGAAAGGCGAGACCGTCGCCTGTTTCTGCCGCAGCAATCCCGAGATGAGTCAATCGATGGATAAAAGGTTGTTCCGCCGGCACTTCCCTCGTTTGACGGTTCATCTTGACTGGGTCCGGCCTCGGCCATGAAATCGGGATGCCGTTCATGTCACCAACGCGTTGAATATCCGTCAGGAGATAGTCGATCCAAAGCGGATGCACATCCTTGAAGAATTTGGGCGTACGGATTGCAATTGGATAAACGGGGCGCACATTAACCTGAAGATCATATTCACGTGTTAATTCAACAATTCGGCGCGTCGCTAGGTAGGAATAGGGGCTTCTGAACGACCAGAAGAGATCAACGCTGTGGGTCATGGGTACTCCATTTTTTCTTGTTACATTTTCTTCACAATAGGACCTTATAGTGACTGCCGCCAAGTAATTTTCTTTACCGCTGTAATGGCATGAGTCATTGTATCGGCCTTGCGGGATATATCATAGGCAGTCGTATGCCTAATCCTAAGTAATTTAAGGGATAAAATGCCTTTTTTTCATATACTAGTTCTTGCGGTGATTCAGGGAATTACCGAGTTTCTGCCCATTTCTTCGAGCGGTCATCTATTGATTATCCCGACGTTAACTGGCTGGCAGGATCAAGGGCAAAGTATTGATATTGCAGTGCATGTCGGGACTTTGGTGGCTGTCGTGGCATATTTTCGAAAAGATATTATGCAGATTTTAATGGCCTTTGTGAGACCGAATGATGATGCGAGCGCCGAAGGACGTCGACTCGGGTGGCATATCATCGTCGGCAGCATCCCGATCATTTTTGTCGGTGGAGCAATGTACTATCTCGTTCAGGGAGAGCTCAGGTCAATCCTGTTGGTCGCCGCGACGACAATCTTTTTCGGGCTGTTTCTTGGCTGGGCCGATAAAAATTTTCCGGTCTCGAAAAAAGTAAATGAAATCTCGATGATGGATGCACTTATTATCGGTCTATTCCAGGTTCTGTCACTTCTTCCTGGCACGAGTCGATCTGGGATTACCATGTCGGCAGCGCGGATGCGTGGCCTGAGCCGGAGCGATGGCGCACATTTTTCCATATTGCTTTCCATTCCAACAATTCTCGGGGCCGGCACGCTGGCGACCTACCACCTGATCCAGATTAGGGATGCACAGGTTGGTTTAGATGCCGTTCTGGCAGGCGTAGTCTCCTGTGTGGTTGCTTTTATGGTCATCAGCCTTTTGATGCGCTGGATTGAGAAGATTGGCTACACCCCATTCATCATTTATCGGCTGATCCTTGGCGTCTTATTGCTTGTAGTTTATTTTTCTACTTAAGGTACGACGGCCATAGGATAGTTCAGCGATCTCAAATTGCTTGATTAATCCTATCTGAAACACCATTTCCCCTTACATGGTGAACGGGGAGGGCGTAATCATGTCTGCAGTTCAAAAAAGTAGCGTAAATGCCGTAAAGGTTTTCGGGGCAGGGCTTATAATTGTCGCCACACTCTTTACCCGCCAAATTGCCGCTGCGGAGGACGAAACGGATTTACACTATTCCGTTTATCTTGGGGGGCTTTACCTCGGCAGTATTGAGGCTGAAGTCAGGCAAGGACAGAGTAACTACAGTATCGAGAGTGCCGCCCGCACCAATGCGGCGTTCAAGTGGATGCTAAACTGGTTTGCGACGGGCGAGACCGAGGGCCTGATCAGTCTTGATAAATTTTTACCACGTCAACATTTGCATAAAAGCACCTGGAATAAGAATGTCCGTACCGTCTTCTTGGATTACGCAAAAACAGGTGAGGTGAAAGTACAGAAAACTACCTCCCGCGTTGACCCTCCCAATAAATACACACCTATTGACCCTGAAAGCCTGGCGAACACGATTGATCCGATGACGGCTTTCCTGACAATGTCCAATCGATTGGAAAAAGGGATGGGCTGCAACATCCAGATGCCGGTTTTCGATGGCCACCGTCGGTATGACGTGGTGCTGACCGATACACCTCCGCGTTATTTTAAACCGTCCCGGTATTCTGTATTTGAAGGGCAGGCTATCGGATGCAAGATTGATATCGTCAGAAAAGGCGGATTCCCGGCAGACCAGGATTACGAAAATAATCCCACTGCCAATCAGGATATCATTTTGTATTCAGGTGCGCCTGTCGAGAACGGTAACGTCGTTCCGGTTCGCATGCGAATGAGTACCCAGTTCGGCATGATGGAAATTCACCTCTACCGCTATCGCGAAGGCCCTGTGAAGCTCGTGAGTCGTATTTCGCAATAGACCTGCCTTTATCACAGGACGTCTGTCAGATAGTCCGCCACTGAATTAAAAATAAATGGCTTGAAGTTCTAATGTCCTCTTTGGGGTGGTCCGGATCATCGAGTCAGACTAGATTGACCTGCATTGGTGGAGAAAGCACAATGGCAGAAGCTCACTTGGTTGATGGAATGCGCCCAATTAGTCGCAGGGAAGAACTTGAGGATGTAGAGAGGAATAAATACCTCTACGAAGCACTGGACCAGAATAAACGCGAAGGACTGATGCTGGCGGTCCGGGCCCGAACTATTTCCCTTGCGATCATTGGTGTTTTTCTGATTTACCTCAATCCAGACTGGTCTGTCCTGTACTATGAAGTACTGATTGCCGGCTTTTTGTTGATTGGCTGGTTGCAGGTCAAAATCGGCCGGGTGGAGCGATCGCGAGCGGAGTTGTTCCTGATCCTTCTGGATCTCGCGCTGATGACAATTGTCCTGGTCGTCCCCAATCCGTGGGATCCACGCCCCTGGTCTGTGGCCATGCAATACAAATATGCGCTCTTTCCTTACTTTTATGTACTTTTGGCAGGTGCTGCACTTGCCTATTCCTGGCGGACATTACTGCCGGTCGCCGCCTTTACGACTGTTCTTTGGATTGGGGCCTATTTTTGGGCAATCGAACAACCATCGGACATTGCGGAGTTATCTGAGAAGGTAAAGTTGGCGCTTGCCGGATATCCACATGTACTTGACTTCGTTGACCCGAATTTTGTTCCGCTGGAGCAACGCATTCAGGAGGTCCTGATCTTCTGTATTGTCGCCGGATTGCTCGGGCTTAACGGTTGGCGGTCCCGCCGGTTGCTGGTCAAGCAGGCCGGTGTCGCGCGTGAACGCGCAAACCTTTCCCGGCATTTTCCACCGAATATCGTTGATACCCTTGCTGAAAGTGATCAACCCCTTGGTGATGTCAGATCCCAACCGGTAGCCGTGTTATTTGCAGACATTGTTGGTTTTACGAAAATGGCGGAAGCGGAAACGCCAGAACGTATTGTTGCGGTGCTGAGGCAGTTTCACACCCGGATGGAGGCCTGTGTATTTGACAATCACGGGACGCTGGACAAGTTCCTCGGCGATGGGCTGATGGCAACTTTCGGTACGCCGGAGATAACAGAGGAAGATGCTGAGAATGCCCTGCGTTGTGCGACCGCAATGCACCGGGAAATGAATATCTGGAACGAGCAACGGGCAAAAGAGGGATTATCTCCAATCCGATTATCCATCGGCATCCATTATGGGACGGTGGTTCTTGGGGATATCGGTTCCGAACGCAGGCTTGAATATGCAGTGCTCGGGGACGTGGTGAATGTTGCCAGCCGGCTTGAGGCATTAACGCGTGAGCTGAATGCATGCACGGTCGTCAGTGGCAAGCTCATC
>Ga0098035_1001595_pt1 | contig 10899 bp, 6 predicted proteins | sample 3_EtaG_FD_75046 | JGI IMG/M metagenome (GOLD analysis project Ga0098035, IMG submission 75046) | Marine viral communities from the Subarctic Pacific Ocean - 3_ETSP_OMZ_AT15126 metaG | ecosystem: Environmental > Aquatic > Marine > Oceanic | place: Pacific Ocean | collected 2015-01-07
ATCGTCGAACTCCGGAAGTTTGTTGCAAAACCCCGTGAATCAGCGACTTGGGATGGCGTCAAGCTAACCCGCTGACACCACTCAACTTAATTTCGGATCAGGCTCTTAGACTGCATTCTTTCGGGCAATGCCTGCCAGGACATGCGCAGAGGGCTTTGGCGTGCGGGCGAAGGTCGTTCTATTCACTTCAACCAGTCCAAACTTCGGTGTGTAGCCGAAGATCCATTCGAAATTGTCGAGCAAAGACCAATGGCAATAGCCCAGTACCGGCACACCTTGCGCAATGGCTTCCGCAAGATGTTGCAGTGATGCCGGAATGAAACCGGCTCGTTGGCGATCATCGGATGTGCCGATGCCATGTTCCGTCACCAGCACGGGTACTTTCGTCTGTGACCAGGCATAGCGTACGGCCCCGGCCAACGAAGGCGGATAGATTTCGGCCCCGCGATCCGTAAGGACAGCGCCGGCAGGCGGTGACATCTGGCCCTCTGGACCTATTCTGGCCCGTTCGTAGTTCTGAACGCCTATGAAGTCATCCTCGCGAGCGACGCGAAGCCAATCATCGTAACACATGGCACGCTTCTTGGCGATCTGGCTGTCCTCGCCGAATGGCTGATCGTCTTCGATCGCCAGCGTAACCCCGACAGGAAGATCGGACCTCGCCGCCTTGATTGCCGCTTTCGCCTGGCGGTGCCCCTCCATGAGGATCGGCTGCACGGCATGCGACTGCTCTTCATTCTCAATGAATGAGCTTACGAAAGTTGATGAGCCGTAAGCCTTGATCGCCGCGGCCTGAACGACATCGTTTTTCGCAAACACGCCTGATGGCAGCTTGTAGCGCAACAGAAGCATCAGATTCGGTTCGTTAAGTGTCGTGGCGCGCTCGATACTTTCACCCAAATGCCGGGCGAGCCGGTCGCAGTAGCGCGCAAAAAGCGAGGGAGCGTCTGGGTTGATCCACCCGCCGCGCATGGCAAACCAGCGAGGGCAAGTGAAGTGATTGAAACTCACCAAAGGTTTCAAACCACGCTCACGGCATCCCTCGACCATGGCCTTGTAATGGTCGAGCATCGCCACCGAGAACTCGCCAGCTTCGGGTTCGATCCGCGCCCATTCCACCGAAAAACGGAAGGAGTTCAGACCAAGGTCCCGTACAATGTCGAGGTCGAGTGGCCAGCGATGAAAACTGTCGCATGCATCACCGGAAGGTTCCGTGAAATTCGTCGGATTCAAGTGCTCGAGAGCCCAGGTATCACTGGCGAGATTATTGCCCTCCACCTGATGGCCCGCCGTGGATGCACCCCAAAGAAAGCCGCTCGGGAATGTTCCCTTGCGCCCGTTCGGAGCCTCCCGACCGGCAATCGCCGGTCGGGAGTTTGCCGCGAGGCCCAACGCTACACTGCCCATGAGGACCTCACGCCGATTAACCCCGCTGATAGCGTTCAAGGTTTTTCCAAGCAGAGGTCCCGGGCCCTTCTTCATCAGAAGTCGAAGCCCAGGTTCAAGCCGACCGTACGCACAGAATCCAGCCCGAATTGCTGGGTGTAGGTCAGCTTTGGAGTGGCCCCGCCTCTTGAGTCGCGGGCATTGGCATCGCCCGATTCCACGCCGATCGCCGTCGGGTTGATCTTGTTGGTGCAGTTCTTGCAGAAAATCGACACGCGAAGATTATCGGCGATGCGGGCGCCAATGCTCGCCCCAAAGATGTCGATCGCATCGAGACCAGCTCCAGGTGCGCGATTGACGAGATAGTTGATCGAGGACCGGTGGTACCAGTTCCCCTGCAGGAATGGGACGATCGATCCGCTGGTCGGCACCTCGTAACGAACCTGCAGACTGGATGTGAACTTCGGTGCTGCCGGAAGTGTAAGGCCGGATGCATCGAATACGTTCACAGTGGCAGAGCAACCGTAAGTGGTCTGCGTGGGATAGCATTGGGCACCGACGAAGTCCTTGAACCTCGAGGAAAGCAGGGATCCCGAGCCGTTGATCGTCAAGCCCTCGAAGGGAGCCAGAATGACGTTTGCTTCTATACCCTTCGAAACGACCTTAGCGGCGTTCTGCACCACAAAGGTGCTCAAATTCGGGTCGAACGATTGAACCTGAAAGTTGTTGAAGTCTGTATGGAACGCTGAAAGGTTCACGACCAGGCGCCGGTCAAGGAAGCTCGACTTAACGCCGATTTCCGCAGTCTTCGAAGTTTCCTCGCGAACTACGACATCCGCGTCGGCAGTGGGAAAGCTGTCGTTGAACCCCGGTCCTTTATAACCGCGACCGTAGAAGCCGTATAGCATCACCGTCGGAGTAGCCTGGAACTGAGCCCCCAGCTTCCAGCTGAAATCGGTGTTGCTGTAGTGCGACTCGAAGCGTCCACGCGGACCACCTATCGACTGGAAATAATTGACCTGGTTTTGTGTCAGATCCAGATCGATCTTGTCATGCGTGACGCGTCCGCCGGCAATCAGCTTGAAGCCATCGATCACTTCGTAGGTCAACTGACCGAACGCGGCATAGCTCTCCGTGTCGAGGGAGTAATCACGATCACCGCCGACTTGCGACTGATTGTTGACGGAACAGACCGGCGGATTTGCGCCCGGCACCGGTGTCGCGCCTACGCAGAAGGGATAGCCGCTCAGTACAAATGCCGGAAGGTAGCTGTTACCGCCAAGCTGGCGGGACAGGTCAAGAGTGGATTTGAACCAGTAGAGACCAACTTGACCGCTCAGGCGATTTCCAGATGGAAGCGCCACGCGCAATTCATTGGAGAACTGATTGTAACTGGACTGTGATGCGTTTGTATTGAAACCATCGGCCGAGAGATAATCGCCGTCGAGCGATTGGTCCTGCTCGTAGTAGCGCCATGCGAAGAGGTTGCTGATCTCGAAGCCGGAATCGAAGGCATAGGTCACTTGACCTTGCGCACCACCGGTTTCAATATCCCTGAATTGGTCGGCGTCACCGCCGAAAAGAAGATTCTTCGATCCCGGCGTAATGCCATCGGCCGCAAGCGCAGGACCATTCGTACTGGTCGCATCGACCTGACGATAGCTGTTGTCGAAAATACCCGCGATGCCATGGCTTTCGTTGTAATCGGCAATGCCATAGAATGTCAGGCTGTCGGTCAGCTCGGCAAGATACTTGGCCTTCAACGAATAGCTCGTGGCATTGAGATCGTGCCGCGTTCCGGGACTGGGCGTACCTACGTATGTGGTTCCCGGCTCCTGATAGGAATAGAGGCCAGCAAGGCGCAGCGCCGAATTGTCGGAAATCGGGATGTTAAGCGTTTCCCGGGCAATGATGCCCGGGGCATTGCGGCCCGAACCGGGAGTATCTCGCATTGCCAATTCAAGATTCGTTGCGCTGGTATAAGCACCCAGAACCGGACGTGCCGTGACAATGTTGAGAAGACCGGCGGATGCGTTCTTTCCGAACAACAGGCCTTGCGGCCCATTAAGCACCTCGACTCGCGCCAGGTCGTTGAGGAGCGGGCTATTCAGCACCGGGCGGCCAAGGTTGACGTCGTCAATGGCCACGGCCACGCTGCTGTCAATGGTGCCGGCGAATGAAAGCGTGCCCACACCGCGCACGGCAAAGGAGTTGTCGACGCCGATCTGCAACGAAGGCGCAGCGCGTGATACCTGGGTCAGATCATTCAGATTCTGCGAGGCTAGGGTGTCTTGCGTAAGCGCCGTCACGCTGACTGGCACGCGCTGGATGCTTTCGCTGCGGCGCTGCGCAGTCACGATGATTTCGGTGCCTGCCCCTTCAGCTGCAGCCGCATCGACTTCCTGCGCCTGCGCCGACGCGCCACCCAGAAAGGTGGCGGAAAGAAGTATGGCGGTGAATGTGGTTCGCATATTCGGGGTCCTCCCTATCGCCCTTTGCTTTGGACTTGCGCGTGTGCTTAGCCCCGAAAAATGATCGACAAAAACTAATTGATCAACTCGGTAACGATTTGGTACCCAAATTGGTTAGACCTAAGTGCCACAAGAACCACGCGGAGTATCGAGATGCGTTTCAAGGGAATGGACCTGAACTTGCTCGTGGCTTTCGAGGCACTTATGGAGACCCGCAACACGGCCCGGGCAGGCGAGAAGATCGGTCTGAGCCAGCCGGCAACGAGCGCCGCACTCTCCCGACTGCGCGCCTACTTTCGCGATGAACTGTTGGTCGTCAAAGGACGGCGGATGTTTCCGACTCCGCTGGCGGAAACACTGTTGCCGCGGGTCAGGGCATGCCTGCGCAGTGCCGAATCGGTGATTTCGACATCCAGCCAGTTCGATCCGGCCCGTGCGGAACGATTGCTCCGCATTGTCGCATCCGACTATGTTTCGGCGGCGTTACTAAGCCCACTCCTGCGGTCGCTGGAGACGAGCGCTCCTGGTGTCATGCTGGATCTGATGCCGCCCGAAAGTCATTCCGCCGACTTGCTGCGGCGCGGTGCAGTCGACCTCATGATTACACCGAGCGAGTATGGTTCGAGCGGTTTGCCGACAGAACCGCTCTATGAAGATAATTTCGTCGTGGCAGGGTGCCTGGACCACCCGTTGTTCGCTTCGCAATTCACAATGGAGGACATCTTCACGTATGGCCATATCGCCGTTTCACTGGGTGAAACGGGCTCCACGACAGTGGGCGATAGGCAGCTGAACTTATTGGGTCATGCCAGGAAAGTGGATATTATCGCCCATTCATTCACTGTTGTTCCATGGATGCTTGTCGGCACGCAAAGACTTGCCATTATGCATGAACGACTGGCTCATATCGCCGCCAGTCATTTCAGCATCACTTACAGGCCACTGCCACAGGCAATTGAGCCGCTTCGCCAGATCATCCAATATCATGAGACCCGCGCAAGCGATCCTGGGCTGCGCTGGCTGATCGACTTGATCAGGGCAGAGGTCAAATCACCCATATGAACGTCCGGCCGACCCTTTTGGAGATCGCAAGAGCCCCCACAGGACGCATGCCCCCAGCAGATCCAGGCAACCGAGGGCTACGAACAAGGGTGCGTAACCGAACTGGTCGGCGCTCTGGCCAATGAGGAAAGTGAAGAGCATACCGCCGATCCAGGCGATTGAACCTGCCATGCCGCTGGCGGTCCCGACCGCTCGGGTGTCAAATATGTCCGCGCACAAGGTGATGAGCGCTCCGTTCAACATCTGGTGGGCAAAGCCGCCTACGCAAAAGAGAGCAATTGCAAGACCGGGGGAACCGGCCAGTCCGATGCAGGCCGGGCCGATCATGCACAATGCACCGACTGTCATCGTCACCTTGCGCGACGCAATCATTCCCGCGCCGCGTCGCATCAGCGCATTGGGCAAAATACCTGCCGCCAACGAACCGAAGTCGGCTGCCAGGAAAGGAAGCCAGGCCCACAGCGCGATATCGCGCAAGTTCAGGCCCCATACCGATACGAGGTAGAGCGGTATGAAGAAATTGAAGGTCTGCCATGCCGGCTCGGCCAGAAACCTTGGCACGGCGATTGCCCAGAACCCTCGGCTTCTCAATACCGCACCGCGCGTCGCCGGACGCGCTTCTCCCTCTTGCCCCCGATCATTCTTGCTCAGCTCTTCCAATTCGCCGGGCGTTATTGCGGGATGCTCATCCGGCTTGCGGTAGCCGAACCACCACAGCAGGGCCCAGGCCACGCTGAGACCGCCGGTAATCAGGAACGCCTCCTGCCAGCCCCACCAAAGGATGCAAAAGGCAACAAGCGGCGGGGCGAGCATCGAGCCCACACTCGTACCCATCTGAAAACAGCTTGTCGCCAGTGGACGCTGATGCGCCGGAAACCATTCAGAAGTCACTTTCGCGCCGGCCGGAATGGCGGCGGCTTCGGTCGCCCCAAGTGCCGCACGGAATGCCGCCAGGCTCGGCCAACCGGTGGCAAGGGCATGTCCCATGTTGGCCAGAGCCCATCCCATGGCGAAAATGAAGAAACCGAGCCGGGTTCCCAGGGAGTCCAGCAAGGCACCGGCCACCGTCTGCATCGCCGTATAGCTTGCCTGGAAGGCCAGCACGACCCAGCTGTATTGCTCGGTCGTCATGCCGAACTCATCCTTGAGCGTCGGCGCTGCGACTGAAAGCGTTGAGCGCGCCAGATAGTTCATGATCGTGCCCAAGGTGACCAGGCCGATCATCCACCAACGCAGCTTACCTTTGAAGATGGCCATGATTTCCTACTTCTAATGCTTGAGAATCAGGCGCTGGGGCGCACTTCAATGGTTGAGACGATTGCATCGCCCTTGCGGGGCAGGAACTGCAGATCGATCGCGTTTTCGGTGACATCCAATGTGACCGTGCGAGCGACCAGCGTGATTGGCGCCCCAGCTTCCTTGGCCACATCCAAGGCGGCAATAACGGTCTTTCCGTTGGCCTTCACATCGAAGACGCGCTCTCCCGCAGTGGCCTTCGGTTCTAAGAAACGCAGGGTTATGCTGTAGCGGCCTGGCTCAACCGGGAGGCGGTAGCTGAAGGTGCCTTCCCGGAAGGTAGCGAGCTGCGCATGTTCCTCATCGGGGACGATGGGGGCAAGAACAGGTGGTCGTCCGCGTGGATGTTGGTCGGTCGAGCCCGCCCTTCCCCCATGGAAGAACGTATCCGATCCGTAACCCGGCGCAGCGACGAGCGCACCGCTATCGATATAGTAGGCGCTGGCCCTCGAGGCATCGAGGTTCCACGAAACGGCATCTCGCACGTCCCTGTCGGCAAAGCTTCCCACTGCCTCCACCGTGTTGGCGCCTGCACTCAGCTGCACACCGGACCAGACACAAACGAGGTTATCGCATTTGCCCTGCTCACCGAGATCCTTGCCGTTCAAGAACAGCTTGGTGCGAGGAGCGTTACTGTAAACGCTGATATCGGTCGTGGGATAAGCGCGCTGAACGTAACGGCGGCCATTCACATGAACGGTAGGCTGATCCGACCAGTGCGCGCGATAGTAATAGAACGCGTCCTTGCGGATTCGCCCGTCATAGCTGACCAGCCCCTTGGTATTGATATCCTTGGCGTCCCCTTCCGTTCGCGTCACCGTCGCGAAATCGAACGCGTTCCACAGCCAGCTGGCAAAGAGGAACGGTCGCTCCTCGAGGTACGGCCATGTCTTTTCATGCAGCCAGGATTGATATTCCTCCGGCTGATCGTGCCCGCCCATGTCGAAAGGACCGCCCAGCGGGTTGTCCGTATGGATCGAAAGGGCCCCACCTGCACCATATTCGGTAATCGCCTGGGGTTGCGATGGCCGTTTTGCATGCAAAGCATCGAAATGCGGGCCTACTTCCTCCGGCTTTCCGTAATACCAGCCGAAATAGCGGTTGCCGCCCGAAACCGGGACGGCATTGGCGACTGTCGGCACATCGGGCATATCTCGGTCTTCACAGCACGTAGCGAGCGCAGCGGACCGATCCGGATCTTCGCGCCGGACAATGGCCGCAAGCTCTTCCAGCATCGGGGTCGGATCGCTCGGACTGACCTTCAATCCACGACCAAGAAAATCCGGACGCATCGGTCCAAAGTCAACTTCGTTGGCAATACCCCACAGTGCAACGGAGGGATGATTGTAATTCTGGCGGATCAGCTCGACCAATTGCTGCCGGGCCTGTGCCATGATTTCAGGGGGCGCATCGCCCTGCGCCTGGTCCAGCGTCCAGGCCGTGACAAGCGCGATTTCATCCCAGAGAACCAGTCCGTATTTGTCTGCCAGGTCATGAATCGGCTGGCCATGCTGATAGTGTGTCAGCCTGATGGTATTCGCGCCCATGTCGCGGACGGTCTCAAAGCGATCCGCGATCTGGGACTTTGTCATCGCCCAGCCGGATTCCATACCGTCCTGGTGCAACCCTACGCCGTGGAGCGCAACATGCTGGCCATTGATGAAAAAGCCCTTTTCCGGGTCGATCCGGAACTGCCGGATCCCGAACGATTGCTTGGCACGGTCAAGCAACCGACCATTGCCGTCGCGCAGTTCGGATTCGAGCGAATAGAGATAGGGGTCCGCCGTTCCCTGCCAAAGGTGCGCATCGGGCACCGTCAATTCCTGCGAGACCTCGACCTTCGCACCGCTCTGCAGATGGAACGGCGATACCGAGCGCGCGACAATCGTGCCGTCAGCCGCGACAAGACGCGTCACGACACTGCCTTGCACTGGACCGGAACGCTCGGTGGAAAGTTTGGACTCCACGGATACCGTCGCAGCGCCTGACGCAATGCTCTGAGTCCGGGCATAGATTCCGGGGCCACCGAAATCGTCCATGGCAAAATGCGTGGCATCGGCCACAATCAACCGCACGGGACGGTATAGTCCGCCCTGAACGAAGAAATCCCCTGCCAGCGGCAGCGTGTTGGCCGTCGCATTGCCCGGCTGAGGTTCGCTATTGTCTACCCTAACTGCCAGGAAATTGCGCCCTCCCTTACGGATCGCATCGGTCGCGTCGAAACGAAACCGCGAGAAGCCGCCGGCATGTGCGCCCAATCGTTTGCCATTGAGCCACACTTCGGCAGTGCGGCTCGCTGCATCGAATTCAAGCCAAACTCTCTTGGTGGGCCCGACCGCCGGACTAACAAAGGAAAGGCGATACCACGCCACCCCCATATACTTGTCGATCTTACGCCCGGAGGAGCCCGGGACATGGGCGGAGGCGTCGTACTCACCAATCCTGTTCCATGTGTGCGGAACCGTGACAGTCGCCCAGTCTCGATCGTCGAACTCGGGAGATTGCGCAGGGATGTCTCCCTTGCGGAAGCGCCAACCCTCGCCAAGTTCAACGACGGTTCGCAATCCGTCCGCCTGTTGCGCGTGGGATGCAGCTAAGGCCGGCGTAGTCACAGGGAGTAGGCAGGCCCCGGCAATCGCCATCCAAGCCAGTCGATCATATTTCACCAAGACCATCTCCCTCGTCTCGTTTCTTTCATGCCACCGGCGCGATCCAGCGCTGCCGGATCTGGAGTTATCGCCTTGGCTCTGCAGGAGCATTCGGCTCGGTGCGCCCATAAGGCGCCGAAGGATCGCGCTGCGGAATGGCGCCCGGATGCATGACGCACCAGCCGGCAAGCCTATGTCCGGCCAGCGCGGACTCGAGTACCGATGCGCCGCGCATGCGTGCTGCCAGGTAAGCGGCGTTGAAGGCGTCCCCTGCCCCGCTCGTATCGACAGGCGTAACAGCCAAGGGCACGGCACAGGCATTTCCGTTGGGAAGCATGCAGCCGCGCGCGCCCAGTTTCACGATCACTTCCTCGCAGCCCAGCCCTTGCCAATGCGCAGCGACGGCGACTTCGTCTCGCGCATCGCACAGCTGTGCTTCATCTTCAAAAGTAGGCAGACCGATATTGGCGAGCGCGATGGCCTGATCACGCCAGTATTGCGCCGCTTCGCGCGATTCCCAGAGCAAGGGGCGGTAGTTGCTGTCGAAAGCGACAAGTCCTCCCGCCTCTCGCACCGCCTTTGCCAGAAGGATGAGGTCCCTGCGGCCCTGCGGCGGCAGGATCGCCATCGAGATCAGCGAGAAATAGAGCAGATCGGCCGTTTCGGCCTTGGCGATTGCCTCCTCGATCTCGGAGATCTCGAACATGGCCCGTGCCGCGCTGCTTTCTCGCCAATAGGTGAAGCTGCGCTCGCCTTCGAGGTTGGTCGAGATCGCGTAGAGACCGGGTCGACGCGTCGGGTGGGTCGCGACAAGGCTGCAATCGATCCCTTCGCTTTCCCAGGCGCGGCGCAAGTTCTCACTGAACGGACAACTGCCCAATGCAGTCATGTAGGAGACCCGGTGGCCGGACCGTGACAGGTGCACTGCTGTGTTGAGGGTATCTCCCCCAAATCCCATGCGCCAGCCTTCGGCTCCGCCGGGTTGGCGCGAGAGTTCCAGCATGCATTCGCCGAGGCAGACGATCCTGCGCACTTCAGTCATTCCCAACCAGCGATCTCACCAGTTCCACATCGTGCCATCCTCGAGCCGCGCGACCGGCAGATAGGCTGGCTTGTAAGGGTATTTTGCGGCGAGGTTCTCATCGATGTCCACACCATGCCCCGGGGTTTCGCCGACGAACAGCTCGCCCTTGTCGAACCGGTAATCGTGCGGGAAGACCGCGTCCGTTTCCTCGGTGTGACGCATGTACTCCTGGATACCGAAGTTGGGCACCCAGGTGTCGAAATGCAGCGCACATCCCATGGTGATCGGCGACAGGTCGGTGGCACCATGGCAGCCGGTGCGGATCTGGTAGAGAGCCGCCAGGTCTGCGATCCGACGCAGATGCGTGATCCCGCCTGCCCCGACTACCGTTGTACGAATATAGTCGATGAGCTGGTTCTGGATGAGGTCCTTGGCGTCCCAGATCGTATTGAAGATCTCTCCCACCGCCAGCGGGGTGACGGTATGCTGACGCACGAGCCTGAAAGCTTCCTGGTTCTCGGCCGGCGTGCAATCCTCAAGCCAGAAGAGCTGGTAGGGCTCAAGCATCTTGCCGAGATTTGCCGCCTCTTGCGGGGTGTAGCGGTGATGTCCGTCGTGCAGCAGGTGGTGATCGAAACCGTAAGTCTTGCGAAGTTCCTCGAAGAGCTTGGGCACATAGTTCAGCGCCTTGCGCGTATCCCAGCCCGTCACCGAAGGAAGCGCAGCGTCAGCCGGTTCGTAGTAAAGCTTCCCGCGCCCCACGCCATAGGCGTCCTTGATGCCCGGAACACCGGTTTGTGCGCGGATCGCCTTATAACCCATGTCGATATAGTGGCCCACCGCCTCGACGGTCTCACCAATGTCGGAGCCATTGGCATGACCATAGACCATCACGCCGTCACGACTGCGCCCACCGAGCAATTGATACAGCGGCATCCCGGCCATCTTGGCCTTGATATCCCATAGCGCCATGTCGACTGCGGCGATCGCCCGCATGGTGACCGGCCCGCGC
>Ga0098035_1001597_pt1 | contig 10893 bp, 14 predicted proteins | sample 3_EtaG_FD_75046 | JGI IMG/M metagenome (GOLD analysis project Ga0098035, IMG submission 75046) | Marine viral communities from the Subarctic Pacific Ocean - 3_ETSP_OMZ_AT15126 metaG | ecosystem: Environmental > Aquatic > Marine > Oceanic | place: Pacific Ocean | collected 2015-01-07
ACATAAAATCAGTGACTTATGATTAAATAAGAGGCAGATCACCCAGGTTACCTTTTTCCGATACCCCCTTGCTTCTATGCCCTACTCCATCTGTGAAATCACACCATCCTCTGTTTGAAGAAATTCGCATGATTCCGCATGAAAATGGGCGTACGGAATTTGGCCGCAGGCCCTAGTAACGGCGCGGTTTAGCGGCATGTGCATGGGTGCATAAAAATACACAGGTTTAGCGCGCAGGCGGGGCGGGGAGTCGACGGCGCGACATCACCATAAATCCCATGAACATCAGTCACTAGCATTATTCCAGGTACCCAAACCGATGCTCGAGCAGGCACACATTTCATGATGGGGATAATTTTGTCTTGAAAAACCACTGAATTGCCTATACAAATGGCAAATCGCAGCACCCATGGCGAAGGCTTGGAGCACCTGAATCCTTCGGATGTGTGGCGAAATGATGCCATTTGGTGTAACGTTAGATATGCAATTCGTTCGTTCAGATCAGATTTTTCGAGATATAGAACAGCGAATTTATAGGCTACACCCCATAGAGAGAGGGAAAAAAATGATTGCAAATATAACTTATTATGCAACCAAGCGAGTCCTAGATGAGAACGATGGCTACTAAAATCTAAATCCGTAGTCGAATCTCTTAATAGTTGACCAACTAATCCCCTCAGACCCTGAAAAGGCGCTTACAGCGCCTTTTCTGCTTTCAATCAAAGGCTTGAGTCGATGGAAGAAGCCGCACAAACTATCTGGACAACACCAGAGGTCGTTCGCACTGGCATAATGCTGTTGGCTGTTTTGGTTGCCGTAATTTCGGTACTAAGCGTGAAAAGCACCGCTAAAAAAAAGCAAACAGCTGATTTGTTATTTGCTATTCGATCAGATGATCGACTAATTCGTGCATCCAGAACTTTGAAAGAACTGCATGAATCTGATAACAACATTCGTTTATGGGCGGCTCCCAGTCATGCATGCAACGTCGATGATAAAGACAGACAGGTAGAAGATATAAGGTATATCCTTAACCACTATGAAAGGCTCAGCGTCGGCCTACAGGCAGGCATATACCACGAAGACATGTTGAAAAAATCACAATTCACTTTGATTACAAAAGCATATGAGCGAGCCAAACCTTTCATGGAAGGCGTAAGAGAACACGGAAGCCCCACCGCTTTCCAAGAATTTGAGTGGCTAGCAAAGCGATGGGAAAGAAAAAGACTTAAAACGAAAACACGTAAATAGATTGAAATCAGGAATCAACCGTCTAGCGGTTGCTGATGATCAGCTCCCCCCGCGGCTCTGTGGCCTTCTGCCCAACAGTGTATCGAATTTCGGTTGTCTGAATGGTTAGCCCTTTGAAGGCGTCGCGCATCTCTGGGGTGTCGTTGACGCTGATCACGAACTGCCCCTGCCCTGTTCGGGCTAGCTCGCCCATCCGGTAGTACTCCTCCAGCGGGAAGTCGCAGCCGTAGCCGGCTGTTCCCCAGTACGGTGGGTCGAGGTAGAACAGCGTGCCTTCCCGATCGTAACGCTTGATGCACTCTGCCCAGTCCAGGTGCTCAACCACTGTACGAGCCAGGCGCAGGTGAGCAGCGCTGAGATCTTCCTCAATTCGCAGCAGGTTCATACGCGGCGGTGACACCGCAGATGTGCCAAACGTCTGGCCGCTGACCTTGCCGCCGAAGGCGAGCTTTTGCAGGTAGAAGAACCGTGCCGCCCGCTGGATATCCGTCAGGTGGCGAGGGTCGATCTCGCGTTGCGTGAGGTACTCTTCCCGGCTGATCAGCCCCCAGCGGAACTGTTTCACCAGCTCATCCGGGTGATGTTTCACTACGCGGTAGAGGTTGACCAGCTCCCCATGGGCGTCGTTGATGACTTCCACTTTGCTGGGGGCTTTCATAAAGAAAAGCGCAGCACCGCCGCAGAAGGGCTCCACGTAAGCGGTGTGCGGTTTGAAGAGCGGTAGGATCTGTTTAGCCAAGCGGCGCTTGCCGCCCATCCAGGGCAAAATCGGTCGATTCATCATCCATGATACCTGTTCAAATATACAGTATTGATATACAGTAGTGGGTATCGCTTGCGGGGCCGGGACGCCTCCACTGCTTTCAGGGATGAAACGAGCGATATGCGCCTGGTCATGCCAGGCGCTTTTTTATTGTGGGTCTAGCGAATACTCCCGAAACCGAATCACCTCCTCCCCCAGTACATCGTTGATCTCACTGAACACCGCCTGCACCGGCTCCAGCTCGTTGGTAACGAACACCTTGGCGGCTTTCTCCACGTCGCCAAAGCCGCCGGTGTTGTTGGGGATGATGCCCATCAGCTGCGGGGGGATGCGGTGGCCTGCCAGCTGGTCGTCGCGGGTGATGTTCTTGATTGCGGCGAAGTCGTCCTTGGCGGCCACCTCAGAGATCGGGATGATCTGGATGCCGTCTTTCTTGCCGTTGGGGCTGTACAGGAACAGGTTGCGGAAGTTGCCCACGCCTTTCGACTCCTTCAGCGCGGTGCGCATGGCGTCGATATCCTCCTGGTTGTGGGCGGCGTCAGAGACGTACATCACAAAGCCCGCGTGGGAACCATTGAGGTAATACTTGCGCCGAAACAGCGTGGCGTTTTCGTTGAGGAAGATCGACTGCAGCGCGCCCAGGTAATCCGGCACGCCGTACACCTCCTGGTTAATGTCCGGTTCTAGCAGGTGAATGATGCTGCCCTCGTCAAACTCGCTGCGCTCCGACCAGTTGGGCACCCAGAAGTAACGCTTCAGATCCGCCCCGCGGCGAACGTACTTCGCCCGCGCAGGCTTCAAGGCCAGCAACCTCCCCAAGCGGCCGAAGATCCGCTCCAGATAACAGTTACCAAACACCAGGTAGTCGGTGGCCAGCGCGCTAAACGCCTGGCGGCTTAACAGCGGGTGGGGAATGAACGAGCGCACCAGAATATTGCGTTTCACCTGAATCGCCGAGCCATGGTGCGTCGTGGCCCGGTAGGTTTGGGCCAGCGCGGGAAAATCCACCGGCGGCTCGTACCACTCATTGCCCAGCATCCAGCAGCCGGTATAGAAAAAATCGTAACCATCAATCACCGGCGTCGGCTCGCCGAAGCTGAACGCCTCCGCTTTGGCAGGCGCGGCGGCGGTCTCGTCGGTGTCTGTCACGTAAGCGGGCACGCGCACCCGTGGCTTTGCTGCCGCGTCGCTCATCCGTACATCTCCATTAGGGAACGGCCCGTGCCATGGTCGGCGGGGCCATCAAGAGGCTCATTGTGTAAGGCGTGCATGGTCGCCCACGCCAGATCAGCGTGGCCGGTCTGGTTATTGCGCCCTGCGGTGTAGGTCATCTGGCGGCCGGAAGCCGTCAGCTCCCGGCGGATCGCCATAAACGACTGGGCGAGATCCACCCAGCCAGCGTCAAATTCAAGCCGCCCCTTGTTGATGATCTGCTGCGCCTGCATCACCAGCCGCGACTTCATTTCCGGGGTATAGCGGTAACGGGTCACGGTGGGGAAGAACTTCGCCACCAGCTGGGCCACGGCTTCACCGAGGCCCGAGGTATCAATGCCGATAAAGGTCACGTTATAGCGGCGGGTCACGCTGCGGATAAATTCCGCCTGGGCTTCATAGTCGCGCCCTTTGAGGCGGTGGCGCTCCAGGATGCGGTGCTTGCTGTCAGCGGTTTTCGGCGGCGCGACCACCACCAACCCTGCCCCATCGCCATCTTCACCATCCCCCGCCGGGTCGTAGCCAATCCACACCGGATGCTCGCCATACGGCCGAGGCGCGAAGGGTTTCAGATCCCGCCAGGCATCCCAGCTATCCACCATGCAGCGCTGCATCATCGCCAGCGGGAAGGCGCTCTGCGTATCGTCCACGAACTCGCACATCAGCAGGTTCGCAAACTCGTCATCGCTGTATTCAAGGCGCAACTGATCGATATCGAACAGGTCACAGCCCCCGGCAATCGCATCCTCAATGGTCACGATCTGCCGCCACTGGCCATCCGGCCCCCGCGCCCCATTCTTCAAGGCCGCGTGGCTGACATCGATCTTCACCCGGTCGGCTTTCTTCTGGCGTTTGTTGAACCGATCACCGGTCCAGAACGGGTACGCCTCATGGGCCACCGAAGAAGGCGTGCTGAAATAGGTCTGCTTCCACTTCTTGTGCATGGCCATACCCGACGTCACCTTGCGGAACGTCTCGAAGCCATGAATCCAGAAGTATTCGTCCAGGTAGGTATCGCCGTGGTAGCCCTGCGCCGTTTTAGCGTTGGTGCCCAGAAAGTGCAGCTCCGCGCCGTTGGCGAGAATGATCGGGTCGCCCTTGAGCTCCACCCCGGTCACTTCCTTCACGAACTGCACGATGTAGTGGCGGAAGATATGCGCCTGGGCCTTACTCGCGCTCATGAAGATCTTGTTCTTACCGGTCTCCATGGCATCGGCAATCGCCTCCCGGGCAAAGTACCAGGTCGCGCCGATCTGGCGGCTTTTGAGCAGGTTACGAATGCGCTCATGCTGCCCCGCCCGGTACCAGCCCCGCTGGTAATCAAACAGCGAGGCCTCGAAGGCCTCGACAATCTGAATCACCCCCTCATCGCCCACATCATTACGGGCGGGCTTCTTCTTCGGCCCCTCGTTGCGGCGCTCGATGTTGGGGTTCAGGTCGGCTTCCTTCCCGCTGCCCTGGTACTTATGCACCCGGGCCAGCCGCTCGATCTGGCGGCCCAGCAGGTCGATCTCCTTAAAATCCTTGCCCTCTTTTTGCTCCTTCCAAATCAGCTGCACCAGGCGCGCTTCCAACGCCCCTTCTACCCGCTGGGTCGGCGTGGCGTCGTCCCAGGCGTCGCGCTTTTTCCAGCTATCAATCGTTGCCCGCGGCAACTCCAGGAACTCGGCAATGCGCGCAATCCGCCACCCCATCCAATAGAGATGGCGGGCAGAAAGGCGGTGCTGGTCGTCGTCAATCGAGGCTTGGGCTGTCATGCCGTCAGCGTACCCGCGCAGGCACGGCCACGATTGCCCCGCCCGATGTAAGTCACGCCACTTACACCCAGCCCTCATTGAGCCACGGCCCCACTGCGGGGAACCTGACCGCAGCCAAACGCCCACCCACTCACCGAGGCCCGCCCATGCCCTGGCACCGTATTGCAAAAGAAGGCGCAACCACCGATGGCCGCACCATCAGCGCCGAATGGCTCACCCAAATGGCCGCCAACTTCGACCCCGCCAAGTACGGCTGCCGGGTCAATATGGAACACATCAAAGGCCTGCTGCCGGATGGCCCCTTCAAAGCCTACGGCGACGTGACCGCGCTCAAAACCGAGGCAGACGACGACGGCAAGCTCGGCCTCTATGCCGAAATCGACCCCACCGACGAACTCAAGGCCATGGTCGAAAAACGCCAGAAGGTCTACACCTCCATGGAGATCGACCTCGACTTTGCCGATACCGGCGAAGCCTACCTGGTCGGGCTGGCAGTCACCGATTCCCCGGCATCGCTGGGCACCTCCATGCTCAAGTTCAGCGCCTCTGAGGGTGAAAACTCCCCGCTGGCCGCCCGCAAACAGCGCCCGGAAAACCTCTTCTCCGAAGCGCTGGAAACCGACCTCTCGTTTAATGATGAACCGCAAGAGCAAGGCCCTTCGCTTGCCGAGCGCGTCAAAGCGCTGTTCAAAAAGCAGGATGCCAAAAGCGCCGCCGGTTTCGAAGCCTTCCGCACCGAGCTGGAAGAGACCCTTGGCCTGTTCGTGGAGAAACACCAAGCACTCAGCGACGCCCTGAAAAAGCGCCCCACGCAAGCCGCCTTCAACGAGCTAAAAAGCGCCCACGAGACCCTGAAAGAAGAGTTCGACGCGCTCTACACCCAGCTCGACGGCACCCCCAACCGCCCGGCCCGCACGCCTGCCACCGGCGGCGACACCGACCTCGAAACCGACTGCTAAGAGACGCCCATGCGCAACGATACCCGCAAGCACTTCAACAACTTCGCCGCCCAGGTGGCGAAGCTTAACGGCGTCCCGGACGCCACCCAGAAATTCGCCGTCGACCCCACCATCCAGCAGCGTCTGGAAAAGCGCATTCAGGAATCCAGCGACTTCCTTTCGCGCATCAACATGGTTGGCGTCGATGAGCTGAAAGGCGAAAAGCTCGCCCTCGGCGTGACCGGCCCCATCGCCGCCCGCACCAACGTCGCCAACCAGGACCGCAAAACCCGCGACCTCACCACGCTGGATGCCCAAGGCTACGAGTGCCGAATGACCGAATTCGACACCCACCTGGGTTACGCCAAGCTGGATGCCTGGGCCAAGTTCCCCAACTTCCAGGCCATGGTGCGCGATGTCATCGTTCGCCAGCAGGCGCTGGACCGCATGATGATCGGCTTCAACGGCACCTCCGCCGCCGCGCAAACCGACCCGGTCGCTAACCCGTACCTGGAAGACGTCAACATCGGCTGGCTGCAGCACTACCGCACCCAGGCTCCCCAGCGAGTAATGAAGGACGGCAAAACCAGCGGCAAGATCCTAATCGACCACACGGCCACAGAAAACGCAGAGGGCAAAAAAACGGGCATCGTCGGTGACTACGCCACCCTCGACGCGCTCGTGCAAGACATGGTCAACAGCCTGATTGACCCCTGGTTCCGCCGCCTGCCCGGTCTAGTGGTCATCCTCGGCCGCAACCTGATGTCGGATAAGTACTTCCCGCTGCTCAACCAGCTACCGCCCAGCGAGCAGCTGGCCGCCGATCTGGTCATCAGCCAGAAGCGCATCGGTGGCCTGCAAGGCATGGATGTGCCCTTCTTCCCCGATAACGCGCTGATGGTCACCACCCTGGATAACCTCTCGGTCTACTGGCAGAACGGCGCCCGCCGCCGCTTCGTCACCGAGAACCCCAAGCGCAACCGCATCGAAAACTACGAATCCTCCAACGACGCCTACGTGGTGGAAGACTTCGGCGCGGGCTGCCTGGTGGAAAACATCGAGCTGTCCCCAGCAGCGCTGAACGGTTAAGGAGACACGATGACCAGCCCAGCCCGCCGCCACTTTGAACGCGTCAGCGCGGCCCTCGCCGCCGCTGACGCGGGCGAAGCCCCCATGCAAGGCGAAGCGTATGAGCTGATGCAAGCCGCGCTGTTTGAAGACTACCGCCTGCTCAAATCCACCCAGTCCATGGAGCGCAAGGCCGAGATCAAGCGCGAGATCCTGCCCAAATACGCCGAGTACGTCTCCGGCGTGCTGGAAGCGGGCCAGGGCGCGCAAGACGACGTGCTGATGCGCGTCATGCTCTGGCGCATCGATGCCAGCGACCTCGCCGGGGCCATTGCCATCGCCAAATATGCCATCAAGCACGGCCTCACCCCGCCGGATCAATTCGAGCGCGGCACCGCCGCCATCATCGCCGAGGAAGTCGCCGACCAGGCGCTGAAACAGTTGGATGAAGAAGGCGCAGACACCACCGCCCTGCTCGTGCACCTAGTGGATGTGGAAGCGCTCACCCGCGGTGCGGATATGCACGACCAGATCCGCGCCAAGCTGCACAAAGCGCTGGGCTACGCCTGCCGAGCCACCGGCCAGCTAGACGACGCCCAGCACCACCTGGAACGCGCCCTCGCGCTCAACGACCGCATTGGCGTGAAGAAAGACCTCGAACGCCTGGAACGCGAACGCAAACAGAACGCTGCCGCTGCGCCCACGGGCTAGCGGCCAACCGAGTCGACCGCCGACGTCAGGGGGCGCGACGTGAGAGCCAGGCGCTTTAACGCCCACGCTCGAACGCCGCCCACCCCCTTTTGATTCATCGCGCCCGACCCCGCGCGAAACACGTTTACCCGCTACCAGGAGCCACGATGAGCAGCTTTATCTCGGCAGGCACACCCAAAAACGGCACCACCGCGCAGCCGCTCGACTGCCCGCTCGAAAACAACGGCTTCTGGCCGGATATCCAGCCCAGCGACTTTCGCGCCACCCACCGGCTAGACAGCACCATTACCCAGCCGCGCATCGAAAGCGCCCTGAAGGCCGCCATGATCACGGTCAACCGCGTGCTGCGCCACTGGCAGCAGGCCAAGGTCGAGGCGGGCTACCCCACCATGGCCTCGCTGCCCATTCCCGTGTGGCAGTCGCCGGAAGTGTTCAACGTGCTCTACCTGCGCGCCGTGTACTCCACCGCCCACGCCAGCCTGCTGGAGCACTACGCCGATTATGACGCCACCAACAGCGCCCGGGAGCGCGGCGAACAGCTCCAAGCCCCCGCCGATGGCTACCGCCGCGACGCCGCCTGGGCCATCAGCGAGATCGAAGGGCGGCCACACAGCACAGTGGAACTGATATGAGCGCGACGACTGTACACGCCCAACAGCACGACACCCTGGATGCCATTTGCTACCGCGTCTACGGCACCACCCGAGGCGTCACCGAGCAGGTGCTGGCCGCCAACCCCGGGCTTGCCGAACTGGGGCCGCTGCTGCCCCACGGCACACCGGTCACGCTGCCTGCGCTGCCCCAGGCCACCCAACGCACCCCCACGGTCAACCTGTGGGATTAACGCTCTAAACCGCCGAGGCCCGAATGAGCCACCACTTTGAAATCACCACCGAAAGCGCCAAAGCCGCGCCCCCGGCCATCGTCTCGCTGCTGCACGTGGGCGGCATGACCCCCGCCGACTGGGTCACGCTGCTCACCCTGCTCTACCTGGCGCTACAAATCGGCCTGCTCGTGCCGCGCTACCTCAAACGCCTACGCGACTACTGGAGATCCCGCCATGGGGCTTAAAACCAAGATCGGCGTCAGCCTGGCCGCCGGGGCCATCAGCATCGCCACCGCCGTCGTCTCCTACTACGAAGGCTACAAGCCCAGTGCCTACCGCGACCCCGTGGGTATCCCCACCATCTGCTACGGCCACACCGCCACGGCACGCATGGGGCAAACCCTTAGCCAGGCCGAATGCACCGCCCTGCTGCAGCAGGATCTCGGCCACGCCTTCGCGGTGGTGGATCGCCGCGCCCAGGTCGAGCTACCCGAACCCACCCGCGCCGCGATGGCCTCGTTCGTTTACAACGTGGGGGAAGGCAACTTCGCCCGCTCCACCCTGCTGCGCAAACTCAACCAGGGCGACCTGCGCGGTGCCTGCCACGAACTCAGCCGCTGGGTTTACGCCGGTGGCCGCAAGTTGAACGGCCTGGTCAGCCGTCGCGCTACCGAGCGGGAACTGTGCCTGGCAGGCTTGGAACAGGAGACCACCCCATGACCCGCCTGCTCGCCGCCCTCGCCATCCTGGTGCTTGTGCTGCTGGTCACCTGGGCGCTGTGGCAGCGCACCCACGCCGCCGAAGCCCGCGCCGAACTGGCCGAACAGCAGCTCGCCCAAGCACAGCAGCGGGAAGCAGAAAGCAAAGTGGTCATCAATGCGCTGTGGGAAAACGCCATGCGCCTGGAGAGCCAGCGCCGCGCCCTCGCTCAGCAGCAGGCCACACTCACCCGCACAGCGGCCAACCGCCTGGCCACCATTGAGGAGTTACACCGTGAAAATGCACAACTTCGCGCCTGGGCTGGCTCTCGCCTGCCTGATGCTGTTATCCGGATGCGCCGCCGCCCCGCCGTCACCGGTGCCGACGCTTATCATCAATCAGTGCGCGACCCCCAGCCCCTGCACGCTCCCCGCGAGTAACCCCGAAACCAACGGCGAACTCGACCTGCAGCTGGAGCGCACCGAAGCCGCCTGGGCACAGTGCGCCGCCGAGGTCGATGCCATCATCGCCTGCCAAGAGGCCCACCATGCAGAAGCTCCATCGGCTACGCGCTCACCTGATTAACGCGGTACCCACCCTGGCGAAAGACCCCGAACGGCTGCTCACCTTCGTGGAAGAAGGCAGCATCGCCTTTCGCCGTGGCCCCAACCTCACCCACGAATACCAGTTCACCGCCCAGCTCGTGCTCACCGACTTCAGCGCGAACCTAGACACCATCATCGTGCCGCTGCTGCAGTGGCTAGCCGAGTACCAGCCCGACGCCGACCCCGCTGAAGCCATCCGCTTCGAAGCTGAGATCCTCAGTCATCAATCGGTGGATGTGGCCCTACGAGTAACGCTCAGCGAACGGGTGCTCGCCAAGGTGGAATGCGCGACTGGGCACATTAAGGTCGACCGCGCCCTGCCCCGGTTTGATGCAACCGGCTGTCCGGATACCCGCTGGCAGCTACTTATCCGCGATAGCGAAGCCCAGGCGGAGTACACCCTGGTAGCTGAATGGGACGGCCCCCATGGCGGATAACATGGAAGCACTAGAGGAGTGGGTCGGCCCGCTGCTCGCCAAGCTGGACGACCAACAGCGCCGCGCCCTGGCCCGCAACGTGGCGCGGGATCTTCGCCGCCGCCAGCGCGAACGCATCCGCGCCCAAACCAACCCAGACGGCACGCCCTACGCCCCGCGTAAGGAACAGCGCCTGCGCGCCCAGCAAGGCAGCATCAAACGCCGCGCCATGTTCAGCAAACTCTCCACCGCCAAATGGCTCAAGGCCACCGCCCAAGGCGACACCGCCGTGGTGGGTTTCTTCGGCAGCGTCGCCCGCATCGCCGCCACCCACCAGCGCGGCCTGAAAGACCGCGTCAGCCGCGACGGCCCCCGCGTGGAGTACGCCCAGCGGGAGTTACTCGGTTTCACCGCGTTGGATCAAGAGCACATTATGGATTCCGTGCTGAGGCACCTCAGCCCCGGCTAAGCGGCTCAGTGTAAACCGCCCCATTCACACCCGCCGCCGCTTCGCCTTCGCTAAACGCCGCCGCAGGATAGCGGCTATGAACATTCCCGAACTCCTCCGCCTGCTGCACAACCTGATCCGCCTCGGCACCATCGCCGAGGTGGACCACCGCGCTGCCCGTGTGCGCGTCAAAACCGGC
>Ga0098035_1001601_pt1 | contig 10888 bp, 9 predicted proteins | sample 3_EtaG_FD_75046 | JGI IMG/M metagenome (GOLD analysis project Ga0098035, IMG submission 75046) | Marine viral communities from the Subarctic Pacific Ocean - 3_ETSP_OMZ_AT15126 metaG | ecosystem: Environmental > Aquatic > Marine > Oceanic | place: Pacific Ocean | collected 2015-01-07
ACCGGTATCATGAACAGACTATTCCATTCCTATGTTCCGCATAAGGGAGAAATTCCCGGTCGGCGCAATGGCGTGCTTATCTCCAACTCTACAGGCAAGTCTGTCGCCTTTGCGCTTTGGAACCTTGAGGCACGCGGCTATTTCTTTGTTGGAAGCGGCATCGACGTTTATGAGGGCATGATTCTTGGCGAACATAACCGCCCCAACGATCTGGAAGTCAATGCACTTAAAGCCAAGCAGCTTACAAATATCCGGGCATCGGGAACAGATGAGGCGGTTCGCCTTACGACCCCGCGCAAACTAAGCCTGGAACAGGCCATCGCCTATATTGACGACGATGAGCTGGTGGAAGTAACGCCAAATCACATTCGACTGCGCAAGCGCCATCTCGATCCACATGAGCGTAAAAAAGCCTCCCGCGAGAAGGTCGCCAGCTAACACTCCGCACAGAATTTCAGGCGCCCTTGCAGCATCCTAAAATAAGGGTGGCGATTAATGGCGACTTGTGGAAACATATATCTGTCTTAACAATAACAAAAACCAAATGAGGATAGAATGGCGTTAATAGACGTAGTTGCCGAAGTCGCGGGGAAGGTCTGGAAAGTCGAAGCTGAGGTCGGTCAGCAACTGGAAGAAGATGACGACGTCGTCATTCTGGAGAGCATGAAAATGGAGATTCCTGTGGGCGCGCCCGCCGAAGGAACGCTCAAGGAAATCCTTGTCGGTGAGGGCGATGCGGTCGCGGAAGACCAGGTCATTGCCAGAATAGAAACCTGAACGGATATTTGCCGTAATCTGAAAGTTAGTCTACCAGAGCCAGGTCGCCGGATCGGGGACCGGTTCTTCGCGTGCGTGTAGCTTTAGACCTTTGGCACAACGAATGATAAACCAGATATAGGCTGCCAGGATTATCAAGAATCCGATGCCGACGAATACCAGCAACGACCCGATTACGCAGTACAGGAAGAATATCCAGAAGCTGCGGATCTGGTAGCGAAAATGCGTCTCAGCCCAAGGCGCACCGTCCCCCCGGTTTATATAGGCTATTATAACACCGACTAAATGTGCTATCGGAATAATGAGGCCAGCCAGATAGATAATATAAACTATCTGCACCATTTTTGCAGCTTCCCGCATCCGGGGGCCATCTTCTGTTCGTTCAGTGACGTTATTCATTCCCGCGCCCTTTCCGGCTTACTCCATGCCTTCCAACGCTTCTTGCAGCAGGAGGTAGACTTTTCCTACGTCCGCCGTAATAAAGGCATCTGAAAGCAACTCGGAATGATCGACGGCGCCGGCCTCCGCCATGATCTCACGGAACTCCGATACATACTGATCTGCGAATCGGCGGAAATCTCCGCTGTCACGATACCGTGCACGGATCTTGTCCGCGTCGCGGGACTTCAATAATTTCCGTGTGAAAATACCCTTTTCACCCTTCCGATATCGCCGCCATAACTCCTCCGACAGGCTGCTGTCCATGATCCGGTTCAGGTCGATGGTCAGGGAATTCAGGTTTTCCATGATAAACGCGGTGGACTTCATGAACTGTTCGTTACGGACCTTGTTCTTCTTCTCTAACAAGCGATCCGTTTCCTTCTTCGCCCGGGCCGCAGCCGTCGTGAGGTTTGTGGTCTGCTGTTCAATTTTCTGTCCCGACAACAAAGCGTCTTCTGCCGCTTTTTCCGCGGCCGTTTTAAACGCTGCGCTCTCTTCCTTAAGGATGGCAGCAGACTGGTTGAGCGTACTTTCGACCTGTTTTACGGAGAGAGCGAGCTTCTTATGCTGGCTTTCAAATTGCTCCCCCAATGCCCGCGCGCTTTCGTTGGCCTTGTTGGTAAAGTGAATGAGCTCTTCAGCCTGACCATGAAACAGTTTCGCGGCGCCGGAACCGGCTTCCTTCACCTGTAGGCCGGCTTCCGATATTTTTGCCGTCACGCGATCAAGGTCTTCATGGATATGACGACGAGTGTCGTCAATTTCCATTTTGTGTTTTGCCAATGCCTGATCTGCGTATTGAATGCCCTTGATCATTAATTCACTGGCCTTTGCAAGCTCTACAGATCGGCGATGGAATCTATCGCTTGCTTCCGACGCCTGATCCACTGACTGGTCTAGCATGTAAGAGCGTTCTGACAGCGTTTTCTCGACAGTCTCTACCTGTTCCGTCAACTGGCGGGCAATATCCGCGAGAGCCTGTGTTTCCTGCTGAAGAATTTCTTCCATAGCTTCGGCATGATCCTTCGCCCGGACGGAGATATCCGCAAGCTCCTCCATATGGACCTTGGCGGATCCACTCGCCTCGCTGATATGGGCAAGCGAGGAGCGGGTAACTTCTGCCAGTCGGCTGCCCTGACCTTCCGCCTTGGCAGCCACCTTGTTCAATTGCTCGACATGATCGGTAGCCTGATCACCCATCGCCCTCAACTCGGCAGAGGCGCGCTCCGCTGTCTTGGCGAGTTCAGCGGTCTGGGAATGCGCGGCCTCACCAGACTGACGCGCCTGCAAGGTTGCCCGTTCTGCTGTCGCCATGAAGTCCTGATGGTAACGTATGGTTTCCTCAATGGCGGCGGCAAGCTTGCTTTTCGAGTGATCCGCGGAAGCCCCGAGCTCTTTCTGCTGTTTGCTCAAAGCCTCACTTGCCGAGGCAAGGGTTCGCGAGGCCTTGTCAGCACTCACCTCAATTTCCGAACCTTCACGGCGCAGTTCCTCGCCCGCTTCACGCATCTTGCCTGTAACCGCATCGGAGGTCAGTTTGAGGTCTTCTGCCTGGCGCTGCAGACTGGTCCCAACTTCCGCAATCCGGCTGTTCGTATCCGTACTCGCTTCGGCCAGCAGCATCACGTCTTTTTCAAGACGCTCACTGATCTCTCGCGACATAGCCAATATCTGCTGAGAGGCTGATTCAAAAACCGCGATCTGATTGCGGAGTTGTTCCTGAATGAGCGTCGTTCTTGCACCGGTAGCTTCGGAGGCTTCATTGAGGTTTGCCGCATGGGTCGCAAGTTTTTCGCCGAGCTGATCCGCATTTCTAAGGGATTTCTCGCTTGCAGCATCGAGAAGCTCCTGTCCCTGACGGAGGCTTAGGTCTACTGCCTCGAGGCTCCGTCCGGTCGATTTTAGGATGCCTTCCAGAGTAGCTGTCTCATCCTTCAGTTTCATGCTGCTGAGCAACATTTTCTCAGTCATCTCGCTGGTTTTAACAGCAAGGTCCTGGGTATTCTCGCGGAGCAGGTCGGCGGTTTCCTGTGCGCCGGTCTCAGCCTCTTTCGCTACCTGCAACAAGCCAGCCTCCCGGCTTTCGAGTTGGTCAAGTGCCTTGTCCACTTCGGCCACGCTGTTTATCAGTGTATTCCGAAGGGCATTAAGGCGCGTAACGCCTTCATCGCTTGCAATGCTTAAGTCCGTAGTGCTTTGCAGCAGAATATCGGCGGTCTTGGAAAGCTCGGTTGAGGAGTTGCGGGATATCTCGGCGATTTCCTGTCCGCGTTCACCCAAATGCGCCGTGCCGTCATCCAGCTTCTGTCGCAGTTGATTGGCGGCATCTTCCAGGCTTTTGATCTGGTTACCGAGTGCGTCTTTGGCTTGTGCTGTTTTTTCTAAGGTCTGTGTCGCGGTTGCAAATATTTTCTCGCTCGTATCACCAAGAATTAGAGTGATGTCCTGCGATTTTTCATCGGCGACACGAATGGCATTTTCAAGCGCCTTTATCTGCGCTGCCAGAGCATCTTGAACGGATTTGCTCCGTTCCTCGGTTTCACTGGCTGCATTCTGCAGACTGCTGGTCTGAAGCGTAATCGCATCATTAAGCCGTGTGCCCTGCTCATTAATCTTGTCGATCAGAGCGTTAATCTGCTGTTCCCGGCTTTCGAGTTCGCCTTTTATCCGGTCTGATGTTTTAAGGAGACCATCTGTCGCTGAACTGGCAGCATCTCCCTGTTTTTCCAGTTGATCGGACGCGTCCTCAATTCGACGAGCCGCCTTCTCTGTTCCGTCCTGAACGGCTTTAGAGTGACGCTCTAGCGCTTCAGTAAGCCGGGCAACCCGGCTTTCCGCCTCGACGCTCGGATACCCTAGGTTGGTCATTAATTGATCGAGGGCATTGCCCTTCAGGCGCGCTTCAAGTCCGCGATAAAAATAGCCAAGCAACAGCCACAAGAAGGCAAGTGGCGCAAATGCGCCCAAAAACAGGATTCCCAGGTCCAGAGGGGCAATCTGGAGAATGTCAGGCCAGCCGATTCTTGTATAGACATAGGCGCCAACGGCCACAAGCCAGCCCAAGGTCAGCAGAACGCCAATACCAAACAACCAGGCAGCACCAGATAACCCTTTATTTTCCAGAGCTTTTTGCGGCACAACATCTGTTTTCGCGGCGGGCAGTGTCTCGCCGCTGCGAATTTGAACTTTCTGATGTTTTTGCAACATCACCCCTCTCCTACTAAACGATCAGAGAAGGGTTCCGCAAAAGCTTCGCTGCGTCAAGTTTTCTGATTAAATGAACCCCTCCGAAATCTGGAAATCCCTTAAAAAACGATTACTTGATAACACCTGCATTGCGCAATTCATCGATGGTGTTATCGGCGATACCCCAGTCACGCATCGCCTCCACCGTATGTTCTCCCGGCAAGCAGGGCGGACCCTGGATAGACGCCTCGGTCCGGCTAAAGCGGGGAGCGGGGGCCGGCTGGACAATTCCATCATACTCAACGAAGGTTTTCCGATGTGTGTTGTGGGGATGCTGTGTCGCTTCCATGATGGAAAGCACGGGCGCATAACAAACATCCGTTCCCAACATGATTTCATCCCATTCATCCCGGGTTTTCGTCTTGAATATCTCCGTCAGGCGCGCTTTGAGGATCGGCCAGCTTTTAGGATCCATCTGCGGAGGCAGATCTTCCTTGTCGAGTCCTGTGCGTTCGAGTAATTCCTTATAGAACTTTGCCTCAATGGAACCGAGCGAGATATACTTGCCGTCTGCTGTCTCATACACTTCGTAATAGTGGGTACCAGTATCAAGAATATTAACGCCGCGCTCATCCTTCCAGTTACCCGCCGCCATAAGACCGAAAAAGATGGTCATCAAAGAGGCAGCGCCATCAACCATTGCCGTATCGACTACCTGCCCCTTGCCTGATTTTTGCGCTTCAAGGATACCGCAGACAAGGCCAAGTGCGAGATAAAGGGCGCCGCCTCCAAAATCGCCGACCAAATTAAGCGGCGGCACCGGAGCCTCACCTTTCCGTCCGATTGCGTGCAGCACACCCGAAAGGGCAATATAGTTGATGTCATGGCCGGCCGCCTTTGCCATGGGGCCGTCCTGCCCCCAACCTGTCATCCGCCCGTAGACAAGCTTCGGGTTGCGCTTCAACGCCTCGTCCGGTCCCAGTCCCATACGTTCCATGACGCCGGGACGAAATCCCTCGATAAGGCCGTCGGCCTGCTCAATCAATTTTAGGACAACCTCACGCCCCGCTTCGCTTTTCGTATCCACGGCGACAGAGCGGCGACTCCGCATCAGGAGGCTGTTGCGGGAGCTGGGCATGCTGCCAAGACCAGGATCCGACAGACGATCGATACGAACGATATCGGCGCCAAGATCCGCCAACAGCATCGCGCACATCGGACCCGGACCGATCCCGCCCATTTCAACAATTTTATATCCAGATAATGGCCCCATTATTTTTTCCCTTTTTAATTATTATAGACCTAAGTGATTCCAGCTAATTTATACCGTTCCAGATTGAACTGTCATCCCTTAAAGTTGCAGAGACTCTGGCGCACGCCTCAAATACTGGCATATCAACAAGGCCATGGCGCAACTTCCCGCCATAAAGAAATAGGCCCCAACTGAAAAGCTTTCATAAAGATAGCCTGAGAAGAACAGGCCTCCGCCCATTATCAGCCCGAGAGATATGGCCGAATAAAGACCCTGTGCCCGCGCCGACATCTCAACAGGTATTTTTTCCGTGATAAACCGCATAGCACCCAGATGGGCTGCCGCAAAGGTTACGCCATGGAGCATTTGTATGAAAATTAAAACGGGAACATCCGGTGACAATCCCATTACTGTCCACCTTATCATGCCCGATATGCCGCCGAGGACAATAAGCTGTAGCGGGCTAAAGGATTTGAACAAATGTTTGGCAAAGGCGAACAGAATTATTTCGACGATCACCCCTTCCGCCCACAGAAATCCAATAGTTGCATCGCTAATTCCCTGCTTTTGCCAATGAAGGGTCCCGGCTGCGTACAGAATGGCATGACTTCCCTGAATTAACCCGGCGGCCAGGAGAAAGACAAGAAAGGGCGGGGATTTCAACAAGCGACGAAGGCCTTTTTTGCCTTGTTCACTGGGACTTATATGCACTTCGGGAAGCAGCAGACAGCACAGAAACAAAAGCTGAAAGGCGGCGGAGAGCATGACCGGGATGAAATCAGGAGTCCGTTCAGCCAGTAGCAGGCCACCAAAGAAGGACCCGCCAATAAAGGAAATCGACCCCCAAAGGCGAATGCGCGGATAGTCTATATTCCGAGTTCTCCCGAGAGTGAGAACCAGGTTGTCGCCAACGGCACTAAAGGAAGAAATTAGAATTCCGATAGACAAAGCCACCGCAAAAATCTGCAGAAACCCATCAACAACGAAATACAGCTGAAACAGTGCAAGAGAAAGCGCGGACATGATCACCAGTGGGGCACGCCGCCTGCCGAAATAATCCGCAAGGGAAGTAATCATCGGGGTGAACAGAATTTTGGACCACACGGGCGCAGAAAGAACAATGCCAATTTCTTCCGCTGATAGCCCCTTAAAGGAAAGCCAGACCGGCCAGAACGGTAATTGAAGCCCGACAATTAGAAATAGCGCGGCATAAAACGGCGCCAGCCGAATGGACAGGAAAAAATCGTTAGATGTGAACGGAGGCACGTACGGCGTCTTTCTGATTACAGCGTCAAGTTATTCCTAGGGGAGTTAGACGATTGTGTAAAGCAGGCGTCATTTAGAAGGATAAATATTTGCCTATGCAGATATTCTCTGGCTTAATCGGCCCTCAAGAATTTGCATGAGACAAAGCAAAGGGGCGAGAGGGAAATGGGTAAAATAGTCGGCGGAATTGTAGTCGGTCTTATTGTTATCATAGCCATCGCTGTTGGCGTCTTCTATTTCAACCTGGATAAAGTGATTATTGCTGCGGTTGAAAAATATGGCTCTGAAGTCACGAAGACGGAGGTTGTCCTGAAAGAAGTTGATCTGAACCTGAAAAGCGGTAAGGGCGCACTCAAAGGCTTCAGCGTCGGCAATCCTGAAGGTTTCGACGAAGATCATTCCATTAAACTCGACAGCATCGCAGTGGAAGTTGATACTTCGGATACGAGTGAGGAGATTATTCATATCCGCGAGATCCGGGTCGAAAATCCCTCGATTATCTATGCCGTAAACCAGACCACCAATAACCTGGATGCCATTCGGAACAATGTCGACACCTTCCTGAAGGAAAAAGGCTTGTCGGGCGGCGATAAGAAAGATGAGGGCAGCGATGAAAGTGGTCCGAAACTCATCATTGATAATATATTCATCAATGGTGGACAGGTTTCCGTGATATCGCCCGTGCTTGCCGGCAAGAAAATCGACGGCAGGTTACCGAATATTCATATGACCAATATTGGTAAAGACGAAGGAGGGGCAACCCCCGGACAGGTGGCGGCAAAAGTTGTTAACGAGCTGACCGGCAAAGCCATGACGGTCATCACCGGTCTCGGGATCGGCAAAAACCTTGGTAGTTTGTTTGAAAACGCAGGCGACCTTGTCCTCAAGAAAGGCGTCGGAAAAGCCGCAGGCGAAGCCGGGGTGATCGCTGAGGACGCGGCAAAGGGCGCGGTCGATGCAGTAGAAGGCGCCGGCAAATCTATCAAGAAACTGTTTGGTGACTAGAGCCTCCATTAACTAAGTAGAGATTATGGAAAAAGTAAACGAGAATATCGAGACTGTCTCGGTCTGGATTGAAATAGTGACCGACTTCGCGGTCGAGTATGGATTTCAAATATTAGGTGCCGTTGTATTCTTGCTGATCGGCCTGCTCGTCGCGAACTGGATTGGCAACAAGCTGATCGGTCTGGCGCAGGCAAAGAATATTGACGTCACCCTCTCCCAGTTTCTGGGAAGTGTAGTCAAGGCCGTGTTGATAGTTATCCTGATCATCATCACGCTCGGCAACTTCGGCGTAAGTATTGCGCCGCTGATTGCGCTCGCCGGTGCCGTTACGTTCGGCGCAACACTCGCCTTACAGGGACCAATATCCAATTTCGGGGCAGGCATTGCGATTATCCTGACCCGACCTTTCGTGATCGGCAATGTCATTACTGTCCAGGGGGTAAGCGGGGTTGTTGACCGGATCACCCTGGGCATTACTTTCCTGACCGGAGAGGATGGGGAGCAGATCGCGGTGCCAAACAAGGAAATTGTCGGTCAGGTCATTGTCAATTCAATGGAAGTTCGGATAGTCGAGAGCAATTTCTGCGTTGCCGCCGATGTAGATCCAAAACAGATCGTCAAGCTGGTACAGAAAGCCCTCGCCAAGGTCGTTGTTGATGAGAATACCCCGCAGCCACAAGTCGGCATTCAGGATTTCACCTATGGCGGCCTTGTCATCGGCACCCGTGTCTGGGTTCCCGGCCTTCAGTATTTTGAGGATAGATATGTCATTAACGCGGCGATATATGATTGTCTGCAGGAAAATGGCATCGAATTGATGAAGTTTGATGGAACAAGTCTTGCCCTCCCCCGCCTGAATGAAGGTACAGGTCCGGCGAAACCACCGCCGATTTTATAACGGTCGCTGTGATATAGTTTTATGCATGACAACCAAATTTCCGATAACAATCATATCCGTTCCCAGATAGAATGGACGGCAACGGGAACAGGGATCAAATCAAATGAGATACGTTTTTATTGCAAGCACGGCACTCCTCCTTATGGGCTGCGCAAATTTTTCGGTCGATAACCCCAACCCCTACAGTACATATAACTACGAATATTTCGATTGCTGCCAGCAGGGCAATAGACAACGTCCATAAAAAACAACAACAAAGGATTACGCCATGCCTGAAGTTAAGTTAACCCACGCGTTCGACATGCAACTCTCCGTTAAAACTCCAATTGCCAATCTTGGGAAAACCCCGCTCGGCGGACGGTTGATCGCGGATGTTACAGGCGGCGATGTCTCCGGCCCGATGCTTAGCGGTCGCATACTCGGCGGTGCGGACTGGCTTTTGATGCGCGAAGATGACGTCATGCAGCTTGACGTCCGCCTGACAATCGAGGCTGAAGACGGCGCTCTGATATACGCCCGCTACGAAGGGCTTCGCCATGGACCCAAGGAGGTCATGGACAAGATGGCGCGCGGAGAAGAGGTTGATCCCAGTCAGTTTTACTTTCGCGTTTCACCGCGCTTCGAGACCTCTTCCACCTCGCATCTGTGGCTGAACAAGCACCTCTTTCTCGCCACCGGTGAACGTAACGCTCAAGGACCGAAATACAGCGTTTTCAAAGTAGAATAGGCTTAACCACCTTATTCACAGGATCCGTCCCAGGGAATACTGACAAATATTGTTTTCCCATTGACGCCCGGGAAGTCTTCGAACAACGCATCCAGGACCTCGTTGAACACTCCGGCAAGTGTCGGGCATCGACCGGCGGACTGCGCGCGTCCTTCGTAGATTCGAACTGGTGCCGATGAGCCCGCCGACTTGCCTTCGACAATATCTATTGCAATGAACCGATTATACTCAACCCAGGTTCGCGTGTTATAGGTCCGGCCAATCGAGCCACCGTAATATGGCCCGCTGCCTCCAAACACGCCTATCCCCATGGTTCCAAACATGGGGGAAGAGGAGGTTGAAGAACGCGGCTCTGTTCCGTCAACGCCATAGCTAACGTAAGCAATATAGTCCGGATCGGGGAGATCTTCCCTTACGACAAAGCCAACCAACCTAAGCTTGTCAGCAATTTTTGGTCGGTAATTCTGGAATTCAAGGCTCGATTCCTTGGCCTGCAGATGGGCCCGCACCACAATTGTCTTTCCATTGATGCCGGAAAGCTCTGGCGTATAAAAGGCGGTTACATTTGCTTCCACCGTCGGGTTGGCACAACCTGCCAGCAACATACCGGCAATGAATAGAATTAAGACCCTCATAAGTTCGCTCCAAAATCTTCCTGATCGGAATAGTCCTTTAATATTGTTCACGCGGGACCCGCAATCAACAAGAGGCTGCCCAGACAATAAGCTTTTTAACGGGGTTTACCCGAAATTGCGTTAACCATATCCGGCAATTATTTTTACTTTTCGACTAATTATCGATACAATTTTTTTGACAGGTTTTTTGGGATATTTTCCCAATCGCGTGATCATAGCACCAAGACAATCGCGAATAACAGCGTCGACTGTCACAACCGACGAAAAGGAGCTACAGTCGGACATTATTTTTAACCGATTGTTATATTTTATATTTTTCGGCACAAGAGAGGCGGCATTAAAATGAATGTTGATGTAATTGGCAAACCCGCATTTCTGACAGACATTAAATACGGTGATTTTTTCTACACGCAGATTGGCGAGCGGATATATCCCTGCCTTAAAACTTTTATAGTCAAGAATGATACAGAAATCATCGATTATGTGGTTTCTTTCATGCCTTCGGATAGAGACAGAACCCACCTTCCACGATTAATGGAAGAGCGTAATCTGACGGCCAAGACTGCCTACCGCGTCTCGTCTCCTGTCTTTCGCTCCCTCATCGTCGAGAGCGCGTTATTGATGGATATCGAGTATTGGCCCAAGCCGGGAATCGTCATTGAGAGCTCAGACGCGACCTATCTCACGATTAAGTCAGGTCC
>Ga0098035_1001604_pt1 | contig 10877 bp, 9 predicted proteins | sample 3_EtaG_FD_75046 | JGI IMG/M metagenome (GOLD analysis project Ga0098035, IMG submission 75046) | Marine viral communities from the Subarctic Pacific Ocean - 3_ETSP_OMZ_AT15126 metaG | ecosystem: Environmental > Aquatic > Marine > Oceanic | place: Pacific Ocean | collected 2015-01-07
ACTCGACGGCGTCAGGGTTATTGACCTGTCCAATATGCTGATGGCTCCCTATACAACCCAGATTCTGGGCGATATGGGCGCAGATGTCATAAAAATCGAGGCTCCGGGCGGTGATCCTGTCCGGGGTATCGGCCCCTCTCGACATTCGGAAATGGGGCCAATCTTTCTAAATTGCAATCGCAGCAAACGCAGCATTCTTCTGGACCTCAAACAACCGGAAGGTTTGACAGCCGCGCTTGATCTGATGCGGGATGCAGATGTGCTGGTCTATAATCGCCGCCCACAGGTGATGGCTCGCCTTGGCCTTTCTTACGAGAGCGTTGCAAAGGTTAATCCGCGTATAATTTTTGCAGGCCTTTTTGGGTATGGACAGGGCGGCCCGTACGAAAGGAAGCCAGCCTTTGATGATCTTATCCAGGGCGCTGTTTCCATTCCCTGGCTCTCCCACATGGCGGATGGAAGCGAACCGACCTATGCGCCAACAGCTCTTGTCGATCGTGGTGTCGGCCTGTGGGCCGTCGGCCAGATCAACGCGGCCCTTTACTATCAGAGCCGCACGGGCAAGGGTCAGCAAATTGATATGCCGATGTTTGAATTTATGGCGAGCTTTGTCCTCGCCGACCACCTGGCCGGACATACGTTCGATCCACCGATTGGGCCGCTCGGTTACGACAGGATGATTAACCCGGATCGTCGTCCGTATCAGACGAAGGACAGCTATGTCTGCGTTATGATCTATACCGATCGTCACTGGCGCTCATTCTATCAGGCGCTGGGTCGGGAGGCTGAACTCGACGCCGACCCACGCTTTAAATCGATGACCACCCGCACGGAAAACATTAAAGAAATCTACGCGGAGCTGGCCAAGTTAATTGCGACCCGTACAACTGCTGAATGGCTGAAACTCTTCGATGATGCAGATATTCCGGCGATGCCATTGCATACGCCGGACACCCTGCTGGAAGATCCGCATTTGAAGGCAACAAATTTCTTCAAATCAATTGATCATCCAAGCGAAGGAAAACTATTGGACATGGAAGTTCCTAGTCAATGGTCGGAAACCCAGCCCTCCGCAACGCGGCCAGCGCCGCGCCTTGGAGAACACAGTTCTGAAGTACTGGCCGAAATTGGCTACAGCGAAGAGAAAATTTCATCCCTTTTAAACAAGGGCATCACTGCACTCCCAACAAACTAACAAATTTAAATTCAAAAGGAGAAAGTAAAAATCATGTCAGGTCTTTATTACGAAGAATTCAAACCAGGAATGGAATTTGAACACGCACTGCGGAGAACTGTTACGGAAATGGATAACGTCATGTATTGCGCAATGACCCATAACCCCCAACCGCTTCACCTTGACGAGGAATATAGCAAGGAGACCATGTACGGTCAGCGGATCGTCAACAGCTTGTTTACATTGGGACTGGTCATTGGCGTAACAGTGGCCGACACCACCCTGGGAACCACGCTCGGAAATCTTGGCATGACGGATATCCGGTTTAAGAACCCGGTTTTCCATGGCGACACCATTCGCGTGGTTACCCGCATCAAAGAAATGCGCGAGAGCGCGTCCCGACCGACCACCGGACTCGTGGTGTTCGAGCATATCGGCATCAACCAGCGGGATGAGGAAGTCGCCTATGTTGTGCGGACGGGCCTCATGAAGAAGAAACCGGTATGATCATCCGGTCTTGGCTGTTCGTGCCAGGAGATAACGAACGAAAACTCAGCAAGGGTCTTGAAAATCCGGCAGATGCCCTCATTCTGGACCTCGAGGATTCCGTTGCCGATAACCGGCAGGAAATCGCTCGGGGAATGGTATGCGATTTTCTGAAAGCCAATACGGAACGGTCGCGTCAACAGCTTTGGGTGCGGATCAATCCCCTAGATAATCCGCTATCCCTGCCAGACCTGACCGCCGTCATGCCGGGCAAGCCGAATGGTATTGTCCTTCCCAAGGTATATTCGGCCGAAGAGGTAAATACGCTTGATAAATACCTGTCGGTTTTGGAAGTTCGCGAAGGCATTGAACCGGGTTCCACGAAGATACTGTGTGTCGCCACGGAAACCGCCGCGTCGCTACTCACCTTCCACACCTACCTCGACAATGTCAGCGACCGACTGGTCGGCATGACCTGGGGCGGCGAAGATCTCGCTGCCGCTCTTGGTGCCAGCGATAATCGCAATCCGGCAACGGGTGAGTATGATGATCCGTTCCTGCTCGCAAAATCCTTCTGCCTTGCGACAGCGCGCGCCATTAATGTCCAGCCGGTTGGGGTTGTCTTTGTTGATTACCGTGCACTCGATGCGTTAAAGGCAGACTGCCTGCGGGATCGCCGGTCGGGGTTCATCGGCAAGATTGCCATTCATCCCGCGCAATGCGAAATCATCAACGACGCCTTCACACCGTCAGAAGAAGACATCGCCTATGCCCAAAAAGTCATTGACGTTTTTGAGCAGAACCCGGGGCTTGGCACTGTTGGTCTTGATGGGAAAATGCTGGATATGCCGCATTTGAAACAGGCGCGAAATGTGGTAACACTCGCAGAGCAGATCAAAGCAAGGAACTAGCTAATTCGGGGCGGCATCAGGGTAGACCTGTGTCGCCTCAATATTTTACGGGCGCATATAAGCCCGGTCTTATAGAAAAACACCGCGGTAACGCGGATAATAAAAAGGATGTTACAAGGAAATGGCGGGTGTATTAGACGGTATACGCGTGGTTGAACTGACCACTGTAATACTAGGTCCATGGGCCACTCAGATGCTGGGCGACATGGGAGCGGATGTGATCAAGGTGGAGACGCCGTCTGGCGACACAACGCGCCATACCGGACCTAGAAAAAATCCAGGAATGGGCTCGCTGTATCTCGCGACGAACCGCAACAAGCGCAGCATTGTTCTGGACCTCACCAAGGAGTCTGGTCGCGAAGCCTTATTCAAGGTGATCAAGACCGCCGACGTCTTTGTTCATAATCTACGTCCGAAAGTCGCGAAAAAACTTGGTCTGGAATATGACAAGTTCAAGGATGAATTTCCCGATCTGGTTTATTGTGCCGCGTATGGATTCAGGGCTGGTGGCCCGATGGCGGACAAGCCGGCCTATGATGACATCATTCAGGCGGCATCTGGCCTCGCCGACCTATTGACAATCACCTCTGATCAACCGCGCTATGTGCCCACGATCATTGCCGACAAAGCCTCCTCGCTCAATCTTGTATCGGCGATATTGGCCGGCCTCGTAAGTCGCGAACGCGGCGGCGGCGGCCAGGCGATAGAAGTGCCCATGTTCGAGGCCTTGGTCGATTTTGTTATGGTTGAACATCTGTACGGCGCCCGTTTCGAGCCCCCCATCGCCAAGATGGGATACGAACGACTGCTGAACACCATGCGCAAACCCTATGCAACCACGGACGGATATCTCGCTGTTCTGCCTTACACGGACCGCAACTGGCAGGACCTCTTTGACGTCGCCGGACGAGACGACCTCAAGAATGATCCCAGATTTGAAAGCCATGCCTCCCGTGTCGACCATTCTCAGGAAATATATGGCCTGCTCGCTGATATTATTGCAACAGGGTCCTCCGCGGAGTGGCAACGAGAGTTAGACGCCCGGAATATTCCTGTTCAAACGGTCATGACAAAGGAAATGCTGCTGGAAGACGAACAATTGAATGCAACGGGCTTCTGGCGCCTTGAAGAGCATCCGACCGAGGGTACTTTGCGCATGGTTGACCCGCCTATCCGGTTTTCAAAAACGCCGTCAACCATTCGCAGCTTGCCCCCCCACCTCGGGGAACAAAGCAGCGACATTCTTCGCGAAGCGGGCTATTCCGAAACGGAAATCAGTCAGTTCATAGAAGAGAAGGTCACACAACAGTCGTAACCGGTCGCCCCCGATAACCGTCAACGTTTCCGGAGTTCAAAGATGGAAAATTTCAAGAATATTATTTTTGAAGTCGATAATAGTGTTGCAACACTCACCTTGAACAGGCCAGAGGCATTAAACGCCATGACCTTCGAGCTGATGTATGAAATCCAGGACGCGTTGAAAATTATCGACGAGGATAAGAGCATCCGCGCGCTTATCCTCACGGGCTCCGGGCGCGGCTTCTGTGCGGGTCAGGATCTGCGCAACCGCCCCCCCGAGGGAAGCGATATTGTCGAATTATACACCGGTTGCTATTTCGACGCGATCAATGCCATCCGCACCTGTCGGGTGCCTGTTATCACTGCTGTCAACGGAGCAGCCGCCGGTGGCGGCTTCTCTCTCGCGCTCGCCGGGGACATTCTGATAGCCGGCAAATCGGCAAAATTCATCCAGGTATTCAGCCGGATCGGTCTCAGCCCTGATCTTGGGTCAACCTATCTGTTGCCGCAGGCCATCGGCAGGGCACGGGCATTGAGAATGATGATGACCAATGAACCTGTCTCCGCAGATCAGGCCTTCGATTGGGGTCTTGTCAGTGACGTCTATGACGATGACAAGCTCATGGACGAGGCAAGGGCTCTCGCCGCCAAGTTGGCGAGTGGCCCTACCTACGCGCTTGAGATGACCCGCAAGACCGTTGATGAAAGTGCCCATAACGATTTCAAGACACAGTTTCGCCGGGAACTGGAAGTAAATGCGGAGTTACGGGAAAAATATGACTCAAAAGAAGGGGTCGCCGCATTTCTGGAAAAGCGACCGGCGGTGTTTAAAGGCGAATAAACGCGAAAGATCATTTTTCCAGTAACTGTTTCCTGAGTTCGGTTTTCAGGATTTTTCCGTAGTTACTTTTCGGCAATTCATCAACGAAGAAATACTCCTTCGGCCGCTTGAACCTGGCAATATGGTTCAGGCAGAGCTCTTCTAACTCCTCCGGAGTAGCCGAGGCCCCTTCCCTCAGGACAACAAAGGCGACAACTTCCTCACCCCAGTCCGGTTCCGGGCGCCCGACCACCGATACTTCATCCAGCCGGCTGTCCATGAGCAGGACTTCTTCAATTTCTCGGGGGTATATGTTAGTCCCACCGCTGATGATCATATCCTTCGAACGGTCTTTCAGGGTGAGAAATCCATCTTCATCCAAAAACCCGACATCTCCTGTATGGAGCCATCCATTCCTGATTGTCCGGTTCGTTGCCTCCGGATTATTCCAGTAGCCCGCCATGACGACATCACTCTTTAAGACAATCTCACCAATTTCTCCGGTCGGTACTTCATTGTCCTCCTCATCGACAATTCGGACCTCCACACCTGTACGTGGCAGACCAACGCTGGAGAGGCGCTTTTCATATTTCGGGTTATCGTAATCGGCATGAAGCTGTTTACTGAGGCTGGTGCCGGTATTAGGAGATTCCCCTTGCCCAAAAATCTGGATCAGGCAGGGCCCAAATGTCGCAAGGGCGCGTTTGGTATCCTCCAGATACATCGGCGCGCCACCGTAATAGATTGTCTTGATATTCTCAGACTTGGCAGAGCCCGCCTTCGGATGGTTGGTCATCCGCGTCAGCATTGTCGGTGCTGCCATGAAGGTCGCATTTTTGTAGGTTTCAAGAAGCCCGAATATTTCCTCCACGTCGAAACCGCCGCTTTCCGGCACGACATGGTGCGACGCCTTGATTAGATGCGGAATGGCATATAATCCATCCGCATGAGACATCGGGGCCGTGTGAAAATAGGTATCCTCCGGGGAGAGCTGATCGACGTCCGCGTAATATCTGAGGGTCATACCCAGTAAAGTCCGGTGCGTGAGTGTCGCGCCTTTTGGCCTTCCCGTCGTCCCGCTGGTATAGAAAATCCAGGCAGGGTCCGTCTCTGAGACATCCACCATCTCAATCGGGGGGTGACTTAGCAACGCTTCATAGGCATCGTCATTTACGCACAGAACCCGATCAAACCCATCGATCGTTTCCAAAGACTCCCTGATACCGTCAATCAGATTTCCAGTGACGAAGCAAACTTTTACGCCTGCATTATCAATAATATAGGCAAATTCCTTGGGGTGAAGTTTGGAATTCATGGGGACGACACATAGTCCCGCATGCCAGCAGGCCACCAGAATTTCCAGATACTGCGGCGTGTTCAACATAGCGAGACCAACCCGATCCCCCTCGCCCAGCCCAAGTTTACCACGAAGAGCCCCCGCGAGGCCTTGTACACGATCGGCAAACTCGCTGTAGGTATGGAGCTGTGTCGTCCCGAGGGAGACGGCGGGTTTATCGCCATAAACCCGTGCTACACGCGATAGAAAATCTGAAATATTCATTACATTACGTCCCCAGTTATTATTGCTGTTTCAGGGTCATATGTTTCGACCGTCAGCCCCTCACTTCGAGATGCTAGATTGCCCGCTCTTTATTGGTCCAGAAGCTGGCGCGAATATCCTTTTTCCGCACCTTCCCGACCGGTGTACGCGGCAGGCTTTTCCAGATTTCAACGGACTTCGGTGCCTTTACGCTGCCAAGGGTTTTCTTGCAGAGGCTGATAATCTCCTCCCCCTCAAGGCTGCAACCGGGTTTTAGCTCAATCACCGCCTTTACCGCCTCGCCCCATTTTTCATCGGGCGCACCAATGACGGCACAATCCTGAACGGAAGGATGGCCCCAGATCACCTGCTCAATCTCACTCGGATAGACGTTGAAGCCGCCGGTAATAATCATGTCCTTCTTCCGGTCAACAATGTAGACATACCCGTCTTCATCGAGATAACCGATATCACCGGTATGGTGCCAACCGAAGGTAGAGACTTCTTCGGTCGCTTCCGGGTTTTTATAGTAACCTGTCATCACCAGATTTCCCTGCACGACAATTTCCCCGCGTTCATTCGGCGGCAGGAGATTGCCCTCATCATCCATTATTCGGACACGGGTCTGCAGGGTTTGGCGCCCGCAGCTTGCCAGACGCTTTTCCTTTGTATTACTGCCTATTACGAGATGATCTTGAGGTGAAAGATAGGTGCAGAACATGGGTGCCTCGGCCTGCCCGAAAGACTGACTCATGACCGGACCAAAAATATCCAGACATTCCTTCAGCTTGTCGACTGACATCGGCGCCGCAGCATAGATAAAATGCTCCAGACTGCTGTAGTCAAATTTCTTTACATCCGAATAGGCGAGCAGCATGTAAATCGCCGTCGGCGGCAGGAAGAGATGCGTTACCCCCTCACTCTCGATTGTCTTCGCAACCATTTCCGCATCAAACTGCGGAAGAATGACCTGAGTTCCGCCATTCGCCATAGAGAGAATGGCAAGCACACCCGCCGCATGGGACATCGGGGCAACAACCAGATGAACCGGCGATTTCTTCATCGGCATCGTAGTATAGAAGGCCGTAATCATGGCATCCCATATACGGTTGGTCCAGAGCACACCCTTTGGAAGGCCCGTTGTTCCACCGGATGAAAAGATAGAGGCTAACGTATCTTGATCGCTTGCAATATCCGGATCGGTGCTCTCCTCACCCTCTATCCAGTCTTCCAGATAGACGCCGCGACCACCCGATTTATCGATACAGATTAAATGCTGGATTTTCGGGCAAAGCTTGGCGAATTCTCCGGCTTTTTCCTCGAATTCACTATGATAGAAAAGTATTTCCACATCACAGTTATCAAGGATATAGGCGTTTTCCTTGACTTCATTTTTCGCGTTGAGCGGAACCCATACGATACCTGCGCGTAACATACCAAGACAGCATTCAAATGCCGGCACGGCGTTGGAGCTGAAAACAGCCCCTTTCACCTGGGGCTTCACACCCAGACGGATCAGCGCATTGGCGATCCTGTAGTTGCGTTCCTGCACCTCCGCATAGCTGCGCGAAATGCTGCTGTCTTTCAGGCAGATCCTTTCCGGGTCCAGCGCAACGCCGCGATCGAAGTAATCAATTACACGCATGAAATTCTCTCCCGTCGTCTATTAATTCTTCTGCAGAATGGTGATGCAGGCGGCGGCCTCCTCATAGCCAAGGAATCCGCCCCCGTTTTCGGCAATCGCGGTGCGCGCCCCATCCACCTGACGAGGGCCCGCCTCCCCGCGCAACTGCGTGACGAGTTCATAAACCTGCGCAAGGCCGGTGGCCCCGATGGGATGCCCGCGGGATTCCAGCCCCCCGGAGGGATTAACAGGAATGCGACCGCCAACCGTTGTATGACCCTCTTCGGACAGGCGACCGCCTTCCCCAAACTCACAGAATCCCAAGGCTTCAACCTGAAGCAGCTCCGCAAAAGCCGTTGCATCATGGACTTCGGCTACGTCCATATCTTTCGGGGACAGGCCCGCCTTTTCATAGGCAGCATTTGCGGCCAGATGGGTGATCTGCTTGTTGAATTCGTCATGCTTGCGGTTGGTGCCCGACCGGAGGACAGACGCCGCGATCCTTACGGCACGTCCCATGCCAAGCTGACGCGCTTTCTCTTCCGAAACCACAATAGCCGCTGCCGCGCCATCACTGATCGGGGCGCACATGGCAAGTGTCAGCGGCCAGGCAACGGGCCGGTCCTGCAGAACTTCTTCCACTGTCATCTTGTTCTGATATTGCGCCTTGGGGTTATATTGGGAATGCGTATGATTTTTTGCACAGGCGGCCGCAATCTGGGCCTGTGTAATGCCGAATGCGTTCATATGATTACGCGCCAGTGATGCGTAGACGTACATAAAGACGCTGCGTTGTCCGCCATTGTCTTCCGCTTCTGGCGGCAACGGCAAATCTTTAGACATGGCCTGTAACCGGGCAATAGACTCGTCTGCTGTATGGACATCCCAACCGCCGTCAAATACCGCAAAGGAACGGGCACGGTCGGTTGAGTTCATCTTGTCTGTTCCGATTGCCAACGCAATATCGCCCTGCCCTGACTGGACAAAGGCACAAGCTGAGTTGAGGGCAGTACTCGCACTGGCGCAGGCATTCTCGATATTGGTAATCGGAATCCCCTCGAATCCAGCAGATCGCAGGGCAATCTGCCCTGGCACCAAATACTGCGCCTCAACTGCCGCCTGGGAGGCATTGGCAAAATAGGCTGCTTGAATGCTGTCTCGGTCCAACCCGGCGTCTTCCAGCGCCTCGGCAACCACCTCTCTCGTCATATCCTTGACGGAGCGGTTCAAAAACTTACCAAACTGCGTCATTCCGATGCCGATGATATATGCGTCTGACATATGTCTAACTCCCAATTTTAGAGACTTATAAGTCCTTCGATTTTTTCCCGTTCTGCCAGGAGGTCTTCCGTCTTGCCGGACCAGCGGATATGGCCGTTGTCGATCAGGTACTGTCGTGTCGCCAATTTGAGCGGCACCTTCAAATTCTGTTCTACAAGAAGAATTGCCACGCCCTCAGCATTGATCAAAGCCATGGCCTTGATAAGATCCTCGACAACAAGCGGCGCAAGACCTTCTGTCGGCTCGTCCATCAGCAACAGTTTCGGATTGGTCAGCAGGCCGCGCCCAACGGCCAGCATTTGCTGCTCACCCCCGGATAATGTGTCGCCGCGCGATGTCATCCGCTCCTTCAGGCGCGGGAACAGTTCATATACGCGCTCGAGGTTCCATGCGCCCTTCCGGCCCATCACCGTTGCGATGCGTAAGTTTTCATCAACGCTTAATGTTGCAAAAATCCGCCGGTCTTCCGGTACGAAAGCGATGCCCGAACGACCCAACATTTCAGTGGAAACCCTGGTTGCATCCCGGCCGTCATACATACGCTTGCCGGAGGCGATCGGGTTCAACCCCATGATCGCCTTCAACAATGTACTTTTACCAGCGCCATTGCGACCGATGAGGGAGACGATTTCCCCCTCACCCACCGTGATCGAGACGTCATGCAGCGCCTGTGCCTTGCCGTAGAATACATCGCAATTCTGCATTTCCAGAAGGCTCATTCTTCCTCTCCCAGATAAGCTGTGCGGACGCGCGGATCACGCTTGATCGTTTCGGCCTCGCCAGATGCCAGAATCTCACCCGCGAGCATGACAATGATCTCGTCGGAAATTTCCATAACTACATCCATGTTATGCTCAATCAGCAAGACAGTCCGGCCTTGCGATACCTTGCGGATCAATTCAACAGCCTTTTCCGCAACATCATGTCCAACACCGGCGAGAGGCTCATCCAGCAGCAGAACTTTCGGCTCACTCAGTAACGCCAAGCCAATTTCGAGTGCACGCTGATCCCCATGCGAAAGGCTCCCGGCGTTGACATGCCCAAACCCCTCCAGACCGATCTCTGAAAGGACACGTTCCGCGTCATTGGCAATTTCCTTGAATTTGCCAACCGGTCGCCAAAAAGGTTGTAGCCTGAAACGGTGGGCCTGTGCCGCAAGTCGCAGATTCTCAAAGACCGTCATTTCTGCGAAGATCTGTGTGATCTGGAAACTCCGGCCCAGCCCCGCCCATGTGCGTGCATGAGGCGACTGACCCGTTATCTCCTGGTCATTGAGAAACACGCGTCCCTTGCTGAGCTGAGCACGCCCCGAAAGCGCATTCATCAATGTTGTTTTCCCCGCACCATTGGGACCAATCAGGCCATAAAGCAACCCGGGCTTAAACTCATAAGTGACATTGGTGACGGCCTTGAACGCGCCGTAGGAAACTTCGATATCCTCACAGCGGAGTATGGATTTATTTTCAACTATGCCGCTCATGACTTACCTCCCGGCATGATACGGTTCCAAAGCTGTTGAATCAGTCCCGCGATACCCTTCGGCATTCCAATTGTTGAAATGATGAAGATAAGGCCGAGAATGCCGTACCAGTGAGAGGTCTGGGTCGACAGCCATTCGCGCATGATCTCGAAGATGGCAACGCCGAGAATGGGTCCAAACAAGGTGCCCATACCGCCCAGCAGCACCATGATCACGACATCCCCGGACGTGCTCCAGTGCAGCATTTGCGGGCCGACATAGA
>Ga0098035_1001605_pt1 | contig 10876 bp, 19 predicted proteins | sample 3_EtaG_FD_75046 | JGI IMG/M metagenome (GOLD analysis project Ga0098035, IMG submission 75046) | Marine viral communities from the Subarctic Pacific Ocean - 3_ETSP_OMZ_AT15126 metaG | ecosystem: Environmental > Aquatic > Marine > Oceanic | place: Pacific Ocean | collected 2015-01-07
ACACCCCTATTATGGAGGAATAATATGATTTTAGGATATGGTTGGCTCTTTATACTGTTGTCGTTAAGTGTATTGGGTCTTGCGGTATGGAGTGTTCGCCGCGATAATATGGCTAGTTTAAATGCACTAGCAGTAGCATGGGAACCTAAACTTCCCAGTTGGTTAAGGTTTGAACGTTGGGGAGATCCAGCTACTTGGGTACACCACACATTAGTTACAATGGTAGTTTCTATCGTTGGAGCTATTCTGGCAATGCTCTCAGGAACAGAGATGGGTCTTGGGGCCTTTGCTTGGGGTTGTGGTGGTGCCGCTTATTATTTGTATAGAGAAGTAACAGATTTCCTACATCACCTTTCACACCGTGAAGAGGCCGGAAATGCTATTTGGCGTGGACCTCCTCATTATACAGGATGGGTGGTTGATTGTCTTGGAGATGGATTACTTCCAGTTCTTTATGTATGGTGGTTAGGAGCTTCACAAGGAGTTTTCTAGGGTAGATTATGGAAATTGGACCTCCTAAATTTGTGAAGAAGGATTGGGGACACGAGCTTATATTTCACAATAATGATGAGTTTTGTGGGAAACTGCTTGTGTTCCCTAAATCTGGTTCTAGTTTCTCCATGCATTATCATATGTTAAAGAATGAGGCTTGGTATGTTCAAGCTGGTTCTTTTTCATTTGATTGGGTTGATACTGAGGAGGGTCAGTTGTACCATGATTATCTTCAGCCAGGTCAATGTGTAGATATTAATAGAGGACAACCACATAAATTAACATCTATGAAAGCAAATTCTATTATATTTGAAGTAAGTACACAACACTTTGATTCTGATTCATATCGTATTTATCTGGGAACTCCAGATGATTGGGTAAAGCCATATGGAAAATCAGTAGAGAAAAAATAAAGGAGAGTTATGTGAAAGTTATTTTAGAACCAAAGGTTACTGTTGTTAGTAAGGTTAATTTTTTAGAACATCCAGAATATAAAGTTCCAGATGATGGTGACAATTTTACAAGACTAGGAGCGTTTGCTGCTAAGGGATGTTATGATTCCTTTGGTGAAGAAGGAAGGGCAAATGAAGATAATCAATCCGCCATCCTAGAATATCGCCACGGGTCTGTCTTGGAACATTTAAACATTACTCTTTTCATTGAGGGTATCACCCGTGGTCTTTCTCTTGAACTAAACCGCCATAGAATGTTTTCTATCTCCCAACGATCAACGAGATATGTTGCTGAAGAAGAATCAGCTATCGTTCTTGAACCTTATTTTGCTCAGTTGTTTAGAGAGCTTGAACCAAAGATTGACAGGTATTCTAATAGGTTTAGAGCCGCTTCATATCCCAGCCCTATGGAAATTTTACGTGCACGCGAGGAGGTCGGTGGGGTAGATAATGCAATTGCTCAGAAGCTTCAAAAGAGTAGATTGTTGTTACAACATCTTAATTCTCAGTGTGAATCTATTTCTAAGTATGAACAACAAGTTGAGGAACTTATGATAATGAATCCTTATGAGTTAGAAAAATTTGATTTACGGAAGTGGGCTAGGGGCAAGGCACGAAATCTTTTACCACATGGTATTGAAACCAGAGGAACTTATACTACTAACATAAGAGGTTGGCGTTGGTTTATTGAATCTAGATCAGAGTCTAATGCAGAGACAGAGATTAGATCTTTGGCTAATAAAGTTTTACTTGCATTACGAGAGATAGCACCATTATACTTTGAAGACTTTGAATCATGGGAAGACCACGAAGATATTCCAGAGTGGAAACCTACGCACAGCAAAGTATGAGTATGCCGTGGAGGGAATATTTTATTGAGTTGGCTGAAGTAGTCAAATTAAAGAGTAAGGATAAACACACACAAATTGGTGTGGTCATTGTCGGTTCTGGTAATGAAATTATTTCTACTGGATATAATTCATTCGCAAGGGGTGTTAAGGACAATGTTAATAAAAGACAGATGCGACCAGAAAAATATTATTGGTTCGCGCATGCAGAAAGAAATGCTATTTACAATGCTGCTAGAATTGGTGTAAGTACAAAGGGTTGTAGGATGTATTGTACTTGTGGTGTTCCTTGTGCTGATTGTGCTATAGCGATTATACAATGTGGTATCAAGGAAGTGTGGGTTAAACAGATGGCGGTTACAAGTAATCCAGAAAAATGGATTGAAAGTACGAAACGTAGTATGCAGATGTTTAAGGAAGCAAAGGTTAAGATAAAGTTTTACTAATCATGGCTAAATTGAAACGTCCTCTCCTCAAGTTTGAGATCGAAGAGGCTCAGAAGAATAGTTTAAGTGCAAACCAAGCAGCTAAATACTTGGGTGTAGATATTTCAACCTATAAGAAATATGCACAATTTTATGGCATTTATGAGAATCTATTAAATAAAAAAGGAGTGGGTGTAGCAAAAGGATATGCTAAGAGTCAACCACATTCCACAAAACTCAAAGATATTTTTGAGAATAAACATCCAAAGTATCCACTTCAAAGATTAAAGTGGAGGATGATCGCAAGAGGATTATTAGAAGATGAATGTAGTTTGTGTGGCTTTGGTGAAGGTAGGGTCACTGACGATAAGAAGCCATTGTTATTGACTTATAAAGAAGAACACGGTAATTACGATCCAAAGAATTTACTTCTCCTTTGTTACAATTGTTGTTTCTTAACTAAGGATGCACCAACTGTTATCAATCGTAAACATATTAAGAAGTCACTCAGTGGTGAACGAAAGGCCGCTCCGGGCAGAGATCAACAATTAGATCCTAGTATGGCTTCTTCTGGAATAGGATTAGAACCCGAAGATGATTTAACTGATGAAGAGATCAGAAAACTTAAAGAAGAAATTGATAGAGAATTGGGAAGAAGTTAATCTTAAGTTTCACTCATATTTCTATAGAGAGCATAGATAGTTCCCGAAGCAACATTGATTTCACTCACACCAATCTCATAAATTACATTATCACTTAGATTGGTAGATATAATTGAACCTCCAAGAGACGCAGTAACACCACCCACAGTTGAGTCCCCAACAATAACTGCGGCTACACCAGCTCTTGATCCCGTTGCGACAAACGGCGAACCTCCAGCTACTACGGCTTCAATCTTGTTGTATCTTCCAAAACTTCCCCACAATGCTGAACCACTAATAGTAGAGATGTCGGGTCTATTGTATTGTGCCATTTAAATTCTCCAATGTTACATTTCTACTTATAAGTATCGGGGTTGTATTACAAAATGTTGCCTAGACAACAACAATATGTTGCGGTTTCTACTTGACTTTTGGCCTAATACCTGTTAGCTTTATATTCAAGATGAACAACGGACAGGAGAAAACCTAGTGTCAGACAAGCTTCACAGTAAACCAGACCTTCCTTGGTGGCACGCAGGAAATGTTACTATTGGTAGCAAGCGTAAGACCAAGATTAAGGAATCTAATTCGTGGTCTTCTTATTGGATGGATGATGATTCTTATGATTACTTTTATGATAGGACTCCTGTTAAGACTAAGATTAGAATTGATGGTCAAACCAAAAGTAATGCTCAAGTAGACATTGCACGTGCTGGCCGACTCGCCGCTGTTCGTAGGGCAGTTTCTAACTTCGTTCGTATCCTCACCAATGATGATGAGATCACAGTTTCTTTTTCTTCTGGACAAGATAGTTACACTGATGGTAAAGAAGTGGTTATCTCTGCTGAGGATAAGCCTGAGAAATTTGATATGTTAGTGGGAACAGCTCTTCATGAGTCTGCTCACTGTGTTTTTTCTCAGGCTCTGTTTGATTTAATGAAGAAGCATAACATTGGTACATACGGTGGTACTTCAATGGGAGATGTTGAACGGTTTCTAAAAGCGTGTGGTCTTGATGAGGAGTTAATGAAGTCTCCACCACATGTTGATCCTGACGATCCTCCTTTCACTAATGAGCCTTGGGAACATTTTACAAATTTCAAAAATGTTATTAATTTTCTAGAAGATAGAAGAATTGATTCAGAGGTTTATAATCGAGCGCCTGGTTATCGTCCTTACTACCAATCCATGTATGATAAGTTGTGGAATGCTAAGGATATCGCCAAGACTTTGATTCGTGTTGCTGAGATGAACGAACCTACTATGAACTCGTATATGTTCCGGTTGATTAATCTCACAAACCCAGCCACAAAATATACATTAGATCGCCTCCCCGAACTTGATAAGATTTATAATATAGTTGGTCTTAATAAGATTCGTAGGCTTTCTCATAAGGATGGAACTGTTCGTGATATGGATTTGGTGGAATGTGCTGCGGAGATTTATAATATTATATTGAAACACGCAAATGAAAGTGAGCTTGAAGAAGCTTCTGATGATTCTGATCAGCCAGAAGAAGCAGATGGTATCCCAGGCGCTGGAATGCCTGGTGATGGTGGTGACCAAAGCACTCTTCCTAATCTAGATGGTGGGGTTCCACAACTATCTGATGAAGAGATAGAAAAGAAAGTTGCGGAAGAACTTGGTGGTAGAACACTTGGTAAGGCTGATCCGAATGTTGAGAAGTTACAAGAAAAGCAACAAGAATTCTTGGATGGTAATACTAAAAAGAGAAAGTTGTCAAAGAAGTTGTCAGATGTAGTTTCCACTATGGAGGAAAGTAAGACAGAAGTTTCTACTATCAAGGTTAATGGTACAGAATATCCATACCTTCGTGTTCAGAAACTTACTGATAATGTTAGACCGTTACTTAAATCCCACTTGGTTACAGAATCCCCTAGATATGAATCGTGGGGTGCACACGCTAAACAACAAGATTGGGTTAAAACAGGTTGCAGGTTGGGCCAGATCATTGTTGATCGGATTAAGGTTAGACACGATAGGAATGAAACTAAGTTTACACGCCGTCCATTGGGTAAGATTGATCGCAGATTGATTTATTCTCTTGGTGTAGATAATGAGAATGTTTTCTTTAATAAAATTATTCAAGATTATCAAGATTCAGTTATCTATCTTACGATTGATTGTTCATCTTCAATGTCTGGTGACAAGTGGAAAAATACTATGATCCTAACAACAGGATTGGCATACGCTGCGAAGAAGATCAATAATTTTGATATCATTGTAAACCTTCGTTATGGTTTAGATTCTATCTGGTCCATCACAATGTTTGATAGTAGAATTGATGCACTTACCCACTTCACAAAGTGGATGCCTCTCTTTCATTCTGCTGGTTATACTCCAGAATCTATTGTATATGAGATTGAAGAGAAGTTTATTAGGTCATTAAAGACACACGATAATAATGTTTACTTTATTACAATGACCGATGGTCAGCCAAATTATTCACCATCGGTGACTAGGGTTTATAACGCTTATAGAGGATTTAATGCATGGGAAGGCGTTGAGAGTGCACCAGTAAGACATTGTAAAAAGATGATGAAGAGTTTTAAGGAAATGAATATTAATATTCTTTCTTACTTCATTGGTCACAAGAACAGTTATGGTCGGAATACGGACATGGAGGTTTTCAAGGACAGTTACGGCCGGAATGGAGTAAATGTTCCTCTTGATAACTTCTCTATGATTTCTAGAAGTGTCAATGATCTTTTGATTGGCGACTGTGAAATGTGTTAATGTTGCCTAGACTACAACAATAAAGCTTGACAAACCGCATAAAACATGTTATATTTAACCTGTAAATAATAAAACAATAAACACTAAGGAACAACAAATGCAAAACAAACAAGAAACTGTCGTTTTGGTTACCAAACTTGGTCATGGAAAGTATGTCGCAATGACATCTGATCATCAAGATATTACATCTGAGATCCCAACCAATATACTTCGCAGGGTAGCCGATACAGGTTATGTTCTTAATAAGATCACAACCAAGACCGGAAGGACTCAGTGGCGCAAACGGAATTATGAGGACTTCAAGTATCTTTTTGAGGCTTCAAACCCAGTTAGTGAGGTAGAGAATATTTCTAACGAGAAACATGAAGATATCATAGAGTTTATTAAGAATTCTCCAAGGATGATTCCTAGTACACTGATCATTTCTGATCTTAAGTGGAGATATGCTGTTCGATCTGTTGTTCGTGGTAGAAACCTTTTGATGGTTGGACCTTCTGGTTCTGGTAAGACTCTGGTTGCTCAGACTATTGCTGATGTATTTGAGGACCGTCCATACTTCTATTTCAATCTTGGTAGTACTCAGGATGCACGATCAACTCTCATTGGCAATACTCACTTTTCTAAAGATGAGGGAACCTTTGTTAGTGAAGCTTTGTTTGTCAAGGCAATCTCAACTCCTAATGCTATTATTCTTTTGGATGAGTTTTCCAGAGCACATCACGATGCAGTTAATATCTTGATGACGGTTTTAGATCCTATGCAACAGTATCTTAGGATTGATGAACATCCTGAGACTCCCACCATTAAGGTTGCAGAAGGTGTTACCTTTGTAGCTACGGCAAACATTGGTGCTGAGTATACTGCTACCCGCGTTGTTGATAGGGCGATTCTTGATCGGTTCCAGATTGTTGAAGTAGACACTCTTGACCAAGAACAAGAAGTTAGTCTTCTTGGTATTAAGTTTCCCGATGTGGATAATGAGATGGTTGAAGCAGTTGCTGAGATTGCTGATCATACTCGTAAGATGGTCAAGTCTGACGATCCTAAGATCTCCACCATCATATCCACTCGTCAAACTGTAGAGATGACCTCTCTAATCTTTGATGGGTTTGGACTTGATGAGGCTGCTGAGGTTTGTGTCTTCCCATTCTACTCCGATGCAGGTGGTGTAGATAGTGAGAGAACTTATATGAAGCAGTTGGTTCAGAAGTTTATGAAGACTTCTGATGAAGAGAATCCTTGGGATGGTGCTAGTGATGAAGATGTTGAAGCCTTCGCCGACAGCACGGTGTGAATAAATATACATGGAAAATAACAAGGAAGTAAAGAAGGTTGAGAATCCTCCACCCCCCACCAAGCAGAACGATGGGGGGAAGGGTTCTTCCCCGCGTCCCATTGGGATAGATAAGAATACATACAGGAAAAATTGGGATAAGATTTTTAAGGAGATATATGGTTAAGAGTCGCGTACCAACAAGAAAGTGTGTTCGTTCACACATAAAGGATACAATGGATTCCTTTTCAGAGTTTGAAGTTGAACAGGATGATTTAGATTATTGGTTTAATGTAATTAATGAAGAAGTATTTGATGGCACTTGTCCATCGCCCAATCTCATGTTGGTTAAGAGACAAAGAGGTTCTTGGGGATATGTCAAACAGGCCGAATCTGGTGGAAAGCTTTGGACAGCATTGTTTATGTCTCCTAAGTTTCCATCTCTTGCAGCTTTCATTCAGATTTTAGCCCACGAAATGATTCATGTGTGGCAATTTGCATTGGGTGATACTGGAAGTCATAATAAACATTTCTACTCATGGAGAGATAGATTTAAAGAGTTTGGATTAGATTTAAGAAGGAATTATTAAATGTTTAATAAGATAATACAGTTTACTGGTTTTGGATCGCTTATAATTGGATCTGTATTTTTCATGGTTATTTGGACCGGATTTGCATTAGGTTTTGAGATGCCTGTTTTGTGGTGGAGAGTTAGTGTACTATCGGTTACATTTGGTTGTGTTGTTTTGCTTAGCAATGTGGTCAGACATCGCCTTACGGAACGGAAGAGTGATCCATATAGAAATATAGGAGAAAAAGATGAATGAGTTTTGTACTATATGTAAGGAAGAAACTAATGTACCGAAAGCTCGGCCTGTTTCTGAACGTAGATTTTATGTAGAAGCAGCGGGACAACTGTGTCGTAGTTGTTTTTATGATTCATATCACCCAGATGACAAATGGAATCCAGATACACCAGAAGATCTTGCAAGTCGCGCTATGAGTGATATACAAACTCACGATGTTTTTAAGAATCCGTGGTCTAAAGAATGAAATATATTGCTATTATATTTATTACGATATTAACTTTTGTTATTCCTATTAATGTAAATGCTCAAGATGGGGACGATGTAGTATTTGAACTTTTATTTCAAGCTTTAGATTCTTTAGAGATTAGTCAACAAATGAATGTTCGAGCGGAAAGAATAGTAAAACAAGAACGACAAACTAATGATTCACTTCGTACTGTGATTGTTGACAATGAAGAACAGAAGGATCGTGAATATATTATGTTTATGTTTTTGTTGGGAATTATGATGTATTTTATTTGGAATAGGAAAAAGAAATGATTACAAGGATACATGTTAATCAACATAATATAAAATTCAATCGGAAGACTCCGAAGAAGAGAAGGCCTGTTTTGACGGTTAAGACTTATAAGTCAAATATTTATACTAACGAGGTCCAAATCAATGGACCGTCAAGAGTAGTTTATTCCCCACATAAGCCCCTTCCGTGTGGCGCACATGTGTGGATAGAATGTGACTCTGGTGATATTGAGTATCCGCAAGGTCAGGAGAATTATTCCGATATGAAGAAGAATAGTGATTTATAGTAATGGAGGAATTGTGTTTACTGATTATAAGAGGTTAGAAAAGATCCACGGAGCTGACGGAGCATTCGAAATTTTAAATGAGATTATTTTACGATTGGAAACGAAACATATACTATATCGTAAGCATCTCTTTTCCGATAAGTCGGTGAGAGACGAAGCTTTGGTATTGTATGAACAAATTTTAGAAGAACGTGGTGAAGACTTTGATCCTCACAATTTAGGAGTAGAAGAAGATGAGTAAGTTATTTTTAAAAGTATTTGGTCAAGAACTATTTAATGTATTCATTGTTGAACTTGTAATGTTTTTGGCCTTGGGAGTGATATTTCTTTTAGTTTCGGTGGTTCTTATGGCCGTTAGTTGGTTATGGAAGATTGGTATTATTATTGCTATTCTAATTGGTATTAAAATAGCTCATGTAAGAACTAAGAATAGATTAGAATCAACTCCGGTCATACTTCATGGTTAATCGGTCACACATTTTAATAAATTCTCAGGGAAAGTGTTAATTTTTTTTCCCACCTAGCGTAATCGCTATGGCGTTTTCCCACCTAGCGTTATCGCTATGGCGTTCCTCATACATTTAGTTACATAAGGAGTTATAATGAGTAAAGATTTCAGATGGCCAGATAAGCCAGCAACCCTTGACGAAGGAAGTACCAATTCGTTCCTTTGGTTTATGTTATTCGTATTCATGTTCATCGTGATGGTCAACGCCGTTGTTTTCCTACCTAGCGTAATCGCTATGGCGTTCCCCCAGTTAGACCTTAGTTGGTTGTTCGCACAATGAACCCAAGAGACAACCTCAAGAGATTGGATATCGTGATCATGCTACTCACGATGACAGGGATGGCGTTAGCGGCGTTCAAAACAGTGGTCACCGTGATCGCTTTATATATGTTAGCAACTTTAGATATTAGGAGAAACTTAACATGAAACTTACACACTTACACACCCAATCAACGAGAGTCGTTCGTTGGGGAATGGAAAAAATAACATGATATCAATATCAATACTCGCAGTACTATTAGGAACCATACTTACATTCGTGGTAACCCGAAGGACAGCCCAACGTATGACGAAGCAAATCTTTGAACCGTACTTTCGTGAAGAAGGTGCGATGAAGAATGAGTAGTATGAGACGCACTTGGCGCAGAGAACGTCAACGGATATATGGAACTCCCCATCATCCAGTACAGACGAAACCCCCTAACGAACGAGAATCGTTAGATGGGGATTTGAAAGAAGAAAAGAAGGAAGAGAAAGATGAATGACATCATGGTAGGTATCGTAGCTTGGATAATACTCTTAGGTTCTATGGTATGGTTTTACTTGGTCATTAAGATGATCGTAAAGCGTGAGTGGAACGACAGCACCCGCGTGGTTACACTTAAAGAGAATTTAGATGAAGTAATGGCATCAGATGAATGAAACATATGGAATCACCTTAGCCGTTGTAGGGTTCATACTATTGGCATATCTTATAGCAAGTTGTAAATGGGCAGATGGCCCAGAGCCAGAAGACGATGATGATCCGCGGGACGGACAGATATGAGTGTCTTTGATTGGGTCATCGTAGTAGTATTAATCGTAGCATTAGTAGTATATCTTAAACTCGTAGTAAACCCGTATGATTTTTATTAACAAGCTTAATCAATGATTAGAGCTCTTATACAGGCCCGGACTGTATAAAGGAGTATTACAATGAGTTGGATATCGGTGAAGGACAAGTACCCAGAAGAAGGTGAGGGAGTGTGGTATTACTTCGAACACACTGGAGTAAGTAGAGGAGAGTACTATGGCCGTGAAGGATGTTATGAAGGGTATGTGGATGGTGATGGTAATGATATGAGTATGGGATGTAAACTACCTGACTGTGGATATATTAAAGGATGTAAAGGCATTCCTTACTTTGGTGGAGAACGTGGATTCTTAGGAGGAGATGTTACTCACTGGATAAAGGATACTGGACAGGAAAAGCCTGAGAAGCCAGTAATTACATAGCACTTAAAAACTTAAAACCTTAAAAGTTAAAAACTTAAAAAACTAAAAAACTTAAAAAAGTATATTTAGAAACATAACATAAGAATCTTCTATACAAGACAATACCAAGTAAAATATATGAATGTGTCCACAAAAGAGGACATATGCTGAAGGTGAATGCTATAGTACCTTAGGCACATGCATCGCGAATATATTTTTTGGCGTAAGAAGCACTAATAGCGCTAAAGATTGCCCCCGTGACCGGCGCTATGTTGCGTTGTATCATGTTCTGTCATGGTTGTATCATGTTCTGTCATGGCGCAACCCCGTAAGCGCAAGGGCCACAACGACTTACGAGATTGCGCCCCCTCCCCTCTTGACAAATATCTTGG
>Ga0098035_1001607_pt1 | contig 10866 bp, 11 predicted proteins | sample 3_EtaG_FD_75046 | JGI IMG/M metagenome (GOLD analysis project Ga0098035, IMG submission 75046) | Marine viral communities from the Subarctic Pacific Ocean - 3_ETSP_OMZ_AT15126 metaG | ecosystem: Environmental > Aquatic > Marine > Oceanic | place: Pacific Ocean | collected 2015-01-07
CAAGATCTGGCCCCGCTCGTATCCATCCAGAGTGTACCTGCCCTCAAGATATGGTCCGCCCCACATGCCGAGGACGGCGACCGCCGGACCATAGGCAACAAACCCCATGGCGAGGAGGTTAAAGAACTTCGGATGCAACAGAACTTCGCGATATCCGCGAAAACTCTGCCCCATAGTCCCCGGCGTCGCCCGATCATATTTGTAGCCTGGCGGCACATCCCGAATGATGTAAACACCGATTAGCAGCATCAACAGGGTGATGACAGCAATGACGACAAACGGTGCGCGCCATCCATAATGCTCAATGATATAGGCCAGTGGTCCGGAGGCCATCATGCCGCCGATGCTGGACGCCGCCAGCAACCAGGAAGCCAGGGTTGCGAACTTTGTCGGAGGAAACCACTTTGCGAACAATACGTAGGACGACATCATAATCGCGGAATACCCAACCCCGATCAGAATACGCGATGTCAGCACTTCATGGAAATTCGTTGCTGTCGCCAGCATAAGGGAGCCGACTACGCCAAGAATGGTGATACTGGGAATAATGATGCGCGGCCCGAACCGGTCAAGGGCCATGCCGGTTGGCACCTGAACCAAGGCCGATGCAAAAAACAGCGCCGCAGCCGCGACACCGAGGCTCTCGACGGCAATGCTGAGATCATCGGCGACGGGAAGCATGACGACCGCTCCCGAATAGCGGTGGAACTGCCCCAGACCGAACAGCACGGAACACACGAGAAAGATATAAATGGCACGACGTTTAACTGCTGGAGGGCGTGGTTCCGGGGACATGTAGTTTTCTGACTTTTATTCTTGTTCCTCTTACGCTCCGTCCAAACTGATAATTTGTCAAATGATTTAGATGACTTTCTGCAGCAAAAGAAACCTCATTAAACTGTTTTCAAGATTTGAAATTATGCTAAATAGTCGCGCCTGCACGGGTCACAAGACACGAATCATCAGGAGTCAGTTTACAAGGATCAGGTTGATGGAAGAATTTAAGAAAGTATTTGAGAAGAACAAAGCATGGGCAGCGAATACGACGGCAGCGGATCCCGACTTTTTCTCTCGCCTTGCCCATCAGCAGACCCCGGAACATCTCTGGATCGGCTGCTCGGACAGCCGGGTCCCTGCCAACCAGATTATGGACCTGCCCCCGGGTGAGGTTTTCGTTCATCGTAATATCGCGAATATCGTCGTACCGTCTGACCTTAACTGCCTTTCTGTTTTGCAATATGCGATCGAGGTGCTGAAAGTCAGGCATGTGATCGTCTGCGGCCATTACGGCTGTGGCGGCATCGCAGCGGCAATGTCTTCACAAAAGAATGGCATGATTGACAACTGGCTTCGTCATATCCGGACCACTGCGCGGATCTATCACGACCTGATTGAAACAGCCGAGACCCAAGAGCAGAAGACCGATCTTATGTGTGAACTGAATGTGATTGAACAGGTTCAGAACGTCTGCGCAACCACTATCGTCCAGGACGCATGGGATAAGGGACAGAAATTTGCGGTCCATGGCATCATCTATTCCGTGAAAAACGGTCTGCTAAAAGATCTCATCCACTGTGAGGCCGGCAGCAAGGTGACGCGGGGTGAAGACTTTCCGGCGGTCCTTAAATAACGGGGTATTTTCGTCCCCGCTAAATTGACTTTTTGTCAAATAGCTTGATCAAAACGTCTGCTGGGCTTATTTTCCAATCAATAGCGCCTTCGCAATCCATAGAAATAAGAAAAAGAAATCGAGAACTCGGCATGAAATTTAAAGGTACAGATACATATGTGGCGACGGAAGATCTGATGATCGCTGTCAACGCCGCCATGACACTGGAGCGTCCACTGTTAATCAAGGGAGAGCCCGGCACCGGCAAGACCGTGCTGGCTCAGGAAGTCGCCAATGCCCTGGGTAAGCAATTTATCGAGTGGAACATCAAGTCCACGACCAAGGCGCAACAGGGCCTTTACGAATATGACGCCGTTTCTCGTCTGCGCGATTCACAGCTCGGTGATGACAAGGTGCATGACATCTCCAACTACATCCGCCCCGGCAAGATGTGGGAGGCCTTCACCGCCGACGAAAGCCCGATCCTGCTGATAGACGAGATTGACAAGGCGGATATTGAGTTTCCGAATGACCTGCTTCAGGAACTCGACCGGATGGAGTTTTTCGTTTACGAAACACAGCAGACGATCAAGGCCAAGCACCGGCCGTTGGTGATTATCACGTCGAATAACGAAAAAGAGCTGCCGGACGCGTTCCTGCGCCGCTGCTTCTTCCATTACATCAGCTTTCCCGACCAGGAAACGATGGAAAAAATCGTTGACGTCCATCATCCGGATGCGAAGCAGGAACTTGTTCGCGACGCGCTCAAGATCTTTTTCGATGTCCGGGAAACACCTGGCCTCAAGAAGAAGCCATCGACCAGCGAATTGCTTGACTGGCTGAAACTTCTCATGAGCGAAGAACTCCCAGAGGACGTGCTGCGCTCGAAAGATCCCTCCAAGCTCATTCCGCCTCTCCATGGCGCGCTTCTCAAGAATGAACAGGATGTACATCTCTTCGAAAGGCTCGCCTTCCTTTCTCGCCGCGAACAACGCTAAGGCGGCAGACAATGTTCACAAAATTCTTCTTCACCCTGAAAGACGCCTCGATCCCCGTAACGTTGCGGGAATACCTGACCCTGATCGAGGCGCTTAAAGCCGGCTGCGCAGAATACTCGGTAGATGATTTTTATTATCTTTCCCGGGCAACGCTGGTGAAGGATGAGAAGAATCTCGACAAGTTCGATCAGGTCTTCGGTCATTGCTTCAACGGTATCGAGTTTATCTCCGACGCGGCAGAGGTCGAAATCCCGGAGGAATGGCTCAAGAAACTGGCTGAGCTAACCCTCACCGATGAGGAAAAGGCACAGGTCGAAGCCATGGGCGGCTGGGAAAAGCTCATGGAAACGCTGCAGGAGCGTCTTAAGGAACAGGAAAAGCGGCATCAGGGTGGCAATAAATGGATCGGTACTGCCGGTAAATCACCTTTTGGCGCCTATGGCTATAACCCTGAAGGGGTCCGCATCGGCCAGAAGGAAAGCCGCAACCGCAAAGCGGTGAAAGTCTGGGACAAGCGCGAGTATAAAAATCTCGACGACAGTGTCGAACTCGGCACCCGCAATATCAAGGTGGCCATGAAACGGCTTCGGCAGTTCGCCCGCGAAGGCGCCGCAGAGGAGCTTGATCTCGACGATACCATTCGGTCCACCGCGCGCAATGCCGGGTTTCTGGACCTCAAAATGCGGCCTGAACGCCACAACACGGTTAAGGTCCTGATCCTGTTCGATATCGGCGGCTCCATGGATGATCATATCAAGGCCTGCGAGGAGTTGTTCTCTGCCGCGCGCAGCGAGTTCAAGCATCTTGAATTCTATTACTTCCACAACTGTGTTTATGAAAAGCTCTGGAAGGAAAACAGCCGCCGTCATACCTCCTTCATGCCGACTTGGGATGTGCTGCACACCTACCCCGCGGATTACAAGCTGATCATTGTCGGCGATGCAACCATGAGCCCGTATGAAATCGCGTACGCCGGTGGCAGCGTCGAGCATTGGAACGAGGAAGCCGGCCAGGTCTGGATGGAGCGGATGCTGAACATATATCACAAGGCCGTCTGGCTTAATCCGGTACCTGAAAAATACTGGGATTACACCCCGTCTGTGCAGATGGTGAAGCAGTTGATGACCGACAGGATGTATCCGCTTACGATCGGTGGCCTTGAAAACGCGATGAAAGAGTTAAGCCGGTAATTCACATTTAACCGGTTTATTGTAATTTATTCAGGATCGCCCCGGCCGGGCAAATACCATCCATTTTCCACCGAACGCATTGGAAAGCTTGTCAAATTCCGGGCTCATTTCCAGAAGCTCATGGTGCATGGGGTTATTGTAGAGGAAATATATCGGCTCATGCACGTCCGCTAAATCACTGGCGATATGATCCAGGACGCTCTGCAGGATGTCAGGTCCGAATGCATTGAAAATGTAAATGACATGGGGCACAGGGGGTAAGGTATAGCAGGCCGCATCACCCTGAACTGACGCAATCGAACCGCATTGGGTTCTTACATCCCGTTTCATATCCTCGATATTCTGCAATGCTGTTTGATGCAGCTGTTCACTCAACTCTACCCCGGTCACGGATTTAAAAGGGTATTTGGCCGCCGCGGCCAGAATGGCGCCCTTACCCGAACCGTAATCCAAAAAGTGATAGCTGGAATATTCTATATTCAGCCGCTCCAGAATATGCCGAAACTCATATTCAGAAGTCGCTTCATATCGCTGGGCCGAGGATTTCATCTTTTCGGGAATATCCAGCACGTCTAGTTCGACAATGCCGTCCGTATCAAGACCGCTCTCACGCATGTTTTGCCGTGCAAAGCGATGGTCTTGTAAAAGGGGGAGATGGGCTTTCGCGCAGGCAATCGCCAGAAGACCCAGGAGTGTCCGACGGAATCCACGATATTTTATATTTACGAGGAGAGTTCGCAAGCTGCGCCGGAACTGGTTATGTTCAACTTCAAGTCCGGGATACCTTGCGGTTTTGGTAAATACGAAACGTAACAAGCGACAATCCTAGGCAAAAATGAATTAACTACAGATATATCTGGCCTCAAATAAGGCAGCCCGCAGAGTATCGGACATAAAACTTAATATTCTTTTAGCTCTCCTCCTCATCGACAAATTGTACAGCATTAATCATAGGTTGAAGACGGGCGGCAACCAACTTCTGTATCGCCAATGATAAGAGGAGATAATAAACCGCAACATGCAGCACAAGGCCACTATCGGCGCGTGTACCTAGATAGATCGCCGCCCCAATAACGAAAAGACTTAGAAACCAGAGCCGGCCAAGCTGGCGGAGTAACTGCGTCTTGCGCAGGAATTTGGCATCTGTCAGTTCATATTTATACCATAGCTCGAACGCCGTTGATAGGAGCACGATTGGCAGCAAAATAGAGAGGACAGCAATCAGTAACGCGATCCCCCCCTGCCCGCTTTTCAATAGCGCCGCCATCGCACTCAGCAACGAGAAACTGCCGTCCAGCCCGGCAAAGCCATTGCTGGTCATGATCGGCTGCGTTAGGGCAAGCCCAAGCAACGCCGCCGAGATAAGAAGGAAAACACCGAGATAGCGATCGCTACCTTCTGCATATTTCGCGATTGTCTGCCGGTCTGGCCGTCCGACCAATATCCGTTCAACGAACCAATGCATCGCGCGGTTTCTCCTCTGTAAATATAGGTGATTTGCTTATACCCATTTGTGGCAAAGGTGCGAAATCAAAAGAGGATCAGGATACATGTTATTCGGTAGTACTTAACTGACAGAAATCAGGATTGCGCCACTCGCGACAAGGCCGACGCCAAGCCATGCAGGGCCTGAGAGATTCTCGCCCAGGAACAACGCCGCGATAATCGCGACGAAAACGACACTTAGTTTGTCAAGGGGTGCAACCTGGGATGCCTTGCCGATCTGGAGGGCACGAAAATAACAAAGCCAGGATGCCCCGGTTGCAAGTCCTGAAAGAGTAAGAAAAATCAGAGACTTTCCCGATATTTTATCGATAGGTTGAAACTCGCCTGTATATAGAAGAAGCAGTGCCAAGGCGAAAATGATTACAATTATGCGCAGGAAGGTCGCGAAATTCGAGTTGATGTCACTCACCCCGACCTTTGCCAATATGGCTGTCAAAGCCGCAAAAACGGCAGCGAGCAGCGCCCAGAACTGCCAGTATCCAGAATAATTCATACTTCCTATTTTACCTCCGGCTCTATTACCAGGGTCGTCCACCGAATTACCGGACCAGGAAGCAGAGTCAGCTGATTTTCGTCAGCAACCTCAGAAACAATTCCTGCTCTTCCACAGAGAGCGGCTCGAGAGTGTCATCGGTGATATCAAAGCCAAAGGGAATGATATCTTCGGTCAGCTGCAATCCGGCATCCGTCAACCGCAGAAGCATCCGTCGCTTGTCGGTCTCATCTGGCCGTATCTGGACAAGTCCACGGTCAATCAGGCGCCGGGTTACACCCTGGATGGTCGCCGGATCCATCGCAGTCAGGCGACCAAGGTGATTTTGCGACAGCTCTCCTTCATCCCTAAGCTTGGTTAGTGCAGCGAACTGTGTCGGCGTGATCTGCACATGGCCCATATAAGACTGGAATATGGAACTGGCCCGTTGGTGCGCACGTCGCAGCAGATGTCCAATGTGTTCCTCAACCCGATAATCATCAATTGACCGGCCGTCCTCTACCCGAGGCTTTAGCGATTTCATATGCGTCATAACGGCTAAGATATCCATATCAGTCAAATCAGGTTAAATCTGCAACCCCGGAAAAAGCGATTACTTCACGACTGTAACAGCTTCCTGACCTTTTTCAATAATGCTCATGGCGTCACCTGAAACCTGAATTTTGGTAATCGAGCAATGATTGGGACGAAAAACAACCACGTCGTCGCGTTCTTCAATTGCGCTGATGATCGCATTGATGACGACAAAATGGGTCACAAATACTGCGTCACTTTTTTGCTGCCGTGTAAAATCAAGAATCGCCGATCGCCACCCCTGCAACTGCTCCGACTGCTGCGTCCATTTTCCTGCCATAACTTTGGTCAGCCACGCGCGCCGGTTCCCAAGATCAAGACCTGCTGATGGTACTTCCGATAGTTCAGGTGTGATTATTGCTTTCTTCTGCCACAATTCGGCAAGCGGCAGCGCCGTTTCCTGGGTGCGGTTGAGGGGGCTGCTGTATAGACGTGTCGGTGCAATTTCCTTGTTCAGCCGCGCGGCCATTTCCCGAGCCTGAACCATTCCTTTCTCACTTAGTCCCGGATCAAGTGCCTGATCCCAGGATTCCGCTGCCTCACCATGACGAACAAGATATACTGATATACTCACAACTACTCCTTTTCTTCCCAAATCGGCGACAATTTCCAATATAGTTGGGAAATAAAGCAAGAAACTACATCATAAACGAGAAATGCGAACGCCAAATATCAGGCATCTTTAAAAGTCGGGAACAAAATACCCTTTAATAGTGTATTATTTATTTCGTTTTCAATTGACAAGTGTTTTTACATAACCTATGCGTAAATTATTCTTTTTTAATACCCTGATGAGAGGCGTAAATGTGAACTACCAAATCATGATTTAGACCGGAACATTGATGATGAACCATGCACAGCTAAAGGCGTTTCACGCCGTGGCAGAAACAGGCGGATTTTCAGCCGCTGCAAAAATCCTGGGCCTAACCCAGCCAGCAGTCACTTTACAGGTTCAAGCGCTGGAGCAGGCATACAATACCAAGCTTTTCAAACGGCGCGGGCGAAAAACAGAGATCACAACATCAGGCAAATTACTCCTGCGGGTCGCCAAAAAAATATTCAGTCTGGAAGAGGAGGCCCATACGCTCCTTTCCACTCTCGACTCGATAGAGGCGGGGCAGCTGAATATCGCCGCAACTTCATCCATTCCCGCACTACCGCTCTTGTCCAAATTTCAAGCGAAGCACCCTAAAATCCGGCTTTCATTTCTGGCAATTCCGGCCGTCCGGATCGAGAAGGAGGTACTCGAGTTCCGCGCGGATATCGCGATACAACATGTCCCCCCTGATGATAACGGACTGTTTTCGGTGAAAATAGCCGAAGCCCCCCTAAAACTGGCCGTCTCGAAAGATCATCCCTGGTCTAAGAAAAAATCAGTCGCATTGAACGAGTTGACAGACCAGAAAATTATCATGTCGTCCGATCTGTATGCTGCCCGCAAAAATCAAGAACACTGGTCATCGCAATTCACCATTAAGGCTCAACAGATATTGACGTTGCAGAGTAGGGAAATTGGGCGAGAAGCTGTTGCAAATAATCTTGGAGTCGCGTTTTTTACGGATTTGGAGATCCGGTGGGATGGCCGCATTCACGGAATTGAAATCGAAGATGCGCCCCTGACAGAAGCAACCTATTTACTCTGTCTGAAAGAAGATCAGCAATCCAGCCTGATATCTTCTTTTCTTGAGATGGTCCCGACATCTGCTGGAAAATAAATCTCGATAATTACCGTGAGAGGGAAACTTTATCTGGATAGGTCTCAGCCCCAACTTCCATCGACATTCCCTCACGGGCAACAAAAGCGTTCGGCCAGGCCTTGAATGCATCTTTGGCCACCTGATCCATAAACTCATCATCATGAGCGGGGTCGTGGTGGAAAATAGCAAGCTGGCCGACATTGGCCGCCTTACACAGGCGCACTCCTTCCTGCCAGGTAGAATGCCCCCATCCCTTGAACTGCGGATACTCCTCATCAGTATAGGTGGAGTCATAGATCACCAGATCCGCACCTTCGATAAGCTCCAGAATATCCTGGTCCGGATGACCAATCACATGTTCCGTGTCGGTAATATAGCAAACCGACTGTCCTTCACACTCAATCCGGTAGCCGGTGCCGCCGTCCGGGTGTTTCATCGGCGCGGTCCGAACATGAATACCATCGCCGAGTGAAAAGGATTCCCCGGACTTGAAATCTTCAAAACTAAGATTTGCCGCCAGTTCCGAAAATGGGACCGGGAAAGTAGGCTGACACATTTGCGAGGAGAGCACCTTCTTGATACCGCCCAGTTCGCTTAGATGGCCCGCCATTACCTTGATATTTACATCGTCGCGATAGATCGGGCAGAAAAACGGAAAGCCGTTGATATGGTCCCAATGTGTATGGGATTGCAGGAAAAGATAATCTTTCTGATTGCGACGCATAAGACATTCGCCGAGAAGTCGCACTCCCGTTCCCGCATCCAGAATTATGACGCGGTTATTCACATTTACCTCTACGCAGGAGGTATTGCCGCCATACTTCATATGATCCGGTGAGGGAGTCGCGATTGAACCCCGGACACCCCAGAATGTCACATTCATACTCATTGTAAGTCTACATCACATCCTTATGCTGATAACATTTACTTTATGTAATGTGACCTTCACAAACGATTAATTCCAATTTTTATTCACCCCATTTGTAACGGTGATCACGAAATTTTGCGAGAACTTGGCAAAATGTGATCACGGTTATGGTTAACTTGCCTCCTGCACAAGAATCCGCTCCGTCAAACGGACCCAATAGTTCGCGCCGAGCGGCAGGATTTCGTCGTTAAAGTCATAGTTCGGGTTATGCACATGGCAACTTCCCTCACCTGCGCCATTGGCAATCATGATGTAGCAGCCCGGACGTTCCTGCAACATCCAGGAAAAATCCTCTGCTCCCATGACCGGCGTAACATTCTTGTTCACGCCTGAATCCCCGACCAGCTCGGCGGCGGCGGCGATGGCTTCATCGGTTTCTTCCGGGGAATTTATGGTCGGCGCATATCGACGATCATAGCTAAACTCTGCTTTCGCACCATGAGCCTCGGCAATGCCGACCGCAATCTGACGCATCCGGTTTTCAATCATATCCTGGACTTTCGGATCGAACGCCCGGGTCGTCCCCTTCAACACCACATCTGCAGGAATAACATTCCCCGTATGGCCGCCGTTGATTTGGGCAACCGTCACGACGGCAGATTGAAGCGGGTCAACATTCCGGCTTACAATATTCTGCCAGGCCAGCACGATTTCCGATGCAATCACGACCGGATCCGTCGCCAGATGAGGAAAAGCCCCATGTCCGCCATTGCCAATAATACGGGCCTCAAAGAAATCGGCCGACGCCATGATCGGGCCCTTGCACACCGCAAAAGTACCGACCTGATGCCCAGGCATGTTATGCATGCCATAGACACTATCGACCGGAAATTTATCAAATAGGCCGTCCGCGATCATGACCCGGCCGCCCGCAACATTCTCCTCCGCCGGCTGAAAGATAAACCGGACGGTACCATCAAAGTTCTTCGTCCGGGCAAGATGCTTTGCTGCCCCCAGCAGCATCACTGTATGGCCATCATGACCGCAACCATGCATTTTGCCGTCGATCTGGGAGCGGTGCTCAAACTCGTTCAATTCCTGCAGATCAAGAGCGTCCATGTCCGCCCTAAGTCCAATCGCGCGGTTACCGCTTCCGTGCGTCAGGGTGCCAACGACACCCGTCTTTGCAAGGCCGCGATGTACCTCAATACCAAAGCTTTCCAGTTTTTCCGCGACAAAATCAGCCGTGCGATACTCTTCAAAGGCCGTTTCCGGATGCTTGTGAATTCGATGCCGCCATTCCGTGAGTTCGTCGTGCATCTCTTTGATTTCAGGAAGTATCTGCATTTTTATTTTTTCCTCATGCCAACCATGCCTATTGCCGCCGACATTAACACACATCAATTGCATTCGACAATCAAGGTCGTAGATCCTCGCCGAGCAGGAAATCTCTATCGTTGCGGAATTGTTCGTACAGAAAATCAAGGAGAGCGCGAACCCGCCCGACATTGACAAGATCACGGTGGGTAAGCAGCCAGATATCGAAGTTCAGCTGGATTTCCGAAGGAAGCAGACGAACAACTTCACCTTCGCGTGGCACCAGATAATGGGGGGCGAGAAACAGCCCCATGCCACTTCGCACGGCGGCAATTTGCGCTGCGACGGTATCGCATCGGAACTTGATCATTTCAGGCGTTGCATATTTCTCCAACGCATTGGAGAACGGAAGCCTGTCCTGACCGGACTTCCAGCCGATAAAATCATGGTTGGCAAGATCAGATACCGATTTCGGCTGCCCGTGCTTGTCCAGATAGGCTTGCGCGCCATAGAGACCAAAGCCCGTTTGTCCCACCTGCCGCCCGATAAGATCTGATACCCTCGGATTTGCGAGCCGCAATGCGATATCGGCTTCACGCCGCCGCAAGTCGACCA
>Ga0098035_1001611_pt1 | contig 10856 bp, 6 predicted proteins | sample 3_EtaG_FD_75046 | JGI IMG/M metagenome (GOLD analysis project Ga0098035, IMG submission 75046) | Marine viral communities from the Subarctic Pacific Ocean - 3_ETSP_OMZ_AT15126 metaG | ecosystem: Environmental > Aquatic > Marine > Oceanic | place: Pacific Ocean | collected 2015-01-07
AATGACGTATTGCAGGTCTGGCTGAATGCTGAGCCATGGCGTTAGCGCCTTGGCGACGGTGAGTTCCAGCGCCGTCTCGGCGCGCCCCGAAACCACTGCCTTGCGGTAATCGGCGGAAGTACGCGCATGGGCAATGGCCGCGCCGAGTTGCCAGTCGCCGGGCAGGTCCAGCGTGAACCCGCCTGAAAGGAACGTACCGAAGGGATTGACCGCGCCGCTCGCCACCCCGCCGCGCGCGAAAGCGCTGAGCTTGTGATCGGCATTCTCGGACAGGACCATTTCGCCGCGCAGATAGGCGCCCCGGCTTTTCGCCGTGCCCGATCCATCGTGCGTGTCGAAGCTGGCAGTGTATCCCCAGGCCCCTGCCAGAATGCGCACAGGCCCCTTCGACCAGTCCGCCTCGCCGATCAGCAGCGCGCCGTCGCCATGACCCAGCTCGATCGCGGTGCGCTTGGGATGATCGGGATCGCCCGGCACGCCGTCGAGCGCGGCAAAGCGCACCGTCAGCCCCTCGCCCACATCGGCCTGAACCCGCAGCGCCAGGCTCGTCACCGGGAAAATCGATGGGCCGCTTTCGCCCGACTGGCTGATGTCCGTGCCGATCCCATGGGCGCTGCCGATGAACAGGGCCCCGGTTTCGAGCGCATCGAATTCCGAATTGAGATCGTAGAGTCCGACCTTCACCGAAGCGCCCGGCGCAATGTCCTGCTCGACCCATGCCTCGTAGAGGCGCAGGGCCCGCACGCCGGTCTCGATATTGCTGACAACCTGGGCATCCCCGGTCAGTTCGCTGAGCGAGCGCCCGTTGTTATACAGAACGTATCCGAAGACCCGGGCGCCTTTCCAGCCCACGGCGGCGTCGAGATCGAGCTCGGCCGTGACGTCCAGATTGTCGAGATAACGCCAACCGCTGCCGATCCCGCCCGAATTGTGCCAGACATCCGCGGTATAGGCCGCGGCGACGTCCAGCATCGCCTCGGTGCGCTTCATCCGTTCGGCTTCACCTTGCCGCCGCTCCGAGGCGGTCTGCACCGGATGGCCCGGGTCCATTTCCTGCGCCCCGGTCTTTTCAGGCACGGCAAACAAGGCGGCGAACGCTGCAGCGCCTGTCCAGCAGGCACGTCTTTCGAGGAATGAAGTCTCAGGCATACCGCAATGGCTACTTCTTATGCTGGAACGTGAAACATCCAAGATTTTCGCAAAGCGATGGTCCAATCACCGTGCCGTCGCTCGGACCTCGAAGCCGGGTCTTGCACGATTGCAGCCCGCCGCACAGACTGCACGCTCGCCTTTTCGGTGCCGTTGGCTTATCGGCGCGCCACGAACCTGCAGGAGGACACCGTCATGTTCATCGCGATGAACCGCTTCCAGGTCATCCGGGGCGAGGAAGAAGGCTTCGAGACCATGTGGAAGAGCCGCGAGAGCTTCCTTCATGAAGTGCCCGGCTTCGTCGCCTTCCATCTGCTTCGTGGCCCCCAGGGCGAAGACCACACCCTCTATGCCACGCATACCGTCTGGCAATCGAAGGCGGACTTCGAAGGCTGGACCCGTTCGGAAGCATTCCGCAAGTCGCATGCCGGGGCCGGTTCCGCCAAGCCGCGCTACCTGGGCCCACCGCGTTTCGAGGGATTCGAGGCGATCCAGACCCTTGATGCCGATGGAGTGATCAGCTGAGCGAGGGCCCCCTCTTCCAGCGCATCGGCGGCGGCGACACCATCGACCGCCTCGTCGACAGTTTCTATGGCCGCATGGAACGGCTCGAAGAGGCGCGAACAATCCGCGCCATGCACCGCGAGGACCTTGAACCGAGCCGATCGATCCTCAAGCGCTACCTGACCGAATGGCTTGGCGGACCGCCTGCCTACTCGAGCGAGCGCGGTCATCCACGCATGCGCATGCGGCACATGCATGTCCCGATCGACAGCGCCGCGCGCGATGCCTGGCTGCTGTGCATGCGCGGGGCGCTCGACGAAACCGTATCGGGCGAGGCCGAGCGCACCGCGATCTACGAAGCGATGGCCAAGCTGGCCGACTGGATGCGAAATACCGACGATTCGCCGGCTTGACGCAGTTTCAGGCCATGGCCGGAATAGGCGCAACGATTCCAGAAAATGATGCTTAACACGCGGATAACTTGTCGATTGCGCGCACCTGCGTGCTTTTTGCGCTAGTACAACAGAGATGCAAGCGCGCAGCAGGTGATAAAAATCACTTATTACCGGGCTTTAACAAATAGCGTGTTGCGGTCTACAATGCATCGCACTTATTGGCCACGAGGCTCGGCGCAAGGGGTTACGCCGCGACTGGTCAAGTTCCGCATCAAGTCTTCGGTGCGGAAATACATGGCGAATATATTGGGGGGATATTGAGGTGCGTACGTTTCGGTCGATCTTGGCTGTCGCTGCACTCGCCGTCCCGGCTGGTGCCTCCGCGGCTTCGCCAGCCCCGCTTCGCCCTTCGGCGGAGGAAAGCTTCCCGATCGGCAATGCCGGGCCGGCCTGCGAAGTCCAGGGCACGGCGATGGGCGACCAGCGCCGCTCCGTGTTCGACCGCAAGTGGATGATCCTGTGCGCAGACGTGTCCCGCGCCGTGGGCACCGCCTATACCTTCCGCGACAAGTCCGACGCCATCCAGCGCGCGGCTGCCGGACGCACGGAGAAGCTGGTTTGCCCCGCAGGCAGCGATGCGCCGGATGCGCAGGGCCTTACCTGCACGGACAGCCAGTCCGGCCTTGAATGGCGTATCTACATCCAGGAGACCGAGCGCGGCACCGTCGCGGTCGAAGGGCTGGCCGCATACGATGACGCGCTGCGTCTGACGCTGCGCTCCCTTGTTGCGGACCGCGTCGTCGAAGGACCGATCTCGATTGCCAACCTTGCGGCCAGCGACGGCCTGAGCCTTGCCCGCGCCCGCGCCGAGAACAGCGATCCCGGCCTGCTTCTCGGCCAGGGGTATCGCGGCAACAGCGCCGGCTCCTATGCCGAAGCGGCCGAATTCTTCGCCGCAGCCCCGGCGATCCTGGCCGATACCACGCAGGACGGCGCCGTATCGCACGAGGCACAGATCCACGAAGCGCTGGTCAACCGGGCTCTGCAGCTGTCCAACCTCGGCGCTTTCGGCCAGGCCCGGCGCAATTTCGCCGAGGCGCAGGGCATGGACCTGCGCGATCCGGTCCAGACGCGCCTCGCCCGCAACTATGCCGCCATCGATGCGCTCAACCGCGGCGCCCCGCAGGAAGCGCTGGAGATCCTGTCGCGCGAAGTCCCGCCCTTCGCGCCCACCGTCGCGGCTGATGGCGCCCTGAGCATCGACCGGCAGACGGCGGCAAGCCTCAACGGGGCAGCAGGCGCAAGCCTGACCGCACTGCTCGGCCAGCCGACCCGCCTTTCGCCGCAGGACCGCGCCGCCGTGATCGATGCGCAGGCCCTGCAACTTCGCGGCACAGCGCTGCGCCTGAACGGCAAGCCCGACGAAGCGCGCGAGGCGCTCGCCCGGGCTTATGCCGATGCGATGAAAGTGCAGGACGGCCGGATCATCTCGATCACCCGCCTGCGCGCACAGATCATGTCCGAACTCGCACTCGGCTACGAGGCGCAGGGGCGCTTTGGCGAGGCCGAGAGCAACCTTCGCGGCGCACTCGAGCTTGTCGAGACGACCTATCCGGACAGCGCCTCGGTCCATGTCGTGAGCGCACGCCTCGCGGGCTTCCTCGCCCGGCGCGGCAAGTCCGACGAAGCGCTGGCGATCTATCGCGGCGTTATCGCCGACGTCCAGCGCGACCAGGGCGTGCTGGTCGGCATGGAACACCTCATGCGGCCCTACTTCGACCTGCTGGCCGGCGAGGCCACGCAGGATCCGGCAAGGGTCGAGGAACTGTTCACGGCCAGCCAGTTGCTGCAGCAGCCCGGCGCGGCGGAAACGCTGACGCAGCTTTCCCGCCAGCTGGAAGGCGGCTCGGACGATGCCGCCGGCCTCTATCGCCGCTCGCTCGGCATTTCGCGCGAACTGGAGCGCACCCGCGTCGAGATCGCGCGTCTCACCGCCGCGCAGCAGCCGGGCGAGACCGATGCGCGGATCGACGCCCTGCGGGCCCGGCGCGACCAACTTGCCGGCGCGCAGCTCGAAGCGATGGACGCGCTCGCCAAGTTCCCGCGCTATCGCGCCGTCGCGCAGCGCACGGCAACGGTGGAGCAGTTGCGCGCCTCGCTCAGGCCGGGTGAAGGCTACTTCAAGCTGGCCCAGCTGGCCGGTTCGCTTTACGGCGTTCTCATCACGCCAACGCAGGCGCGCGGCTGGAAAGTCGCGATGAGCGCGCAGGAGGCCGAGGACGCGGTCGACACCTTGCGCGATTCCATCTCGCTCACGATCAACGGGGTACAGTCCACCTACCCCTTCGACATCGACACCGCGGTCAGCCTCGACACGGCTCTGCTCGGCCCCGCGCGCGTCGAGATCGCCTCGCTTTCGCACCTGATCTTCGAACCGGCAGGCGCGATGCTCAAGCTGCCGATCAACCTGCTGACCGACGATGCCGGGGGCGTTGCCGCCTACCATGCCAGGGTCAAGGCCGGGGGCGACGAGTACGACTTCACCGGGATCGACTGGCTTGGCCGCGATCGCGAGGTGTCGACCGCGCTGTCCGCCGCCAGCTTCCGCGATGCCCGCGCCGCACCGCGATCGGCGGCCAAGAAGGAATACCTGGGCCTGGGCAACAATGTCCCGCTCGGCCCGGTCAGCGTGCGCCCCGGCATCCGCTCGGGCGAAGGGGTGGCCATCGATGCCGACTGCACCTGGCCGCTCTCGACCTGGAACCAGCCGATTTCCCCGCGCGAACTGAACGAGGCAGCGAGCCTGCTTTCGGGCAGTACCGACCTGATGACCGGCGCGAATTTCACCGACGAAGCGATCATGGCCCGGCCGGACCTCGGCGCCTTCCGCATCGTCCATTTCGCCACCCACGGCCTTGTCACCGCCCCGCGCGTCGGCTGCCCGGTACGCCCGGCCCTGCTCACTTCCTTCGGCGATTCCCGGTCGGACGGACTGCTCACCTTCCGCGAAATCTTCGACCTGCATCTCGACGCCGACCTCGTGATCCTCTCGGCCTGCGACACGGCAGCGGGCGCGGGTCTGGAGGCGACGCGCGAAGCCGGCCTTGCCACTGGCGGGGGCGAGGCGCTCGACGGCCTCGTGCGCGCCTTCATCGCGGCGGGCGGACGGCAGGTGATCGCCAGCCACTGGCCCGCACCCGACGATTTCGACGCGACCGAGCGGCTGTTCAACGGCTTCTACAAGGCCAAGAACGCCTCGATCGGCAATGCCCTGCGTACCTCGCAGACAAGCCTGATGGACGATCCGCTGACCTCGCATCCCTACTACTGGGCAGGTTTCGCCATCGTCGGCGACGCGGCGCGGCCGGTCCCGGCGCACTGAGCCCGGCTTGGCCATGGCAAGCATTCCAGACACGACGGCCCAGCCCCCCACCGCCACCCTGCTGCGCAAGGGCTGGCGCAAGGTGCGCGCAGCCAGCAAGCGGCAGATGGCCGCGACCGTGATGCTGGTATTGGTCGGGGTGATCCTGGCCCGCTTCAGCTGGAACATTCCGGTCGTCGGCGATGCCGAGGATTCGCTTTACGACTTGCGCAGTTTCGTCATGGCCCCGCAGGTCGACCAGGACCAGCGCATCCAGATCGTCGCCTATACCGACCAGACCCTGATCAACGCCAAGAAGCGCTCGCCGCTCGATCGCGGCATGCTTGCCGCGGCGCTGCGCACGCTCGACGCGATGGGCGCCAAGGCCATCGGCATCGACATCCTCTTCGACCAGCCGCAGGACGAGGACGCGCAGCTCGTCCAGACCCTGCGGGCGATGCGTACGCCCACGTTCGTCGCCTATGCCGATCAGGCAACGAACAAGGACGACATCAACTACGAGCAGCAACAGTACCTGAAGAGCCTGCTCAGCCAGCTCAAGGGCAGCAATGCGCATCCGGCCAGCATCCGCCTGACCAACTACCAGGGCGCGACGCGTGTCTGGCCTTCGCTCGAACCGGGCCTGCCGCAGCTTCTCGGACGCGCCATGGTCGCCGCGGGCGGCACCGGGCAGGAAAAGGCCTTCGCCGGATATACCGGATCGATCCGCTATCGCCGCGCGAACAGCGATGCGCCGGTCTTCTCGTCCATCCCCATCGACCTGTTCGCCTCGCTCGACGATCCCGAAATGGCCGCCGCCTTCGCCGCGCAAGTCGAAGGGCGCTACGTGCTGATCGGCGGCCAGATCATCGATACCGACCAGGTCACCACCACCCTCACCAGCTATACCGGCACCACCGTACCCGGGATCGAGGTCCATGCGGCAATGATCGCGCAGATGCTCGACGGCGCGCACCGCACCCCCGTCACGGGGTGGGAACGCTGGGCGGTCGGGCTCATCTTCGTCTTTGCTGCGTCGCTGACCGCCCTGCTGGACGGACGGACCTGGAAGATCGTTCCGCTGTTCATCCTCCAGTTGGCGATGATGATCGGCCTGCCCTTCTACCTGGAAGCCTCAGGAGTAGAGACTTACGGCACCCCCGCCTTTGGCTGGATCGCCGGCTGGATACTTGCCTTCATCGGCGTATCCAGCGCGGTGCGCGCGTCGGGCGCTGTCGAGCGCCGCTTCGCACAGGGCGCGCTGGGCAAGTACCTGCCGGCCGACATTGCGCAGGAAATCATCGACAACCCGGAACGGCTGACCCTCTCCGGCAGCAAGCGCGAACTCTACATCCTGTTCAGCGATCTCGAGGGCTTCACCAAGCTGTCCCACCAGCTCGAGCCGGAAGTCGTCGCCAAGCTGCTCAACGAATATCTCGACAAGCTGACCACGGTCGTCCTCGAGCATGGCGGGATCGTCGACAAATACGTGGGCGATGCCGTGGTCGCCTTCTGGGGGGCGCCCATCGCCAGGCCGGACGATGCCCAGAAGGCCGCGAAATGCGCCTATGCCATGTGGCAGGCGGGCGAGGAATTCCGCAAGTCAGTCGATCCATCGCTGCCGCCGATCGGCCGCACCCGCGTCGGCCAGCATTTCGGCGAGGCGGTGGTCGGCAACTTCGGCGGCGAGCGGCGCATCCAGTACACCGCGCTTGGCGATGCAATGAACACGGCCGCCCGCCTCGAATCCGCAAACAAGAGTTTGGGGACCTCGGTCGTCGCCAGCGGCGAATTCGCGGAGCGTTCGGGCCTCGACTGGTGGCGCCCGCTGGGCCGCGTCGTCCTGCGCGGCAGGGCCAAGCCGGTCGACATCTTCGAGCCTGCCCCCGATTTTCCTGCCGCCGATCGCGAAGCGCTGGCCGATGCCGTCGCCCTGATCGACAGCGACCCGGCCGCCGCCGCGGACCGCATCGACGCGCTTGCCAGTGCCCACCCGGACGATCCGGCCTTGCGCAATCTCTCGGAACGAACCCGTAAACTTGAAGGGAACAAGGCCTATGTCCTCGGATAAGCGCCACTACGCCGCCCGCGCCGCACTGCGCGGCATGACCGCCATCGCCCTGATGGCCCTTCCGGCCACCGCGATGGCCGGCATCGTCGTCGCCTCCAGCGGCCCCTCGGCAAAGTCCTACCCGCCGGGCACCAAGCTGCCCGACGACGGCGAAATCACGCTCAAGGCATCGGACAGCGTGACCATCCTCGACAAGCGCGGCACCCGCGTCCTGCGCGGGGCCGGCACCTTCCCGGTCGGCTCCACCGCCGGCCCCAGCCGCACGACGACTTTTGTCGCGCTGACCACCCAGCGCAGCGCCAGCCGGGTGCGTACCGGGGCCGTTCGCGGCAGCGGTCCGGACGGCAAGCCCCTGCGCCCCAACCTGTGGTATGTCGATGTCACCAGCCCCGGCCCGGTCTGCGTGGTCGATCCGGCCGAAGTGCGCGCCTGGCGGCCCAGCAACGAGGGCGACGAAAGCTACAGCGTCAAGCCGGCCGGCGGCGGCAGCGCCACGACGCTTGCCTTCCAGACCGGCTCGATGGTCGCGCCCTGGGAAGTCGCGATGCCAGTGACCGACGGGGCATCCTACGTCATTTCGCGCAGGGGCCAATCGGATGTGGAAGTGACCTTCGAGCTGCTGCCACAGCTGGACTACGCACCCGAAGACCTTGCCGAGGCACTTCTGGCCAAGGGCTGCGAGAGTCAGGTTTCACTGCTGGCAAGCTCGCTGGTCCTGCCGACCGACTGAGCACGCGGCACACAGGGGTAAGGGGGTCCCGGCCGGGGCCCTGACACGAAGGATTTGCCGGACAGACAGGTCCGGCCGGGGGAATGAGAATGAGGGCGATTGCGATCGCGGATCTGAAACGGAAATGCGGCGCGCGGAGCGGTCCGTTGCGGCGGAGCATGATGCTCGGCCCGGCGATTGCAGCGGCCGCATTCCCGCTGGCGGCACGGGCACAGACGGCCGCGCCCACACCCCAGCCGCAGACGCGCGAATCCCTCGATCCCGGCCGCGTCCTCGACAGGCTTCCCGCACCGCGTCCGCGCCTTGAGGTCGAAAGCCAGATCGAGCGCGGACCATGCCCGCTGGCCGACCCGGCTTTCGCCCAGACCCGCGTCACGTTCTCGCGCGTGAATTTCGCGCATCTCGAAGCCGTCGACCCCAGCGTACTGGACGACACCTGGAGCGACATGGCCGGGCAGGACCTGCCAGTTGCCGCCCTGTGCGAAGTGCGCGACCGCGCCGCCACGGCCTTGCGCGAGATGGGCTACCTGGCCGCCGTGCAGATCCCGCCGCAGCGGATCGAAAAGGGCGGACAGGTGCAGATGGACGTGCTTGTCGCGCGACTGGTCGAAGTGCAGGTGCGCGGCGACGTCGGCGCCAACGACAAGGCGATCGCGGCGCATCTGGCCCAGCTGACCGAGCAGCCCTGGTTCAACACCCATGTCGCCGAACGCCAGCTCCTGCTGCTGGGCGACATGCCCGGCTACCAGGTCCGACTGACGCTCAAGCCGGCCCGGGGCGCGCCCGGCGAGGTGATCGGCGACGTTCTCGTCCGCCGCGAGCCCTTCGAGCTTGTCGGCGGTATCCAGAATCTCGGCTCGAAGGCGAACGGACGCGAAGGCGGCTTCATCCAGGCGACCTTCAACGGTGTCACCGGCCTCGCCGACCGCACCACCGTAAGCCTGTTTAACACTTTCGACTTCAAGGAACAGACGGTCCTGCAGGCGACCCACGACTTCGCGCTGGGAGCCAGCGGGCTGCGCGTGGGCGGCAGCCTGCTGTGGGGCCGCAGCGAGCCGTCGGGCGCCCTGCCCTTCGAAAGCGACACCATCGCCGCAGACATCGGGGTAAGCTATCCGCTGATCCGCAAGCGCGCCGTCTCGGTGAAGGCGGCCGGCGGCCTCGAAATCGTCAACCAGGACATCGATTTCGCAACCACGCCGCTCACCCGCGATCACCTGCGCGTGCTCTACGCGCGACTCGCGGCCGATACCGCCGACGGTGCAAGCCTTGTCGGCCACGGCGGCTATACTGCGGCCGAACCGCGCTGGCGCCTGGGGGTTCAGGTCGAGGCCCGGCACGGGCTCGATGCGCTGGGCGCCAGCCGGGACTGTTCGCCCCTCTCCAACTGCCTGACCCCGCACGTTCCGATCAGCAACCTGCTCGCCGATCCCAGTGCCTTCGTGCTGCGGGCCGAGGCCACGGCCGAATTCCGCCCCATGCCCAGGCTGGCCCTCGCGGTTTCACCCCGCGCACAGTATTCGCCCGATCGCCTGCTGTCCTACGAGCAGTTCAGCATCGGCAACTACACCGTGGGGCGCGGCTTTGATCCCGGCACGGTGCTGGGCGACAGCGGCATCGGTTCCTCGTTCGAGCTGCGCTACGGCAGCATCGCCCGGGCCGTTGACAAGGCCCTTGCAGTGCAGCCCTATGCCTTCCTCGATGCCGCGCGCGCCTGGCGCCACGGCAGCGACGGGCAGAGCGCCTACTCCGCCGGTGGCGGCCTGAGGGCGCGCTGGGGCGGCAAGATCGACGCCAACCTCTCTTTCGCAGTTCCGCTGCGACGCGCCGGGTTCCAGCAGGAACGCGGCGATGTACGCGTTCTTTTCACAATAAGGGCACGGCTCTGGCCGCAGGATCCGTCATGACCATGAAGCCCCATACCGCCATTGTCCGCCGACACCGCGCCTCGCTTTGCGGAGCGAGCCTCTCCGCGCTGGTCCTGGCCATCGCCGCCACCCCGGTCGCGGCGCAGTCCTTCCAGGGCACCGGGACGGTCAACTCCGGTATCGCCTCCATCGTCGACGGCACCGGGACGACCGATGTCTTCATCGGCTCCACCGAAGTCGTAATCGACTGGACGACGAACGATCCGGGCGGCAGCGGCAACGTCATCTTCCAGACAGGCGGGACCACCGCCAACTTCACCGATTCGGGAATCAACGGCACCGACTACACGGTGCTCAACCGGATCGTGCCCGTCGATGGCACGGGCAATCCCACGAGTTCGACGATCCAGTTCGACGGCACCGTGAACAGTACCCTGGCCGGCGGGACCGGCGGCAATGTCTGGTTCTATTCGCCCAATGGCGTGATCGTCGGCTCGACCGCCACCTTCAGCGTCGGCGGGCTGGTGCTCACCACCAATCCGATCGACACGACCGGCGGGCTATACGGACCGACCGGCCAGATCCGGTTCGCCGGCGCGGCCGGATCGCTGGCCCCGGTAACGATCCAGAGCGGGGCACAGATCAATGCGCTGCTCAACCCGCAAGTGCCCACGAACGCGGCCTACGTCGCACTCGTCGCGCCGCGCATCGAGCAAGGCGGCACCGTGCGATCGGACGGATCGATCGCCTATGTCGCGGCGGAAGTGGCGGACATCAC
>Ga0098035_1001613_pt1 | contig 10853 bp, 8 predicted proteins | sample 3_EtaG_FD_75046 | JGI IMG/M metagenome (GOLD analysis project Ga0098035, IMG submission 75046) | Marine viral communities from the Subarctic Pacific Ocean - 3_ETSP_OMZ_AT15126 metaG | ecosystem: Environmental > Aquatic > Marine > Oceanic | place: Pacific Ocean | collected 2015-01-07
CCAGAAGACATAGGTTCCGGTTTCGGCGATTACCGCGCTGTCGGTGCTGAAGCGGGCTGCCAGCCATGGACCCCCCAGCATGTAAGCCAGGCTCAGAAACAATCCGGTCACTCCGCCCCAGATCAGGGCCTTGCGAACGGTGGCGGAGAAACGGCTGCGATCGCGTGCCCCAAGAGCCTCGCCGCAGAGGACCTGCGCTGCATTCTCGAATCCGTCGAGCAACAGGGCGGAGAGCATGAAGAGCTGAAATAGGATGCCGTTGCCGGCCAGCGTGACAGCCCCTTGCTGGGCGCCGCTGCGCGCGAAGATGAGGATTGCCGCGTTGAGCAGCAGGGTGCGAACGAACAGGTCGCGGTTGAGCGCGAAGAGGCGAAGCAGCGCATCCCGCCGCCATGTTATCCGGCGTGCGAAGGCGCCCCAGGCTTCGCGCGAGGCGGGCTGACGCAGGACGATGGCCAGCAGAAGCACGAACTTGAGTGCTTCCGAACTCAGCGTGGCCGTCGCGACACCGGTCACGCCCCACTCTGCGACGAGTACGAGCAGCAGATCGAGCGCGATGTGGACAGCGTTGGCGGTTATCTCGACGACGAGGACATGCCGGACAAGGCGTTGCCCGATCAGCCAGCCCACCAACACGCAATTGGCCAGCCAGATCGGACCGGCCCAATAGCGGATTTCGATATAGTCGCTGGCGCCTTCGCGCACCTGTCCTGAAGCCTCGAGAAGATCCAGGCCCAGCGGGATCGCCACGTGCATGGTTGCCAGAAGTACGGCACCGATGCCAAGTGAAACGGCGATTGCGCGTACGAGCGTCTCTGCCTGTTCGCCGCTGTCGCGCCGGCCCGCGCTCTGCGCCGTCAGCGCGACAGTGCTGGTGCGCAGGAAATTGAAGACGTTGAGCAGCGCCATCATGTACTTCGCGCCGAGCTCTACCGCTCCCTGCGCCGGAGCGTCGCCAAGACGCCCGATCGCCCACATGTCGGCCAGTCCGAAGAGCGCTGTTGCGATGTTGGTCAGCATCGCCGGCAGGGCGATGGTCCAGAGCAGACGCGTCGTGTCTGCTTCAGGTGCGACGGAGGGCGCTACAATTTTCGTCGTCACGCTAGCCCCTCCAAGTCCTTCTGCCCATGCTGGCGTAATCGTGAGCTGAGTCTAGCACCCCCTGCGTGCCGAATCAGACAACGGTGTCATAAGTCTCGAAACAATGTTCGCAAATGCAGGGGATTTCAGGCATTTTATGCTGCAGTTGCACAATAGGCGATTCGTGTTGTGGCGACAGGACAAGAAAAATGCGCCCGAAGGCGCATGATTCTCTTGTGCTTTTTGATAATTGGCGTTTTACTGCAACTGCGAGAAATCGGCGCGCCGGAGAGTGAATAAACTCTCCCCGGCGCGCTCTCTCCCAACGCCGGTAAGGTCGGTGAGGACCTTTCACGTTCATATTGCAGAAATTTATATGCCGCGCAAAGGTTGAATTACACATATTGCTGCGCTGCATCTTCGCCGCAGTCCCCGCGCTGCTTTATGACGAAACGGCACACCGTTCCTTTCATTTCCTTCCGATATCGTTCGACCAGGTCCTTGCAACTTGGCTCAAGGCCGTCTGGCGTTAATCAGTTTGTTCGGGATCGGATGACCATTCGCTTTCCCTTGCGCCGCCCAGGTGGAAATCTCCCGGCGGTAGGGACCCAGCGAACGAATCGGCGGCGGAGAAGTAAATGGCGGAGAGGATCGGGCCGGAACTCAGCATGCAGTCTTGCAAGGCAGGCGCAATGCGGACGGCTCACCAACTGCAAGTGCAGGGTTTGCGCAGTACGCTTATTATGCAGGCCAGGTCCGGACGCACCCTTTATCGGCTCGAAATGCAACTGTGCGGGCAATGCGGCACGATTTAGGCAAGCGCATGTCGCTTTTTCGCGGATCGGGCCGGACCTGACGCGGCGAGCCTTTCGGATCGCACATCGGGCATGGCGCGTGGCCCGGTGCGATCCGCGACAGTATTCAGATGGCAGCGACCCTTTGAAGCAGGCTTTCGATTTCTCTGGGATGGGCAAGGTCCGCACCGGCCCGCAGCACGGCAGCCGAACCTGAGGCGAGACCAAGGCGGAATGCTTCGGTTTCGCTCTGTCCGCTCGCCAGGGCGAAGATCATGCCCGCGACGAAGCTGTCTCCGGCACCGACGGCGCTGGCCGCCTCGATGGTAATGGCCGGTAGGGAAACGGGTCCTTCCTTGCGCGCAAGGATCGCGCCTTCATGACCCATCGTCACTGCGACGAGATGGGCCTTGCGGGCCTCGACGATGCCCATGGCCGCTTCGCCGATGGCGTCTGCGCCCTCAAGCGTGCGCCCGATGTAGGATTGCAATTCCCCAAGGCTGGGCTTGAGCAAGGCGAGGCCGCCTGCCTCGATCCCTGCAGCGAGCGCTCTGCCGGAGCTGTCGAGGACGATCTTTATTCCACGCGGGCGCAGCAACTCCGAGATCCTGGCATAGAAATCGTCCGGCACGCCCGGTGGGAGCGATCCGCTCAAGACCATGTAATCGCACTGCGCTTCGCCCACCTGTTCGAGGCAGGTGCGCCATTCGCTCTCGGCGATCTGCGGGCCCTTGGGCACGAAGCGGTATTCCTTTCCCGTTTCGTGCTCGAACACGGCCGAGGCGATGCGCGTCGGCCCGGCAATCGGAATCCGGGTGCGCACCAGCTGATGCCGGTCGATCAGGCCGTCGAGCGCCGGCCCGGTGGCACCGCCGGACAGGTAATAGCAGCGCGCGTTCCCGCCGAGCCTGACGAAGACCCGGGCCACGTTGATGCCGCCGCCGCCCGGGGCGTACCGTTCGTTGTCGGTGCGCATCTTGTGCGTATGGCGCATCTGGCCGACATCATAGGATACGTCGATGGTGGGATTCATCGTCAGCGTGGCGATGCTTTTCATCTCGCGGCCTCCTTGCCTTGCCTGACAGACAAACTCGCGCGGCTACCCTTCGGGTTCCATGCGTTCCGTCAAATCGGCAAGGCAATCAAGGGCGCATGCCCCTGCGTCGGCCCGGTGCAGGGAAGCAATCAGGCCGCGTCGCGTTGTTGGGTGACCGCGAGCGCGTATGCCGGTTCGGCGCGGCCGAAGAGAAATCCCTGTCCCTGCACGCAGCCTTCGCTGCGCAAGTAGTCGCGTTCGATTTCCCGCTCGATGCCTTCAGCGGCAACCGTCAGCCCGAGGCTGCGGCCAAGACCGATCACGGCGCGGATAACTGCGCGTGAATTGGTTTCTTCGTGCAGGCTGAGCACGAAGGACTTGTCGATCTTGATCTTGGTGAACGGATAATTGAGCAGGTAGCTGAGCGACGAATAGCCGGTCCCGAAATCGTCCAGCGAAATGCCGATGCCGAAGGCGCGCAAGTTGCGGATGATGGCGGCCGGGCGCGGGCCTTTTTCCATCAGCACGGCCTCGGTGATCTCCAGTTCGAGCCGTTCGGCGGGCAGGCCGGAAGCCGACAGGGCGTTGATGACCGTGCTGAGCAGGTTGCCGTTGCGGAACTGCAGCGGCGAGACGTTGACCGAGAGCTTGACGTCATGGGGCCAGCGCATCGCCTCGGTACAGGCGGTCTGCAGCACGAAGCGCCCAACCTGATCGATCAGGCCCATTTCCTCGGCCAGCGGAACGAAGATCTCGGGAGAAACGCAGCCGCGCTCGGCGTGGTTCCAGCGGGCCAGCGCTTCGTAGCATTCGATCGCACCGCTTTCGAGATTGACCAGCGGCTGGTAGAAGACGTCCAGTTCGCCGTTGCGCACGGCTTTGCGGAAGTCCTTCTCCAGCTTGTTCTTTTCCTGCGCGGCATGGTCCATCCGCGCTTCGAAGCTGCGGCAGCTCCCGCGTCTGTCTCCCTTGGCCGCGTAGAGCGCCAGGTCGGCAAAGCGCAGTAGCGTTTCAGGATCGCTGCTGTCGTTTGGCGAACTCGCGAAGCCGACAGTGGCGCCGATGTGGATCATGTTGCCCTTCACGTAGAAGGGTTCGGACAGGGCGGTGATGATCGCGCGGCCGACCAGTTCTGTCTGCGTCTGGCTGGAGCGGCGGAAGATTACCGCGAATTCGTCCCCTCCGATTCGGCACAGCAGCGCATCGGGAGGGATCAGTTCGCGCATGCGCATGGCCGCCTCGGTCAGCAGCAGGTCGCCAAACTGGTGGCCATAGGTATCGTTTACGGCCTTGAAGTGATCGAGGTCGACGAGCGCGATCGTTACCGTTTCGCCGCGGCGCGCGCGGTGGAGGGCGTCGCGCCAGTGCTCACGGCAGTGGGCGCGGTTGGCAAGTCCGGTCAACTCGTCGTGACGGGCCATGTGCGCCATGCGCTGTTCGATGCGGCGTCGTTCGGTGACGTCGAAGATCGAGACGATCGTGGCTGCATAGCCTTCCATCTGCGAAAGGCGGGTCGAAATGACCGCTTCCACGGCGTCGCCGTCGCGGCGGACCATCTGCCAGCACTCGTTGGTGTCCGGGCATTCGGCGGCCAACATGGCCTCGGCCTCTGAGCGCGTGGCGGGCGGAAACAGGGCGGCTATCGGCATTCCTGCCATTTCGCTGGTGTCATAGCCGAAGAAGGCGCAGGCGGCTTCGTTCGCCGAGCGGATCTCGCCCCGGTTCACGTCGCAAACCAGGGTGGCGATGGGGTTGCGTTCGAAAAGCAGGCGGAAGGTTTCTTCCTTCTGCTTGAGATCGGTGATGTCGACGCGGATGCCGATGGTTCCGCCATCGCCGGTCTTGCGCTCCTCGATCATGATGCAGCGGCCGTTGGAGAGACGCTGTTCGTGACGAATGCCGGGCTTGTGCATCAGCGAAAGGCGATGTGCGAGCCATTCCTCCTCGCGCCCGGCAGCCTCGGGATAGTCCCCGCGCTCGACGCCGATGCGCAAGGTGTCCTCCAGCTTCACGCCAGGCTCGAGCAGATCCGCAGAGCGCGAATAGATCTCGGCGTACTGGCGATTCCACAGGACGTAACGGCCTTCCGCGTCGAGGAAGACGATCCCCTCCGGCAAGACCTCGATCGCTTCACGCAGCCGTCGTTCCGCAAGCGAAGCCGCCTGCAGCGCATGCTCCAGCGAAGACTGTGCCTGCTCATTGGCAGGCGCGCCGCTTTGCACTTGGTAAACCCCCACAGTCCCTTGCACGACCCCAGTGCTGGGAATGCTATCTGGCAGAGGTTAATTTTCTCATCATAACAAGAGGAAGGCAGGATTTCGTCGGCCCGGTCCGCAGTCTTGCAGCACAATTGCGCCGGACTTGAGGAATTGCCGCGTCATTTGTGCGCAAGTCCCTCAAGACAAAAGAAATGGCCCGTCGCGCAAGAGGCGACGGGCCAAGCTTTCCTCCCCAGGAAAACAGAACGGTGATTCGGCCGGCACTTGCGCGCGCCGCACCTTTGCTGCGTCTCAGCGGCGGGCTGCGCTGCTCAGACGGTGATAGAGGTTCGAGTACTTCGAGGAGATCGGATCGTCCTCATGCGCCCGAAGGTAGAACAGGACCGCTTCCTGAAGCAGCTGGAAGTCCTGGGTCGAAAGCACGGCGCGCGAGCGAGCCGGTTCGCAAGTGGTGGTAGTAGTCATCACTGTACTCCTTTCATGTCGCTCGTGGGTGCGGATGGGCCCGCGAACTCGTTGCTTCACTGCCCTGTGCAGCGAACTTGGGTCCCTTGTGACCGGAGAGGAAGCTTCTCCGGCCACAAGGGAGATCGGGACGTTCGCCTCAGGCGGCGAACTGATTCATCGTGTTGTGCTCGCCGCCGGCCTTGAGGGCCGCCTCACCGGCGAAATATTCCTTGTGGTCGTCGCCGATGTCCGAGCCGGCCATGTTCTGGTGCTTGACGCAGGCGATGCCCTGGCGGATTTCCTGACGCTGCACGCCCTTGACGTAACCGAGCATGCCCGCCTCGCCGAAGTATTCCTTGGCCAGGTTGTCGGTCGACAGGGCCGCGGTGTGGTACGTCGGCAGGGTGATCAGGTGGTGGAAGATGCCCGCCTCGCGCGCCGCGTCCTTCTGGAAGGTGCGGATGCGCTCGTCGGCCTCTGCCGCCAGATCGGTGCCGTCGTAGTCGACGCTCATCAGCTTCGCCCGGTCATAGGCCGAGACGTCGCGTCCTGCCGCGCTCCAGGCGTCGAAGACCTGCTGGCGGAAGTTCAGCGTCCAATTGAAGCTCGGCGAATTGTTGTAGACCAGCTTGGCATTCGGAATGACTTCGCGGATTCGCGAGACCATGCCGCCGATCTGGCCGATGTGGGGCTTCTCGGTCTCGATCCAGAGCAGGTCGGCACCGTTCTGCAGCGACTGGATGCAGTCGAGCACGCAGCGGTCCTCGCCGGTTCCGGGACGGAACTGATAGAGGTTGCTCGCCAGGCGCTTAGGGCGCATCAGCTTGCCGTCGCGGCTGATCAGGACATCGCCGTGGCCGAGCTTTGCGGCATCGACTTCCTCGCAATCGAGGAACGCGTTGTACTGGTCGCCGATATCGCCGGCTTCACGAACGAAGGCGATCTGCTTGGTCAGTCCGGCGCCGAGCGAGTCGGTGCGGGCAACGATGACGCCGTCGTCAACGCCCAGTTCCATGAAGGCGTAGCGAACCGCGCGGATCTTCGCGATGAAGTCCTCGTGCGGAACCGTGACCTTGCCGTCCTGGTGGCCGCACTGCTTTTCGTCCGAGACCTGGTTTTCGATCTGGATGCAGCAGGCGCCCGCCTCGATGAACTTCTTGGCGAGGAGGTACGTGGCCTCAGCATTGCCGAAGCCGGCATCGATGTCGGCGATGATCGGAACGACGTGCGTTTCGTAGTTGTCGATCGCGGCCTCAAGGCGCCTGGCTTCCATTTCGTCGCCGGCGTCGCGGGCCTTGTCGAGTTCGCGGAACATCATGCCCAGTTCGCGTGCGTCGGCCTGCTTGAGGAAGGTGTAGAGTTCCTCGATGAGGGCCGGGACGGAAGTCTTCTCGTGCATCGACTGGTCGGGCAGCGGGCCGAACTCGCTGCGCAGGGCGGCAACCATCCAGCCCGAGAGATAGAGGTAGCGGTGCTTGGTCGAGCCGAAGTGCTTCTTGATGGAAATCATCTTCTGCTGACCGATGAAGCCGTGCCAGCAGCCCAGCGACTGGGTGTAGTTCGCGGGATCTGCGTCATAGGCGGCCATGTCCTCACGCATGATGCGCGCGGTGTAGCGGGCGATGTCGAGGCCGGTGTTGAAGCGGTTCTGCAGGCGCATGCGCGCAACCGATTCGGGCTCGATCCCGGTCCAGTTGGGTTCGGTGCCGATGGTGCGGCCCGCCTCGATGATCTTCTGCTGGTAGGTCATGATTCGCTTTTCCCGTAAGCACTGGTGTTGCCGTTCGATGGGTCTGAGCTAGGCAGGAATTGCGCCGCGGGAAATGGCCCGCGAAGTGTCGTTGTCAAACTTTACAGATTTTCATTGTAAAGTTGTGCAGGTCTGACAATACTTTCGGATATGGCTGAAAACCGTCCCTTATACCTTGGGCCAAGGCTGCGCCGCCTGCGCCGCGAGCTGGGTTTGACACAGCAGGCGATGGCCGACGATCTGGAGATCTCGCCCAGCTATGTCGCGCTGCTTGAGCGCAACCAGCGACCGGTCACGGCGGACATGCTGCTGCGCCTGGCTCGTACATATCGGCTGGAGATCGGCGATCTCGCAAGCGAGGACGGCGCCGACTATGCCCGGCGGCTGGGCGATGTGCTGCGCGATCCGGTGTTCGACGACATTGACTTGCCGTCGCTCGAAGTGTCCGATCTGGCGATGAGCTTTCCGGGCGTGGCCGAAGCCCTTCTGCGGCTTCACAGCGCCTACACGCGCGAGCAGCAGGCCCTGGCCGAACAGCGCGATGCAGGGCCGGGCCGGCAGGACAGCGATCCGGTGCGCGAGGCGCAGCGCTTCTTCGCCCATTCGCGCAATTACTATCATGGGCTCGACACCCAGGCCGAAGAGCTTGCCGCGGAGATCGACAAGGCAGGCGGGATGGAAAAGTGGCTCGGCACCAAGGGTGTACGCGTGCGTTTCATGCCATCCGACGTGCTGATGGATGCGATGCGCCGCTTCGACCGCCACAACCAGCAATTGCTGATCGACGATTCGCTCGACGCGGCGAGCCGGACCTTCCAGCTGGCCACCCACATCGCGCATACGGCCATGCGCAGCACGATCATGCAGCTCGTGCGAGAGCAGGAATTCGCCAGCAACACGACCGCGACGCTCGTGCGCCGGGCGCTGGCGGGATATGGCGCGGCGGCGATGGTCATGCCCTACCGCAAGTTCGCGCGGGCGGTGGAAGCACGCAAGTACGACATTGCGGCGCTCGGCGGCCTGTTCGGCGCCAGCTTCGAGCAGGTGGCGCACCGCCTCACGACCATGCACCGGCCCGGAGAGGAACGGGTGCCGTTCTTCTTCATTCGCGTCGATGAAGCGGGCAATGTCTCCAAGCGGCTCGATGGAGCGGGCTTTCCCTTCGCAGCGCACGGGGGCGGGTGCCCCTTGTGGAACGTGCACCAGGTTTTCCGGCGTCCGGGCGAGATCCAGACCCAGTGGCTGGAGCTACCCGACGGCCAGCGCTTCTTCTCGATCGCGCGCACGGTCACATCGGGAAGGGGGCGCTACGGCCGTCCGCAGGTCATGCGCGCGGTTGCGCTGGCGTGCGCTGCAGAAGAGGCTGGACGGCTCGTCTATGCTGCCGGCGTCGACCCGAATGAGGCGCCCGGAACGCCCATCGGGGTGACCTGCCGCCTGTGCCACCGCGCCGAATGCGTGGCGCGGGCGGTTCCGCCCATTGGCAGGGACATCCTGGCCGACGATTATCGCCGCGCGGCGCAGCCCTATTCCTTCGCCGAAAGCTGAGGCTACAAGGGCAAGGATGAGCAAGGCCGATCTCAAGCCGGAGCGCAAGACGCGGCTGGGCGTTGTCGCCATCGTCGCCCTCCTGCACCTCGTGGTGATTGCCGCGCTCGTTCGCGCCTTCACGCCGCAGTTCGCGGCCAGCGTGCTGGACGGCATGACCCAGGCATTCACGGTGACGGTCAAGCCGGCGCCGGCGCCTGAGCCGATCGAGACGCCGCCTCCCGAACCTGTTCCGCCCGAAGAGGAAGGCGCTGCTGCGCCGCCGGGCAAGAAAGCCAGGCCGCGCGAAACGGCGGCCCCCAAGGCCCCCATTGCGATCAAGCCGACACAGGCGCCGCCCGTGGCGGGCAAAGGCGACGAAAACGCCTCGGGCGCCCGCGACGAAGGCGAGGGCACGGGCGCGTCGGGCGAAGGGCACGGGACCGGCTCGGGTAACGGCGGGTCGGGTCAGGGGGGCGGCGCCGTCACCCCGCCGGTCAAGATCAGGGGCGATATCAACTCAGCCAAAGATTACCCGCGCGGCAGCCGCGATCTGCGCATCGGCAGCGAAGTCATCGTTGCCCTGACGGTCGGCACCGACGGCCGGGTGAAGGGCTGCCGTGTGGTCAAGCAGAGCCCGGACCCGAGCGCAGGCCAGATTACCTGCCGCCTAGCGGCCGAGCGCTTTCGCTTTCGCCCGGCACAGGATGCCTCCGGGCGTCCGGTCGAGTCCGTCTATGGCTGGAGGCAGCGTTGGTTTTATCGCGACTCTGGTGTAACCCCGCGGGAATTCGGGCGTACCTCCTGAATTTCCACGTTCTTTTCCACAAAAATGGCCTAGGTTCAATTTCATGTCCGCAAGAGTTATCTCGATCCTCGAAGGCGGTTTGCGCGTGTGCGGAGGCAGCTTTGCTACCCCGAACCGTGGAGCGCAGGCATGAGCGGGACTTTGCCGATCCGACAGGTGGAAAAGCCCTGGGGTCGGGACGAACTTCCCGCACCGTTCATTGCGCCGGACGGCCAGCGCATCGGCGAAATCTGGTTCGAGCCGCCCGCCGAATTGCCCGCACTTCTGGTCAAGTACATCTTCACCAGTGAGAAGCTCTCCGTGCAGGTCCACCCGAACGATGCGCAGACTCTCGCGAAAGGGATCGGTCGGCAGGGCAAGGAAGAGTGCTGGCTGATCCTGGCCACGGAGCCGGGCGCGACCCTTGGCATCGGCTTTCATGAAGACCTGAGCGAGGACGAACTGCGCACAGCCGCGCTGGACGGCTCTATCGAGGACCTGATGGTCTGGCATGAGGTTGCGCCGGGCGATTTCTTTTACATTCCCGCGAATACGGTCCACGCCATAGGCGCGGGGGTCAGCCTGATCGAGGTGCAGCAGAACAGCGACATCACCTATCGTCTGTTCGATTACGGCCGGCCGCGCGAACTTCACCTGGAAGAGGGTATGGCCGTTGCGCGCGGCGAACCCTACGCGATGAAGTGGAGCCGCAAGGTCGCTCCCGACAGGTCACAGGTGCTTGTCGACGGGCCGCTGTTCCTGCTCGATCAGGTCGCAGGCCGGCCCGATGACGCCATGGCGGATCGCTATCCCGGCGCCTTGCTGGTCATCCCGCGTGAAGGCACGGTCACGGTTTCGGGCCAGCCCGTATCGCCGGGCGAATGCGCGCTTGCGCCCACTTTCGATGCTATCGGATTTGCACAGGATAGCGTCTGTCTTCTTGCACGCGGCTGTGCAGACTGACGTCTCGATGCAATAAGTACGGGCATGATCGTCCAAACCATCCAGTTGGCATTGACGCCGGTCTTCGTCCTCGTTGCCATCGGCAATATCCTCAACATCCTCTCGACCCGGCTCGGCCGGGTCGTCGACCGGGCGCGCATCCTGCAGACGATGCACGAGAAGACCGAGGACACCGACCACGACTTGGTGGTCCGGGAAATCCGCATCATCGACAAGCGCATCACGATCATCACCCAGGCCATCCGCATCA
>Ga0098035_1001614_pt1 | contig 10851 bp, 16 predicted proteins | sample 3_EtaG_FD_75046 | JGI IMG/M metagenome (GOLD analysis project Ga0098035, IMG submission 75046) | Marine viral communities from the Subarctic Pacific Ocean - 3_ETSP_OMZ_AT15126 metaG | ecosystem: Environmental > Aquatic > Marine > Oceanic | place: Pacific Ocean | collected 2015-01-07
AAGTCCCACGCTGTCAGCTACAGTATTCTTAGCTATCAGTGCGCCCATCTTCTTACTTACTATCCCGTTGAGTGGATGGCCGCTTACCTCGACAAAGAGCCAGAAGGAAGAAAGGAGCGAGCTATTAATATTGTGCGAAGCCTTGGATATAAGATAAGAAGGCCAACAATTAATAAGTCTGGTGTGGTGTGGGAAATCGATGACGACAACAAGACCCTAATTCAGCCGTTGACCTCTGTTAAGGGATTGGGTGACAAGGCGGTTGAACAGGTCTTGAACCATCGCCCATTCAACACAATTGAGGAGTTGTTGTTTAATGAAGAGGTTGTTTATTCTAAATTAAACAAAAAAGCCTTAGACGTTATGACTCGTTGTGGTGCATTAAATGAATTGATGGATGGGCGATTTACTGGTATGAAACACTTCTGGTCTGCCGTCGCTGTTGATAGGCCCAAGAAGGAAAAGAAATTATTGGAAAATATTGAATTGTATCGACCGGAAGGGGACTTCACAAAATGGGAGAAGATGGAGTTTCTAACTGCTCTAACTGGTATTTATCCAATTAATGAAGTTATAACTGATAAACTACTGAAGAAGTTTAACAAGCTGAAGGTCCCACCAATTGGAGAGTTTGATAGAGATCTAAAGCTTTGTTGGTTTATTATCCGCGATGTTATCGAGAAAAAGACAAAGCATGGAAAAATCTATTGGATTCTTAAAACAATTGATAATGCCAGCAATCAAGTTGATATTAAATGTTGGGGAGTTAATCCGGACTATGATGTCGTTAAAAGAAACGTCCCGTGCATGGGAAAACTAGATTATAACGATACATGGGGATTTAGCACAAGGTCGTTTAAGTGGAATATAAAGCTTATAGAGTTTAACTAACTTAATGTAAGTGCGTTTAGTTTTTATTTACACTATTTACATATATACCGCGACAAAGGAGATGCCGGCATGAAATTAACCAAAACCCAACTTAAAGAAATCATTAAGGAAGAAATCAAAAGAGCTTTAAATGAAGGCCAGACAACTGTCGACTGCACTGACGCGACTGCGAAAAGGACCGCCGCGCAGGCTGTTGTTGCCGACGCCGAGCGCGCCGGCCTGATCTTTGACAAGAACTTGACTAAGGGCGATGCCATAGCGAAGGCGGCGAACGCCATCGGCCGAGCGAAGAACGTCAGCTTCGGGGACAAGTGGTATCCCCTACCCTCATGCAAATAGAGGCTAGCCGGCCTAAAAAACATTTGACATATTCGCACAAAGTTGCTATAATGGGTGTATAGTTTACGGGAGAACACCGCTATGCGCTTTTTTATTATATTGTTTACGCTATCATTATTTATTTTTATTCCTACACAAATTAATGCTGAAGAAAAATTACCAGAGATTAACATAGTTAAACAAGGTACACCAGACATTGAGACAATTCTATTTGCCAGCACTTACCACAAGTATTTGAAACGAACTCCGCAAGAAGTATGTGTGAGAACTACTGCGGAACGATATCGTAATTTGCTTATTGGTATCACTGAGCAGGCCGGCAAATACAAGCGTGGTGAATACTGGTTGCGCATTAAAATTCCAGCTTGTTATTGGGAAAGAAATAGTTGCACAACAGAGAACGTCAGACAAGATTATTACGTTTTCGATATATATGCCGACTACGACTGTTAGATAAAAATTAAATAAAATTTTCAAGCCTCAACGAAAGCCGGGGCTTTTTTTATTTAATAATATCATTAAAGGGCTTGACAAGATCTTTATAAATTGTTAAACTTATATCAGAAACAAATAAAAAGGAGCTTTAGTGAAAAATTTAACTTACGCTGAAAAACACATTCTTGAAAACAAAGAACGGCCGTCTGTTGTATTTTTTACATCAGATGGCTGTCATCTTTGTGTGGAATTAAAACCAAAATTAGAGAAACTTTCTGAAGAGTTTTCTGGCTATTTTGACTTTTATAAAGTTAATATTAGCGAAGAAAAACAACTATCTGATAAATTTTTATCAAAAGATGAGGGCGTTCCAACCGGATTTATCATCAGCGGCCAGAAGGTCTTCAAAATTAAAGACCCCGAAGAACCAGACAAAAAAAGTTGGTATTCGGAAGAATATATAAGAAACATACTAGATTTAATCAAATAGGAAATATAATGAAAAAGGCTTTAACTTACGACGATGTGTTGTTGATCCCGCAGTATTCTACAATTAAAAGCAGGATAGGCGTTGACTTGAAACAAAATTTGGATTCCAGTATCAAACTGGAAATACCCATTATTTCTAGTCCGATGGATACTGTGACCGGCCCCTTAATGGCACAGACCATGAGTGCTTTAGGCGGTTTGGGGATTCTCCATAGATATCTTCCTCTAATGGAGCAGGCTAAACTGGCTTTTGACTGTAATGAAGCGGGTGTTAAAAATATCGCATACGCTATTGGCGTCACTGGTGATTATTTAATAAGGGCCGAAGCGTTGGTTAATATTGGAAAAGCAAACATACTTTGTTTAGATGTTGCCCATGGCCATCATGTTTTGATGGAGCGAGCTTTAAAAGCTTTAAAAGATAAGTTCGGCGCCGCCGTTCACCTAATGGCAGGAAACGTAGCAACCTTGGAGGGTTTTAATGATTTGGCTGATTGGGGCGCTGATAGCATTAGATGTGGTATTGGAGGTGGCAGCATTTGTACTACAAGAATACAAACGGGACACGGCGTCCCGGGGCTTACAACGATACTTGAGTGTACCAAATCAGACAGAGATGCAAAAATCATTATTGACGGCGGTATTAAAAATTCGGGTGATATTGTTAAGGCTCTCGCTGCTGGCGCTGATTTTGTTATGCTGGGATCACTTATGGCGGGAACTGATGAATCTCCCGGGGAAGTAATAACCTATACAGACGGCAGCAAACGCAAGGCTTATCGGGGAATGGCAAGTAAAAAGGCTCAGGAGGCTTGGCGTGGAAAGTCCGGTACCCCTGAAGGAATTGCGACGACGATACACTACAAAGGTTCGGTTAAAGATGTTGTAAAAGATTTGGTCGGCGGAATTAAAAGCGGCTGTTCTTATACGGGTGCTTCTAATTTAAGAGAATTGAGAACAAATTCTGTTTTTTGCCAACAGACAAATGCCGGCCACCTTGAAAGCTCTGCACACATCCTAACAAGATGAATCAAACCAAACAATTAAAAATAACGATACCGGAAAAATTACATGTTGAATTAAAAGCTCGACTGTTATATGATAATTTATCTATGATTAAGTTTTTCTCATTCATAACTCAGGAATATATTGAAAATAATCCCCTGATGAATGATTTAATATGTGATATTCTTAAAAAAAGAAAGCTGAAATCGGGCAGATTGATAAGAAATAAAAATAGTTTAACAAAATTGGGAATTAAAAATATGAAGAAAAACTTTCTAACAAAGGAGGAAATAAAAAATGTATATGATATATTGGGAGAGAGTGACATAGATGAAGTGTAAAGAAGATATAATAAGCCAACAAACCCCATGCACAAATACAGAGTGTAGAAAATGGATGAATTATGATAAAGACCTAAATTGTTGCTTGGTTAGTGTAGAAAGACACGGCAATTTAACTTTGGTCCAAGTGGCAGAAAGGCTTGGCGTTAGTCACGTTAGGATCAAACAAATACAGGATAAGGCGCTAGAAAGAATAAGGATAAGGACAAAGGATCCGCTTTAAGGTTTTTTGTGATTTAAAAGACTACTTATTATAGATTCTTTTCAAGGAGTAGAATTAATCATGGGCAAGAAACTTTTAGAAGAAAACACAATCCGCAAGTTTATGAAGTTGGCTGGTATGCAGCCTCTGTCAGAGTCATTCATCGAAGAGGCATATGGTGATGAGGTAGCAGAAGCCACCGTACCTGAAGCACTAGAAGAGGTCGAGAACCTAGAAGAGACGGGTACGGACTACTACAGCGAGGCGGATGAAGATCCTGCAGAAGAAGATGCCGCTGAACTCGATTTAGAAGAGCCTGCCCCTGAAGAACTTGATATAGAAGAAGAGCCGGAAGCCGAAATCACCATCACTCCGGAGCAGGCCAAAGCCATCGTGGCCGTTGCTGAAATGCTTAAAAGCATGATGCCAGAACTAGAAGCCGAGCCTGAAGAAGAGGAAGAGGTCGAGGTCGACATGGACCTAGAAGAGCCTGCCCCAGAAGAGGAAGAGCCTGCCCCAGAAGAAGAGGCTGAAGAAGAAGTAGAAGAACTGGAAGAAGCCACCGAAGAAATCGCTGAAGAAAAGGTGGAAGAGTCTAGCGACGATTTAGTTGAGTCAATTACAAGTCGTGTATTTGCTCGTATTAAAAAATTACAATAAATATTTTTTACTCCAATTGAAAAAGCTGCAAATTTTTTGCAGCTTTTTCTTTTTATACCCTTGACAAAATTTTAAAATAGTATATAATAGTATTAAAGCTACAAGTGAGGTTTAAATGAAGTTTTATGAATCAGATAACAAACTACAAGAGAAACTTTTGTCTGGTATAGAGAAGCTGGCGGATAACGTATGTTCTACTTTGGGGCCAAAGGGTAGAAATGTTATTCTTAAAACAGAGAAGGGGAATCCAATCATCACTAAGGACGGCGTAACAATCGCCAACTTTATTGATTTAGAAGATCCCTTTGAAAACTTGTCTGCACAAATTGTTAAGCAGGCAGCCTCAAAAACAAATCAAGTCGCAGGGGATGGCACCACGACATCTACTGTTTTAGCTAGGGCAATTTTCAAAAAAGCATTAAAATATATTAATAGTGGTGCAACTCCTATTGATCTCAAGCGTGGGATGGATAAGGCAAAAGAAGATTTATTGAAAACAATAAAAGATAATGCACAAAAAGTTTCCTCTATGGAAAACTTGAAACATATTGCAACCATTTCAGCGAATGGCGATGAGGTTGTGGGGGATTTGCTTGCCACGGCAATTGAACAGGCCGGCATCGATGGTGGAATCAAAATTGAAGATGCTAAAAGTTCATCAACAACACTAGAGATGGTCGAGGGGTTCATCTTTGATTCGGGCTGGGTTTCACCAAGATTCATTAATGATGAGCGCCGTAATGCGGCGTCTCATGATGATTGCATCTTTTTTATTACTGACCACAAACTTGAATTTATTGAGCCGGTGTTGCCCATTCTTGAGGTCGCGGCCAGAGAAAGCAAGCCTCTTATTATTATTGCAGATGAAATTGAGGGGCAATTTTTAGCTTCTTTAATTGTAAATGTTATTCGTGGATCCATGAAAGTGGCAGCGGTAAAGCCCCCAAGATATGGAGAGGAAAGAAGGGAAATTCTTAAGGATATTGCCTTGGCTACAGGTGGTACCTTCTTTACAAGAGAGAGCGGCAAAGAGTTTTCAGAGTTTAAATTAAAAGATTTCGGCCGCGCAAAGAGTGCGGATATAACAAGGTTTAGCACCACTATTGTTGGCGGCGACGCAAACAACGAGCAGGTTGAAGAGAGAATCGAAATATTAAAAGAGTTGATAAAGAACGAATCAGACATAAAAATTTGTGCAAGGGCACAAGAACGAATTAATCGTTTAGTGTCTGCCGTTGCCGTCATTAAGGTGGGCGCAGCGACAGAGGTGGAGATGGTGGAGAAAAAACATCGCATCGAAGACGCACTAGGAGCCGTTACCGCCGCGCAAAAACACGGCTTTCATGCTGGTGGGGGTATCGGGCTTTTAAGGGCCTCAGAACAAGTTTCAGCGCCCGAAGATTTAAATGAGGATATGGCACTCGGTTACAAGATTATTCGCGAAAGCTGCACAGAACCTTTTAGACAAATCAGCATTAATTGTGGTTTGAGTTCTGATGTTTTGATACAGGCTGTCTTACAATCAGAAAATGCAGATGTGGGAATTGATTTCACAAATGGCGAGGAGTGTGACATGATAGAGGCAGGTATCATAGACCCGGCGCTTGTTACATCGATTGCTCTAGAAAATGCGGTTTCCGTTGCTGGAACTTTAATTACAACGAATTACGCGGTGGTGGAAAAATGAAGACAAAAAAAGTAAAACAATCTATTACGATTGATGTTTCTAATTTAGAAAAGGCTTTAAAGTGGTATTTGAGTCTTAATGGCACACTCAAGAAATTACAGTGGATGGACAAAATAGATAGCAGGATGGGATACCAAGATATAAAAAACCATATTGTCAACCTTCGCTTAGAGTTGTCTAGCCTAGACACAACTTTATTTGAGTTTCAGGAGATATATGAGGCTCTTGTAGAGAAAAAACAAGAACCTGCTGCTCCAGCGTTAGAGTCTTTAAATGAGCACGCGCAGGATTTGCATGAAGAAATTGACAATAGATTAATAAAAAATTTGCAATATAGCCTTGACAACAGAGATTAGTGTCTTATATTGTTAGGGAGTGATGGACAAAGGGCCATCAACAAATAGGAGAAATAAATAATGACTACACTAGCACGAAGAAATAACAATCTGTTCGATTCACTTTTTAATGATGTGTTCGATGACTTTTTTAACGATAGGACAATCGCTCGATCGTATATGAATAATGCTCAACAAGACATTCAAGTATATAACAACGACGAAGAATGGCAAGTTGTTTTTGCAGTTCCCGGTGTTAAGAAGGACGCTGTTGAGATTAAGGTCGATGACCACATTCTAACGGTCTCATATGAGAACAAGGCAGAGGATAATCGTTTAAACTTTGTTGCATCGTTCAATCGATCTTGGAATGTCGACCGCGATGTTGATATTAGTAAGATTGATGCTGCACATGAAGATGGTGTCCTTACCATCACGATTCCAAAACCAGAAGCAAAGAAGAGAGTGGTTCGTACAATCCAAGTAAATTAAGGGTCTTGGGGGGCCTAAGCCCCCCTTGCCCATATTTACTTTAGGAGTTGTAATGATGAACAGACCTTTATGGAAGGTTGGTGACTTAGTTAAAATTAAACACAAGTTAGGAATTATTCTAAAAGTCCACACGATGGCAGGGGATGGTTTTCACTATTTAGTAAGTGAAGGAGAAACCCAAAAAGTTAAGTGGTTACGAGAAGCCTATATTCAACCTGCCAAAATTAAAACTAAAATATAAGAAATTCCTTTATTGGAATATTTTGGCTACATCCATTAACACAATAACAATTTATCGTTATTCTAGTAATATAACTTTATCTATGGAGTTGTCTGCTGTACTTATGTTTAGTGTCAGTACTTTATATTATTTTTTTCAAAAGTTTTGGGAAACATACGAACAGACAATAAAGAAGAATGGTGGGTTTTAATACAACTAATAAACTATTTATTTGTAGTTCAGGGTTCAACAAAATGAAAGATATTAAAGAGATTAATAATGTTTGGCAGCTTTTCTTAACAGAAGGCGATGAAGGTTCAGAAAAAAAGTTTGATGCGGAAGAGTTTTATAAGACCGCACTGGCTATGTTTAAGCCCCCAACTGAGTTGGCAGGTAAACTGGATACTGAAGAGAGATCGTTCTTTCAAAAATATATCACCAACAACATCGTCGGTAAAACACTACCTGATAAGATCGCGCAACTGAATGTTCTGATGGAGTCAACAGGGGACATTAATGCGGATGACACACCACTGAACTACATTCTCTCATCTCTTGGAGCTTTGAAGATTCTTCAAGAAACTATTGATGATTTTAACGAAGCGAGTGCTGGTTTTACTTTTGAGGCATTTCTGTCCGGCTTGTTGGGTGGCAAGCAAGTTACTGATAAGGTCGGCGGAACTTTGCCCATTGAAGATTGTATGTTTTTTGTTGACCCAAAGACCGGAGAAGGTGGACAGCCTGTTAGTTTAAAATTGTTGACAGGTACCGGGGGCAGCACCTTGGTTAAAGGCTCAATTAAAAATTTGCTGGGATTTTTTCAAAGGCCCGATATTGCTGCAGTCGCAAATGAGAAGGGTATTGAATATATCGTAGCTGTTAAATTTTCTGATAAAGGATTGGGGATCTACTCTTTTAATATTAAACCAAGCAACTTCTTTAATTGGGTTGAGGAGAAAGCTTTTGATTTTTCTAAACTTAAAGCCGAGCCGGAAGAAAAGGAAGAACTTAGTGAACAAGAAGAGGGCGATAAACTTGCGGCCATGGTAGCTCGATTTAAAAAGGGCGTTGGAGAGTTGATGCCTATGATGGGGCTTTCAAGAGAGTTTGAACCAGATTTATCACAGCTAAAGAGTGGCAACTTAGAGGCTTTTAAGAGGACCATTATTCCTTTTCCCCCTGCTCCAAAAGGGACAAGCAAACAAGCTAAACAAGAAAAATTAAATTATTATAAATCTTTGGTTAGCGGCGCCCTTTCAGATGAGGGCAAGTCAGCTTACGAAAAATTCTTAACGATACCAAAAGAAGGCGACAGGGTTCGTTACGAGAAGGAGACTAGAATTCCACAAGAATTAGTACAGGCTTATTCACAGAGTCCAGACGAGTTAGAGATAGTAAAACAAATTGCAAAATTTATCGGTAAAAGATACACAAAACTAAAAGACGCAATTGAGAAAGTTAGTGCTTTAGAAGATGTCAGCATCATTCCTTTGATGATACATGCGGGCAAGTATGTTAAGACGAGCTATGATAGGAAGGATGTTGTTGAATATCTTCATACGCTAGGGTCATCAAATGATGCTGAAGATATTATTAATTGGTCAAAAACATTAAGTGCTATGCGTACAGAGCCTCAATTCCATATTGCTTTGCGCCGAGTTATTACGAGCGCCGAAGGAACTGATTACGGCACTATCACTTTTGATAAAAAGAAGATTCTTAAGATAATTGATACATATGCTGACGTTTTAAAAGAGCAGGTAGCCCCTGTTTATAAGTCCTTTGCTTATTTAAATCAGTCAATTAATTCATATTTTATTGAGAATAAGCCCGGGTCGGCAGGGAAAGCAAGCGAGTGGGCTGTTAAATTACAAAAAGATGTTGATGAGTTACCGCCGATTAAAGATTATGCTGACGCATCTCCAAGGATTGGTGGAACACAAGACGCCGGCGGCCTTGGAATGAAAGGCTTAGACTCACCCCTGCGTACAAAAAAAGAATCAAAGGACAATTCTTTAAAGGAAAATAAGAACATTAAGTTAATCTTGAAGAGAAAATGAAGGTGGGCGACCTTGTTTGGGTCCGCTTCACGGTGATTACAACAGCACCAAAAGTCCTTTTAGACAGAAGAAAATCATTTAAATTGGGAATAATAGTAGACGACAAACACACCGATGCCGGCCTGTATAAGGTATATGTGGCCGAATATAACATAATTGAAAAATATTTTATTTCTGATTTAAGTCCTGTTAAGATTTTAACTCCTAATTATGAAACCGAATTGGAGGATTAGGATGAAGAAGTGGAACGTTCATTTGGTTGCGGTGTATCATAAGGAGGCCGATGTGGTAATACGGGCAGAAACCGAACAAGAAGCTATTGAACTTGCAGAAGAAATCTTGTCGGAAGATGAAGACGCATGGTCCAATTGTGATCTTGTAGATCAGTATGTAGAGAAGGTCAAGAAAATTTAATAACATGTTTGTGACTATTTAATATATGAGTTTAAAGAAAAAGAAAGATCCTAGGAAGGAGATTAAAAGACTTGAAGAGGAAAACAAAAAATTGATTGATGAAAATGCCTCTTTATGGTTTTTATTAGATGAGTTCGAAAAGAGCAGTATCTTAAACGAAGAACACAAAGAAAAGATAAACGAGGCGCTAGGAAAGCTTAAAGAGGTGGGCTTGATGATGCACCCAAAGACTGGAGAAGCTTAGTAAAAAGTGGGGAAATTTTATGACGAAATCTACAGATAAATGGTTTAAATATTTGGTGGAAACAGGCGACGGAGCTATATGTGAGATATGTGGTGATACCCACCAAACCAGCCCGTGTCCCCATCATAGTGATCCCCCTACTCGTAAGGTGGTACCCCATGACCAAGAGGGCAAAATGGCTAAGGCCCAACTTTATAAGATAATAAATCACGCTCAAGAACTTTATGACAATCTTCATGACGATGATGAATTGGAGTCGTGGATTCAATCAAAGATAGCAACGATGTCTCATATGATTGGCTCTGTTAAAAATCATTTAGAGTATGAACATAAGCAAGGTGTGCTGGAAGAAGAATAAGACAGGATAAAAGTTGGAAAATTTAATCGGCAACACCCCACTAGTAGAGGTGGCTGACAAAATATACGCAAAACTAGAAACTTATAATCCATCCGGCTCAATCAAAGACCGGATGGCTTATTTTATATTGTCGTGGGCTAAACAGCGCGGCGAGTTGCAACCCGGTGATACTATTGTGGAAGCAACATCTGGCAATACGGGCATCGCTATGTCGATGCTTGGCGCAGCCATGGGCCACTCAGTCATTATTATTATGCCACGCAACATGAGCGAGGAAAGAAAGTGCATGATGCGCGTATACGGCGCGGAAATCATTGAGGTAGGTGATAACGCCTTTAAGGACGCAATTGCGCTTAGAGACGAAATGTGCGCTGCTAGAGAGGATTATTTCAATCCTAGACAATTCAGCAATCCAGATAATGTGTTGTGTCATTACAATACAACCGGCGCTGAAATTATCAAACAAGCAAATACCATCTCTGCTTTCATTGCTGGTTCTGGTACTGGCGGCACCTTAATGGGGGTTAACAACGCGCTCAAGGCAAAGAAGATAAACGCAAAGATTATCCAAGTTCAGCCTGAAGAAAGCAATGCACTTCATGGCATTCAAGGTATCAACGATGGTGAAGATTTTCTACTTGACAAAACAATTGTCGATGAAACAATTTTTATTAAAACA
>Ga0098035_1001616_pt1 | contig 10846 bp, 1 predicted proteins | sample 3_EtaG_FD_75046 | JGI IMG/M metagenome (GOLD analysis project Ga0098035, IMG submission 75046) | Marine viral communities from the Subarctic Pacific Ocean - 3_ETSP_OMZ_AT15126 metaG | ecosystem: Environmental > Aquatic > Marine > Oceanic | place: Pacific Ocean | collected 2015-01-07
ATCTTTAATTCGCGGAACAGTCTTGTTTTGTTCTTCGGGGCTTTTCGTAACTGGATCCCCGGGTCTGGGGCTCTGCAGGTACCCCAGAGTAGTAAAAGAGCCGCTGCCCATGGCCCACTTATCGTCATATATGATTTCATCATCATAAAATTGATAATAGGCCGGCTTAAAAGCGCCGTCTCTATATAATTCACGACCCTTGCGCGTCATGACTAAATCAATAACTTCTTCTTTTTTGTTTAAAAAAGTCATAACTTATTAATAACCTCCCCCACCACCGGAGCCGACTCCACTGGCGGCGTGGCCATGGCTGCCAAAGTGCTTTGGGATTTAAACCCCAAACTGACCTCCATTTTACCCAACTCTACCAAAGAAAAATAATCATAAGGCCAGTTTGGATGAAAATGATCACTAGATGAGCATTCAAACCCTGCCTTGATCCCAGTTAATTTTTCCAACGACTTATAATAATTACATTCGGCTCTCTTTTTAATCTTAAAAATCTTCCATCTAATATCGTCAGGCATCTTTCCATCAACATATCCAGCCTCCTTAAAAATTTCTGGACTTAATAATTCACCATCTTTAAACGGGTGTTCTAAGTTTTGATTTTGAAATTGCGCAGAAACAGCAATTTCCGGCATTACGTTCTGCCAAATCTTTCTTAAGTCCTCTCTTTCTAGAGTAGTTGTAAATTCTAAAATATACATTGAGAAAGGAGCGTAGGCCGGCTTATATTCTATCTTTTGTAAAATTGATTTATTGGCTTTTTGCCTAATATGAACAAAATCATATTGAGGCAGCATCATATATTTAGTCATTTTATAAACCATATCTTCAATTGAATTAGTAATTGACTTACCAGTTGTTACCTGCGCATATGCATCTTCAAATCTCTTTAATGGAATTTCGAAATATTTATTTTTACCTGTAGCTTTGTCGTGATAAAATGGAATTGCAACTATCGCCTCGCTAATTTGTTTTTTCTTTTTTATGGCCCCGATTCTCTTTTTTGAAATCTCAAAACCACACGACTTAATTAGCGAACCGGTTAATTTAGTTGTTGCAACACTCGGCTCCTGTAAAGTTAAGAATATACCTTCGTCTGGTTTTGGGAAATTGCCAAATTGATGCCACATTCCAACAAAATTACTAGCTGACATTACATGAGTTTTGTTTACTAACGCAGCCGGTATTCCAGATTCTGCCAACGGATGAATTTTAAAACTAGAAGACTCTACTGTGTGGAAGTTCAACATTGGGCATTCCCATTTTGAGGATATAACCCAGCGATTTTTATTGTAATCCTTGCCAAAAATATTTAAACTCGCAGTCATGCCCATACTACAAGTTGATATCCCAGTTTTACCATACTGGCCGTCCATATTGACGTTGTAAAATTCAAACTTACTATACGTTTTAATATCTTCAAAAGTAAATTTGCCCGCCGTAAACCTTTCAGGATCCACCCTTTCTATTGGCGAAGGATCAAAAGTAATTCTATATCTAGCCTTATTGCCCTCATGAGATGCTGTGGCATAAAGCAACGAACCAGTGAAATGTTCTTGATACATTTCTGATATTCCAAAGCTTCTAGAGTGCTGAGTTTCACCATATTCGTCCTGATTTTTTCTCCACCCATGCTCTCCCATTGTCCAATATGGAGGTACATGATGATAATATGGATAATGGCCATAATATTTTGCAGCATTATGATTTGTATAATTTGGAGTTTTTTCTAAAACAACATCCATAACATAGGTCTTTATACCAGTGGCAGAAGCTGATAATGGAGCTTCAAATATCCATTCCTTCTCTGGTTTTGATACTAGTCTTGCCAAGCCATCCAAGAAGAAGTGTGGTACTTCGCCATAAAAATTATGAGCAAACTTTTCATAAACACCGTCTGTGGCGCCCAAGCTGGCAGTACTATCTACTGGCATATCAGGATCATAATCATATAATTTTAATGCATATTTTTGTTCTAGCGTTGAATTTCCTCTAAGGCGACGGGCATAATACTCTGGTTCAAGGATAGCCTCAAAAGGAAGCCTCTTTGAATATGACGAAGTAAGTCTTCCAAGCCCAGATTGTTGTGGTAAATCATTTTTTGCTGTGCCATGGCCGCATGCAGTTGACGCGTCGGACCACGTTTCATCTTCAATAATCGGATAGTCAACTGCCAAGCCGGCTCTAATTGAATTGTAACAGATTCCTGGGGAATAAAACGGCTGTAATGCTGTTCGCCACGAACCGTTGTGTTTATATAAGGCAATGTCTTCACCGCCCTCATCATAAAATCGGCCGGCCGGCAGATCATTTTCGAATCTCTCTTGGCCTTCAAGTTTTGTACTATCTCCGTATGACCGCGAAAATTCGGAACCTAGTCGCATACATTGTTGTACTGGATAAAATCCTTCGCGCGGCAAGAGCTTAAGAATTCCATGCATTTTAAGCCTAATCGTGCTTGGCTCACCCAAAGTTTTTCTTATGTGTTTTAAATTCGAAATTGGATCGGCGTGTGACAGCGCTTCCATATATTTTGTTGTGCCTAGAGCCACTTCTGATCCGGTTGCTTCAAAGTTATAAATGTCTTGATAATAATCAAAGCTAAAATTACTACCAACATCTCTCACGTGCTCAGTAATACTAAACTCCGGAAGGATTCCATAATCTTTTCCAAAAAGTCTGACATCTTCTGCAAACTCATCATATGTGCCATAAAATGCGCCGGTGGCTGCCTGCTTGTGCACCAAATTTTCTGGTCTAAAATCATTATAATACCGGCCGAAGCGCTGAGTGACCACTTCGCCAAGATCGGTGTTGCCGTGGATGGCGCCGTGTTTTCCATCTTCCGCAAAACCAAAATCTGGCGGCGACACATTGTCGCCCGGGCCGCCGGGATATGGAGCATACATGTTGCTTGAATAAGTAAACGCCGGCTTTGTTGTAACCCCGGCTTGATTTGGGGCGTGCCCGCCGATGGAAGCGCTACATTTCGTTAAGCTTTTGAAAAAATATTGGCTATTGTCAGTGTGCATAAGCTCGCCAGTTGAATCCCAATACCAATTGCCGGCCGATTCTTGATAAAGTGCGCCGCGTACCGAGCCCGACTCACATAGCGATTTGATTTCCATTGGCCACGGGATGGTTAATACTTTTGACCAATAAGGCTTTTCCTGACTATTGAGTCCGATTTTTAATTCCTTTGGTGCTGCATAAAATGATTCAAATTTTTCTCTTCCTTGAGATATCGCCCTAAATGTATTTTCATCTCTTGGATAAACAAACTCACTATAACGAATATAATTCCAATCTTGTTCTGCAGATAATGAATCAAGTGTAGTACCGGTTATTTCAGCACTTACATAGTATTCTGGATTTGGATCTATTATTTTTTCTCCATCGTAGTGAGATTTTGCAAAATATACATGTTCGTTGCCGTGCGGATATTTAATAGAATATTTGTCATAACTCTGTAACACGGGCCTGTGTTTAGAGCTAACTGGTGATTGAAACAAAAATCTTTTATTACGATCATCGTTTACATTATATAAATTATTTTCTTTATGCCACCGGGCCACCGGGTGTTGTCCGGTTCTTATTTGTTTCCAAGACGGATATCCATATGGCCCATTGCGCTTAAGCATAAGAATATTAAATATTGCTGCTTCGGCGTGTGATAAAGAACTGCCGATGCCACCATGAGTATCGGAAGGCTTTTGCTTTGAACCTGCATATCTATTAAAATTTGTATTTAAATAAGTGGTTTCTCTCTGAAGCAAGCCTATGCTAGCTGGTCCGGGCTGTGAAAATAATAAACTTGCCGTGGTTGGATAGCCTAATACATTACTAGGCGCTTCTCTAGTTCCAAAAACAGAGCCGGTTCCCCAATTTGGGCCGCCAATGGCATTATTTGATTGCGAAAACTCACAAACTGGCTCATAAATTAAAGTATTCATTCCTACAAAATCTTGAGGAACAAAATTGCTCAATGACGATTTTATCGATGCATTCTGTCTTTGACCAATGTTAAGAGCGGCTGCCTGATATCTATCAATACCGAAGCGGCGCTGCGAGGGACTGGACCCCAAAGCATATGATCCATATTCACTAGCGCTTACAAAATTCAAATTCTGACTAAACGGCCAACTCCTTGTTTCATCATAACTAAAATCAAATCCAAGTAATGGCTGAAAATTGCTGGAAGTAGTGGAATCTACACCAGTTAATGCTGATTGGGCGCGCCAGCCATATTGTCTAGGAATTGATGATTGGCGATCTTGGTTGCTGCCTGAATGATCATCTCTTATCTGGCCAATCCACGAATCTCTAATCCACTTATAATTTAAGTCAGTTCTTGGAATCTGGTGTGAAATCCAATAGTTGTCGTGCATATGTTCCACGCGGTTTGGTGATACCCCGGGCTCAATAGCATAATGTGGATCTGGTCTTACCAACACATTCTTTGGAATCTTGTGGAAAGATGGGCTGTCTAAGAAAAGAGAGTCATAGGCGCCGGTGGCATGCCGCGTATACATTTCATTTAATGCATTTTTTGCAACTAAATTTTGCCATGGCAGTGCATTGTACGGCGAATATTCGCCGCCCTCAAGATCCATAAATGTATCACTTTCCACTGCTGGGCCACCGCGTGAAGAAAATCTATTAACAATAATAAAACTATTGCTTCCTGTCTCTTCTCTGTTTGGCATAGTAATTTCTTTATTGCCAGTTAACGCATTTGTCGCTGGCCACCAAATATAAGTTGAGCCAGTTTCAATAATAGTGTTAGCTTCACCTTCAACAAACCAACGGTTATTTAAGCCTCTACCGGTTGTTAGAACGATTTCATAATCTTTTTCATAATTTCCAAAAATAGAAGCTGACAATTTAGATGTAACCGAGCCTGTAACCCTCTTAATGTTTCTAATGTTAACCGGGCGCTTGGCTTTCTCATCTCTATAATAACCGCCATATGGCTCGGCGTTGCTATAGGTATCTCCCTTATATCTTGGATAATTTACGCTTATTGGGTATTCATTCGTAGATTTAACATTAATTCTATATCCCTCTACTCTTTTTGTGGGATCCGTTGTCAACAGTTGACCGTGCCTATAGCCTAAGCCGCCGACATGCTGTTCTGTAAATGGGCCTTGCATTGGCACTTCATAATATGGGCCGTAAGTATCTTGGTGTATATTTTCTATTGCTATATTTTTACCAATTGGCTTGAATTCGACCTGATATCCTTTGGTGACTGAAGAACTGTAAATAGAAAATGGCAATCTTTCTTGTGAATAGAACTCGCCGCCATCATCGGTAGCAACAATAGGATATTTCCTTTGTTTTGAATGATCATATAAAACGTTTTCAGAGCCAGTTATTTTGCCATGTTCTTCATATGGCTCGCCCATGTGGTTTACTGATGATGTATTAAGCTTAATTCTGATTCCATCGTTTCTAGCATCGCCCGTAAGTATTACGCCGGCAGCACCAAAGGCATCATCTAAGACAAATTTGCCACGATGATATTCCCAGTTCTTATCTGGCTCGCCCTCAACGTTTACGCCCCCATGATATGTTGGTGAAATCTCATATGTGTCTGTCAGCGGCCGGCGAACTTGATCCCTTAAACCTTCAATCAAGGTATGGTGAAGTTGGGTTCGTGATGTAACCACGCCGTCAGCCATAACACCCGAGGCGCCAGTTACCAACTCGCCGCGATCTCTTTCGGCACGATATTTCCACCACAGAGCATTCTTTGTTTTATCTAAAGAGGCAGATATTGTTTGATAGCCCGGGCCGGCAGAATTCGAATGGGCGACGAGTGGCGGCGAAATGTCGACATAATTTTGCCTCTCAAAAACAAACGGCGTTGCAAGCTCATCAATGTTGAAAGGCGAGTAGGTTCTTACTTGAATATCAGCATCACTATCAGAAGTTAAATTCAAATTAGATTTACTAAAACTATAGTTGTTTTCTGTATCCGCCTCCCCTTCTTTTTTGTTTTCAAGGCCAAAACCCTCTATTGTGCGGTTATGTTCAGCGTCTGGTAATTGTCGAGGTGGCCAAGTCGCTTTAATGCCCAATTCCTTTGTGCTTATGTCTTGAATGTTATTAATCTTATGTCTATACTTACTTCTCTCTAATACATGACTTTCGACAATTGTTCGTGCGGTGTCAGCAGCATTTGCGGAAGCTGGTATCAAATTCCCTAAAACAAGATCAAGTGAATTATCAAGCCACTTATAGAGTTCGACAAATTTATCAAGGTCTGGGGTGTTTTTGATTTTTGAAAAGAATAATTGTCTTAACTTTTCTATTCCCTTATATTTGTCACGATATTTGTGTGCTGGTTCGCCAATAAGGTTGTTAAAATCATCTATAGACGCAAAAAAGTTGAGCATATTTTGTGAAATAACATCATACATACTCGACTCAACAGCAAAGAAATATTTAGATGGCCGTTTTTCCCTTGTAAATCTTTCATCGCTACGATTAACCAAGCTGATTAAGTTTGACGAATACATGTTTTCAGGTAATAATTGTCGCGCAGCAGGGAAAAATTCTAAAGAAACCACATCTGTGCTGCTCGATTCGAAAAAAGCACCAATACCGGTGTGGTGCCTGTGTGCCATTTCGCCGACTATACCATATGGATGACTACCTGTATTTTGGCTGGCGAAAGGAGTAGTAAGGTATCCGGAGCCGGCCTCAAGGCGACCACTATACGGCTGATAAAAAGAACCAGAAGACCGATCAAGAACATTAAATCCGCCATCACTATTGCTGGCAGTAATATTTGAAAAATCCCAGTTTAATGCTAATGTTTCAATTCGTGGAATATGATTTTTTGTAAAACTACCAGTATCCTCATAGATAAAGGAGTGTTCATATGGGTTGGTTCTTCCAAAGTTTTCAGAATCCATGGCATGGTAGCGCATCTCTTCATCTGTTATGTAATCCATCCACAGTCTCAAAGAAGAAAATCTAACATCAGATTTGTTAATCACCCCTGAGCCGGTAAAATTGGTACGCTCCGCTCCAACATAAAACCTCTTGCTTGTCTCGTTTAAAAAGAAGCTTGCCGTTAACGGCTCTATAGAAGCACTAACTGAAAATTCACCAAGCTTTGTGGCACCATTCATACATACGCCATAAAACTCCATTTGTGAAGATGTCGCAGCATGGAGCTTGCCACTTTTTATATAAGTCGTTGCCGAGGCTGTATGAAGAGAGGTCATTTGATAGCTGAGCGGCCTGAAGCGTACAGCGAAATTCCATTTTGTGTTATCATATACCTTAATAGCCGAGCCGCTATTTGGGAAAACAGAAGATGTTATTGTTGGCAAAAAATTATTCTGTGAAGTCAACTTAAAGTGTGTGTGATCGGCGTCATCTTTTATAGCATACACTTGAAAACCATATTTAGGATTTCCTAGCGGCAACGGACCATAATTAGCCAAAGTAGTGTAATCCGCGCCGGGCCTAGCATCATAAGTTGTTGCCTGATTTGTATCCCACGCACTTCCAGTAGCGCCAAAGCAACCAAAAAGAGATGCAGATGTAATTGTCATCAAGCCCGAGTCTTTTGCTACTGGCGACGGCTTGGGGAAAAATATTTCTGCTTCTGCTGTAAACGGCAAACTAGCCGAGCGCGGCAAATTTACAGAACATGAAATAAAACCAAAATCACTACCAGATACCAATGGATATTGATAAACTGTCGCGCTTTGATTGCTCGATAGGCCGTTGTGCCCAGAGAAGTCAATTGTTTTCTTCTTTAAAGATACAACTTCAAACGTATCCTCAAAACTATATTCAACGTTGTCTCCATACATATTGAGCCTAAAAAGCTCATTATCTACACCAAAACACCTAAAAAGATTTCGAAATGATTTTTCAGTTCCTTTGGATTTATTAATAAAATTAAGATTGTTATAGATATTTTTATAAATAAGGTTCTTGATATCTTCTATTTTAGCTTGAAAAACTTCTTTATCGTTTTGTTGGAATATTGATTCCAAAACATCTGCACTAACAAAAGTATTTGGCGTCTCAAAACCCAAAGATGTTAATAGTCTATTGCCAAAAGTTATCGGTTTGTTGGTTCCCGTAACATAACTCTGGTCTTTTATCTTATTGAGGTTGGAAATCTGAGCATGTAGAGTATCCAGATAACTACCCATAATTTGCGTTAGAGCTTCTAATTGTAGCGAACCCTCTTGATCATCATCTCTGATCCACTGTGGGATTGAACTATAAAGGCTTAGTGAGTTTGCAGCATCATAAGCTGAACCAGTTGAGGACAAACTACCAGACACAGATAAAACATCTGGATGGGTATCATATACAATTGGATCTAACTCTTCAGTGGGAGCTTTCAAGGATTCAACAATTGCCGATCCTGTATTTCTTGTTCCAGAATAATAACCGGTCCATGTGCCGTTAGACGCGCGTCCAGAATAATCTAAAACAACAGCATCTTTTGTTGAGTCGCCGACAACACCTTCATTAAACTTAAAATAAAACCCTAAATCAACTGGGGTTTCTGTATTATATTTCTCGTCGTCCGTGTTCGTACCGCCGCCGATGGGGCGAAAATAATTTCTACCAACTTGCTGCGCAGTTCGTGCTGTCTTCCAATATCGAAATTCATCAATTGAGCCGGATATTTTACCCCAACCAATAGCGCTGGTGTTGTCGCCAACTGCACGATCATGAAGAGCGCCGATCGTAGCTTGCATTGTGCCCGTAACAGCACCAATCGCTCTTGACTTATTTGTTATTTTTTGTTTAAAAGCGCCGTCGACATATAATTCACCAACTGCATCATCGCCTTTGTTTTGTAAAACAATCGCGTAATGGTGCCATGCGCTATCTGCAATGGTTGTCAGTCCAGTTTCAAACGTATACCAAGCGCCACCGCTGGCGCCATCAACAACAGAGCCGCTTGTAGCCCACTCTTTGACGCCGGCGCCTATTGAGCCCGAAGCGATTGTTGTAAAAACCTTCGTTGGGTGTGATTTATGTAGCCACACGGTTAAGCGGCCATATTGGCTGTCACCATTTGACAAATCAAAAATAACTTCTGATGGTGAATTTGAACCAACAAAAGCATTTTTCTTAAACCAAAATTCAACAGTATTGCCGCTGCCGCTGACACTGTTTAAATCAAATTGTAAATTATTATCGCGGCCGGTGGATGTGTCGAAAATATTATCAACGTGTGGACCGCCATAAACTGTAATATATTCCGACGTACTTGTCTCGCCATATTCTCTAGCGCTGGTTGAGCCGGCTGCATCCCACGTTGTGGCTCCTACGCCGCCGATAGTTATATAACCGTTTGTCCGCGGATATTTATTATCAAAAATATATTTTTCTAGTGGTGTTAAATCGTTATAAAATTTTAATTTTTCAGCCAATGAACCATCATATGGATATTGCTTATAAATTCTCTGAAATGCTTTTTCATAATATCTTTGGGCCGAGCCATACTTTGCAAAACTTGATGGATCTTCATAATCAATTTGAGGTATGAATTCATTTTTATTTCTTGTGTATTCCTTAATATAAGCAGGCGATTCAACATTTGCAGCAAATTGACTGTTAGAAGAAGAAACTAAGCCTCTCGTAGCAACCCTTTGCTGTTTGTGCTTTTCGAAATATTTTTTGCTCATTATTCTACTCGGAACTTATGCAACTCTTTTTGTTCGATCAATTCACCATTTATTTTATATGAGAATTTAAACCCATATCCGAAATCTGGCTCAAACATTGCCATATCAAGATCAAAATAATTTCCTTTTGTATCATATGACATCATTGTCCCACTGTCGCTTCCAGTGTTGTAGCCTATTGCTTCATAATTATCAGTTAATCTAATAACTTTAAAATAAGCGTCGTCAATGATGGTTGGTTCAATTTCTGATGTGGCTACTGAATAAATAGTAGGATTCCAGTCTTTTTGTCTTGCAAAAACTCTAAATCTAGCCGAGCCTTCATTTAAGTATACTGACTTCAAATTAGTTATCTTCGTAACATAGTCTGGACTTGGATTATAATTTGATGAATTAAATTTTTTCACCTTAATGGCTGAGCCTGTAACAAATCGCGTATTTTGATGCGGGTTGGTGTTTGAACCCGTGTGCCAAACTGGATAAATATATTTTATATATTCAGAGCCCGTATAAGCAAAAGAAGCTGAATATATGCCTTTCTCTACATATGTTGCGGTAACTTCGGTGCTATTGTTTGAAGAAACGCCGCCGCCGATCGGCAACGTAATCGGGTCGCCGCCGGTGCTTGATGTTGAGTTTAAATTGCCACTGGTAAATAAGCTTAGTTTTAATCTTGCCTTTCCGCTTACGCTAACTAAACCGGGAATATTTTTATATTCTCCTCTAACGACATTATATAAATAAATTCTATTAAGATTATCTGGTCCTTGGACCAAAGAACTACTAATGTAAAATCTTGCAGAATCATCTTTTTTAGTTGAACCCCAGCGGGCCTCTAGTATAGGCCTCTTAAAGAAAAACTCACTGTGTCGCGCATAGAATCTCTTTGTATAAAAAGATTTAGAACCAGTAGGTTCATCTGGGTGTAATCTTACTACAAATCCGTTTGAGCCCGATAAGCCTTTGCGCTCATTAATCCAATCTTCTACTAGAGGTGTTACTTTTATATCTAAGTCGTCGTCTCCTTTTTCGCTTATCTTCTTTGAAAATTGGTAATAGCTAGCCGTAGTTATATCGCCGCCGCCATCAGATGCTGCCCAGCCGCCATCAGAATTCCCCCAACTAGCTACGTGGGGCCCCGAAGCAGATAACCAAGTTGC